>Ga0335078_10000087_pt1 | contig 169193 bp, 139 predicted proteins | sample Lox_Sample_32_FD_206711 | JGI IMG/M metagenome (GOLD analysis project Ga0335078, IMG submission 206711) | Soil microbial communities from Loxahatchee National Wildlife Refuge, Florida, United States - Lox_Sample_3.2 | ecosystem: Environmental > Terrestrial > Soil > Wetlands | place: USA... | reverse complement strand
TCTCCGACGGGGTGGACTTCTTCCACATGGACGCGCTCTCTTCCGCCGTCGCGCTGAAGGTGAACTGCGACCTCCAGCTCACCCTGATGGGCAGCAGTCTCTACCGGATGCTGGGAGTGCGAATCGGGAACGGCTACGCCACCGCCGAGTCCAGACACCTCTTCCGCGACTTCGTCGAGGCCTCGGCTCGTGTGGTCGTCTCAGACGAGGCCGTCGACGTCTTCTTCGGCAAGCGCGCCCACAACCCCCTGCTCCTTGCGGCCGGCATCGCAGGCACCAACGTGCCCGTGCCTTGGTGGAAGGGCCGACGGCTCAGGCTGTCCTTCGGTTGATTCACTGAACCGCCTGCCGGCTCGTGGTGTTAAGTCCTTCAACTAACGCGGTAATCGAGCTAGCTGCGGTCGATTGAACGTGGAGCCACCCGCACGAGTTTACACGGAGCCCTTGCAAAGCGGTGTGCCCGAGTGACTTGCAGGATCGATCCGACGCGAGCTGCTGGAACGCGCTATCATTCTCGTTGACCGGCACCTTCGGCGTTTGCTTCGCGAGTACAGGCCCACTACCACGAGGATCGGACGCAGTTGCCAGCGGGCAAGGACGCGTCGCGGGCTCGCCCCGCGGAACCCCGCCGGCTCGGACAGCGATCGTTTACTCCCGGCTCGAGTTGGCGGACTCCACCAGCAGTACTACAGGCGAGCCGCGGCGTAGGTCAGCCATCAAGCCAGGGGAACGGCAGAAGTCGGCTCGCGCGCGGAAGTTCGGGTCCTCTGGGCTCCTGACGATTCGGGTGGCCCGTTACACAAGCGGCATCATGAGCCGTCAGACCGGATCATACGAGCAACAGGGCTACCTCATCGCCACCCTCCTGCGAGCCCAATGGCACCACCGCCACCAGCGGCTCGGCGCCCGACCCGAACGGACTCTTCGGTTTCAACTCGAACTGGGGATCGGAACACCAGCGTGGTGGCTCACGGTGTCAAGCCGTGTTGCGATTTAGTAGCCCGATAAGGCTGACACCAGTGTTGTTTCGGTGGAGTCCAGAAACGGGAGCTAATCCAATCCAAATACGTAAATCTTAAGGTGTAGGCCGGAGCAATTACCAACTTCAATCCAACATGTGGCGTCGACGATTTCTAACGTGGCGAACTGTCGCGCCCCACGAGGAATGCCCGGCCGCAGGACTAAACGTGTTACACATTCCAGCCTAAGGCGCGATGCGACCGCGGAGGCGGTCCTCGGTGTGCGGAAGCGAGCTATCACGCACATGGCGTGTCCGGCAGTGAGCTCGACAACGCTCTGCGCTGCTATCCTCTCGCGAATGAGACGCAGCCGACCCTCGTGACAATATTTGGCGGTGTTCCATGGCCGAAGTGCGTCAAAACGTCGGGGCACAAGGAGTCGTGTATGGCCGAAAGAAACAAATGCCTGCGGGTACTCTCATCACTACTCTGGGTCGGAGCGCTCGTATCAGCGCGAGCGGCGGAAGCCAAGTTAGCCAAGGGGAAGATCCCATCCCAGATAACCATTGGCTGGTCCCCGGCCGAGGCATCAGGCGTATTCGCGACTGGTACTGAATACTTTGAGAAAGCCGCGGCCGATGCAAAGAAACATGGTCTGAATGTGAAAATCGTCACTCAGGCGCCTAGTGTACAGACTCACTTCGCCGAGCAGGTGAACGTTATCGAGGATTTTATCGCCCGGCACGTGGACGCGATTGTCATTTCGCCCGCAGACGTGGACTCGATCAAACCCGCCATCAAGCGGGCCAACGCTCAGCACATTCCGGTGATCATCGTCAATCTGCTAGAGCCGATCCCTGAAGTCAAAATTGCCCAGTACATAGGATTCGACAATGAAATGGCAGGGGAAGTGTCTGGATATGCGATGCTGAACTTCCTGGGCGGACCAGGCCCGTTGAAGTCGCAGGCAGGGGCCGCTCCTACGATCCAGAATCCCCAGGGACACCTCAATCTCGCCTCATGGCAAGACATCTACAAGAACGTAAATCCGGATACCTCCGCCATAAAGGGAAAGGTTGCGGTGATCAACGGCATAGCGGGGACAATTTACGCGAACCTGCGCCTCAAGGGCTTCATGAAAGCTGTGGCGCCGTTCAGTGGGGTGAAGGTGGTAGAACCTCTCTACGCGGACTGGAACCGCCAAAAAGCGATCAACGCCGCCCAGGATATCATTCAAGCACACCCCGACATCAACGCTATCTGGGCGGCATCCAATGAGATGGGGATGGGAGCCGAACTCGCGGTAGAGGGCCTACACAAGAAGGGCCAAATCCAGGTCTTGACGAACGATGGAACGCCAGAATCCGTCCAGATGATAAAGGATCAGCGGCTCGTCGCAGAGACCTGGCACGGGTTCCCTGAATGGGGATGGTACGGCACGCAGTACGGCGTGATGGCGGCTCTGGGCTTGCCGATCCCGGAGAAGGTCGATATCGACCCGAGAACCGAGTACATAGGGAACGCGGCCGATTTCTATCCCAACGTGAAGCTCGATCCCATCCCATGGGACAAGATTAAGTCGGATTACCTGGCTAACCAGTGAGCCGACCTTCCAACGCTGCGGACTTGACGAGTTTGGGGCGGCGGCTCGAATGCCGCCGCCCCACCATCACCCTAATAACCGACGGCTCGCTCGATGTCGAACGATAAGCCTTTGCTGGAAGTGCAGCATGTCAGCAAGTCCTTTCCCGGTGTGCACGCACTGAAAGATTTGACGCTCGACGTTACTCCGGGCGAGGTCCATGCGCTGGTGGGCGAGAACGGTGCCGGTAAATCGACGTTCCTCAAGATATTGGGTGGAGACCAATCTCCAGATTCCGGTACTATCCTGTTCAAGGGACTGGATCTCACCCGGTCCGGCGGCCGACATTTCAATTACAACACCCATGTGGCCCGCCGCCTCGGCATCGCGATGGTGTATCAGCAGCCGGCTCTCGTTCCCGACTTGTCGGTAGCCGAGAACATTTTTCTGGGGAGGTATTCCTACAAGCCAGGTGGAACCCAAATCGATTGGAAAGACACTCGGCGTCGGGCACGTGATCTCGTCGATCAGTATGGAATCGATCTGGACGTCACTTCGAAGATCAAGACGCTCGGAGCCGGACAGCAACAGCTCGTGGAGATACTTCGAGCGGTCTCGAGGAAGGTGAAACTCCTCCTCCTCGACGAGCCGACGTCGGCGCTTTCATCCGAACAGGTGGATATTCTGTTCAACGACGTCCTTGGAAGGATGCTGAAGGAGAATGTATCGATAGTATACATTTCGCACCGTCTCGAGGAGGTCTTCCGCATCGCCGGAAGAGTAACCGTCCTGCGAGATGGAGCTAAAGTCGCGACCGAACGCATAGAGGATGTCGACGAAAACGAAGTCATTCGCATGATGGTAGGTCGCCGGATAGAGGAGTATTACGTCAAGCACCCGGTGCCGATCGCCGAACCCCTGCTGCGCGTGGAGGGACTGCGAGCTCACGGCCTGATCGCCGACTGCTCGTTCGAGGTGCGGAAGGGGGAAATACTCGGCGTCGCAGGACTTGTAGGTGCTGGCCGTACTGAGATGGCCAAGGCTATCGTTGGATTGCACCGGAAAGACCAGGGCAAGATCATCGTAGAGGGAGAAGAGAAGAGGATAGACAGTCCACGTGACGCGCTGACCGCCGGACTCGTCTATCTGGCCGAGAACCGCACCGAGAGCCTCGTTCATTGTCTGGATATCGCCAAGAACATCACGCTGGCTCGGTTGAAAGAGGTGTTTCGCGCAGGACTGATGTTGAACAGGAACAAGGAGTCGGCGATCGCAGAGGATTTCGTAAATCGGATGCACATCGAGGCCACCGGGGTCGGACAGGTTGTGAGGCAGTTGAGCGGGGGCAATCAGCAGAAGGTGGCCCTTTCCCGCCTCATTTATTGCGATGCGAAAGTGTTCATTCTGGATGAACCAACGCGGGGCATCGATGTGGGTGCCAAGGTTGAGGTTTACAACCTCATGTATCGGTTGCTCCGGGATGGTAAAGCCATCGTCCTGATCTCGTCCGAACTCCCAGAGATCGTGAGTCTTTCCGACCGTGTGATCGTGGCCTACAAGGGGAGGATAGTCGCGGAGTACGCCGGCCAGGAGATTTCCCAGGAGAACATCATTCAAAGCGCGACAGGACGGAGAAGCACACATGGTCACAGCGTCTCGGCCACTTGAAAGAGCAACCATCAGGGATTCAATCGCCAGGTTCGAGCACTTCGGCCCTCTTCTCGCGTTGGTTCTCTTGGTCGCCTTGATGTCCGTGCTAAGCACCGCATTTCTGAATATTCAAAACATCTCGAACATACTCCAACAGTCGTCGGTCAATCTGATTCTCGGTCTCGGGATGACCGTCGTGATCATCAGCGCGGGTATCGATTTGTCGGTCGGTTCCGTGCTGTCGCTGGCTGGGTCGGTCATGGCGCTGATGGCGATAGCATGGGGCGTCAACCCCTTCGTGGGGATACTGGGTGGAATCGTAGTGGGAACGGGAATCGGTATGCTGAATGGTTTCATCATCAGCAGCACCGGGATCCCTGATTTCATCATGACGCTGGGGATGCTGTCGGCAGCGAAAGGTTTGGCCTTGGTGCTCACGCGTGGTCTACCGGTGCCAAACCTTCCGCCTGCAATGGTGTTTTTCGGTTCGCAGTTGTTCGACACTATCCCGGTTGCTCCTTTCGTCGCTTTGGCGATGGTCGTATTGGTCTGGTATCTTCTCAATTTTTCGATGCTCGGCCGCGTAGCCTACGCAATCGGGGGTAATCGCGAAGCGGTTAAGGCATCGGGAATCAGCGTGGGGACCTACAAGGTACTCATCTACGGGCTGATGGGGTTCTGCGTTTCCATTGCGGCCCTGGTACAGGTGGGCCGGATATATTCCGCGAATGCCCTGATGGGGGAGGGCCTGGAGTTGCAGGCGATCGCGGTCGTCATCATTGGAGGTACGAACCTGTTCGGAGGAGAGGGCGGAGTTGGGGGTACTGTGCTGGGCGCCCTCATCATGGGCGTCATCAGCGACGGCCTTAACCTGTTGGATGTATCGGCATTTTGGCAGACGTTCTTCGTGGGGGCGCTCATCGTGCTCATCGTGGTGCTAGATCGAATGCGACGGCGGTAGGTTATGAAGGGTGACCGCCCCTCGTGTCGCTGCACTCAGCTCGGGCATGACTGATGTCTCGGAGAGCCGGCGTACGCACCTCATCACCTTAGGCACGGGTTGTTCCTAATCCGAATTGGCGAGGAAGAGATGGATCTAGAACTGAAGGGAAAGCGGGCAGTGATAACGGGTGGGAGCGTGGGGATAGGGCTTGCCGTTGCCGAAGGACTCGCGGCGGAGGGTGTCGACCTCGTGCTTGTGGCTCGCAACGGGGAGAGGCTTCAGGCGGAGGCGAAACGGATCGCGGGGACGAGCGGCGTGCGCGCGAGCGCGGTTGTCGGTGACGTCGCCAGAGCGGAGGACGTGGTCCGAATCGGCGGGCAGGTGGCCGAACTGTTCGATGAAGGTGTGGACATCCTCATCAACAACGCAGGCACGGGCAGTTCTGAGACCATCATGGAGGCACCCGATGACCGCTGGCAATACTTCTGGGATCTGCATGTCATGGCCGCGGTGCGGCTCTCCCGCGCCGTTGTTCCACTCATGCGGAAGCGCGGCGGCGGCGTCATCCTGAACAATGCTTCCATATGCGCGAAACAGCCCCTGGGTTATGAACCGATATACAATACGACCAAGTCTGGCCTCGTGATGTTTGGGAAATGCCTTGCCAATGAAGTCATCAAATATAATATCCGCGTCAACACGGTGAATCCAGGACTCATCCTGACACCGGACTGGCGCAAGTCGGCAGGGATTCTCACGAATGGCACCGGACAGACCGTTGACGGTTACCTGGATAAGATCGCCAAAGAATTCACGCCGATTGGGCGATTCGCTACACCCCAGGAACTCGCTCACTTCTTCGTGTTCCTGTGCTCGCCCCGAGCAAGCTACTGCGTAGGTTCGAGCTACTATGTGGACGGAGGTTGGCTAAAGACAGTGGAATAGAAGCAAGTGTTTCGACTGAGGTTGCGGCCATGGCCTGGAATATAGGCCATCCTTGCCACGGAGCGTAGGGCGAGCTGATACAGACAACGTAGACGAGGGACGGGCGGCCTGCGTTAGTGTTGCCGCGACTCCCTTGCGTCCCCTTGAACACGATCCACATGCACCCTACCCCACGGCGCCGGCACGGCCAGCGGCCCGAGACGACGATTGCATTGAAGCGGGCTGCGGCGAGGAGCACGACAAGGCTTGTCTCTGCACCTCACCTGGATAGACTCACAGTCACTAGACAGCACCATCGCGGGACAGCGACCCGGAGTTCCGGAGCGGGCCCTCGAAAGTTGTGCCGCTGCCACTCCTCGGATGCCAAGCGGCGGCCACCCGTCCAAGGCCGTGCCGACCCACGCCGTGGACCGGCTGCTCGAGCTCAGGAACCACGACCAGGAGCTACTTCTGCCTCTTGCTCCTCGAGTACACTAGGAGCACAATGGTCAGGATCAGGCCGAAGACCACCTTCCTCCAGGACTCGTTCATCTTGAGGGTGATGAGGAACGATTGGAGGAATGTGTACACGAGCGCCCCACCCAGCACCCCCACGTAGCTGCCGCTGCCCCCTGCCAGAGAGAGCCCACCGACCGCGCACACTACAACGGATGGGAAGAGATACTGGTTCCCGACGTCCAAGTACACGGAATGGACATTTCCCAGGAGGAGAACGCCGAAGAGCGCCGCTGACAAGCCGGAAAACCCATAGATCCCGACGGTGAAGGATGAGACCTCGACGCCGCTCAACCGGGCGGTCGTCTCGTTTGTTCCGATTCCGACCAGCTTCCGGCCTACTCTGGACCGGCGAAGCATGAACTCCATCAGGCAGGCCAAGCAAAACCATAACACCACCATGTTGTGCACTGGCCCGACCTTGTTGTTCACGAAGGCCTCTAGTGCCGGCGAGGGCCTGCCCAGGAGCATCCTCCCCTGAGAGTAGACGATGATGATGCCCGTGATGACGTAGCTCATCGCGAGCGTCTGTATGAGCGGGTGGATCTGTAACCGCGCAATCATGTAACCATTGATCAAGCCTAGCGCTAGACCCAGCGCCGCCACGGCCAGGAGCGCGGGAACGAGCATCCCGTCTTGTCCACGCATGATGGCCGCACTAAACAGGAGACCCATGGAGGCCATCGTACCGACCGATACGTCAATTCCCCCGCGGCCGGAAAGTATCACAGTCGCCTGGATCAGCCCGAGGATGCCGATGAATGAGGCCACCTTGATTCGAAGTAGCAGGTAGGTCCAGTCCGCAGATCCCTTGCTCACCCATGCGCCGAGCACGATGACCACGACGGCCAGCAAGGTACTGATAATTTCCTTGCTGAAGTCCCGCCAGTATTCGCCTGGGTTTCGCCGGTACGGAATGAGGGAAAGATCGCTCATCCACGCTCGCTCCCGAGCCTTGGGTCCTTCGCGACGACTGTCAACCCAAGCGCTGCGATAATAATCACCCCTCTCACCAAGACCTGGAGAGAGGTCGGCAACCCTGAGAAATAGACGATATTCATGACAATGCTCAGCACGATCGCTCCGAGCAAAGCACCGACGGGGCTGCCGCTTCCCCCGTTCATGGACACACCGCCGATGACCGCTGCCGCGATGGAGTTGAGTGCGAACGGGTCGCCCACTGCGGAATCACTCGTCCGTGTCTGTGCGGTGAGCGCGAGCGTCCCCAGGTACACGTAGCACCACCCCAGGGCGAATGAGGCGAGCGTGATCCGGCTCACCTGGATTCCGCTGGCGTACGAGGCCTCCCAACTCGACCCGACGGCATAAACGTAGCGGCCTAGACGGAACCACCTCACTACCCGCCAAGCGAGAGCGGCGGAGACGATGATGAGCAACATGACGTTGACGGGACCCACATAGAAGGTGAAGAAGTGGACGAAGGACCTAGGTACGGCTCCGCCGGGTATAGGCGCGATCATGATCGCGAGCCCCAGCCATATGAACGACGTCGCGAAGGTAGCGATGAATGCGGGGACCTTGAACAATCCGACGATCACCCCGTCGATGAGCCCCATGGAAAGGGCCATGAGGAGACCAGTCACGAGGATGAGCGCGTTGTGCCCCGACATGCCCGCTTGGAGCGACATGTTGATGCCCACCCAGCAGTTGAGAAGGGACACGCCCGAACCGACGGAGAGGTCGAGATTCCCGCCGATCATTATGATGGCCTGGCCCATGGCCACCAGGATGGGAGGGGAGAAGGTCAGGATGTTCAGTCGGACGACTCTGGGTGCAAGGAAGTTAGGCTGGAAGAGCACATTCACGAGAAGCAGTGCCACCGTTACCGTCAGCGGCATAAAGAGCCTATTCCTCGTGAAGGCACGGAGATGCAGCTCGAGCGGTTTCATAGGAGAACGGTCCTTACGTCGGCTCAGGCTGCCGGATGACTCGCCTATGCATGCATTTGGACAGCAGCGTCTCCTCGTCCAAGTTAACGTTGTCTACCACTTCGACGATGGATCCCTCATAGAGGATGAGAATCCGGTCACAGCACGCGACCAACTCGCGCAGATCCGAGGCATACAGCAGGAACGAGGTGCCCCTTTCGGCCAAACCCACGATGATCTGGTACAGCTCGGCCTTGGACTGCACGTCGATTCCCTTTGCCGGATCAGCCATGAGGAGTAACTTCGGGTTGAGCGGCATCCACTTCGACACGACCACCTTCTGTGCGTTCCCGCCGGAGAGTGAGGTGACCGGTGTGCAGAGCGAAGACACCTTGATCGACATATCCGCGACGAGGTGCGAACTGACCTCCTGCTCCTTCTTGTTCGAGATGATGATGGGCGAGCGTGGCAAGGTCGCCTGGGGAAAGGTGACGTTGAAGAAGGCGGGCCGGTCCATGAAGAGGCCCTCGGTCTGCCGGTTCCCGGGAACGACGAAGATGCCAGCGGCGACGGCCTGCCGAGCGCTCCAGGCCGGGACCGGAACACTGCGGAGCTCGATCCGCCCAGAGGTGAGCCCACGAAAACCGGCCAGTGACATGATCAGTTCTTCCTGCCCCTGCCCCTGGAGGCCGGCCAAACCGACTATCTCCCCCTCGTGAATCGTAAGTGAGACGTGGTGGAGGGTTCGCGCATCACTGATGTCCCAGGCCTGAAGGAACACGGGACGGTCCTTTTTCGCCTCCCTTTTCGCGCCAGGGAGGACCTCCTTGTTCCCTGTGATGAGCCGCACAATCGTGCCATACTCGGCCGCTCTCCCCCCGGAAAGGTCCACGGTTCCGGCAGTACTCCCGTTGCGCAGTACGGCAATGGAATCGCAGATCTGTTCCACCTCTTGAATACGATGCGAGATGAAGACCATGGACATGCCCGATTGCTTCATCTCCTTCATCAGGGAGAACAGCGACTCCACCTGCTGGCGCTCAAGGGAGGAAGTCGGCTCGTCGAGGATGAGAAATGCAGGGCTTCGTGAGAAAGCCTTGACGATTTCGACCAGCTGAAGACCAGCCGGCGGAAGGGAGGCCACCTTTTGCTCGGGCCTGATCCATGGGCACAGCCTCCGGAGATGGAGCTGCAGGTCCCTCTTGATCTGGCGGTCGTTGATCATCCCCCATCGGCGCAGGGGTTCGACCCCGAGATAGATGTTCTCCCAGACCGTCATGTCGGGAACGAGGGAGAAGTTCTGATGGACCATTCCAATCCCGCTGCGGATGGCTTCACGGGGGCTGGCGAAGGAGACGGCCTTTCCCCTGTACAGAACGGTCCCTGACGACTGCCTGTAGTAACCGGCCAGGATCCTGGAGAGGGTGGTCTTCCCCGAACCGTTCTCTCCTAAGAGCCCGACGATCTTTCCGCGCGGGCACTGAAAGTCAGCTCCATCGAGGGCGGCCACCCCTCCGAAACGTTTCGCGACCTTGCGGGCCTCGATAATGAGATTTTCCAAGCGCACGTTCCGGAGAAGGGAAGCGCCTGATTCTGTGGACCAATCAGGCGCTTCCCGCGATCACGTCAGTGAACTGCTACTCGAAAAGCTTCGAGATCTCCTCTTCTCCCGCCACCTCAGAGATGTAAGCGGAGGGATCCTGGCCATTAAAGTATTTCAGCCAGTTATCGAGGTTTTCCGGAGTAATCATAGACTTCACGGGATAGAGGTACTCGTTGTCCTGGAGCACACCTGGCTTGAACTTGTACCCATTCAGCAGGTACGCGGCGATGTGCATGGCGGTCCCCCCGATTCCTGGCGGGTTTGCCGTAGTCGCGTGGATGAGCTTGATGCCCTTGTCGCGCAACTGCTTGGAGTTGATGACCCAGGCGTTGTTCGGATCGCCGGTAAGCGCTGGTAGCGGCCTGCCGGCGTGCTCAAATGCCCTCAAGACACCGAGTCCCATGTCGCCCGCATTGAAGACGACGTCGATCTTGGGGTACGTCGAGATGACGTCGTTCATGACCGATTCGGCCGTGGACTGGTTGTATTGAGCATACACGGTCGTCAAGAGTTCAAGGCCAGGAAACTCTGCAAGGACCGCCTTGGCTCCCTCCATCCGCTTCTGCGTGGGCTGGTCACCCGCGATGCCCATCAGGAAGACGACCTTCCCTTTGCCGCCGACGGCCTGTGCGACATACTTCAGGTCGTTGTACGCCTCCCTGTACTTATCGGTGGCAACGCTCAGAGCAACCTGGCGGTCCGCCCCAAGCAGTTCGGCGTCCATGCAGATGGAAGGAATGCCTGCCTCCTTGGCTTCCTCCATGACCCCGACCAAGCCTGTCGCCGAGGCCGGGTTGATCAGGATCATGTCGACCTTCTGGTTGATCATATTACGGATTTGCTGAATTTGCAGCGCAACATCAGGTCCTGATTGCTGGACAATTACGTCTTTAAGCCAGCCCCTCTTAATGTACTGCTTAGCCACGGCCACCGTCTCTGCAACGTGCTTCTCGCGCCATAGATTGCCGTACATGCTGTTGCTGATCCCAACGACGTAGTGGCCTGGCTTCTTGGATGCCGGCTCGGCAGATGAATTGATGGAAATGGACGATAACAGCATGACAACGAATAGCCGCAATGCCCTCATGTTCATAATTACCTCCAATCGCCCTGTTTCGTGAGCCTCGGCTCGGTGACGCACGCTACTCACCCTGTTTCAGGTTGATTCGGGTCAGCTGAATAAAATCTGCCATTAGCCTCGGTCGGCTCTGCGCATGGTTTCATCAGTCGAGCGTGCCCCGCACTGCCCGATCTACCGGAAGCCTTCGCAGTCCGTCTGTATCAGCATTCACAGACTCACCCTCCGAGTACAGCGTTCTCAAGAACGGATTCAGCGACTTACGCCTCACATGGCCCCATTTCTCGCCATGAAGCCCGCTAGCCTTGCTATGGGTTATTGACGGTGCTTGCCGGATCGTGCTGCAACGCTGTTCTCCGTGCGATTGAGGGGCCAGTACCTACGGTCTAGTAGGATTCATCGCCGGGGTATTGCGGGACATTTGGTGCTAGATTTGATTAGCCCTCGCTGCGGCTCTCGAGTGAACCGTTCAAGGTGATGACGTGACGCTGCCATCGTTCACGGTGTCTTGGGGGCATTTCCTCGCAAGCAGCGCGGCATTGGGGTGTGAAACCGGGCAAAGCGCATCGACAGTCGCTTTGTCATTCTCCACGACCATGGCGCCCCCCGAAGAAGGGGTGATTTCCAGCCCGCTGACATTGTGAGAAAGTATAGCGCGTTCGTTGCAGAGCGGATCGGTTACCGAGGGGGCGGGACTCGCGGTGTCTGCTGCGCCTCGCGCTAACCCGTTGAGGCTGAATCCATTGGCGATTCGGACTTTGCGCCGAGGGCGAAAGTTAGGCCATCCAATCGCGTAGTCCTTCGGGAGTAAACGCGAGCAACGCCCCGGTATCAATAGGCCCCACGCGAAGCCTAAGTCCCGAACGTGGCGAACTGTCACGCCCCACGAGGAAGCGCGGAAATCCGAACGTATTATACATATTAGCCTAACACGAGCCGTGATCGCCAGTGCGGTCTTGACTGTGCGGAAGCGAACCATCACGCACGGGGTCTGCGGCAGCGACTTTGGGTTCTTGGGCGTTCCGATCGATTCACAGATGATCGCGTAGAGGGAAAGCGATCGATCGCCGCGCTTCCAATCCTGTAGCAATCGTCGATCCAGGCTCGCCGCTGTTACGAAGTGCCTGTTGGTGAGGAGCCGCTGCTATAATCCGGCGTTAGGCCGCGGCGTGCGACACCGTGTTCGCTTTCAGAAACTCAGCTGAAACTTCCCTTTGTCTCTATACTCTCGGCTGTCCAAGCCGAGACACCTGACCCTGAGGAGTCACGCACTGGGACGTACGACACCCTTTTCGCCCAGGACTCGGGGTACCTCGCGGGTGCTAACGCCGAGATCTCGTGCCAGTCGTTAGCAGTGGCTCCCCCCAGCCAGGAGTGCCTTCTCAACCGATAACGCACACCTGTCGCGGCGGGGCGTAGGCTTTTGCTCCCGCAACCGCCACCACAAGGATGAGCCCTTCCTCGCTCATTTCGCCGTGTTCAGTTGCGACCCGGAGACCGCTGCGTCCGAGACGGCAAACTGGCTGTCGCTATTCAGTTGGAATTGGGCTTCGCCAAGAGCGTCAAGTAGATCTCGAACGAGCGCTCGTAGTTTCGCCAGGCGGGCTCGCGTTTCTCGCCCATCTTCGCGTTCGCCTCGCTGAGCCTTGAGGGCAAGTCGAAGGAGATCGGCGCGTGCGCCCGGGCACCGAGCTCCGCTGCCAGCCAGAGGACCGCCAACTGGTCGGGGTCCACCGCCCCGTGCGACCGGCCGACCAGGGAATCGGCGTGGTCGAGCGCCCGACCGACCCACTTCGCCGCATCGGCAAGATCCCTGCGCTCGGCCGCGTTCGCCGCCAGGCGGGCCTCGGTGAGGGTTACCTCCCGAACGTGTTCCACGCGATCCGAAACGGCGTGTTGGGCCGTGAACAGATCTCGTCGATCGGAGAGAGCCAGACTCGCCGCATCGAGCTCGCCGAGCTTGAGATGAGCGTTGGCTCGCAGGCCCAAGGCGATCAAACGATAACTGCGCAGGACGTGTTCCGGGCTCGCGTGCGGCCACCGGAGGGTGATGGTGAGGGCGGGGTCCTTCAAAGCGGCGTCCACCACCTCCAGATCCTCGAGCGCTCTCCTCGGGCGACCGGCGCCGAGCGCGGCTGCGGCGCGCCCCAGATGCGCGACCATGCTGTTGCGCGCCGCGGTCGAGCCCTGAGCCGCCTCGAGCAACGGAATCTCGGTGTCGTAGAGGTCGAGCGCCCGCTGGAAGCGAGTCGCCGCGAGGTTGTAGAGCGCGGCGCGATCGAGCGCGAGGACTCGGTAGACGGCGAGGTTCTTCGAGTCCGCGATCATCTCCAAGGCCTCGTCGGCGGCGATCGCCGCCTCGGCCTCCCTCTCGACGTGGAGTAGCGCCCGGGCCCTGGATAGCCTCACGGCCAGTCCCGACGCGTTCTCGGCAAAGGGCATCTTCTCCCGGTCCTCCAGGTAGCGCAGGGCGATGCGATAATTCCCCACTTCCGTATGCAGGAGGCCAAGCTGGCCCAGGAGCATGGCTCGGTAGCGAGGATCCCTGGGGACGAGGTCCAGCGCCACGAGCAGATGCGAGTTCGCACGCTCGGCGGCCGGCAGTGATCCGCTTCGCAGGTACTCCTCGTGCATGATCGCGCCGAAGAGGGCCTGGGCGACGTAGTTTCTCTTCAGGTCTTTCCAGGAGGCCCGAAGCTCCGCGCTGGCCTCGGCGGCGGCCTTGGCGTGCTCCTTTCCGTCGAGCCGGGGCAGAGTCCGGGCGAGGAGATAAGCCTTCGCGAAGTGGTCGAGGGCCGTGGGACCAGTCGAGTCCTTTGGCTCGTAACGAGCCGCGATCGTCGCAGGCGAATCTCCGGATCTGATCTGGAGCTCGATCGACGCGACCACGGTCTCGAGGGATCCCGTCTCCCGGGTGACCGCGTCGAAGTCCGCTCGGGCTTCCGCCAACTGCCCCGCTGCCGCCCGTCGATAGGCTCGGCCGATCATGGTGCGCTGGTAGAGGGAGTCCGCTCGTCGTCGTTCCATCGTGCCAGGCTTCACGTCTCGCAGGTACTCCTGCGCGAGCGCCTCCACGAGCTCATCCGCGTAGAATTCCGTTCCTCGCTCGACCCCCTCGAAGACGACCGCTCTTCTTCGGTCCGGCCGGGTCTGGTGCCGGTAAAGCGTCATCAGAGCCTCGGTCGCCTCCGCCGGGGGATTCTTCGTGCGGATGGCGAGTAGGGCGCGCCCCAGGTCGAGCGCAAAGGCCAGTTCCGAGTCCTCCGGGGCCGACTGCCGCTCCGCCGCGAGGACCGAGTCGGCCTCGGCGAGCGGCCGACCGCGGCGCATGGCGCGTACCGCGGCGCGCGCGTAGCGGCACCGCTCGTCCAGGGTAAGCGAGCCGCTCTTCGAGAGGCGGCGCCCGACATCCACGAGAGCCTCGCGGTCGTCGAGCTCGCGGTACAGAGAATCGGCCTGCTCATAGTACAAGGAAAGAAGGGCCGGCGGACTCGCGTCGTCGAACGCGACCGCCGAGAGTTCTGCGCGAGCCAACCCCTTGTCGCCCAAGGAATCGGCGACCTCGCTGCGGACCACGTGCTTGAGGGCCGCCACGGGCGCGGGATCGCCCGACCCCGGCCTCAAGAGCGCGAGTCGCCGCACCGACGCTTCGTGAAAGCCCGCGACCGTCCGTCCCCGTTCCCGGTCGCGAACAGCCTCCCGATGTTCGGCCAGCACGAGGAGGGGCTCGGCCAGCCCCGGCGTGTCCGGGAGTGCGCCGATCCGGCGCGCGTAGAACTCGGCCGGGGCGAACTCCTCCAGCTGCAGGTGCAGCTGCACCAAGCTCATGAGCGTGGACAACCGCGCTGATCCGGCCTCGGCTCCGTCCATGGCCAGACGGCGACGGTACAGGATCGTTCTCTCGGCGGGCGAATTCGCGAGCTCAATCTCGAGCGCGAGTCGATCCGCCGTCCAGTCTGCGGGAAGCACCCCGTCCGGGGGCAGTGTGTAGACGTCCAGGTTGGGCCCGCGGGAACACGTGAGGACGAGCCGGTCAGCGCTTGGCGAAGGATACTGACAGTTCCAGGTCGCTGGCGTGAGCTGCTCGGGCTCGGCGGCAGCTACGAGGGCGGGCGCGTCGTCGCGGTCAGCCGGGAACGGCACGCGAAACACGACGCCGTGGTCGTTGGCGTCGATGACGCCGTCGTGGTTGGAATCGCTCATGAACTGCACGAAGTAGAGGTAGCGGCCATCGGGCGCGAAGGTCGGTTGTCCCGCGAAGCCGGGAAGGTCTAGCTGGATCGCCAAGGGTGGACCCGGGTGATCGAGCCGGACCGCCTCGAGATGCTGGGCCGCGTGTGCGGCAAACGCGGGTCCGACCTGTGCCGTCAATCGTTCCACTGGCACGTAGACTAGCCAGCGCCCGTCGGGGGATACGGCCGGGCTGATGAGGTTTTGTCTTAACAGCGAGTGCGCAACGAGCTGCCGCCCCACAGTCACTTCAAGTTCATCCAGGTTGCCGGGAATGGAGGCGCGGCTCACGAGGAGGATGCGCTCCGCATCGATCCATTCAGCCTGGAGCGCGGTCGATTCGCCCTCGAGGCAACGCCTCCCGCCTGCTCCGGGAAGGTCACGAACGCACAGCTGACCAGCAGCGCGGTCGCGGAACGAGATGTACAGGAGCGCTCGGCCGTTGGGGCTCACGCGCGGCCAGGTCACATCGGCGCCTTCGTCAAACAGGCGCTCCACGTGTCCGTCGTCAATGTCCTGGCGGATGAGCTCGTTCGTCGTGTTGCGGTTCGAGACAAAGTAGAGGGTGTGCCCGTCCCGCGCAATCGCGCCGAGGTATTGGTCGCCCACGCCCACGGTGATCCGATCGGGGCGCCGCACCCCGGAGTCCGCGCCGTCCTCGCCCCGAGCGTTTCGGCTGAGACCCGCCAGGGCACAAAGGCACAGGAGCGCGACCGTCCCGCGGCTGGTCAGCATTTCTTCTCGCTCCAGGTGCCGTCCGCGTCCTGGATCCACGCGCCGCAGATGACGCCTCGCACGTGGATCTGTTGCCAGATGCGCTGTGCGGTCTCGGGAGAACCTTCCTTCCTCTCGGCACACATCCATTTCCACAGCTGGACGCGGGCGTGGTTGACGCGCTCGATGAGGATCACGTCCGCCGCGCGATCGGTCGCGCCTCGGCAGGCGTGGTGCGTGTCGATGAGCAGGCCGTCGCGCCCCTCGCCGATGCACCGCTGACGCAAGAGGTCGTCGACGCGGTCGGCGTCGGTCACGTCCGTGCGGTCCACGAGCGCCACGGGCCCGATGCCCAAGGCCTCGAGCTGTTCCGGAGTGAGGGGGACGGGCCGTGGCACGATGGCAGCGCGGGCGAGCTTCAGTTCGAGGTCTTCGAAGGATCCGCCGGCCTGCTGCTCGAGCGCTGTGGCCCGATCGACCATCACGATCTCCGGTGCCTTGATGCAGGCGAGAGTCGCGAAGAGCCAAAAGCCGATGAGAGGACGATTCAAGCGTGCACGGCCCGGCCTGGCGAGAGCGGGGCCGGCCGCTGGTTTTGAACCCCCAGGCGGGGCGGGCGCGAAGAAAGGTGCTGGCCGGGTGGGGCACGAATTCGGCATGACCTACTCCTTGAGTACGGAGAGGGGCGCTAACATCCGGTCGACGAGCGGACCCGTCGGAATCCCCCGGACGTCGCTGATGCTGAGAAGGCTCGCCAGTCCGCCGAGGGTGACCCGCAGGCTGGCGAAGCCGTGGTCGAACTGGACCCGGACCTTGTCTGGATACCCGAAGGCGAGGGCATGTCGAATACGATTGGTCGCAGGATCGGTCCGTAGGGGGTCCTGGAGGTCGAGAAGGTCGAGGAGGTGGCGCGACCCGATTCGAAGGATCTCGATGCGGCCGTCGATGCTGCGCTCGCTCGCGGAGATGAGGAGCGCGGCGTTTCCGTCGAAGGGTTCGCCATGAGAGGAGAGCACGCCCGTCGCCCGGACGTGAGCCTGGAGCGTGGAGCGCTGGCCATCCCAGTCGAGCGCGCACTCCCCGGTGACGCGCCCACTGCGAAAGCCCATCTCCAGTTGGCTGAGGGAGGCCACGTTGTCTTCGATCTGAAGGTTGCCGGCGAGGGGCGCGATCGCGACGGCCGGGCTGGTGATGCTGCCGATGGACAAAAAGCTGCTGCGGCTCAGTAGCGGGTGCTGATCCGCGAACCGGTGCATCGAGAAGGGGTTCAGGTCGGTCCCGCGGAGGAGGGTGACGGTCTGGCCGTCGACGGCAAGATTGGCCGAGACGGGGACCTCCCCGTCCACGGACTCTACGGAGAAGCGGGAGCGTGGAAAACGGGCGTGGACGTCCTCGAGGCGAAGGGCTGCCTGTGTGTGGAAGATCGAGGGGTCCGACGACTCCACGCGGAAAGTCAGACCGACGTGCCCTCGGCCCTGAAAGGTCTCGGGGTCGCTCCACAGCTTGGCGAGGTCCTGCTGCAGCTGACCGTGGAGGGCCACCCGGCGCCGCGCGAAGTTGCGGTCGAGGCCACCTTCCAGGCTGAGGCTGGTGCCCCCGGCGACGTTCTCGAGGTGAAGGTCCGAGACTCTGACTACGCCCTGGGCGTTGCGCCGAGCCGTGAGCGAACCGGAGAGGTCGCCGATCGGATAGGCCGCCACGTCCTGAACGAGGGAGTGGACGGAGAGCTGGAGGGAAAGATCCGCCTCTCCGGTCCGAGCGTCGAGCACGACCGAGCCGTGCGTCCCGATGCCCGACGCGTCCGCCGTGTGCTCGCCTGCAAGCACATGAAGCTCGTCGAGTTGAAGGGTGCCCTCGACGCTGCGCTTCGGACCGTACGCCCGGAGCTGAAGCTGCCCTCGGCCCGCGGGTACCTCCATCACCCGATCGGATGCGTGCCACCGTACCCCATGCGCCTGGAAAGCGACCGTCCCCTCCACGGCGGCCGCCTGCAGGGGGTTCGGCGCGAGATGAAAGGCCCCGTCCTCGGCCACGTCGGATACGAGACCCGCCGCGGTTCCGTGGGCGGCGAGTTCCAGCTCGAGGTGCGAAAGCTGAACCCCCCTCACGGCGTCAAGGCGTGAGAGCAAGGGGCGGAGCGTCCCGAGTTGCGCGACGTGGGCGTCCAGGTCGCCGTGGACGACGAGGGTCGTCCGATCGAGCCTCAGTGATCCCGACGCCGAGGCCGAGGGTCCACCGTCGGCGGCGAGCGCGAAACGCAAGGACGGCAGGGAGCGATCGAGCTCCGCCGAGAGGGCGAGGTGCCAGGTCCCATCGGCCTCCAAGGGGAAAAGGCGCACGTCGGCCGTCGCGCGATGTCGCGAAAGATCCCCGTTCGACCGGACGACGAGGGCTAGGCGTCGGGCGCCGATGATCCGAAGACCTGGCCCGTCGAGCTGCAGGTCCGTTTGCTGGTGGATGACCGGCTTCGCGGACGGGAAGGCCTCGACGCTCCCTCTCGTGCGAAGCCCGAGGGTGAGCCCGTCGGACTCGGCGCCCCCCTCGCCCGGCACCAAGCGGGCGAGAGGCAGGCGCAGCTCCTTCACGGCCAGCGTGAAATCGAGCTTGTCGGCGTGCTTGGTGGCGTCGAGCACCGCCTCCGAGGGGCCAAGCGCAATCGTAGCATGTAGGGTCCCACGGCTGCCTCCGAGTCTCTCGAGATCCGGCACCGCGTCCGTGAGACGAATCTCCAGCCGGGCCGGAGCATCGACGAGAGGCCGTCCGTCCGATCCCTGGACGCGGACGTTTTGAACAGGGATCTCGGCCTGGGCGGCGAGAGGCCCGTCGCCGGGAAGGGGGGCGTGCAGGCGGAAGGTCAGACCACGAGCCGTCGCGGTAGTCGATGGAGTTCCGGCAACGAGCTGCGCGACCTTTCCCTTCACAGCGACGTCGCCTTTCGCCTTGAAAGGGGAGCCCGGTGCGAAGCGGAGGAGATTCACGATCCCGTCCGCCTCGATCCCCTTGGCGAAAAGGGGGTTCTGCCCGGTCAGGCGGAATGACTCCATGCGCAAGTGCGCGGAGTTGGCCAGAGCCCCTTGCTGGCCTCGGGAGACGGTCAGCTTCAGATCGAGGCCATTCGCTTGGGCACGTGAGCCCTTGAACGCGAACTCGAGATCGTGAACCTTGAGAGACGTCTCTGCCAAGGGGCTGTCCGGGCCGGACCGAGCATCGACAATCCAGCGGGCACTTCCGAAGTGGGCCACCCCTTCCGGCAGGGTTAGGCGGAAGTTCGCCAGTTCCGCTCGCGCGAGGACGCTGCCGCCTTCCTGCAGACGGGGTGACGGGGTCAACTCGAGCCCACGGGCGCGCCAGGTGAGGCCACCCGCTCCGGCAAGGGGGACGAGGCCGGCCGGGAGAGCCCGCAGCAGACGTTCCACGTCCACCACGCCGTCCGCTTGACGCACCAGAAGCGCTCCGTTCGGCGCGCTCGAAAACACGAGTTCCGCTTCGGCCGCCGCGCTGCCGTCCACCGCTCGAGCGTGGGTGATGGAGATCCTCGTTTCTCGCCTGGTGGCGTCGAGGGCGGCCGTCCCCTCCAGGTGGAGGACCTCCTGGATGGAGAGGCGCGGCACGATCGTCTGGTCGCGGACGCGTAGGTCCACGGCCACGGCGGCGTTCGACGGCCCGACCTGCCCGTTGAGCCACAGCTCGAGCTCCGCGGAACCCCCGCTCGTCGCGCTTCCGTCCCGAATCACCAGCAGGGGAAGAGGGGCCGAGGCCGTACCGGCTTGCGCGTCGAGGTGCCATCCGGTGGCGTCGCGATGGACCTCGGCGGCCATTGCGAGGCCTCGCAGCGCCAGGCGCTCGAGGACCTTTTCACCCCGCGAACGGATGAAGGTCACCTCCGCACCCGAGAGCGCGAGGCTGCGGATGGGTGGCGCGTTACTTAGGAACTCGGTGCGGGGATTGGAGGTTCGCGCGGGAGCGGCACGTGCCCGATCGCCGGTTTGAGGCAGGGTGTCGAGGACGGTCCGACCGCGATCGTCCTCGACGATCACGATGGCAAGGCCTTGGAGTGTGACCCGATCGACCGTGGGGCTTCTCGAGAACAGGGAGGACAAAGACCAGGCGACCTCCAAGCGATCGATCCGAACGAGTTCTGGCGCGAGGGGGCGAAACTCGGGGGGATTCAGGATCACGAGGTGGTCGACCTGAGCCCCGGAAAACGGGCGTACGCGTACGGAGGCGTAATCGATCTCGAAGCCGGTGGCGGCTCGAACGAGGGATGTCACGCGCCCCTTGAGCCAGCGGTGGTCGATCTGGGTGAGGAGGATGCCCGCGGTGCCGAGGGCGAGCGCGGCGACCAACAGGAATGCGGCGATGAATCCTAGAACCCATCGCCACGGGAGCGCGCTGCGTCCGCCGGGTGGCCGTTTCGTGCTAGCGGTGCCGTCCATCCACGGCCTCCTTTCGCTATGGTAACCGAGGTGGCGCATGCGTCGAGGGGCCGCTCGTGGGCGCCTCGGCTCCGTCCGCGCCAAAAGGGCGCATTTCAGTACAGGAGTGGATCGAGCGCCTCCTTTCGCTGACCATGTGACGCCAGCCCCCTGAGCGCTGTCCTTGCCGACACCTCATGCGCGGGAATCGAGAGGCTCCCCGCGCCGTGTCGCGAGGGACAGGGTTATTGGAGCTCGCCCCTGGTCCGCCTTCAGAGATCGACGCCCTTGGCGCCCGAAGTTACCCTGAAAGGCGCCGGTCTATCCTCGGATCCCTGATCTGATCCGCTAACCCATCCATCCCTCGCCCCGGAGTCGTCGCCGTTTCGTCTAGGACCATCGAATCCCCATTAGGAGGAGCCAAATAACATTGAATCGTCGGCACTTAGCAGGTGGACCGGCCCATCCCCACCACCGACCCCCTATCGTTCCGCGGAGGTTGTATTTCACTAATGGTATAAGCAGACCGGATGAAGCGAGGAGCGAGCACGAACGCCAAGCCGCCGGCGCGGTGGATCCCTGTGCGAACCCATTAGGGGCACGACGAACGCCTGCGCGTGCGCGCGGACCGTCCTCTCGCTTCGTTCGGTGCCCGAAAACCCGATCGAGCCAAGGGCCAACGTTCAGGGAATGCTAGACAGGCATATCGGGCCCGCGTTCTGGCCTGGGAGGTGGACGATGGACGCCAAGGTTCTGGAGAAACAGAGCAACGCAGTCCGCAACCGGATCGTCGTGGAAGAGTACACCGGAGGCCTGATCGGCCCGAGCCTGGAGATGATCGGCACGCTCAAGGACGGCGGCACGATCAGCACGATCTCTCCGCCCGGGTGCTGGGGACCGATGATCACGCCGGAGTTCGTGGGCGGGCACGAGGTTTCGCGACCCGTGGCGGTCGAGGGCGCCGAGGTGGGCGACGCGGTCGCCCTCTTCGTGGAGAAGGTGTGGGTGCGCTCGGGTGCAACCAGCTCCGGAACGATGACGACCAAGGCGGCGGCCTTCGGGTCGGATCCCTTTGTGGACAAACAGTGCCCCAACTGCAAGACCCCCTGGCCGGCCAGCCGCATCGAGGGGACAGGCCCCGACTGCGTCCGCTGCGTGAAATGCGGGGCAGAGTGCAGCCCGTTCGCTTTCGAGGAAGGCTACACCATCGCCTTCGACGAGAAGCGCCGGATGGGCATCACACTGGACGAGGCGGCGGCGGAGGAGGTGGCCACACGCGCGTACGAGATGGCCGCCCTGCCCAAGCAGTCCCATCAGCACCCCATCTTGCTCTACAAGCCGCACACGATTCCCGGGACGCTCTCGCGACTCCAGTCCTTCATCGGAAACATCGGCACCATCCCCTCGAAGGACATGCCCGACTCCCACAACGCGGGGGACTTCGGTTCGTTCCTGGTGGGAGCCGCCCACCGGTTCGGCCTCACCCAGGCCGAGCTGGATCAGCACCGGACCGATTGCCACCTGGACTGCAACGCGGTGCGGGAAGGGGCCATCCTGATCTGCCCGGTCAAGGTGGAAGGGGCCGGCGTCTACATCGGCGACTCGCACGCAAACCAGGGGGACGGTGAGTTGTCCCTGCACACGACGGACATCACGGCCGACGTGACGGTGAAGGTCAAGGTTCTCAAGGGCCTCGCACTGGAGGGACCGATCCTGCTGCCCGTCCCGGAGGATCTGCCGTACACCGCTCGCCCGTACACCAGGAAGGAGCTGGAGATCGGCGAGCGACTGGCCAAGGAATATGGCGTGGCGCTCCAGCGCAAGAAGGGACCGATCCAGGTGATCGGTACCGGCCCCAACATCAACGTGGCCACGGACAACGCCATCGGCCGCGCGGCGCGCCTGCTCCAGATGTCGCCAGCCGAGATCCGCAACCGGTGCACCATCACCGGGGCCGTGGAGATCGCCCGCCTGCCGGGCGCCGTCCAGCTCACCATCCTCGCCCCGCTATCGCAACTCGACGACCTTGGGCTGGGCAAGCTGGTCCGCCGTCAGTACGGGCTCACGTAGCTCACCGTGGAGCGTACGGCCGGAGCCCGCCGCCGCGAGCGCCAGCCGCAGCTGCGTCGTCCGAATCCACGTTGCTCCTGACCCTGCCCACGAGGGAGTGCCTCTGGCCGGCGGCCCTCGATAGCGAGCTTACCAGCTTCACCTGCACGCTGCGGGACTCACTCACCGGTCTCGTCGACCTTGACCCTCAGCTCGCATAGCGGCCGCCGTTCCGAGAAGAGGCTGACCGAGGTGGACGGCAGGTCGGGGCCGACAGCTAGCACCCCGTGGTCGACGGTCGCGGCCGACGAGGAGCCGGCTACGGGATGCTCTGTTATTCCAGGCAGGGCGAAAAGGGCAGGTCGGCCTGTCCTGCGACACGATCTAGGATGGCAAAGGGCGACTTCTCCTTCACGGGCACCGGAGTTGGGTGAAGGGGTGAGGTCGGCTTGCAGGTGGTCGACCAGGTGAGTGGCGAGCGGTACTTCCTTTGTCGTCCACGTGAGTGGCGCCGCGGTCTCGTGAGGCGAGGGCGCCTTCATTGCGGTGCGAGCTCCTAAGTCGCCCCCACGCGTTCCTGGTCGAAGCCCCGCGATGCGTCGGACAGGGCCTGGATGATCGGATGTGGCGAGCCTGGCCTCGAACGGGCTTGTGGGACGTAAAGCGTGGCGAGAAAGAACGGGTGGCGAGAGAGCTCCAGCACACGCGGCTCTCCCTGCCGATCGAGTGAGGTCACTCGGAACCCCTTCGACTCCAGGGCCGGCCGGTATTCCGGGTTGATCCCGAACCGACAGAAGAACGGCTCCACCGTCTCCTCCGCCCGGCACAGCGTCGCCACCCGGGAGCCGGGAAAGTGGCGAACCGGGTGGTCCTGGCCGGCGAGCGAGCAGGCGAGGGCGGTCACCACCCGGTGGGGCGCATCCGGGGAGGTCTCCTCATGCTCGGCGTCGGTGACGCCCAGCACGTTCCGGGCGAACTCCAGAACCATGTGCTGGAAACCGCCGCACGTTCCGAGCATCGGAACGCGGTGCTCACGGGCGTACCGGATCGCGGCGATCGCGCCCTCCATGGAGCGGTATGGGCTTCCCGGAGAGACCAGAAACGCCGTGTACCCGGCGAGCCGCTGCGTCGAACCGGCGATTGACTCGGTCGGGATCCACTCGAACGGGACCGGGCGGGTCACATGGCCGAAGGCCGCCTCGGTGAACCGGTGGACGTGCAACTCGGGGTTCCGGTCGCCCACGATACCGATGAGGGGCGGGGTCGTTTGCTGGGGCATCGCGTCGTCTCCTCGTGGCGCGGAATGCGCGCCGTTCTCCTTCTTTGTCGCTTTACGGAACGCTCAGGTCCAGTTAAATATTCTGTATGGAATCCATCAGAAGTACCTTCACCATCGACATCCGTCGGCTGCGGGTGCTGCGGGAGCTCCGCGAGCGCGGGACCATCGGTGCGACCGCGAAGGCGCTGGCCCTCACCCCGTCCGCGATCTCGCAGCAAATCTCCGCGCTCGGGCGCGAGGTCGGCGTACGACTCCTCGCGCCGCAGGGACGCGGGGTCCGTCTCACCCCGCAGGCGGAGCTTCTGCTCGAGCATGCGAACGCCATCGACGCCCAGCTCGAGCGGGCCCGCGCGGACCTGGCCGCGCTCGAGGAAGGGGTGGTGGGGCGGGTGGTGGTGGGCGCGTTCGGGACTGCCATCACCGGCGTAGTGGCACCGGCGCTGGAGCGGCTTCGGCGAGAGCGTCCGCGGCTCCTTCTCGTGGTCCGGGAGCAGGGCCCCGAGTGCTTCCGGCTCCTCGACCGCGGCGAGCTCGACCTCGCCATCAGCGTGGACCACGCGGGCGGACCGACCCGGGGCGACCCACGCTACGCCCGCTGGGAGCTGCTCGACGACCTGCTGCTCGTCGCGTTGCCGGCCGGCCACCGGCTCGCGGGGGAGGCGGACGTCGACCTGCTTGCGCTCGCGGAGGAACGCTGGATCATGGGTGGGATCGGCGGCCCCTGCCGCGAGGTCGCCCCCGCGGCCTGCGCGGCGGCCGGCTTCACCCCCGAGGTGGTGCACGAGGTGGACGACTGGGGCGCGGCGCTCCGGCTCGTCGCGGCGGGCTGCGGTGTGGGGCTGGTGCCGGAGCTGGCAACGCGCGCGCCGCCTGCCGGCGTGGTGCTGCGCCGCCCCGCCGGACCGCTTCGCCCGCGTAGGCACCTGTTCGCAGCCGCGCGGTCCGGTGCCGAGCGCTCCCCCGCGATCGCCGCCGTGGTGGAGGCGCTCATGGGGGTAGTGCCGGAACGGCAGGCGAGCGGGGCGGAGACGGCGCCGCGGGCCCGGACCGCCCGTGCGACCGGCTTGCAGCGGCGTGGGGCCCGTGCTTAAGGCCCTGCCTACCCGGCGATGGCTTCAGCTGCTCGGCGCCGCACCTTGAGTTCGTTCTACCCCAGCTTTGTGGACGGCGGCCGCGTTGAAACGGCAGCAGGGCGGGTGGGCGGGCCCATGGGGACAGGTTCCAGTGGCGCCTTCGCACAGCGAACCGGCTAAGGTGGAATCCACCGTGCGCAGTCGGGCGTGACGGCCTCGTCGCTCTTCGTAGCGACGGTACCTTATGGGGGCGTTGACGTGGAGGCGGTCAAGTTGCATATACAACCCATGCCACGCCAGGGCCACCCCGCACTTGCTGCCGCGGCACTGCAAATCTCCCAGGAGTGCATCGCCATGCGTGTGCGGCGCCTCGGCCGGACGGTGACGCGCATCTTCGACGACGCACTCCGCCCGCACGGCCTCGGCATAGCCCAGCTCACCATGCTCGTCGCCATCGCGCGCGCGGGTTCTCTTCGGCCGTTCGAGCTCGGACGCCTGCTCGACCTCGAGAAATCGACGGTCACCCGGAATCTCGAGCGGATGCTGGCCCACCGCTGGATTCGCTCCGCACCCGAGCCGGACGGCAACGGTTACCACGTGGAATTGGAACCTGCGGGCCGGGCGCTCGTCGAGCGCGCCTATCCCGCCTGGTCGTCGGCGCAGGAGCGGGCGAGGCGCGAGCTCGGCGAGGGGCTCGAGAACGCCATGAGAAAAATCTCAGTCGGAGGTCGTTAGCCGGAGGAAGGGCCACCTCTCGCTCGCGGTCGTTCTTGGCCCACTAAGTTGTATGTACAACATGGAGGTTACCATGACTATTCTCGTTCCTTCCTTCGTGTGGCCGCTTCTGTTGGGGGCCGATGCCCTACTCATCGCGTATCTCGTCCTCGCAGTTCGACGCTACGGTGGCGTTCACGCCAGAGGGCTTGCGCTCGGCGTGGGCGGGGCGCTGACGGTTTGGTTCGCAGGGATGATCGCCCTCTCGGCGAGTGGGGCGTTCGTGGCGGGTGCAGGCGGCCCACCGACAATCGCGCTCGGCGTGTTTCCTCCCCTCATCATCGGTGGTGCCGGCCTCGTCTTCTCGCGAACCATCCGGACGAAGGCGCTCGCGATCCCGCAGCCCTGGCTCGTCGCCGTCCAGTCGTTGCGCATGCTGGGTATCGTTTTCGTCATCCTCCTCGGGTACGGCGTGCTGCCGCCGCAGTTCGCCCTCCCTGCCGGCTGGGGTGATTTCGTGGTCGGGGCTCTCGCTCCCCTGGTCGCTTACGCGCTCGCCAGGGAGCACCCGTGGGCCCGTTCCCTCACGGTGGCCTGGAACATACTTGGCATCATGGACCTGCTTGTGGCGCTGGGGATGGGAGCGCTCTCGGCACCAAGCGCGATCCGCATCTTCCACGGCAGCCCGTCGACCGGGGTGATGGCACAACTCCCGCTCTCCATGATCCCGGTGTTCGCGGTTCCGATCTTCCTGATCCTGCACGTCGTTTCGCTGCTCGGGATCATCCGGGCGCGCACGGGAGGGGGTTCCCTGGCACAGGCAGTCCTTAGCCGAGCTTGAGCCGAGGAAAGTCCTCCCGCTCGGCACGAGTACCCGTCGAATATGCGATCCTGCACCTGGGCCTCGCTCGTCATCACGAGCGAGGGCCCAAGATCGCGAGATAGGTCACCAGAAACCAAACTGTCGGCCTGGGGCCGGGCTGGGATACGAAGGGAGGCGCCAGCTCACGCCTTCATGTGCCCGCCGGCCGGGCGAGGTAAGGTCAATTTCTCGGGCCCCCTCGCCGAGGTACACCTTCTTGACCTTCAGTGGCGGGTGGTGTGTCGCCATCGCTGCGGTTCCTGCCTGTCCGTTCCCTGTGGCGGAATGTCGCAGTTTTTAGCACTATGCCAATTCACGATGCTAAATTGTGAATGCAAGCACGGCGGGGCTCGGTGCCCCTTCCCCGCCCGGAGAGGACTCCCATGCCCGCCCCTGGCAGCGCGCCGTTCACCCTCGGTCCTCGTCGCGGCTATCACTGCCTGGTGGGGAAGGAGGCGGCGACCGGCACCCCGGGCGCACCGTTTATCGAGGACCTGGAGCGGCTGGATCTGATCTACCGGACCCTCTGCGCTATCCTCTTCAACTTCGTGCCTACCTCCGGCCACCCGGGTGGGAGCATCTCCTCGGGCCGGATCGTCGCCGCGCTCCTCTTTCGCGGCATGGACTACGACCTCGCCGCGCCTGAGCGGGAGGACGCAGACGTGCTCTCCTACGCCGCTGGCCACAAGGCCATGGGCCTCTACGCCATGTGGGCCCTGCGTAACGAGATCGCTCTGGCCAGCATGCCGGAGCTGGTGCCGGCCACGGCCGAGCAGCTCCGGCTGGAGGACCTGCTGGGATTCCGGCGCAACCCGACCACCGCTACGAACCTGTTCCGCTCGCTTCAGGCGCGGCCCCTCGACGGACACCCGACGCCCCTCACCCCCTTCGTCCGGCTCGCGACCGGGGCCTCGGGCGTGGGCCTTCCGGCCTCACTTGGGCTCGCCATGGCCGCCCGGGACACCTTCGGCCAGGAGGCGCCGCGCGTGCACATCCTGGAGGGCGAGGGCGGGATGACCGCTGGCCGGGTCTCGGAGGCCCTGGCCATCGCCGGCACCGCGCGGCTCGACAACGCCGTGCTGCACGTCGACTGGAACCAGGCCTCCATCGACAGCGAGCGCGTCTGCCGGGATGGGGCCACCCCCGGCGACTACGTCCAATGGGACCCCGCCGAACTCGCCTATCTCAACGACTGGAACGTGATCCGCGTGGCCGACGGGCACGATCTGGCCGAGGTCCTGGCCGCGCAGCGTCTCGCCGCCGAGCGGCGCAATGGCCAGCCCACCGCCATCGTCTATCGCACCGTGAAGGGATGGCGGTACGGCCTCGAGGGGAGGGCCTCGCACGGCGCCGGGCACGCCTTCTGCTCGCCCGCCTACTACCGCTCGCTCGAGGAGTTCGAGCGGACCTTCGGGGTAAGCTTCCCCCGGGCCGAGGCGGCGACTGACCCCGATCGCGTCGAGCGGGCCTTCTGGGAGGCGCTCGGGGTGGTGCGGGGCACGGTGCGCGAGAGCCGGGCCTGGGCGCGCCGAATGGCCGAGGCGCTCTCGGACTCCCGCCGACGCCTGGAGGCGCGCGCCCGCGCCCCCGCCCGAGGCGGCCCCAGTCTGGAGGCTGCCTACAGCTCGGAGGTCCGCCCCGGCTCCATTCCCCCCGAGCTGGTTCTCGCGCCCGGTTCGAGCACGACGCTCCGCGCGGCCTTGGCGGACGTCGTCGGCCACCTCAATCGTCTCACGCGCGGTGCCTTCATCGGCGGGGCCGCGGACCTCCTCGGGTCGACGAGCCTCGCCGCCGTGGCCAAGGGCTTCCCGGCGGGTTACTTCGACGCCCAGGCCAACCCCGGATCGCGGATCGTGGCCTGCGGAGGCATCTGCGAGGACGCCATGGGGGCCTTCATGGCCGGGATCTCCTCCTTCGGCCGCCACGTGGGCATCAGCGCGAGCTACGCCGCCTTCATCGCCGCCCTGCAGCACGTCCCGGCACGCCTGCACGGGATCGGGCAGCAGGGCCGCAGGGATCGGACCGGCGAGCCCTATCGGCCGCTCGTGATCGTGTGCGGCCACGCGGGCCTCAAGACCGGCGAGGATGGGGCCACCCACGCCGACCCCCAGCCGCTGCAGCTCTTGCAAGACAACTTCCCCCGGGGCGTTGCCATCTCCCTCACTCCCTGGGAGCCCCAGGAGCTGTGGCCGCTCTTCCTGTCGGCGCTGCAGGCGCGGCCGGCTGTGATCTCCGTGTTCGTGACCCGACCGACCGAGAAGGTCCCCGACCGCGGCGCCCTCGGCCTCCCCCCGGCGACGCGGGCGGCCGACGGCGTCTATGCGCTGCGCTCGGCCGACCCCGGCGAGCGCCCCTACCACGGCACGGTGGTGCTGCAGGAGAGCGGCGTCACCTACACCTTCGTGGAGCAAGTCCTGCCCGAGCTCGACCGGCGCGGGTTCCGCCTCAACGTCTACTCGGTAGCGAGCAGCGAGCTGTTCGACCTGCTCACGCAGGAGCGGCAGGACCAGATCTTCCCCTCCGTGCGGCGCCAGGAGGCGATGGGGATCACCGGCTATACCCTGCCGACCCTCCACCGCTGGGTGTGCTCCGACGAGGGACGGCGGCGGTCGCTCCACCCCTTCCGCAGCGGCAGGTATCTGGGCAGCGGCCAGGCGGCGCATGTACTACGCGAAGCCGGCTTGGACGCACGAGCACAACTCGAGGCTGTCGTGGAGTACGGGACGCATTTCGCGCGGCGCGCCGGATAGGCTGGGCTCTCGAGACGTGCCTTGCCGAGTGTAGAAGCCTGCGGTGGGGCATAGAAGCGGGGCTGCTCGGCCTCCCGGGTCACACATACCTGCATGTCCGCCTCGTGCCCGGGGGCGGGCTGGTCCGGTGCAGGAAAGCGCTCGAGGCACTGCAAGACATCGAACCCGTGCCTGCGCTCGCTTGACCTCGAGTTCAACGAAGAATGGCCGCGCTTCCGAACGAAGGCATGGCTTGCGTTCAAAGGCGAAGTCGCCTGCTGAAGAACTCGGACAGGGCAAAGGCCGCTGCGCCGAGGACGCCGCGCTCCTCGCCCAGCCGCGAGTACTCGATGCGCACGCGCTTCGCGACGTCGGGGAGCCCAATCTCCCGGATGCCTTTGCGGAGCCGCTCCAGGAACAGCTCGCCAGTCCGGACTACCGGCCCCTGAATGACCACCAACTCCGGATCGTTCACCATCATCACATTGCCGAGCCCCACGACGAACCAGCGGGCCACGTCGTCGAGGAGCTCCAGGCAAAGCGGGTCGCCGGCGCTGGCCAGATCGCAGAGATCGTCCAGGCTAGCCTGGTCCTCTGCTGCGCAGCTGAAGAGCGGGGAGGAGACCCCTCGCTCCCGCGCCTGCTTCGCCAGCTGCCGGATCCGCTTCATCGAAACCATCGCCTCGAAACAGCCCCGGCTGCCGCAAATGCAGCGCGGCCCGTCCACCGGGTTCACGGTCATGTGCCCGATCTCTCCCGAGAGTGCCTGGGCTCCACGCATCAATTCACCATGAGTCACTATGCCTGCGCCCAGCCCCTCGTCGAGCATGTCGACGATGAGGAAGTTCGTGACGCCGCTCGCCACCCCCTTGTCCCGTTCGGCCAGCGCCTGCCAGCGGTTGACGTTCTCGACGAACACCGGGACGTCGAACCCCCGACCGAGCCGGTCGCGCAGGAGCTGGGCGAAGGGTACGTCGCGGCCCCAAGAGGGATAGTGGGGCGAGTAGATGGAAACGCCGTGAACGAAATCGGCCAGGCCGGGCAGCGCCACCGCGATGGCGATGAGTCTCTCGCAGGTGGTGGCTTTGAGGGTGTGAAAGCTGCGAACGTCGGCAGCGATGCGCGACAGGATGGACGAGAGCCCGCGCTCCGCGCCCACCGAGGTCTTGCGGTAATAGGTGATGTCACCGTGCAAGTCGGTGGTGACGGCGATGAGCGCGTCGGGGGTGACGTGCGCGCTGATCACATAACCGTACGCCTTGTTGAACTGGTACAGCTCCGGCCGCTTCCCGCCCTCCTCGGTGGACGTGCCCTTCCCGGCCGAGACCACCAGCCGGGCCGAGGCGAGCAGGTCGAGCGTCTTCTTGGCAGTGGTCTTGCTCAGCCGCGTGGCCTGGGCCACTTCGGCCACCGAGACCGTCTCCCTCTGCCTCGTCAGCGCGAGGACGTTGCGGACGCTCGCGTGCCGGAGTGTCGTACCGGCAGCCTCGCTCTTCCGGCGCTCGCCCCCGTGGCGAGACCTGCCGCGAATGGTTGCACCGGTCGCCATCGTTCGCCCACCGCACAGGAATCAGTATCGCAGCACGCACTTCAGGACATTTCCGCTCGCTACGGCCTTGAGCGCATCGTCGATTCGCTCGAGCGGGTAGTCGTGGGTCACAAAGTCGCGCGCCGAGAGCTTCCCCTTGCGGATCAGATCGCACAGAGGGGCGTGCGCAGCGCGCTCCCGCCAGCGCGTCGGCCACTGGTGGACGTAGAGGCTGAAATTGTACGGGCCGAGCCCCTTCTCCAGCGGGAAGAGGTCCTCGGCCACGACGCCGTACAGGCAGACTGACCCACCCATCTTCACGAACGACAGAGCCCGGTTCACGATGCGTGGGCTTCCGACCGCATCGATGACCGCGTCCAGGCCCGGGCCGGCAGCGCGGGTCCGCTTGTCGAGAGCGGGATCATCGGGCGCGTAGACGGCATCCGCCCCCAGGGCCAGGGCCCGCTCCCGCTTGGGAGGGAGCGGATCGACGACGCCGATCCAGCCCAATCCGGCCAGCTTCCCTAGCCTGACGAAGGAGAGCCCTACCGGGCCGGCTCCGAACACCAGCACTTCCTGCTCCGGCTTAAGCTGGAAGTCACCCAGGCCGCCCTGGACCTCACGCCAGGTGCAGAGCAGGGCCGACTCGAGGGCGGGGATATCGGGGTCGACGCGCCGCTGGATCTCGTAGACCTCGAGCCAGCCGTGCTCGGCGTCAGCCACCCCGTCGGCGACCATGGCGTCGTGGTCATTCACGAGCGTGTACTCGCAGAACCCGCCCCAGCCGCTGGCGTAGTCCCCGCCCGGGAGCTCGAAGACCAGGCCGCCGATGGCCCGATCACCCAACGCGAAGTTCCGCACCCGGTCCCCGACTTTGCGGACGAGGCCGGTCCCCTCGTGCCCGAGCAACAGCGGGTACCGATCGACGCCAGGGAAATGGCCCGCCACCAGCTTCCCGTCGGTGGCGTTGCACAGCACGGCGATGTCGGTCTGGACCAGCGCTTGGTAGGGGCCTGGCTCGGGTACCGGCACCTCGACCACCCGCACCTCGCCAGGCCTCGTCACTGCCACTGCGCGCATGCGATGCCTCCTTCCCGCGGGAGTTGTCAAAAGACGTCGACACGCGGCCAGGGAGCCGGTCGCGGATTCTGCAGATAGGGGCGATAGGGGACCGGATCAAGGACCGAGATCCCGACCCAGGCCGCGAGTTCGTTGAGCTCGGCGGTGACGTCGCCGAAGGCGGTGGGATAGTGGTGATTCACCCGCCGTACCACGATGGTGTTCATGAGGGTGGGGAGGTCGACCGGCTGGCCGTTTAAGGCCAGGCGGTTGACCCAACCGCTGCTCCCGGCGAAGCCCCGCTTTTCCATGACCTCGCCGGTGAGGAGGAAGAGGTTGTCGATCAAGTCGTTGAATGCCGCCACGGTGACCGTGCCGGGGCGGAAGGTCATGCTGGCCACCACGCCATCGCCCTGCCAGGTCTCGCCGGCGTAGTGCCCGATGTTGAAGTGCTGCTCCCAGGTCACTCCGGAGCGGTCCGCCCAGCAGGCCGGTGCCACGCCGCAGTGCCACAGGTTGAGGCTCCGGTCCTCCTCGTCGAAGGCCACGAGGTCGTTGAGCGCTGCGCGGGAACCGTTGATGGCGTTCATGGCGAGCATCATCACTGCCGAGGAGACGTCGCCCTCGCAGGGCGTCACCACCCCCAGCTGATTGAGCCGGCTCATGGCGCTGCACACCGCCACCCCGTACAGTTCCTGGAAGCGACTCCAGCAGGAGAGGGCCAAGGCATCGTACCCGTGCTCGCCGGCGAAGTCGCGCAGGGCCAGGTAGACGCGGGTGGTGCGCTCGACCTGATCGCTTCGCAGCACGTGCAGATCGAGCTTCCCCTCCCTGCGGACGTTCTCAACCTCGGCGGCCACGTCGCGCTCGGCGAACTTCTCTGCACGGGCGACGATCTCCTCCACCGTGTGGCGGGTCTGGAGGGAAGTGCCGAAGCGTTTCTCCAGGAGCCGCTCGTCGACGTATAGGTTCTCGAACCCGTCGGCGAGTCCGCCGATCTGCGCCACCCGCGCGCTTTCCAGTCGCTTCAGCGCCTGCAAGGCGCGCAGCGTCACCCGGAACCGCTCCAGGAACGGCTCGGAGGAAGGCAGCCCGTAGAACCACTTGAAGGGGATGCGGTGGTGACGGAGGTAGTTGCCGACGATCGACCCCAGCATGTTGGTGCCGCAGAAGGAGTTGAGCTGGAGGACGCCCTCGCGGGTCGGCTCGGGAACCGACCATAGGCCGAGGCGGCCTTGCACCCGCGCGAGCGGCAGGATCACCCGGCCGTAGGGCAGGCTGGCGTTGAAGAGCAAGGTGAAGTCGACCCCTTCCTCGTCCAAGAAGGCGCGGGCCCGTCGCCCGTCCTCCTCGGAGCGGAGCGGGTCCTTGTAGACGGAGAGGTCGAATCCCAGTTTCCCGGCCAGCGCCGTCATCGTGTCGATCACGTTGACGTAGAGGCCGGCGTCGTCGCCGGGCATGTTGGGATGGACCGCTCCGGTGAGGCCAATGCGCACGCGTTCCATAGGCAGCTCCTTTCGCAACCTGCCGGGGCCGAGCCCCGCCCCGCTCGATCTCTGCATCCGGATACACCCGCGCTCGACGGCGCTCGTCCGACGAGGCGAGCCGGCGACCGGCGACCGCGGCCCCGGGGGGATGGGGCGCGGCCGCCGGTCACCGCTAGCTCACTCGGGGGTCCCGCGGAGGCGGGGCCCGAGGAGATCAGGGCATCGGTCGGACGTAGTTGGCGTAGTAGTCGTTCCAGTCGTACTTCGGCGCGGTGCCTCCGTAGAACCGCTGGATGATCTCCTTGACGTTGCTCTGATCGACCTCGACTGCCTTGGCGAAGTACTGGCGCTTCTCCTTGGGAATGCCCTTGAGGTCAACCTTGCCGGCCTTGGCCGCATAGGCCAGAGAGAGCCCGATCCCGCCTTGCCAGAAGGAGTCGTTGAGCACGGTCGCGGCCGCCTCGTTGGCGGCGACGGCGTCGAGCATCTCCTTGATCCCGTCCACGCCGGTGACCATCACCTTCCCGGCCAGGCCTGCGGCGCGCAGCGCCTCGAGGGCGCCGAGGGCCATGTTGTCGTTGGCCGCCCAGACCCCGGAGATGTCCGGGTTGGCCACGAGGAAGCTCTTCATCTTTTCGAAGGCCTTGGAGCGGTCCCACTCGGCGGTGTCCTGCGCCGCCATCTGGATGTCGGGGTACTTGGCGAGGACGTTCTGCATCCCCTTGAACCGGTCGATGGCGGTGGTGTTGGCCAGCATGCCCTGGATGGCTACGAACTTGCCCTTGCCGCCCATCTTCTCGAACAGCGCCTTGGCGGTGAATTCACCGGCGCTGATCCCGTCGAAGGCGATGTGGGCGACCCAGTGCGGATTGTTCCAGACCTTGACGTCATCGGGCTTGTTCCACCAGGTGACGAAGTAGATCCCCGCCTGATCCAGCGCCTTGGCGATGGGGACGACGTTGGGCGCCTCGTTGGGATCGATGCAGAACACCACGTCCTTGCCAGCTTTGGCGACGAGGGCCTTGATGTCGTTGAGCTGCTTCTCGCTCGAACCCTCGCAGGTCTGGAGGACGTGGACACCGCCCAGCGCGTCCGCCGCAGCCTGTCCGCCGCGCGCCCAGGTACCGTGGTACGGGTTTTCCAAGGTGCGGATAGCCGTACCGAAGAAGGTGGTCTTCTTGGACTGCCCGAGGGCCGTGCCCGCCACGAGCACGGCCAGGAGGCACATGACAGATCGAAGCATCTTCATGGGAAACCTCCTGCTACGAGAAACTCAGGTTTGGGTGCGACCACTCGTCTCGCTTCACAGCTACGACTCGACTCTCTCCTCCCTCCAGTTCGACTCAATTGAGGTCCGCCGCGCGCGTCCGCCGCCTTGTCCCCGCCGGGAGCCAGGCCGCCGCTTGCGAGGCAAGGCTCCGCCAGCTCCTCGGTCGTCGCGAGGTGGCACGGGGCGCCGCGGAACCCGGTGTGACGATAAGACGCGGTGATTCATGCCTCTTCCCCCGTTCCTCACTTGATGATGGCGACCTTGGCCCGGTCGAAGGTGAGCGCCACGGCGATGATGACCAGGATTCCCAGGAACACCTGCTGGCCGTAGACGTCGACGCCAATGACCGTGAGTCCGTTCTGGATCACGCCCATGATGAGCGCACCGACGGCCGTGTTGACGACCCCACCCGCTCCGCCGGTCATGGCAGTGCCGCCGACCACCACCACGGCGATGGAGTTGAGGACATAAGGCAGCCCCATGGTCGGGTACCCGGAGTAGAGGGTCGCGGAGAGGACCATCCCGGCCACCGAGGCCCCGAAGCCCGAGAAGGCGAAGGCGAGGACGCGGGCCCTGTCGATGTCGAGGCCGGCCAGCCAGGACATCCGCTCGTTGGCCCCGATATAGATGATCTGCCGCCCCAGCGGAGTGAACCGCTGCATGAGGTAGTAGAGGACGAGCATCGCCGCCGAGATGACCCAGGTGGCCTGGACCGGGCCCAGACGGCCGTTCACCAGGTCGAGGATGCCGTAAGTCTTGTCCGGGGCGGTGAGGGGCTCGGCGGAGAGCAGATACGCCATGCTGACCAGCAGACCCTGCGTCCCCAGGGTGGCGATGAAGGAGGGGATCTTGAGCTTGGAGACGATGAGCCCGTTGACGAGACCCGAGCAGAGCCCGATGAGAGCCACGAGCGGGTAGGCGGCGTACCCCACCCGCGCCACGGTCATCATCAGGATCACCGAGACGAGCGACATGATGCTCCCCACCGAGAGGTCGATCCCTCCAGTGAGGATCACGCACACTTGGCCCAGCCCCACCGCCAGCAAGATGGTGACCGCGTTGAGGATCGTGGTGACGTTGTACTGCGAGAGGAAACTCGGGTTCCCCAAGGTGAACACCGTCACCAGCACGACCAGCAGCACGATCGAGACGTTGAGCGGCTGGACCAGGCGGGTTCGGGTCACGGATCCTCCGCTACACCACGTAGCTCACGACCTCGACCGGGGTAGGCTTGTGGCGGGCAGTACAGGCGATCTCCCGCACCACCGCCCCATCCTTCATCACGAGCAGGCGATTGGAGAGCCCGATGTCCTCCTCGAGCGTGTCGCACATGATGAGGAGGCTCATGCCGGAGGTGGCCAGGGTCCGGATGCGGGCGTAGATTTCGTCCTTGGCGCCGACGTCGATGCCACGGGTGGGGTGGTCGAGAATCAGGACGCGCACCTGGGCGGCCAGCCACTTCGCAATGACCAGCTTCTGCTGGTTGCCGCCAGAGAGGTTGGCGCACAGCGTTCGCAGCGACGGGGTCTTGATCAGGCACTCGCGGATCCAGCGGTCGGCGTTCTCCCGTTCACGGCGAGGGTCGAGGAAGGGGCCGGCCAGCAGGCGGCGGAGCACGAGCAGGTTCACGTTGTCGGCCACGTCCAGACTGGTAGCTAGGCCGTCGCTGCGGCGATCGATCGGCACGCAACCGATGCCGACGGCGATGGCATCCTTGGGGGAGGCGAAACGGACCCTCTTTCCCCGCACCTCGAGGGAGCCGCCATCCGGCCGGGCCGCGCCCATCAGGCAACGGCACACCTCCTCCTTCCCCGATCCGAGGAGCCCCACCAGCCCGACGATCTCGCCGGCATAGAGGTCGAGCGAGAAGTCATGGAAGGCGCCCTCCCTGCGCAGGTCGCGCGCCCGCAGCACCACCTCCCGGCCCGGCTCGTCCTGCATTGACTCACGGTAGTGCTCGGCGGAGAGCTCGTGGCCGACCATGAGCCTGACCAGCTGCGGCACCTCGGCGGCAGGGGAGCCAGGGTCGGCCCGCTCCAGGGTGCCGACGTGCGCCCCGTCCTTGAGCACGTAGATTCGGTCCGAGTGCTGGACCACCTCTTCGAGCCGGTGGGAAATGAAGATGATCGAGGCCCGCTTCTTCAGGCCCTGGAGGATGGAGAAGAGGATCCTGACCTCCGCCTCCTGCAGCACGGTGGTGGGCTCGTCCAGGATGAGGGTCGGGTTCTCCACCCCGTAGAGCTCGGACAGCCAGAGCAGCCGGGCCACCTCCACCATCTGCTTACGCGCCGGAGAGAGCTCTCCCATCCCCCGGCGGGGGTCGATCCCGGTGAGCCCCACCGCCTCGAGCTGGGCACGGGCGCGCTCGGCCATCTTGCGCGGGGACAGGAAGCCGAGCCGCGTGAAAGGCTCCTCGTGACACAGGAACAGGTTATCCAGCACCGAGAGGTTCGGGATCATGCAGCCTTCCTGGAACACCATCCCGATCCCGTTGCGGATGGCGGCCTCCGGGCCGTCGAGCTCCACGGGCCGGCCGTGGAGCAAGATCTCCCCGCCGTCGGGGCGCTCCAGGCCCACCAGGATCTTCATCAGCGTCGACTTGCCGGCCCCGTTCTCCCCGACCAGCCCGAGGATCTCGTGGGGCCGCACCTCGAGGTCGATCCCCTTGAGCGCGACCACGCCGGGAAAGCGCTTCTCGATCTTGCGGAGCTGGAGCACCGGCTCGCCCATTCGTCCGTCCCCTACTTGATGATCCCGATCTTCTTGCGGTCGATGGTCAGGGCCACCGCCAGGATGAGGACCACGCCATTCACCGCGTTCTGCACGTAGGGACTGATCTTCATGAGCACCATGCCGTCGTTCAGGGCCACCACGATGAGCGAGCCGAACACGGCATTGAGCGCGCCGCCCACCCCGCCGGAGAGGGACACCCCGCCCACCGCCACCGCAGTCATGGCCGGGAAGAGCTGCCCGCCGCCGATGCGCGGGTTGGTGGCGGCCAGGCGCGACGCCAGCAGTATCGCGGCGAAGCCGTAGATGGCTCCGGTGAGGGTGAAGACCAGCACCTTGACCCGCGATACCTTGATGCCTGCCTGCCGGGCCAGAGCCTCGTCGCCGCCCATGGCGTACATGTAGCGGCCGAAACGGGTTCGGCGTTGCAGCACCCAGAGCGCAGCGAAGAGCAGCAGGGCGATGAGGATGGTGTTGGGCAGCCCGAGCGTGTCACCGTTGGTGATGGCCTGGAAACGGGGATCGAGCATTTTCACCGAGTTTCCCCGACCAGCGATGACCGAAAGTCCCTGGGTCACCCACCACATGCCCAGGGTGGCGATGAAGGAGGGCATCCGAGCGGCGGTGGAGAGCACCCCGCTCACCAATCCGGCCAGCGCCCCGATGGCCACGGCTACGGGGACTGCCCAGAAGCCGATGTCGTAGTGGGTGAAGGAGTTCTTGATGAGGAAGCCGCAGATCACCGCCACCAGCGAGATGACCCCCTCGGTGGAGAGATCCATGCCGCCGATGACGATGACGAGGTGGATCCCCAGACAGACGATCATGGGGATACCCGCCAGCCCGAGGATGGTGAGGATGTTGCGAACCGAGAGGTAGGCGCCCCCGGTCCCCGCCGTGAAGATGAGGAATACCAGCGCCAGCGCCACCACCTGGCCGACGATGCCGCGGGAGGCGAGTTCCAGCGGACGGCGTGCTCGGGCGCGCACGCGCACGAGCCAGCCGGCTCCCGGGCCGCCCGACCCGTTATCGACGCCGGGCGCGGCGGCAGGGTCGGTGACGGAGGAACCGAGACGGACCTGAGGCTCGGGGTTCATTTCACTAAACCATGGGCTGGCGCCGGCGGCCTCGCCCTCGAGGTGCGGGCGGCTTTTCGACCTGTGCTCGCGGTCGCGCGGGCCGTTCCACTACGCCTCCGAGCACTCGCTCACCCCTTCGCAGCTCGATCGAGGACGCCACCGCGCTTGTCGCCACAGACCACCACCAAAGCCGGAGTTCGAAACCGGGCCGCCGGTCTTCTCTGCACTTCGCGCACGCTCCGCATCCGCTCTGCCGAACCGCTCCGCAGACTGACGCTCGAGCCGCCGAAAACGCCTGGCGACGCGTTTGCTCTCCGGGTTATCAAAGGACGCGATATTACCGCGGCGGTCCAGCAGGACCACCCGCGCGCTACCCGTGCCAACGTCGACAGCCACGTCGGATCCGGCCGCGGCATCGAGGCTTCCTCGGTAACGTTTGTCGGAGCGTGAGCGCTTCGAATGAGGATGTCAACGACACTCGCACGTCCCGAGCGTGAAGCTTGCTTCAAGTATTCACGCATCCTGGCAATTCTAGGTTGAGGGCCTGCACAGCCGGCCCTCAACCCGGATTTTGGCGGCGGCAGCTTTAGTTCGGCAGGGGTTGCCGGGAACTTGCCGCGAGCGAGCCACGAGCTGCCGCGCACCTCAATTCCGATACGTGGCGTCGTGCTATGCCGAGGCCCAGGCCTCAGCGTCTCGAGCTCCGCGAGGGAACCCCCGATATGTGGAATGCAGCCGGCGGGTACCCGCCGCTCCGGTTCGCCCCGGTCTGTCTGCTCGAGCTGGACCTGCGGGCTGGGCTTCCGGAAAACACCTACGAAAACAGGGATTAGCAGTTATACCCAAATGTTACCTAACTTTAGTAGCATACTTTCTGGCAGTTAGAGGTCATCGCAAACCGAGGTGCCATTCACCGGAAGCCGATGCTCTAAAGACCGCATGACGGGAGCAGCCATGAAGAAATTCTCCTGCTGGCGTGTCGTTTCCGCTGTCGCCGTCCTCTCCTTCGCCCTACTCGCCCTGGATGCCTCGCGCGCAGCCGCGGCTGGGAACGGGCCCACCCTGGCCATCTCGTTGCGGACCCTGTCCAGCCCATACCAAGTCATGTACAAGACCGGCGGCGAGGCGTACGCCAAGCTCGTCGGGTTGCCGATCGACATCCTCGCGACCGAGGCGAACAGCCAGAAGGGCCTCACCGACATCAAGGCCGAGATCGCGCGCACGGGCGGAAACGTCGCCTTCTACGTCGACCCGAACGATGCCACGGACGCGATTGCCATCGCGAAGACCATGGACGAGGCGGGGGTCTACTGGGCGTCCTGGTGGAGCAAGCCCGCCGACGTGAAGGTGTGGGACTACACCCACTGGGTGGCGCACATCTCGTTCGATGGATTCGCTGCGGGCGAGTTCATGGCCAAAGAACTGTTCAAGACCTTCAAGACTCCGGGGAAGGGGAACATCATCGCGCTGCAGGGGCGGTTGGGAGACACGCCGAACGGGGAGAGATGGCAGGGGCTGCAGAAGGTGCTCTCTGAGAACCCTGGGGTCAAGCTGCTCCAGTGGGAATCCGCGAAGTGGGACCGCACGCAGGCCTACAACATCACTCGGGCCATGCTCGTCGCCCATCCCAACGTGGACGGTGTGTGGGCTGCCAACGACGACATGGCCATGGGCGCCATCCAGGCTCTCAAGGAGGCGAACCTCGCCGGCAAGGTCAAGGTCGTGGGCTGCGACGGGATCCCGGAGATCTTCGACGCCATCAAGAGTGGACTCGCAGCGGCCACCGTCTTCAACGACGGCAAGTACCAGGCACAGCTGTGCCTGGCGCTGGCCCTGGCGGCGAAGCAGGGCAAGCTGGACGTGGCCGCCCTTCCGCACGACCGCCGGCAGTTCGAGATTCCGGCCGTCGACGTGAACCACGACAACGTCGACAAGATCGTCCACGACTACATCCAGAACACGCCGGAATACGACCTCAAAGACCTGTTCGCTCGCTGGTCTCGCGCGATGCCGTGACGAGCGGCCGCCGCCCTCGGTCGGTGCCTCGGCGCGGCGTCTACCACCGCGCCGAGCCATCCTGTGGCCGGTCCGCCTAGCCCGGGGCACCAGGAGCCATGCACATGATGCCGGACTGGCGTGACCCTGCGGCGGCGAGCCATCGACCCGTCGGGCTCGCGGCCTCGCTCGCGGCTGTCCGCCGATGGGTCCGGCACTTGGGCATAGAAGGCCAGGTCGTTTCGCTCGCGGTCGTGGTGGCCTTGTTCACCATCGGGACAGGCGGGAGGTACCTCACCGGATCGAATGTCCAGGTGATCCTGAGCCTCGCGGCCATTCCGACCATCATTGCCGTGGGCTTGCACCAGGTGGTGGTGCTGGGCGGCATGGACCTTTCGGTGGAAGGGGTGGTCGCCCTCTGCGTCGTGTTCGTCGGACTCCTCACTCGTAACAACATGAACCGTAACGACGTGGGGATGTGGATCATACCGGTGACCCTGGGCATCGGCGCTGCAGCGGGGTTCGTCAGCGGAGCGTGCAACGCCAAGCTGCGGATCCCCTCCTTCATCGTTACGCTGGGGATGAGCTGGGTCCTGTGGGGGTTTGCGGTGTTCGTGAGCCAGGGGCAGACGGTGGCGCTCCTCGACTCGAGGTTCCACGTTTTCGTCACGGGGAACGTGGGTGGCATCCCCAACCTCGCCATCCTGGCCGTCCTACTCACCGTGTTCCTGCAGGTCCTGCAGGACCGAAGCCAGTTCGGTCGCTACATGTACGCGATCGGAGGCGACGAGGTGGTGGCTCGGCACGCGGGCGTCCCCATCGATCGGGTCAAGATCGTCATCTTCACCACGGCCGGCTTGTTCTACGGGCTCTCCGCCCTCCTGCTCACCACCCGGCTGGGCGGATCCCAGGCCATCACCGGGAACAACCTGGTCTTTCCGGCGGTCACCGCCGTGGCCGTGGGGGGCGTGGCGCTGACCGGCGGCATCGGCGGTGCCAAGAACGCGGCGCTGGGGGCGCTCATCGTGACTGCGCTCAACGACGGCCTCATCCTCATGCACGTCAATCCATACGCCCAGGACGCCGTGAACGGCGCGGTGCTGGTGGTGGCGGTGGCCTTGACCCTCGACAGGAAGAAACTGGGGTTCATCAAGTGATCCACCCCGATGACCACCCGATGACTTCCCTTGCTCGCCCGGCGCCCGTGCTGGAACTCCGTCGAGTGCGCAAGTCGTACCCCGGGGTCGTCGCGCTCGACGGCGTCGACCTGGCCATCTACCCGAACGAAATCCTGGGGCTCGTGGGCGAAAACGGCGCAGGGAAGTCCACGCTGATGAAGATCCTGGTCGGCCTCGTCCAGCCTGACGGCGGCGCCATACAGGCGAGCGGAAAGCCCATCGCCCTGGCCGATCCGTCGGACGCGATCCGCCACGGTATCGGCATGGTGTTCCAGGACGGATCGATGGTTCCCAATCTGTCCCTCGTGGAGAACCTCTTCCTCTGCCACGAGCGCGGGTTTCGTCGCCTCGGCCTGCTCTCCCGGCGCGCCATGCGCGAGCGCGCCGCGAGCCTCCTCAAGGAGGTGAACATCCACACCGACGTGGAGACACCCATCGCCGAGGTCCCCCCGGCCGTCCGCCAGATGGTGGAGCTCACGCGCCTGCTCTGGCAGTCGACCCTCTACGGTCAGGCGAACCCCATCCTCATCCTGGACGAGCCCACGACGGTGCTCAACGAGGGTGAGCGGGCGACCCTGTTCCGCATCCTGGAATCGGTCAAACGGCGGGCCTCGATCATTCTCATCTCCCACCGTCTGCAGGAGGTGGTAGAGGCGTCGGATCGCATCGTGATCCTGAAGGACGGACGGAACGTCACCGAGCTTCCCGCCGCCCGCGCGCGCGTCGCCGAGATCGAGCAGCTCATGGTCGGCCACGCCTTCTCGGCCGATCGCTATCGGGAGGAAGAGCAGGCCGCTCCGCGACCGGAACAGGTGCTGGAGGTGGAGGGCCTCCGCAAGCGGGGGGCGTTCGACAGCATCAGCTTCTCGGTGCGCGGTGGGGAGATCGTCGCACTCGTGGGGCTCGTGGGGTCCGGCAAGGAGGAGATCTGCAAGTGCATCGCCGGGTTGCAGCGACCCGACGCCGGCCGCGTCCGCATCGCGGGCCGGGATCTCGCCCCCGGATCGCCGTCGCACGCCGTCGCTTCCGGCCAGGGCTACGTGCCCATCGATCGCCGCAGCGAAGGGCTGGCGCTGAACCTCAGCGTGGCGAAGAACGTGAACCTCCTCGTTCTCGACCGCCTTCGACGAGCTGGCCTCGTGAACCCGGGCCAGGAGAGGGCGAACGCGGCGCGGTGGATGAGCGAGTGCCGGATCAAGGCGCCCTCGCCCAGCACTCCCTGCGGAACGCTGAGCGGAGGCAACCAGCAGAAGGCGATCATGGCCAAGTGGCTCAGCTCCGACGTGAAGCTTCTGGTGCTCGATCACCCGACCCGCGGTGTGGACGTCGGGGCGAAGGACGACATCTACCGACTCCTGCGTCAGCTCGCCCGCGACGGGATCGGGATGATCGTGATGTGCGACACGCTCGAGGAAGACATCGGCCTCAGCCACCGCCTCATGGTCATGAAGGACGGGCGCCTCGTCGGCGAGGTCGCCTGCCCCTTGGGCAAGAAACCCACTCCGGGTGACATCATCGGGATGGTCGTCTAGAACCTTCCCACGAGGCCATGCCTACGGACGCGTTACGAAATGGTGAGGTGAGCGGGCAAGACCAGCACGCCCGCGCGCGGTCGCGGGGGGTCCCCGCCCTGGCCTACGCCACGGGCCTGCTCGCCGTGCTGGTGGTCCTCTTCTCTCTCGGCAACAGGCATTTCTTCTCGCTCTACAACCTCAACACCATTGCCAGCTACGCGGCCATTCTCCTCGTCGTCGGGCTGGGGCAGATGTGCACCATCCTCATCGGTGGAATTGACCTCTCGGTCGGGGGGCTCATGTCCCTGACCGCCGTGGTATTCGTGCTGTCATTGAGGATCATCGGCTACTGGGCTTACCCGCTTTGCCTCGCCCTGGGGGTGGCGGTCGGGTACGTGAACGGCACGATCCTCACCCGGGTGCGCATCCCCTCGTTCCTGGCTACGCTCGGGACGGGCGGGATCATGAGCAGCCTCGCGCTCCTCGTCTCGCCGTTGCCGGTCGACGTCCCGGCTTCGCACTACGCCCTGCTCTCGGTGGTCAACGGCTCCGTCCTCCATCTCAAGAACCTCTTGCTCCTCGCGCTCCTGTTCTATGCATTCTTCCACGTGGTGCTGAGGCTCACCGTCGCGGGGAACCACATCCTCTTTGTGGGGAGCAACATCACCATGTCCTGGATGTCCGGGATCGACATCGTCAGGACGAGGAACCTCGCCTACGTGCTCTCCGGGCTCGCCGCCTCGCTCGCGGCCATCCTGGTCTCGTGCGGCCAGTTCGGAGGCGATCCCACTCTCGGGAGCGTGTACATCCTGACCTCGATCGCGGCGGTGGTGGTCGGCGGCACCGCCATGACCGGCGGGGCGGGTGGCCCCGTCAACACGCTCATCGGAGCCTTGATCCTGAGTGTGATGGAGAACGGGATGAATGTGGTGGGCGTGAACGCCTACTTCCAGCAGAGCATCCTCGGCGGGGTCACCATCGTCAGCGTCTATCTCACCTTCGACAGGACCAAGGTTCCGGTCGTGAAGTGAGTTGCAATCGTTCCACGCAAAAGCCAGCAGAGGAGGTCATATGTCCGGGAACATGAAGCTCGTGGAGCTCGGTACCTCGGGGATCCGGGCGTCGGTGGTCGGACTCGGCACCTTCGCCATGGGGGGCTGGTTCTGGGGCGGCACCGACGAGCGCAAGGCGATCGAGGCCATTCACGCCAGCCTCGACCTGGGCGTAAACCTGATCGACACGGCACCGATCTACGGCTTCGGCCTCGCCGAGTCCATCGTCGGGAAGGCCATCAAGGGAAGGCGGAACCAGGTGGTTCTCGCCACCAAAGTCGGGTTGCGCTGGAACACCGATCGCGGTGTGTTCTTCACCCACGCCGACGATCTGGCGCCACGGGACAAGCCGGCCAAGTACCGTGTTCACAAGTACCTCGCCCCTGAGTCCATCGCCCTGGAGGTGGAGGAGAGCCTGCGCCGCCTGGGTACGGACGTCATCGACCTCTATCAGACGCACTGGCAGGAGGAGACCACGCCCATCGAGGTCACGATGGAGGCGCTCCTCAAGCTCAAGGAGCAAGGCAAGATTCGGGCGATCGGCGTCTCCAACGTCACCGTCGAGCAGCTGGGCCGGTACGGGCAGATCGCTTCCGCACAGGAGAAGTTCAGCCTCCTCGATCGTGGCATCGAGCAGCGCGGCCTCGTCGATTACTGTGTCCCCCGCCGGATCGCGATCCTCAGCTACTTCAGCATGGAGCAGGGGCTGCTCACCGGGGCCATGTCGCCCACCCGACGCTTCCCGGAGGGCGACACGCGAAAGGGCAACCCCTCGTTCACCCCCGAGAACATAGCCCGCGTGAACGGCGCGTTGCAGGAACTCCGCCCCTTCGCCGAGCGGTACCGGGCCAGCCTCCCGCAAGTGGTGATCGCCCTCACCGCCCGCCAGCGGGGCATCACCCACGTGCTGGTGGGGGCCCGGGATGCGGCACAGGCACGGGAGAACGCCGCCGGCGGGTGCCTTAACCTTTCGGACCAGGACGTGGCCGCGATGAATGCGATCGTCGCCAAGCTAACGCGCGCCGGCTGAGATCGCTCCGGCGTTGAGCCCGAGGCGGCGCTGTCATGGGACGAGGGCGCCAGGCCGGGCCTGCTGACCCATAAGCTCTCGAGCGCTCTAGGCGCGGCGGAGGTCTTCCATTCGAGCTCACCGGAAAAACAACATCCGAGCCATCCTCGGCTGGATCCGAAAGCATCCGACCGTCGTCGTCGCAGACGTCGCCCACGCGACGAAGCTCAGCAAGAACACGGTCAAGACGACCATCGACCTGCTCGTCTCGATGAACCTGGTGGTCTCGGCCGGCAAGGGAGAGTCCACGGAGGAGGGTGGGAAGAGGCCCGAGCTCTATCGGTTCAACGAGAAGTTCGGCTACGTCGTCTCGGTCCACGTCCGGGAGAGGGCGATCTTCGCCGCCATCACCAACCTGCACGCGGACATCACGGAGCTCTTGACGCGAGACGTGACGGACCGTGCGCTCTCCGCCGTCCTGGGACAGATGACAGAGCTCATCCGCGAGCTCTTGGCCCGCAAGGCGGGAGGCGGCGAGAAGCTCATCGGCCTCGTCGTCGCGCTCCCCGGCGTCGTCGACGCTGCCGAGGGGACTTCCCTCTATTCTCCCCACTATCCTGGCTGGGGAAGGAACATCCCCTTCTCCAGGCTCTTGCGCGAGCAGCTGGGCCCGACCTTCGACGCGCCCATCTTCGTGGATTGCGTGAATCGGTATCAGGCGATCGCCGAGCGCGAGAAGGGGGTCGCCCGAGGCGAGACCAACTTCATCATCGTCGACGTCAACGAAGGCCTCGGATCGGGCATCGTCACCCACGGCCAGCTCATGCGCGGGGCGCGCAGCCTGTCCGGCGAGATCGGGCATATGACCGTCGCCCCCTTCGACGGGCCTCACTGCAACTGCGGCAACCGCGGGTGCTTTGAGGCGATGGTCTGCGCGCGGCGCGTTCGCGAGCTCATCGCCATCGCCCGGGAGAACGGCTCGGGGCCGAGCGCGCTGGCAGACATCCGCCCAGAGGACATCGACCTCGGCGAGGTGTGCCGGCTGGCCAGGGAGGGAGAACCCTTCTGCGGCGCGCTCGTGCAGGACATGGCGAAGTGGTTCGTGGTCGGGCTCGGGAACATCGTCATGGTGAACGATCCCGACCTCATCGTCATCCAGGGCCGGTACCTGGAGGCGGGCGAACGCTTCCTCGATACGCTGCGCAAGGGTGTGGAGCAGGTGGGCCTCCTCGACGTCGTCAGGAATGTCCGGATCGAGCGCTCGACCCTCGGCGAGGATCGCGGCGTCATCGGTGGTGCGGCCTTCGCCATCGCCGAGTTCTTCACGAACCGACTCCAGTTCTCTGCGAGCCCGGGCATGCCCCCGGTCCACAAGAAGGCGCGCGCCCAAGGGCTCGGGCAGATGCCAGCCGCCTCGCGCAGGACCGCCGGGCAGGCCGGCAGTTGATATCGAAGCCGTGGAGTGTGCCTCGCCGCGTGGAGGCGCCGTCTTTCGAGAGGAGGGGAACGACATGAACCAATCGGTGATCGAGAAGAAGCCGTTCGGTGCCCTGCCCAACGGGATGAAGGTCGACCTGTACTCGCTCCGCAGCCAGCGGCTCGAGGCCACCATCACGAATTACGGGTGCGCGATCGTGTCCCTGCGCGTCCCCGATGCCCGCGGGACGCCGGCGGATGTGGCCCTTGGGTTCGATGACCTGGAAGGATACCTTCGCAAGGACAATCCCTATTTCGGATGCGTGATCGGTCGGTACGCGAACCGCATCGGTCGTGGGCGTTTCACCCTTGACGGGCGGGAGTATGTGCTCGCGCGCAACAACGGCGAGAATCACATCCACGGCGGGCTAAGAGGGTTCGACAAGGTCCTCTGGACGGCTCGCGTGATCGACGCCCGGCCGTTGCCAAGGCTCGAGCTGACGTACCTTTCGCGCGATGGCGAGGAAGGATACCCCGGAGACCTCTCCGTCAAGGTCACTTACTCCCTGACCGCCGAGGACCTGCGCATCGAGTACGAGGCGACGACCGACCGGCCGACTCTCTGCAACCTGACCAGCCACTGGTACGTCAACCTGGAAGGGGAGGGATACCCTTCGGTCCTCGACCACCGGCTCTTCCTCAACGCGTCGCGCTTCACGCCGGTCGCAGCCGGCCTCATCCCCACCGGAGAGGTCCGCTCGGTCCTCGGAACACCCTGCGACTTCCGTGTCCTGACCCGGATCGGAGATCGGATCGGCACGGCGGATCCACAGCTAGAGCTCGCCGGCGGCTACGACCAGAACTTCGTGATCGAGCGATCTGGTGACCCGCTTAGCCTCTGCGCGCGCGTCGTCGCGCCCCACTCCGGCCGGACCATGGAGGTCTTCACGAGCGAGCCGGGCGTTCAGTTCTACTCGGGGAACTTCCTCGACGGCTCCGTGCGCGGCAAGGGCGGCCACGCGTACGCCTATCGCTCCGCCCTGTGCCTCGAAACCCAGCACTTCCCGGATTCTCCAAACCGTCCCGAGTTTCCGAGCACCGTGCTTCGCGCGGGCGAGAGATACGCGAGCAGCACCGTGTACCGGTTCCCTTCGGGCTCGAGATGAGCGCCACGCTACAGGTCCGATAACTCGAAGGCCAGGTTGCAGGGGGCCGAAGCGACGAGGCACCGAGGCTGCTACCCGGACGGTAGTCTTCGGCGCCCTAAAGCGCCGGGTGAGGTCGCGAGCCATTCCGAGCGGAACGGTCGTAAGGCGGCTTGCCGCTGTCGAAGCGACCACTCCTCACCCAACAGGGACGGCTGCCCGCCCCACCGGCCGCACCCGGCTTCTCTGCTGCGCCATCAACCCAGCGGGGATGGGTATGCCCCAGCGGTTTTCGCCCTCGACGCTGGAGAAGATTAGGGGCTTGCAAGGTGTTGATCTGCTACGCGAACGCGCCGCGAACACGAGAACCGCTGCTGCGCGAGCACGTCCGCGGAGCAGGACCCGGCAGGGGCGAGAAGCGTCCGCCCTCGCGAAAACGTCGTTGCGGCCACATTTGGGGAGGCGAGTCATGCGAGCGCGGGAGCCTGCCCAGGCCTCCTGAAAGGATCAAGGGTTCTCAATGCTACGGGCATGGGCGAAGCACGGAAGAGTTGTCCGGACCGCCCGCCTGCCCGCCGTCGTCGGAGCCGTCCTGTAGAGTTCCCCCTCGCCGGTGGCCACCGGGCGATGAAGGCCGGACCCGCCGCACGAGGATCTCGCCATGCGCTTTCTGACTTACGCCCGCCTGTACCCGGGAGACCTCTCGGCCAAGGTGAACCGGGTCCGCGAGGCGATCGAGCGCGATGACTTCCGCTCACCCGACGTGAAGAAGCTCGGAGTAGAAGGCTACTACCGGGCGAAGCTTGACGGCACCAACCGGCTCCTTCTGCAGTTCGTCGAGGTCGGTGGGCAGAAGGCCTGCCTTGCGCTGGAGGTCATCCGACAGCACGCGTACGACCGCTCCCGCTTCCTGCGCGGTGCTCCGGTGGACGAGGCCCGAATAGACGCCGACCCTCCGGCCTCACCCGAGCCGCGGCCGCTGCGCTACCTGCACCCCACCCGCGCCGAGTTCCTGCACCTCGACAAGCCTCTCTCGCTCGACGACGCGCAAGACGAGGCCCTGCGCAAGCGCCCACCGCTCGTCGTCGTCGGCTCGGCGGGCAGCGGCAAGACCGCGCTCCTGCTCGAGCGGCTGCGGCAAGTCCCGGGCCGCGTGGCGTACGTCACCGAGTCGCGCTGGCTCGCCGAGATGGCCCGCGGGCTCTATGTGGCTTTCGACGGCGCCCCGGCGGATCAGGAGCAGGCCGACTTCCTCAGCTACCAGCAACTCCTCGAGACCGTCGAGATGCCCCGGGGCCGCCCGGTGGCTTTCCGGGACTTCCTCGCCTTCTTCGAGCGCCACCGCCAGAAGGTGCGCTTTGCCGACGCGCACCAGTGCTTCGAGGAGCTCCGCGGCGTGCTCACCGCGGAGCCCGAGGGCCCCCTTTCGCGCGAGCAGTACCTCGCCCTCGGGGTGCGCCAATCGATGTTCGACGAGGGCCAGCGCGCGATCCTTCACGACCTCTTCGAGCGGTACCGTGCCTGGCTTCCCGAAGCGGGGCTCTACGAGCCGAACCTCGTCGCCCGCGACTGCCTCGAGAAGGTCCAGGCGGCGTATGACTTCGTCGCCATCGACGAGGTCCAAGATCTCACGAACGTTCAGCTCGCCCTCGTCCTGCGCGCTCTCGCCCGGCCAGGACAGTTCGTCCTCGCCGGCGACGCGAACCAGATCGTCCACCCCAACTTCTTCTCGTGGTCGAAGGTGAAGAGCCTCTTCTGGCGCGGGCTGGGCGAGGCGAGCCCGAGCGCGGTGCACGTCCTCGGCGTGAGCTACCGCAACAGCGAGGCCGTCACCCACGCCGCTAACCGGATCCTGCGGCTCAAGCAGGCCCGCTTCGGATCCATCGATCGCGAGTCCAACGAGCTCATGAGGCCCGTGCCCGGGGAGAAGGGCTCGGTGCGCGCCTTCTCCCTGTCCTCCCCGGCCGTGCGCGACCTCGACGAGAAGACGCGGCGGTCCACCCGGGTCGCGGTCGTGGTGCTGCGCGAGGAGCTGAAGGCCGAGGCCCGCCAGCGGTTCCGCACCCCCCTCGTATTCTCCATACACGAGGCGAAGGGGCTCGAGTACGAGTCGGTCATCCTCTACCGGCTCGTCGGCTCGGAGCGCAGGCTCTACGCCGAGCTCGCCGAAGGCGTCTCGCCCGAGGAGGTCGAGTCAGAGGAGGCGCTCCAGTACCGCCGGGCGAAGGACAAAGCCGATCGCTCCTGCGAGCTCTACAAGTTCTTCGTGAACGCGCTCTACGTCGGGATGACCCGGGCGGTGCGCGAGGTACTCTTCGTGGAGGACGACCCCGCGCATCCGCTCCTCGCCCTGCTCGGCGTCGCCCGCGCCGAGAGCGCGGACGATGTGAAGGCCGAGCGCGCGAGCGCCGAGGAGTGGCAGCGGGAGGCGCACCGCCTCGAGGCGCAGGGCAAGAGCGAGCAGGCCGAGGCGATCCGCAAGACGGTGCTGCGCCTTGCGCCCGTCCCCTGGCAGACGATGGACCGAACGGGCGCAAAGGATGTCGCCGCGAAGGCGCTCGCCCCCGGAAGCGTATCGAATAAGGCGAAGCAGCGGCTCTTCGAGTTCGCCTGCTTTCACGACGAACGGGCCCTCGCCGAGCGGCTGGCGGACCATGGCGGCTTCGACCCGGCCCGGGAGTTCGAGAGTCAGCGTGCCACGGTCCGGCAGCGGCTGCTCGCGCCCTACGCGGGCAAGAAGCCGAAGGACGTGCTCGCGGAAACCGAGCGTTACGGGGTGGACTTCCGCACGCCCATGGGCGTGACCCCGCTCATGGCCGCGGCATACGCCTGCAACGTGCCGCTCATCGAGGCGCTGCTCGACCGGGGTGCGAGCCGCGAGGCGCGCGATCATCTCGGGCGCGCGGCCATGCACTGGGTCCTCCGGCGTGCGTATTCCCGCGAGCAGGAGAAGCCGCCGCTCTTGGGCACGGCCTGGGATCTGCTGGCGCCCGCGTCCTTCGACGTGGACGTGGACGGGCGGCTCGTCCAGATCGGCCGCGAGCAGGCGGAGTTCTTCGTCTTCTCGGCCATGCTGGCGCGCCTCTCGGAACTCTTCCGCTGGCACACCTCACGATACGAGGGGGTGACCTCCGTGTTCCTCGTGGCGAACGGGTTCGAGGCCTTCCCCGACGTGATGGTGAAGCCGGAGCGCAGGCGGCGCGAGTACGTGAGCGCAGTGCTCGCCCGCGCCGAGGCGAGCTCGAGCTACCGCCCCGCGCGGCGCCTGTGGGTCCGCGAGCGCCACGGCCACTACGTCCCGAACCCGGCGCTGCTCCTCCGCGAGCGGCAGGCGGACGGGACCGAGGCCTGGCGGCCGATCCTGGAGGTCCTGAATACCGCGTGGCTGGACGCTCAGCTCGCGCCCGGGGCATTCGGGCACTTGTCGCGCGTCCCGCTGCCCGGGCCACTCGCCGCCCGGTCCGCAACCATGGCCGCCCCCGCCCCAGCGGAGCAACAGGCCACGCGGACCGGCTAAGACGCCGGTCGGTAACGCGGCCGCTCGATCGAGGGGGAGCGCCATGCAGTTGAGCCCCCCTTGCGCGGCCGCGAGGATCTTAGCCCGCCTGCCCAGAGGTCTCGACAACCACGGCCAGAAAAGGGGTCGCAACCTGGTTGCGCGTTCGCGGGGGACGCCGCGGGTATGCGGCGACTGGTGGGCCATGGACGCCAGCACCCCGGGCGATCGATTCACCCCCGGCAATGCCGCGTCGAAGAGGTCCTCAGGAGCTGATACTAGCGACCGAGCTTGTGGTCCTGCCGGTTGACCTTGCGATCGGCTGGCGGTCCCGTCCGCCGCCCCCGGGTATCCGGCGGACCGTCTCCTGACGCACGTCGCTCGTACCCGCTCTCGTTTTTGCAAAGAGCGCCAGGCATGCCTACATAAGACTTGCAGCTTCGGTTGCTTTCCGGCTGATGCCCGTGCGGAGCGACGAAGCCAGTGCAGAGAGGCGCGGCGCGCCGGGCGGGACGGCCGGAATCTCGCAGCCACACCACGCTCGGGAGACTCGCATGCCTGCTCATTTCGACTTTCCGTCTTCGATCTATCTACCCCTCGCCGTGGGCTTCTTCGGGCTGGGGACGGGTTACCTCATTTACTTCTCGCAGGAACTGTTCGGCTGGCCGCCAAGGGACGAGCAGGTCAACTTTGCCACAGGAATGTGGGGGATATGGATGCCGGGGTTCATGCAGTTCCTCACGGGCGTCTACCTCTTTGTGGGACTGACCTGGTTCGATGTATTCAAGAACAACCCAACGCTCTATGCGGCCGCCCTGGCCTTCACGGCGTACGGTGTCCACTGGTTCGCAATTGGTATCAATCGACTGCGCGGGGCCGACCCCAGGCCGAACGGGTTCATGGCCATTGCCTTCACCATCGTCTCCGTACTGGGGCTGGTGGTCTTCTTCCGAGTGGGCGACTGGCCCGTGGGCCTGCTCTTCATCGGACTTACCCTCATCTATGTGAGCGACGTGTTCGCCAGCCTGCGGGGCGTGTTCAGGGACACCGTCAGTCGCCTCGGCGAGCGAAGCCTCGGGTTCTGGCACCTCGTGACCGGGCTCTGGCTCATGTACCTGACCTGGGCGACGACACTCGACTTCGCAAACCACATGCGTCTGCCGGTGTAATGAGTCGGTGCAGGCGCCCTGCGTCTTACTTCATCGATTGCATGTTCCGAAGGAGCAGCGCTTTAACTCGCTACGGGGCTCTTAGGATTGGGTCCCCTCTTTACTCTGCTGGCGGAGACCGCCTCGCGATTGTCAGGATGTGCTCGCCCCGCGCCACCGAGCCATGGAGTGGCCTCGTCCATCGAAGGCAGGCCCCTCCTCGGCGTGCCGTGTTTTGCCGTTACCGTGGGAGTGAATCATGGCCTCGAGGACCGGTCAGCCGGCAGCACTTATCCATTCCGCCGTCGGCCGCCACCGCTGGGTGATCGCCGAAGGCTACCTTCCCGAAGGCGGCCTCACCGGTGATCCGCGGCTCGAGAGCCATGAGACTGCGTGCATCCTGAACGCCGGGGAGAGCGAAGCTCACGTGGCTTTGACGGTGTTCTTCTCGGATCGCGAACCGGCCGGACCGTTTGTGGTGACCGTCCCGCCTCGGCGAACCATCCACTTAAGGTTCAACGACCTTCGGGACCCCGAGCGGATCCCTCGTGGAAGGGACTTCTCCTCGGTCCTCGAATCGGACGTCCCCATCGTCGTGCAGCACACGCGCCTCGATTCGCGCAGGGCCGAGATCGCGCTCTTCAGCACGTTGGCCTGGGGGGATCCGACCTTGTGAAGCGCGCACCGGCCCGGTGAATCCCAGATCGCGTAGGTGGCTCGCGCCAATGCGTGCGCGTTGACGAGCCGTTGCCGAACAAGCACATATCACGTCAGGTTGAAGAAGCAGCCGAATCTCCCGTTCAGCACACCGAGGATCGCGATCCGCACCCGCCTTTGCGAGTGGGTGCTGCCCTCCGCTGGTGCGTGCCATTCCGCTCGCCTTGGCGAGATGTAGTGACGGGCTTGTGCATTGCCACACCTCGAGCGAGAAGCCTATTCAGGTAGCTTCCCGACCGCCACTTCTCTAGTTCCCGGTGAGTGCCGGGAGAGGCCGAATCTCCACCACCGCGGAGGGGCGATCCCCTGGGCTCGAGTCGCGCCCGGCCGTCTGGTCCCCACTCGTGGGCTCCTTCAGCCAAGGCCCCGCGGAGAGGCCCTTGGGCCCTCCGAGATCGAGTCCTCCGGCTGCGCCGCCCTGCCGCCGCACAGCTGATCGGAGGTTGCGCCGGTCATCATCATCAGTTAAGCTAATAATTAGTGGAGCTAACAATTCGACAACGGGCCCGTCGTGAGGGACATCGCCGTGAATCTACTGAAGCCTGCGCGCGGCAGATCCTGGAGACCGTGCCGCGCGCGATGCGACTCTTGCGCGAGGAGATGCGCAAGGGGGCTGGCGTGGGCCTGTCGGTGCCCCAGTTCCGAGTGCTAGCCTTCTTGGGCCGGACTCCCGGCGCCTCGCTCTCGGCGGTGGCCGAGTTCATCGGCATCGCGGACGCAACGGCGTCCTCCATGGTGGACCGGCTCGTGCGGCGGCGGCTCGTGACCCGAAGCGGTAACCCCGCGGAGCGGCGACGGGTCATGCTGACGCTGACGGAGGGGGGTAGGGCTCTTCTGGAACTCGCTCGCGATCACACCCGGGCACGGGTTGCGGAGTGGCTGAGCTCGCTACGGAGCTCGGAGCTGGGGGAGATGGCCAACGGCCTCGCGCTCCTCGAGCGTGCCCTCCACGTCACGATGAAGAGCGGAGGACAGCCATGAGCCGCGAAGGCGCGCTTCATTTCCAGCCCGACTCCAAGAGCGGCAAATCCGATGCTGCGATCGAGACGAACGATCTCACCCGCCGGTTTGGCCCCCTCACTGCCGTCGATGGCCTCACGCTCTTCGTTCCGAGGGGGACAATCTTCGGTCTCGTGGGCCCCAACGGCGCGGGCAAGTCCACGACGCTCAAGATGCTCACGACACTACTGCCGCCGAGTGCGGGCCGAGCCCGGGTAGCCGGGATGGATCTCGCGAAGAACCCCCGGGAGGTGCGACGCCGCATCGGCTACGTGCCGCAGCTCGTCTCGGCCGAAGGGGCGCTGACCGCGTACGAGAACTTGATGGTCTTTGCGCGGCTCTACGACGTGCCTCGTGGCGAGCGCCGGGACCTCATCCGGCAGGCCCTGGAGCTCATCGGGCTGAAGGATAGTGCGAACGTCGTGGTCAAGCGGTACTCGGGCGGCATGATCCGCCGCTTGGAGATAGCCCAGGCGGTCCTGCACCGGCCCGGCGTCCTCTTCTTGGATGAGCCTACGGTGGGGCTCGACCCCGTGGCCCGGCGCGTCATCTGGGAACACGTGCGGGAGCTGCGCGCCCGCTTCGGCACCACCGTCCTTCTCACGACCCACTACATGGAGGAAGCCGACGAGTTGTGCGACAGCGTGGCCATCTTGCACCTCGGCAAGGTGGCCGCGCTGGGCTCGCCGGCCCAGCTGAGGGCCCAGGTGGCCGAGGGCGCCACCTTGGACGAGGCCTTCGCGTACTTCACCGGGAACACCATGGAATCGGGAGGAACTTACCGTGACACCGCACGAACTCGCCGAACGGCCAAGCGCCTCAGCTGAGGGCACGGGCCGCCTGGCCCCGGAAGGAGAAGGTAGGCTCGCTACCGTCACGGCCGTGCGCGCGGTGGTGACCTTCGTCGAGCAGGTGCTCACCATCGCGTGGGCGGAGACGCGCAAGCTCCGCCGGGATCCCACGGAGGTGTTCACCCGCTCGGTGCAGCCCGTCCTCTGGCTCGGCATCTTCGGTGTCGTGATGAGCCGAGCCAGGGCGATCCCAACAGGCCCAGTCGGATACCTCGACTTCATGGTGCCGGGGATCCTCGCGCAGAGCGTCCTCTTCGTGGCCATCTTTTACGGCATTTCGCTCATTTGGGAACGGGACCTGGGCATCCTTCACAAGTATCTGGCGAGCCCTGCCTATCGTGGTGCGCTCGTGGCCGGCAAAGCTGCCTCGGCCGGGGTCAGGGCTTTGGCTCAGGCCGTAATCGTTGGCATCTTGGCGATGTTCATGGGCGCTCATCTGCGACTCTCGCCACTTCCGCTGGCGGGGGCGCTCCTGTTCATCGTGCTGGGAGCCGCCGTCTTCTCCACCTTCTCTCTGGCCATCGCATGCCTCGTCAAGACCCGGGAACGCTTCATGGGCATTGGCCAGGTGCTCACCATGCCGCTCTTCTTCGCGAGCAACGCCATTTACCCGCTTAGCTTGATGCCCCGCTGGCTCCAAGTGCTCTCGCGAGGCAATCCGCTGACCTACCAGGTGGACGCGCTGCGAGCTCTCATGGTCCAGGGTGGCCGGGCCGTCATTGGGTGCGGCGTGGATCTCGCCGTCGAGCTCGGGACGTTACTCATCCTCGTGATCGTGGCAGCGCGCCTCTACCCCACCGCCATCAACTGAAAGCTTCCGGCCCTCTTCAGTTGGGCGGGAACCCTGATTGGGCCTGACCTGCTCGGTGAGGTGCCCACATCAGTGCAGGTCAACTGCTATCGTCGTGAGGCCCGCCTAATACCAACGATGGGATTCCGGACACTGCGGGCTCCAAAATGGCGCTCGAACGCGAGCGTCACCCGCCAAAGCTTCACTTCCACAGCCGCCACCTCCACCTTCGCCGCCGTTTCTCCGGCCTTCGAATCGTCCTCGACCGCTTCTCCGACATGAGCACCACCCTTTCGTGCGAGCGCTTCGGAATCGGAGCTGGCCCTGGCCATTGGACCGGCAGGCGCACCCGACCAGCACCTAGGGTGACTAGGCTGGGTGCTCACCCGCTGGCTCGTCAGTCGTGACGAGCCAGGGCGCGGCCGCCGCCGATTGAGTTCGAACGGGAGGCCATGCCGGGGACTTACGATCTTGGCGTGGGGTTAAGGCCAGGCTGTGCCACATTGTTCGTCCAAAAGATGACGACACCTCGCCGCTGGCTCGGCGGGGTCGACTCTCCCGGATAGCTGGCACATGAGCACCTCCACCAAAATCCGTGTGCTCAGGATGTTGAACCTTCGCGGAGGAGCTACGCGCCTCCAATATCTACGCAGGGCTTCCGTGTGTGCTTCTAAACCGTCAAAGGGATGGTGCTCTTCGCGTCCGCTTGAGGTGCTGACGTCCACTTGATGGGCGATCCTAAGGAGGCGCCGCGGCCCCATCATCAACCCGACTCGCGCGACTGTTGCCCGAGGACCGCCGTTTCCGGAAGGCGAAGACTCCCGGAACCAAATGGGTCTGCCTCGCGACGCTGCTTCCGCAGAAGGGGTGGCGCTAGAAACCCCTTTCCGTTTCCGGTCGATTTTGGAAGGGCCTGTGATAGGGTCCCGGTTGGGTGAGGGCCCGCGACGTCCCGCCCAGGGGGCGGTGTGTGCGCGCGGCCGATGCATGTGAAGGAGGCTCACATGGTTCGCAAAATGTTCGGGGCGGTGCTCCTCGTGGTCGGGCTACTGGGGATCGTGCCAGCTGTCGGCCACGCGGCCGAAGGCAAGCGCTACAAGTTCGTGGTGATCACTCACGCCACCGCGGTACCCTTCTTCGTGCCGGTGCGCAAGGGCGCGGAGGACGCCGGCAAGATCGTGGGCGCTGACGTGACCTACACCGGGCCGGCGGGCTTCGACATCCAGCGCCAGGTCGAATTCATGAAGTCCGCTATTGCCCAGAAGGTCGACGGCATCGCTTGCACGCTCCCCGACCCGACCGCTTTCAACGACGTGGTGGCCGAGGCCCGCTCCAAGGGCATTCCGGTCATCGCCATCAACGCCGACGCGCCCAAGTCCGAACGCATGGCCTACATTGGCCAAGGCAATTACGAGGCGGGCCGTTCCATGGGCGAGCAGATCGTGAAGCTCCTGCCGCAGGGTGGCGACGTGATCCTGGCTATCCACACTGCTGGGGCCGAGAACCTGGAGGCCCGCATCAAGGGCGTCAAGGACGTGCTCGATCAGAAAGGCGGATTCAAGTACCGCGTTGTCCCCACCGGCACCGACCTCGTCAAGGCGGAGGGGCTCCTGGCCGCGGCTCTCCAGGCCGACCCCAACGTGAAGGGCATGTTCGGTGTGGAGGACGTGACCGGCATTGCCATCGGCCACATCATCGAGCGGCAGAAGCTGAAGGGGAAGGTGTTCGGCGGGGGGTTCGATTTGGTGACCGAAGAGCTCGACGCCATCGAGAAGGGCAACATGCAGTTCACCATCGACCAGCAGCCCTACCTGCAGGGCTTCCAGGGCGTCATGGAGCTGTACCTGAACCGAGCTTTTGCCATCACGCCCGCCGACATCAACACGGGGATCGCGCCGGTCACGGCCGAGACTGTCAAGGCGGTGAAGGAGCTGGCTGCCAAGGGCTACCGATAGAGATACCCGGACTGGCCGCGCTCGCTGGTACACGGGCGCGGCCATTTCCGGTCGCGGACGGATCCTTCGCATGTCGAGTGACGCCGCGTTCCTCCTTGTCGAGGGCGTATCCAAGAGCTTCGGCTCGACGCAGGCCCTGCGCGATGTCTCGCTCCATGTGGACAAGGGCAGCGTCCTCGGCCTTGCAGGGGAGAATGGCGCCGGCAAGTCGACCCTGATCAAGATCCTTTGTGGCGTGCACCGTCCCGAGGCTGGCCGGGTGCTCCTGGACGGTCGTCCGCACGCGCCGCGCGATCCCGCCGAGGCCGAGCGCGCCGGGGTGAGCGTGTTCCACCAGGAAATCCCCATTTGCCCGGATCTTTCGATTGCGGCAAACGTGTTCCTCGGGCCGCGCATGCCGCGGCGCGGGCCCTTCCCCGACTGGCGTGTCATGGAGGCGCGCTGCGTGGAACTGTACGCCACGCTCCTCGGCGAGGAGATCGACCCGCGGCGGCTCATTCGCAGCTGCACCACTGCCGAGAAGCAACTGGCCCTGCTCGTGCGGGTGCTGTCGCGCGACGCGCGTCTGGTGGTCCTCGACGAGCCGACCACCGCGCTCACCCCGCCCGAGGTCGAGCGGCTCTTCTCCATCATCCGCCGCCTGCGCGGGCAGGGGATCACCTTTCTCTTCGTGAGCCACATGCTCGAGGAGCTGATGCAGCTCTCCGATCGGATCGTCGTCCTGCGCGACGGGAGCCGGGTTGGTGAGCTGGTCCGCGACCAGTTCGACGTCCGGAAGCTCTCATCCCTGATCGCGGGGCGGACCCTCGCAGAGGTGGGCCGGCGCGAGGCCTCGGCTGGGACCGAGGCCCGCCTCGAGGTGCGGAGCTTGTCTCTCCCGGGAGTGTTCCAGGACATTTCGTTCCGTGTGCAGCGCGGCGAAGTGCTGGGGCTGGCGGGGCTCCAGGGCTCGGGCCGATCGGCGGTGGTGCGCAGCCTTTTCGGCGCGCCGCCGGCCGCATCGGGCGAAATCCGCGTCGAGGGTGTGCCGGTCGTGGTGCGGCGCCCCGGCGACGCCGTGGCCGCCGGTATCGGCTACGTTCCGGAGGACCGAAAGACGTTGGGGCTTTTCGAGGAGCTGGACGTGAAGCTCAACATCTGCATGGCTGGCCTCTCCGGGCTTTCCCGGCGTGGCTGGCTCGTCCCCGGGAGGCTGCGGGCCCTCGCCAGCCGCATGCGCGACGATCTGCGTATCAAGGCGGCTAGTGTCGACGCGCCCATCCGCGGTCTCTCCGGAGGCAACCAGCAGAAGGTGGTCATCTCGCGATGGCTGGCGCTAAGGCCACGCATCCTGCTCCTCAACGAGCCCACCCGCGGCGTGGACGTCGGCGCCAAGCGCGAGATCGTCGAGCTCCTGGGCGGCCTCGCTGCGGAGGGCTGCAGCATCGTGGTCTCTTCGTCGGAGCTCGAGGAGCTACTCCAGCTCTCTAGCCGGGTCCTGGTGATGAATCGCGGCCGTATCGCCGCCGAGCTTTCGGGGACGGCCGCGACGAAGGACCGGATTATCCTCGAGGCGACCACCTGAGAGGACTTCATGGATCTGGTGATGTTGAGGGGCAAGCGGTGGGCAGCGGTGCGGCAGGTATTTGCGCTCCGCGACGTAGGCGTGCTGGTGGCGGCCCTGCTCATCGCCGGCTTCTTCTCGCTCATTTCTCCGAGTTTCCTCACCGCCTACAACCTGTTCAACATCCTCCGCCAGACCGCCGAGCTCGGCATCATCGCCATGGCCATGACGATCCTCATCGTGACCGGCGAGTTCGACCTCTCGGTCGGTGCCATCTACGCGGTGACCGGAGTGGTGGCCGGGGTCCTGGCCGGGAGGCACGACGCGAACATCTGGCTGGCGGCGCTGGTCGGAATGGTAGCTGCGGTCCTGCTCGGGTTGCTCAACGCCGTCCTCATCGCCACCACCCGTATCAACTCCTTCATCGCCACGCTCTCGACCATGATGGTGTTCCGCGGCGCTGCCATGGTGCTCTCGCAGGGCCAGCCGATCTCCTTCCCGCTTTCCTTCTTCATGGACCTGTTCGGGCGGGCGGAGCTCGGCGGTGTGCTGCCGGTCCCGGTCCTCTGGTTCGCCGGGTGGGGCGTGCTCTCGTACCTGCTCCTGCACCGGACCACGCTGGGCGTCCGCATGTTCGCCACCGGTGGCAACCGCGAGGCCGCGGAGTTAGCCGGAATCCGCACCGACCGCGTCAAAGGGATCGCCTTCCTCTACACCGCGCTCGCCTCCGGCCTGGCGGCGCTCATCTCGCTCTCCTTCCTGAAGACCGTCACCCCGACGCAGGGGACGGGGCTGGAGCTGGAGGCGATCGCTGCGGCAGTCATCGGTGGCACGGCCATGTCCGGCGGCGTGGGCAGCATCCTCGGGACGTTCGTGGGGACCTTCATCATGGCCGAGGTGCGGACGGGCCTTGTTCTGCTCGGCACAGACGCCTACGTGCAGGACGCGTTCGTCGGGCTGGTCATCGCGCTGGCGGTGATCATCAACGTTCGGCTCTCGATGCGCCGCCGCTGAGGGAGGCGGGAAGAGAGGTCTCTTCAACCCAGGAGTCAACGGGTTATGGTTCGCGCTTGCAGCGGCTTCTCTGTATTGCGCTTTGCGAGACTCATACTCCTGCGCTTCCCTGCAAAGCTATCGAAGCGGAGGCCCGATTGTCAGGTGGAGGATATTCCCGAGTCAACGAGTACCCCAAGGGAACTCGAGCAAGCGAATGCAGGGGTCGCGAATTAAGGTCATGTGCGGCTTGTTTCACATTTTCCTCGGCTGACGCAGTGGGAAGGTCACGTGATTCATGGAAGAGATGTGCTTCGCTTGGAGCGCGACTCATGAGCCCGTCGTCCTTGGCGATGACCCGAAGAGCTCTCGCCACGATGGAGCCGGTCACCTTCTCGGCCCAAGGGGCTCTGGCAGGGGAGCGAGGCACGGTCAGGACCTCTCGACACGGAGGCTATTTGCCCGCCTTCTGGAAAGACATCGCCGCAAGCCGTGTCGCGGCCGGCAAGGGCTCCTCAAGGGGTTGCCCCGCTTCTCGGCCTTGGCTCCCATTTCGTACGTCCAGGAGAATCGAAGGTGTTGCCACGTCCATGAACGATCATGTGAAGGAGGCCTGCAAATGAGAGATCTGTTTTCGCTTCAGGGAAAGATCGCGTTGGTGACGGGAGGCTCGGCCGGGATCGGGGCGATGATTGCCGAGGGCTTCGTCAACTTCGGGGCGAAGGTGTATATCGTCGCGCGCCGAGAAGAGGTCCTGAAGAGAAAACAGGAGGAGTTGGCGAAAATCGGTCCCTGCGAGTACATCGCAGCCGACATCAGTTCACTTGCTGGCATCAAGGAACTCGCCAAGGCCTACGGGAAACGGGAACAGTCGCTGGACATTCTGGTCAATAACGCCGGCATCAGCGATGGGGGCAGAAAGATCGAGGATGTGACGGAGGAAACGTGGGACGACGTACAGAACCTCAACATGAAGACCATCTTCTTCACGATTCAGACGTTCCTGCCTTTCCTGAGGGTGGGGGCTTCGCCCGCAACCCCGCGAAATGTGATCAATATTGCATCAATCGATGGTTGCGGTAAGATCAATCCGTTTTACAATTACGCCTATGGCGTTACCAAGGCCGGCGTCATCCAGCTGGGCCGGCACCTGGGTGACAGCCTGGCCTGGGAGGGGATTCATATCAATACCATCTCCCCTGGTGATTTCCCTTCCGATTTGAACACGACGGCCCGGGATCACGCCGGAGAGATGAAGAAGGTCATTCCGGGCAAGCGGATCGGGGAGAAGGAGAATATCGCAGGGGCGGCCATCTTTCTCGCTTCGCGGGCGGGTAGCTTCAATGTCGGCTCCAATATCGTCGTGGACGGCGGGGAGAGCGTGCGCGGCATCCAGCGGGCATTTTATGGAAAGATTTGGCCCGATTTTGTCAGATTGGACAGGTAACCGCCCGTCTTGGTTCGCTTCCCGTGGCGTTCCAGGACGAAGGCGGAGCAAGCGCGGGCACTCCTCGACGAGCTGGCGATCGACGGAGCCGGAGCTACATCGTCTCTCATCGTGAGCCATCGTGCGGTGCTGAGCCTTGAGCCGGCCGCAGCGCTTTCCGACTGTGCGCAAGCAAGCATGATCCGTCGAATTCATCCATCCAGCTTGGCGCGCGGCTCCGTTCAAGTACCTGCCGTCGAGCACCTGCTGCTCGTCTTCGCCGGCAGGTTACCACCTGGCGCATATCGAGTTGCCTGGGAGGAGAACCACGTACCTTGAGACCAGCCGGGCTGGGTGCCGGGGCCGAGGCTTGGCTCGACACGCATGAGGGTGCGGGGCCCACTCGGTGAGCTAGGCCGCCCGACGGCCACCGACCTCGGTAAACCGGGGCCCTGAGCGGGCGGCGCAGGAGCGCGCCCACACGAGACGTACCGTCGCCATGGGCGTCAGGCTATCGGGTGGGGGTCTCGCCGGCAGTGCGGAGGGTTACGACCGCCTCGAAGGCGTATGCTTCCTCTTCCTGTTGCCGATCGAACGGGAACGCTTGCCACCGGAGGCTCCGGACTCACCCTTCCAGACGACGGCCTCGACATTGTTCCCGTCACGGTCGATCACGAACGCCGCGTACGCGGCGTAACCATCGCGGGGACCAGGCTCGCCATTGTCCTTGCCGCCCGCTTTCAGCGCCTCGGCATAGAAGCCGTCGATGGCGCTTCTCGACCTCGCGTGGAACGCGAGGTGCGTCGGCGTCCCTACCTTTCCGGGAGTCACCCAGAAATCGTGCCGTCCCCTGTCGTCCTTGAACCCGAACGAGTCTGCATACTTCATGTCGCAGACGTACCCGAGCGGTTTCAGGACGCGCTCATAGAACTTCCGGCTCGCCTCCGAATCGCTACATCGGAGGCTGACGTGTTCGAGCATGCTGGGCTCCTTTCAGATGCGCTTTGAGAGAACAATGAGTCCTCGTTGCCAGGACGACTAGCCCGCAACGGCGCGGAGAGTAAGAGGAACAAGGGGACCCGCTGGCGCTCGGTCGGCGGCAAACCGCACGTGCGAACATATCGCAACTGCAGACTCGCCACGCGACGGCCCTAGAGTTCAGCTTTACGCTACCGACCGATCGAAATGGCTCGATGGGTTCATGGGATGACTCTTGCCAACAAGCGAGAGCGCGGCGTGCCGTAGAAGTTCGACGAACCCGACGGCGAGCTTGGATGGTTGACACCGTGGGGGGACGCTCTTCGACGGGTCGGCGACGCGAGCGTCCTCGTCGACGCAGAGATGAGTCGACAAGGTGGTCCGTCGCCCCGTGTGCGGAGAAGGCGCCGGAGATGCCGCTTGGGAGGAACGACGCCTAGTCGAGGAACGCACTGAGCTCACGCGGCGCTCGACAACCGCAATGGTAATGAAGCTCTCGACGGCGCCAGATATTCGGCCGTTCTCACGGACGAGGACGGCGGCCGCGCTAAGCCGCCCGGGAACGTCCCTGTGTTCGCGATGCCCCGGCGAGGTGAACCCATTCGAATCGGTGACTAGGTGGCCTTACCGCTTGACAGCCGGACCTCCATTTATCTAGGGTGGCCGACGACAGGACAGGGGTCCGAGCAAACGGAGGCGCGGGTGTCCGCCCCAGCGGGACCGGGCCTTTCGGGGAGCGATGGCGCAATGTCCCTTTCCATCAAGCCGAAGGCGAGGTGCCGCTTCGACCTGGTTGCGCTGGGCGAGATCATGCTGCGCCTCGACCCCGGTGAGGGACGCATCTCCACCGCACGGGTGTTCCGCGCCTGGGAGGGCGGCGGCGAGTACAACGTCGCCCGCGGCCTGAAGCGCTGCTTCGGCCTGGACACGGCGGTGGTCACCGCCCTGGCCGACAACCCGGTGGGCCGGCTCATCCAGGACTGCATCTTCCAGGGCGGGGTAGACCAGTCCTATCTGCGCTGGGTCCAATACGACGGGATCGGACGCACCGTCCGGAACGGCCTCAATTTCACCGAGCGCGGATACGGTATCCGCGGCGCGGTCGGCTGCTCCGACCGCGGCCACACCGCCGCAAGCCAGCTCCGGCCGGGCGAGGTGGACTGGGAGCAGATCTTCGGGCGGGACGGCGCCCGCTGGTTCCACACCGGGGGAATCTTCGCCGGGCTCTCCGAAACCACGGCGGCGGTGGCCGAGGAGGCGATGCAGGCGGCCCGGCGCCACGGGGTGGTGGTCTCTTACGACCTCAACTATCGCCCCTCCCTCTGGAAGGCCATTGGAGGCGAGGCCCGCGCCAGGGAGGTCAACCGCACGCTGGCCCGCCACGTCGACGTCATGATCGGCAACGAGGAGGACTTCACCGCCGCCCTGGGCTTCGAGGTGGAGGGTGCGGACGCAGGCTTCTCCCACCTCGAGGCCGCATCGTACCAGGCGATGATCGAGGTCGCCGCCCGCTCCTATCCCGGCTGGTCGGTGGTGGCTACGACGCTCCGCCAGGCCCGCACCGCCACCCGCAACGACTGGGGCGCGCTGTGCTGGTGCAGTGGCCAGCTCTACCGCTCGGTGCAGCGGGACGGCCTCGAGATCCTCGACCGCGTGGGCGGTGGCGACTCCTTCGCTAGCGGCCTCATCTACGGGCTCTTGTCCGGGCGCGGCCCCCAGTACGCGGTCGAGTGCGGCGCGGCGCACGGGGCGCTCGCCATGACCACGCCGGGCGATACCAGCATGGCCACGTTGGCCGAGGTGGAGAAGGCCATGCAAGGCGCGGGCGCGCGAGTGGAGCGATGACCGCGACATCGAAATTCCTGCTGGAGCTGATCGTGCCGGTGGTCCGGGCGCCTTCGTCGGAGGAGGCGATCGCGGTCACCGAGAAGGCGCGCCAGTACGTGCAAGCCACGCGGGCCCAGCTCCCGCTCGCGGCGCCGAGTTTCCCGAGGAGTCGCTCATGATCCGGCCGCTTGTGTTGCAGGAGGATCGCCTCTTCCCTGCCGAGACGACGCTGCGGGCCATCGCCCGGCGCCTCTACGGCGAGGTCCGCGGTCTTCCCCTCATCAGCCCCCACGGACACACCGACCCGCGCTGGTTCGCCGAGGACCAGCCCTTCGCCGACCCGGCCTCCCTGCTCATCGTCCCCGACCACTACGTCTACCGAATGCTCTACAGCCAAGGCATCCCGCTGGAGGCGCTGGGTGTGCCGCGCCACGACGGAGGACCGGTGGAGCAGGACGGGCGGAAGATCTGGCGGCTCTTCTGCCAGAACTGGCATCTGTTCCGCGGGACACCCACGCGGATGTGGTTCACCCACGAGCTCCACGAGGTGTTCGGCATCCGCGAAGAGCCCTCCGCGGACGCGGCCGATCGCATCTACGATCGGATCGCCGAGTGCCTGGGGCAGCCGGAGTTTCGGCCGCGCGCCCTTTTCGAGCGTTTCAACCTCGAGGTGCTGGCCACCACCGAATCGCCGCTCGACCCGCTCGTCTATCACCAGCAGCTGCGGGCCTCGGGGTGGAAGGGGCGCGTCATCACCACCTACCGCCCCGACCCCGTCGTCGATCCGGACTTCGATGGCTTCGCCGCCAACGTCCGCCAGCTGGGAGCGGTGAGCGGGGAGGACACCGCCAGCTGGTCCGGGTACCTCCGTGCCCTGGCCAACCGACGCGCCTACTTCGCGGCCCAGGGCGCCACCGCCACCGACCACGGCCATCCCACCGCCACCACCGCCGACCTCCATCCGGCCGAGTGCGAGCGGCTCTTTGCCAGGGTCTGCTCGGGAGAGGCGAGCGGCGAGGAGCGCGAGATCTTCCGGGGGCAGATGCTCACCGAGATGGCGCGGATGAGCATCGAGGACGGGCTGGTCATGCAGATCCACCCCGGCGCGCTGCGGAACCACAACCCGCAGGTCATGGCGGCGTTTGGACGCGACAAGGGTGCCGATATCCCCATGCGCACGGACTACGTGCACGCGCTCCGGCCGCTATTGGATCGGTTCGGCAACGAGCGCCGCCTCTCGATCATCCTCTTCACGCTGGACGAGTCCACCTACGCACGCGAGCTGGCGACACTCTCCGGACACTACCCGGTGCTGAAGCTGGGGCCCCCATGGTGGTTCTATGACAGCCCCGAGGGCATGCGCCGCTTCCGCGAGGCGGTGACCGAGACTGCCGGCTTTTACAATACGGTGGGGTTCAACGACGACACGCGCGCCTTCCCGTCCATCCCGGCTCGGCATGACGTGGCGCGGCGCATCGACTGCGGGTTCCTCGCCCGGCTGGTGGCCGAGCACCGGCTCTACGAGGACGAGGCGCGCGAGGTCGCGGTTGACCTCGCCTACCGGCTCGCCAAGCGAAGCTACAAACTGTAGCAGCCCATACACGGTGGTCCAACGCCGAGCGGAGCACATCCCGAGGAGGACACATGGGGTCGTCCGTCCAGCAGCCGAGAAGAGAGGATATCGCGCCGGGCGCAGAGCAGCGGTTCACGGTGAGGGGGCTGCGCTGGTGGATCGCTGGCCTGCTCACCCTCATCACCATCGTCAACTACATCGACCGCTCGGCGCTGGGGGTGGTGGGCCCGGTACTCAAGAAGGAGCTCTCCATCGACGAGGCATCGTTTTCGTACGTGGTGATCGCCTTCCAGATCGTCTACGGCCTGACCCAGCCATTCGCCGGGCGCATCATCGATTGGCTCAACATCCGCATTGGCTATGCCGTGGCCCTGACTTGGTGGTCGGTGGCCCAGGTCCTCACGGCCCTGGCCGGCGGCTGGCGCTCGCTCGCCTTCTTCCGCGGCGTGCTCGGCGTGGGCGAGGCCGGTAACTTCCCCGGCGCCGCCAAGACGGTCTCACAGTGGTTCCCCCCCAAGGAGCGGACGGTGGCCATGGGCATCATCAACATCGGCTCGGGCGTGGGCTCGATGATCGCCCAGCCGCTGGTGGTGGTCTTGATCCTCTCCTTCAGCTGGCACGCCGCCTTCGTCGCCACGGGTGTGGCCGGATTCATCGTGCTGGTGCTGTGGCTGGCGATGTACCGCCAGCCCGAGAAGCACCCCTGGCTCTCGGCCGAAGAGCGTGAGCTCATCCAGTCTGGCGACCAGGAGGTCAAGGTGGCCGAGCCGCCCAGGGAGAAGGGTGTCTTCAAGCTGGTCCTGCCCCAGAAGAACTTCTGGGCGCTCGCCATCGCCCGCTTCCTCTCCGAGCCGGCCTGGCAGCTCTTTACATACTGGATCCCGTTCTACTTGGTCACCGAGCGCCATCTGAACATGAAGGAGGTAGCCCTTTTCGCCTGGGTGCCGTTCCTGGCCGCCGACCTCGGTTGCCTCTTCGGTGGCGTGCTCTCGCCCTTCTTCATCAAGCTGGGTGCAAGGGTGCTCACCGCGCGCAAGCTGGCCGTGACCGTCCCGGCGGTGCTCATGACCCTGGCCGCCCTCACCGGTACGGCGCCGTCGCTGGGACTCGCCATCCTCTTCTTCTCCATCGGCGGTTTCGCGCACCAGGCCATCTCCTCGACGCTGCTCACCTTGCCGGCGGACATTTTCCCCAAGCGCACCGTCGCGAGTGCCAACGGCGCGTCGGGCATGGCGGGGTACGCCGGCGGCATCCTCTTCACCTGGATCGTCGGCCAGCTGGCCAGGGCCGGCAACTACGGCCCCGTGTTCCTGTGCGTCGGGATCTTCGACGTCATCGGGGCCATCGTGCTGTGGACCCTGCTTCGCGAGCCCAAGGCCGCCGCGGTGCTGGAGGCATAACGTGGCGCACGATCCGGCCCGGTGTGGGAGTACCCTCCGGCTTCATCCGATCGACGACGTGTTGATCGCCAAGGAGGGGCTCCCCGCCGGCACGGTGGTCGAGACGGAGCTGGGTCCGGTCAGGCTCGCCAAGGACGTGGGTGCCGGCCACAAGATCGCCTTCCGGGCACGCGCCGCGGGCGAGCCCATCCACCGATATGGACAGGTGATCGGGGTGGCCTCCGTTCCGATCGCCCCCGGAGACCACGTCCACACGCACAACGTGGAGCGCGCCGAGCGCCAGCAGGACTACGAGTTCGGAGCTGGGGCGCGGCCGGTGGACCGCTGTGCCCCGGGTGACGTCCGGACCTTCCGGGGCTATCTGCGCTCCGACGGCAGGGTGGGCACGCGCAACTTCATCGCCATCATCTCCACCGTCAACTGCTCCGCCAGCGTGAGCCGGATGGTGAAGGACCGCTTCCGAGACGTTTCGCGCGAGCATCCCGAGGTCGACGGGGTCATCGCCCTCACCCATCGCGGGGGCTGCGGCCACGTGGCCGACGGCGAAGACCATCTCCAGCTGGAGCGGGTGCTGGCTGGCTACGCCACGCATCCCAACGTTGCCGGGTGCGTGCTGGTGGGGCTGGGGTGCGAGGTGCTGCAGCCTGCGCGGCTTCTGGAGCGACAGCGCCTGGCGCGCGGCGAGGGCGGCTCTCCCCCCCCGGTGGTCATCATCCAGGACGTAGGCGGCGTGCGGCTCGCGGTGGAGGCCGCGTCCGCTGAGGTGGAGCGGCTCGTACCCCAGGCGGCCGCGGCCCGCAGGACTGACCAGCCCGTATCGCACCTCGTGCTGGGGACAAACTGCGGCGGGTCAGACAGCTACTCGGGGATCACCGCCAACCCGGCGCTGGGCTTTGCCGTCGACGAGCTCATCCGTCAGGGCGGCGCCGCGGTACTGGGGGAGACCCCGGAGATCTACGGCGCCGAGCAACTGCTGGTGCGCCGGGCGGTCAGCCCCGCCGTGGCGCAGAGGCTTCTCGAGCGAATCGGCTGGTGGCGCAGGTATCTTCATTCCTACGATGCCGACGTGGATCACAACCCTTCGCCGGGGAACGTGGCCGGCGGCATCACCACCGTCCTTGAGAAGGCACTCGGGGGCGTTGCCAAGGGGGGCACCACCCCGCTCGTGGACGTGGTCCGCTACGCCGAGCAGGTGGCCGCGAAGGGGCTGGTGTTCATGGACACCCCCGGCTTCGATCCGGTGTCGGTCACTGGGATCGTGGCCGGCGGCGCCAACCTCCTCGCCTTCACCACGGGTCGAGGTTCCGTATTCGGGTGCAAGCCCGTGCCCTCCCTCAAGCTGGCCAGCAACTCGGCCATGTACCGCCGCATGGAGGAGGACATGGACCTCGATTGCGGGGTGATCCTGGAAGGCGCTTCAGTCGAAGAGATCGGGCGGCGCATTCTCGAGACGCTCATTGCCGTGGCTTCGGGGGAGCGCACCAAGAGCGAGCTCATGGGTATCGGCGAGGAGGAATTCGATCCTTGGTTGCCGGGGCCGACGCTCTGAGCAGCAGACGCTGGGGGGAGACGCGATGCGTTACGACCCGAGCTGCTTTTATTGCGTGAAGGACCAGCGGCTGGCTGACCTCATGATCGAGGTCGCCCCTCTGGAGATCTCAACCCTATTCCTGTTTCGGGAGCAGAGTTACCGGGGCCGCTGCATCGTCGCCTTCCGGGACCACGCTCGGGAGCTCTTCGAGCTGACCCCGGACGAGTTGGGCGCGTACGCGCACGACCTCGCCCGGGCAGCCCGCGCCATCGAGCACGCCGTATGGCCGGACAAGATCAACTACGGTGCGTTCGCCGACAAGCTGGGACACCTCCACGTGCACCTCGTGCCGAAGGTGAAGGACGGCCGGAGCTGGGGTGGCATGTTCGACATGATGCCCGACCCAAAGCAGCTCCTCTCGCCGGGCGAATACGACAAACTTTTGGCTCAGTTGCGAGCGGGGCTGGCGCCATAGCCGAGGGTCGCGGAAGGGCGGGCGCGTGCGGGCCGCGATCCGCTCGCCTCGAGCGGGGGGAAGGCCGGCCCCCCCGGGCGATGACATCTGAAGGGGGGCGGGGCCAAGGAGGCCGAGGCTACAGCCGACCTCCTGGGACGCTCGGCCCTGGCGCTTCTTGAAGTATTGCCAACTGCTTGCGAACTCCTGGGCGACTCAGGAAAGGTGGCGGTGCATCGCCGAGCAGGCCGCCCGCGCGTCGTGCCCGCCGATGGCCTCGTGGACGGCGAGGTGGCCGCGCAGGGTGGCGGTGCGCAGGGCCAGAGTCTGCAAGTGCTTCTCCAGAGTTTCCTGGTTCTTCCACCGGCCCTCACTCCTTCGTCAGTCTGACGTCGCCGCGCTCCTCCTGCTGCAGCTCCGCCAGGACGGCCGCCGGCCCCCGCTGCTCGAGCAGGCGTAGGTTCCGTTCCACCGCATCGACCAGGCCGGGCAGTAGAGCCAGGTCGGTCCCCCACAGCTCCGTACTCCCCAGGGCCCGGCCGACGGGAGAGCCGCCCGCCCCCCAGAGCTCGCGCAGCAGCGCTGCGCGATCGTCGGTGATGGGGTACTCCCTCCCACCGGCTCGGCCGACGTGGGCGCCGGGTGCGGCCTCGGTGGAGCGCATGAAGAGCAACCAGGCGGCGAGACCCAGCGCCATGCGCTGCGGCACGGTACCGAACTTCTGATAGTACTGCTCGATCAATGGCACATTCCGTAATCTCATCTTGTTGGTGTACTGGAGGGTGATGCTCAGCCACTGATGCTCCAAAAACGGGTTGCGGTACCGGTCCAGGACGTTGGCTGCGAACTGCCTCGCCTCCGCGGCAGGCAACCCGGGGCCGCTGATGGCGGGCACGATCTCGTCCACCATGAGGCGGCCGATGAAGGCGGCGAAGGCGGGGGCCTGCATGGCCTGTTTCACCGTGGCGATGCCAGCCATCACCGCGAGCCCGCAAGTGAAGGTGTGCGAGCCATTGAGCAGACGTAGCTTCAACTCCTTGAACTTCTCGATATCGGTCGTCACCACCACGCCGTGGTCGGCCTGGCTGAAGGAGAGGATGGCGCGCGTGCGGTCACGGGACGTCTCGATGGCCCAGAGCCGGTAGACCTCCGCCATGATGAGGAGCTCGTCGTCGTACCCCAGCCGCGCCTTCATGGCGGTAGCGTCGGCCGGCGAGAGCCGGCCGGGCACGATGCGGTCCACGAGGGAGTTGCAGAAGTCGTTGGCGCCGTCCACCCAGCGCAGGAAGGAATCGGGCAAGTGGTTCTCGCGACACAGCTCGAGCACGATGCTCTTGAGCTTGGCGCCGTTCCCCGAGATGAGCTCGGTGGGGACGATGACCAGGCCAGATTCGGGCGCGCCGCCGAGGCGCCTGTAGCGCTCCCAGAGACACGCGAGCAGCTTTCCGGGAAAGCTCGTCGGGGGGGTCGCGGCCACGTCGTCCGACACCAAGGCGATACCCACCTCGGTAGTATTGGAGACGACCAGCTGCAGGGCCGGGTCGGCGGCGCACTCCAGCACGGCCTTCCAGTCGTGGGCAGCCGAGAGCACTCGGCTAATGGAGCCGTTGATGATAGTCTCGTCGACCTTGCTGCCCCCCTCAAGGCCTCGCACGCAGAGCGTGTAGATGTTGTCCTGTCGGGCGAAGGCGTCGACGTCCCCCCGAGCGGTCGACTTCACGACCACGATCCGGCCGTTGAAGACGCCGGCCTTGTTGGCCTTGTCGACGAAGTAGTCGACTAGGCCCCGCAACAGGACGCCCGTGCCGAACTGCAGAACCCTCTCGGGCAAGGCGAGTAGGTCAGGGGTGGGCACGCCGGGTCTTCCTTCGGCGCGAAGTAGGGGCAAGGCGGTCCGGGACAGTTGCATGTGTCACTCCTCCGCCCTTCGCGGGCGGCGTGGCGGGCTGTGTTCACCTAAAATCCCAAAGGTGGGGAATTTCCGAAAAAGGCCAGGCCCTCTGGCGCGCCACGCGCTTGCGCTCGTAGCCTTCCGTGCGGGATTCGCGTTTTCATCTCCGGTGCACCGTCGGCCCACGCCGGAAGCCGCTGCGAAGAGTGGCGGGCCTACCCTTACGATCGTCGATCCGCAGACCATCCGACCCCTAACCCAGACTCAACTGGATCTTGACATCACAGGAATTTCTCATTTGACCATCCGACCACCACGCGACGGCTGATTCAAATCATTTGTTATTCAAACAGGTCAAACTCTCGTGCGCGAAGCGCACGCACACCTTCGACCCCTGCGCTGGCATACAGAACCTGCGAAACACCATGAGTATTCACCACTTGGCCCACTTGTTTGAGTCCGACCCCGAGCGACCGTCCGGCCCCTGCGATGGGGGCGTTCTGTCGTCGAGAGCCTTGCGAGCCGCGCGCGGGCCACGAATGACACGAGCGTCGGTGATGAAAGCTCGAGCGGCCCGGTCCGGCGGAGGGAATCGCGAACCTTTGCCGACGGCGCCCCCTGCGGGATGAAACGGTCGACTAGAGGTCCGAGGAGCCGCTCAGGGACTCATTGTCCCCACCGGCGATCACCGGAGATCGCTGAGGGTGAGCTGGGCGCGTGGGCTATCAGATTTCGAGTACCCCATCGATCTCGAGGCGCCAGGGCTCGAGCCCTCGTCGACCTCGGGCTTGAGCGCGACGCTCGCGAACGTCATCTACCGAGGATGGTAGCCGGGGACAAGGCTTCGCGGCAGCGAGGAGGCTTCGCGGAGGGTCATGGCCATCAGCACAAGACCTCGGAAGGGAGCTCATCCCGTCGCTTGGCGCCCGTCATCACCGCCACCGTGTCCGACATGCTGATAGCCTTTGGATTCACCACGGCAACGCGCTTTCCAAGACGCTCGATGTGGATCCGATCGGCTACTTCGAAAACGTGGGGCATGTTGTGGCTGATGAGGATGACCGGCAGGCCGCGGTCGCGTATCCGCCGAATGAGCTCCAAGACCATGGTGCCTTCCTTCACCCCGAGGGCAGCCGTGGGCTCGTCCATGATGATGACGTGTCGAGCGAAGGCCGCGCTGCGCGCCACCGCGACCCCCTGGCGCTGACCTCCGGAGAGGGTCTCCACGGCCTGGCGCATGGAGCGGACGCCGATCTGGAGTCCCCGCAAGTGAGATTTGGCTTCTTCGAGCATGCGGCGCTTGTCGAGGATGCCGAAGAAGGAGCTGAACCAATTCGTTCGATGGAGCTCTCGACCCAAGAACAGGTTCTCGGCGATGGTCATGGCGGGGGCTACGGCCAGATCCTGATAGACGGTTTCGATGCCTTCGCGCCGTGCGTCGAGTGGGCTCTTGAAGTGTACGGGCCGGCCATCGAGCAAGATCTCTCCCGCGTCGGGGGCTACCGCGCCCGACAGGATCTTGATGAGTGTGGACTTGCCGGCTCCGTTGTCACCGATGACGGCCAGCACCTCGCCGGGTAAGAGCTCGAAGTCGGTCCCGTCGAGAGCGGTCACACGGCCGTAGCGCTTCACGATCCCGTGCGCCTCCATCACTGGCGTTCGGTGAGCCTCGACCACCGGCATCTAGCCCTTGTTCCTGCGCGAGAGCTGGTCCGTCATGACGGCCAGAATCACGAGAATCCCGGTGATGAGGATCTGGTAGACCGAGGAAACGCCCATGAGCGTGAGACCATTTCGGATGACGCCGACGATGAGAGCGCCCACGAGCGTCCCCAAGAGTGAACCACGTCCGCCGAAGAGGCTCGTGCCACCCAGCACCACCGCGGTGATGCTGTCGAGGTTATCGGTCTGTCCGGCCTGCGGGTCGCCGACACCGGTGCGGGCGACGAGGAGGAGGCCGGCGATACCGTAGAAAAGGCCGGCGAGGGTGTAGACACGGCGGAGGAGCCCTTGGGTCGGGATACCCATGAGGCGAGTTGCCTCCGGGTTGTTGCCTATGGCGTAGATGTGGCGGCCGACCGCCGTATCACGCAGGACGAGCCACGTCATGAGGTACAACACGAGCATGAGCACCGTGCCGTAGGTGACGTCGGTCCTGCCGATGCGAAAGGTGTTCCCGAAGTAGAGCAAGGTGTTGGTCAGGCCAGAGACCGTTTGTGACTTTGAGTAGATCTGGGTAAGCGCGTAGGCGATGTTGAGGGTTCCGAGGGTGACGATGAAGGGGGGGAGCTTGACGAAGGTCACCAGGGCACCGTTCAGGTAACCGAATCCCGCGCACACCAGCAATCCACATGCGATGGCCAGGTAGGAGTTGAGGCCCAAGTTGACGGCGAACTTGGTCATCACGATCGACCCGAAGGCCATGACGAGACCGCAGGCGAGGTCGATGCCGGAGGTGAGGATGACGAGGGTCTGGCCGATCCCGATGACCCCCACCTCAAGGACCTGCTGAAGGATGAGCGAGAAGTTCCGGCCGTCCAGGAAGCGAGGCGACTGCGTGGCGAAGAATGCGCAAGTGACGGCGAGCGCCACCGCGGGCCCGATGCTGGCGGGCGGCGGCAGGTGCTCCAGGAGCCTATGGATGATGGAGCGGGACGCAGTTCGCTCGCCGTCCTCCGGATTCATCACCGTGGTAGCCATCGCTGGCTCTGCCCAGGATCTGGGCAAAAGGCCGGCTCTTAGCCGCCCCAGCACTCCGCGAGACCGAACTTGGTCGACTTGCTGGGTACGCCAGACTCGGGCTTATCCGTGATCAAGTTGACTCCGGTGTCGACGTAGCCAGACGCCTTCTTGCCGTCCTTCGCGAATTGGACGCCCGCGTTGACGCCCATGGCCGCCATCTTGAGTGGGTATTGTTGCGACGTGGCCGCGATCTCACCCTCCTGAACGGCCTTGACCCCGGGACATCCACCGTCGATCGACACCACCATGACGTTCTTTTCCTTGCCGGCAGCCTTCAGCGCCTGATACGCCCCGAAAGCCGCGGGCTCGTTGATGGTGTAGACGAGGTTGATATCAGGATCCTTCTGGAGGCAGTTCTCCATGGCGGTCTGGCCCTTGGCCTGGTCACCGCGAGTGTCCTGGCTGCAGACGATGTGCGGGTCACCCTCCTTGATGCCGAAGCCCTGAAGGAACCCGTTGTGCCGCAGGACGCCCACCGTGATGCCAGGGGCGAGGTCGAGGGTAGCAATCTTGACGGGCTTGTCGCCCATCGCCTTCTTGGCGTACTCGCCGATGAGCTCGCCAGCCGTGAAGTTGTTCGTGGCAAACAGCGCGTCCGTCGCATTCCGGGGGTCCGTCGGCGTATCGAGCGCGATCACCATGACCCCGCTCTTCCGGGCCTTCTCAATGGCCGGGACGATCGCCTTGGTATCGCTGGGCGTGATGAGGATGGTCTTGGCACCGGCCGTCTCCATGTTCTCGATGGCCGTGACCTGGGTAGCATTGTCGCCGTCGAACTTTCCGGCTGCGCTCATGAGCGTGGCGCCATCCTTGTTGGCGGCCTGTTCCGCACCCTGCTTCATCTTCACGAAGAAGGGATTGCTGTCGGTCTTGGTGATGAGACCGATGATGGGCTTCTCGTTGGCTCGGACCGCGAGCCCGGTGACCAGCAACAGGGCCACCAAACCAATTCCAGACTTGTTCATGGGAATGCTCCAATCCTTCGACTCAGGTGTCGTCGTTGGATGGGCTCTCGCGACGATCCTGCTCGGGATGCCGTTTGTCCAAACTGACACCTGAAACAAACAATGAGTGGGCAGGATGCACGAGCCACGCAACCGACACCACGCAGGCGAACCCAAGAGGGAAGCGAGCTCGATCAATCTCACGCGCAATGGGTGTATCTCGATCGAGGCGTCAAACGCGCCGAGCAGGGTGAACGTACCAAGAGTTGACCCGCGGAAGGTCCGTGCGCTCCGCCGTTGGGGGAGCGGCCAAGCTATGGCACGCGCCCTCGCAATGCCAGCAGCCTGCACGATGGGGCTTGCTGCGTGGCACCGGTTTGGTCGCTACGCAGCGTGGGCCGGGATGCCGGGCCGCGGGCACTCTGTGATGAACCACCCCGACGGAGTTCCCTGGGTGGCTCTGCGGGCGAGGCCCGGTTCCGCAGCGCTCCGGGCCCGAAGGTGACGAGCCCGCTCCACCCTCTCCAGAGATGCGGTGAGTACCAAGGCCGGTGTCCCGGTTCGAACCGGTCGATGGTTGCGAGCGCTTGCGCACGGCGGCGGTGTTGCTTGTTCTCGAGCACTCCACCTGTACGCTTCGTTGCGGCGGTCTTCACGGATGCTGTCGCCTGTGCACGAAAAGCGGCCGGAGCCTCTCTCATCACTCCGCACGCGAGCGCTTCCAGAAGCGAAGGCATCCGCAGAGCCTCCGACGTCGTCGATCTCACGGCCTCATCGGTGTCGCCTAAAGAGATCGCCAGGCTGCTCTGTAGGTGGGCGCGGCACTTCGTGCAGCGAGCCGGCAGGCATTTCTACGACCCGCGCAAGAACCAGGAACAGGGTTTGCCCGGGCTGCCGCCGTTAGGCCCCCCAAGCTCGAGCGCTTCATAAGGGTGGCGGCGAGGGTGGGGTCACCACACAGGATGTGGAGCAGCCCCTTCAGGCACGACCGCTTCATCGGGCCCGCCTCGAGCGGCCCTCGCCAATTCTCGAGCGTCACCGCTGCAGGCTTTCCGGCCAGACCGGGCGAGGCGGCCCGGCGCACGAGCGCATCCGGGAGGTGACCTCGGGGACCCTCATCGAGGCCATACAGGCTTGCTGGATGGACGATCTTCCTCACCGAGCGGCTCGAGAGCCTCGGCCACAGCAGAGCGGCGTTCGGGCGTTACCGCTCACCCCTGTATCGACTTCGAGTGGGCGCTCGCCCAGAGCGCGGCTGCGGAACGTTGAATGCAGGTGTCAAGGAATGGGAGGAATCGGCGAGCAGCATCCATGCTCGCGCCGTGGGCCCACCATTGTCACCGGTTCGGGTCGTCGATCAGTAACCAGTCGATTTCCGCTTCGTGACCGCGGTGAAGGATGACATGCGCTTCTGGACATCATCCTTCGTGCCGCACTTCGGGCACGCCGGGATCGAGCCCTCGTGCTCGGAGACGTGCATCACCGCCGTGAACGCTTCCGCGCACTTCGTACAGAAATACTCGTAAACGGGCATGCCAGACCTCCTTTCGCACCCCGCTCGATTGCGTTCCGATGTATTGACGCGCCAGGACGTGGAAGCGTCAACGGCTCTAGCGGGTCCGCCCCCCTGACTCCCCATCCGGCGGCTCGGCCCTAACACCAAGGGTCGTGTGCCCGCCCCAGCCGTCGAGCGACGAACACAGTCTGAACTGATGCGGCATCATTGTAACTTCCGGTGGCTAGGCGCTTTCCTTGAGCGGCGTCACGGTGGGGACGCACTCGCTTCGAGCCTCCTGTTCGAGCTAACCCTCCTGCCATCCGCAGGATGCACGCGCGTAGGTGCGGCGAGACCGCGCTCGGCGAAACGGATGCGCGAATCTCCGCGTTCAGATCTGTGGGATCGAAGCTAGCTCGAGGCCGCCCGATCAACGGGAGCGCCCAGCGTGACCGACGCCGGGGCCAGCAAGATCCGCACCCTGGGTCGGCGAGCTTTTTGAAAGCGATTGCATCACGCAGCCTTGCGCTGGATGGTCTCCGGGTTCTGGATTGCGGCGGCCTGCCGCACGTCGAGGGTTCTTGCGCACGCCAGGTGGTGCGCGACGCGGGCTTGGCGGCGGACGGGATGGAAGAGCTCGTCCTCAGTTTCGCAGTCGATGCTGCAGCCGTTTCATATCGGCGATGGCGACGGTGCGTCCGTGTCCCGAGGTGCCGCTGTGCACTGCGCGGGCGGCTCGCACGGGTCACATGCCTCGGGATCGAATCCTGCGGCCGACCAACCTCGATGCGCTCGGTCTCCCCGGCAGGGCACGTGATGGTGAGGTCGCGGCCCGCATGGGAGCGGTGCGACGAGGCCGAATGGCTCGAGCAACTCCACCGGACGGCGAGGTGGACGGTTATCGGGGCCGCCAGGCCGTGCTGCGGTTCAGAGGCCCGGGTTCTCCGCGACAAGCAAGCCATACCCTGGGCGCAGAGATGGGTCCCCGGCGCTCGCGCGCTCGCCGTCGGGCCGCGGCGCCAAAGCTTCGACGGTTAGAGCCTCCTGCAGGATGAGGCGTGCGACGTACTCCTTTAGAACTCGCGTGTGGTCCTCCCAGGCGAGGGTGACGAGGCCGCTCGAGTCGACGAGCGCGAGGAGCTTCTCCGCGGGAAGGAACTCTGCGCCACACGGGCCCGGCATGGCCCGGCCCACCGCGGCCGGCCGGGGCTCACGAGCGTAGAGGTCCGTGAGAATGAGCTTGCCTCCGGGCTTGAGGACCCGGACACACTCGCCGAGGACCCTCTCCCTTTCTCGCACGACCGACAACACGCACTCGAGCAGCACGCCATCCACCGCGCCATCGGCGAGCGGGAGAGCGCGCGCATCGGCCTGCAGGAACGGCCCACCCTGCGCGTCCCCCGGGGCCGACAGGTCGAGGCCCACCGTACGAAGCCCAAGCGCATGGCGCAGGTACTCAACGCTCGTCCCACCTCCGCAGCCCAGGTCCACGACCCGCGCACCGTCGGGGAGCTGCGCCAGAGCAACCCCGCGCGCCAACAGTTCCCTCTTCCCTGGGGCCGGCAGCCGCTGCTGCCCTCCCGAGCCCATCTCGCGCCGAAGGCTCAAGGACAAAGACCGTGCCGCGATGGAGGTCTCACTCACTTGTCCTCCAGCGCTTGCTCGGCTTTTAGCATCTTCCCTGTGGCGAGGGACCTCGGGACGTGAACGAACCCACACGAAGGGCACCGGAGGAGTTCGAGGGGAAAGGAGTTCCCCAGGTAGCTGACGGTGACCTGTCCGGGGGCGAGGGGGACCTTGCACTTGCCGCAGGTCCACCGGACCTCGGGCTCTTCGTCCGCGTGCTCGGCCATGGTCTCAGCCGACCTGCATCCGGTGACTGTACGCGTCGTGCACGGCGTAACCTCCTTCCAAAGCGGAGTACTCCACCCAGTAGGTCACGTTGGCCGGGCGGTGGGAGGCGAGGAACCGCCCCGAACGCTCATCCACGAGCTTCTCGCCGGTCCGCTCCGCATGCTCGATCACCCGCCGGACGTCCTCGAGCAGGATCATCCGCTGCTCCATGTGTGCGATGAGCTCCTGAGAGACGTCGAGTCGCACGGGAAGTCCCCCCACGACGATCGCCTCTTTCCAGACCTCTCGCAAGAGGCGAAGCTTGAGCCGGGCCCGATTCTCGCGCCTGCCCGAGAGCCCGGGGTCGGCTCGCCAGGCGGGATCGGTGCCCTCCTCCTCGAAGAGGAGATCGAGGACGTGCAGCGCCCGCTTGCCCTCGCGGGCGAAACTGTCCCGACACATGGCGCAGTAGGTGACGTAGTCCGCCGTGCTTTCCGTGGCACGGCGCCGAACGATCTTTCCCGCCACGTCGGGGTTGGCAAAGCGCGCAAGTCCGCCGAAGCCGCAGCACGTGGTGAGCGCGGGCCCGCCGAGCTCGATAGCGTCCACGCCCAGCTTCGCCAGGAGGCGCCGCACGCCCTGCTGCACGGGCGCGTCGTCCCGGCTGGCACAGGGGTCGTGGATTGCCAGGGCTTTCCGCAATCGCCCACCGGCCGGGGGCGAAGGGGGCTCGAGCACGGTCCACAGCGATTCAAGCTCGAGCGCGGGGAGGCCATCGCGCAGCGCGCGAGCACACGACGGGCAGGCGGTGACGAGGCGCGGCTCGCCCATGCGCCGCCAGGTCTCCTCGAGGGAATGCAAAACGCCCCGGAACACCTCCTCCCGCCCCGCCCAGCGCGCCGGCGCTCCGCAGCAGCCGAGGAGGAGCCCGACCCCACCCGGGAGCGTTTTGCGGAGCCAGTCGTAGAGGTGCAGCACGTGTTCGGGCGAGGAGCCGGCGAGTTGACATCCAGGGAAGAACAGTGCGGCGCTCGTGGAGCGGCCCGGCTCGTGTCGGGCGAGGGCGAAGGCCTCGCCGAGGCTCGACTCCATGTCGAGGAGGGCGAACTCGTGGGCGGAGGGCGGCATCTTGCCCTTCGCCACCATACTCCGCCGGGCCTTGAGGCAAACCTCCGCCATGGGCAATTTTTCTGGACAGACTGCCGCGCACAGGCCGCAGAGGGTGCATGAGTTGACCATGCGGTTGGCGAGGTGCGCGCCCAGCACGATGCAGTCGTTGTTGTAGATCTGGCGCACGTAGCGGCGGGGATAGGACCCATAGTGCGCGAGGTACTCGCAGACCCTCACGCACTCCAGGCACTCACACGGCAGGCAACGCCTGGCCTCGCGGATGGCCTCCTCGCCGCTATAACCACGCCCGTCGCCGGCCGGAACGACCCTTGGCGATGGAGCGACACCACGCAGGCTGACGTGGAGCCTCGTCGTGAAGGGCCCCTGGTTCTCGCGGCGTGCGGTGATCGATGCGCCCTGGAGGAGGCGGTCGATCGAGATCGCGGCGTACATACCGTCCTGCAACGAGCGCATGGAGGAATAGGCGAACGGCGCGTAGCGGTGGGTTCCTCCGGCGAAGACCCGCGGGTGGCTCGTGGCGTGGGTCAGCGCGGCGATCGCGATGCGCCCATCCCCGGTACGGGCGAGTTCCAGGGAGAGCTCATGGGCAGGCCCCGGCCCGAGCCCGAGGTAGACGGCGTCGAAGCACCGCACGAGCTCGCCTAGCCGAGGCCCACCCGGACCGTCGAGGCGTGTCCTCAGGTGGAGCTTGACCGCTGCAGCGGCTAGCGCCCTGAGGTCCGCCTCGATGACCCCCGCCGGCAGGACCTCCGGGCCGAGCACGCGCAGACGCTCGAGGAGGGATGGGCCAGCCTCGAACAGCTCGACCGGATACCCCCGGCGGGCGAGCTCCACCGCGGCGGTGAGCCCGCTCAGACCGGCGCCCACTACCGCCACCCTGCGCGCCTTCACGGGCAGCCTCGCGCCCGCAGGGGCCGGACCGCCGAACTCGACGCAGGCCCGCTCCACGGCACCGATCTCGACCGGGTCACCGACTTCGCCGCGCTTGCAGGCGCTCTCGCAGGCGCGGTCGCAGGTCCAGGCGAGGAGGCCTGGAAAGGGGACGTGCCGGGCGAGGACGGCGAGCCCCCCAGCGAAATCTCCCTGGCGGACTCGATCCACGAGTGCCCGGGCGTCCACGTGTACCGGGCAGGCGGCAGTGCACGCAGGGGGTTCCTCCTGCGTGCACTGGGCCTCGCGCTCGCGCACCCACCCGGGGTCCATTGCAGCCCCGGCGGCTAGCGGCGCTTCGCCTCCAGGGCGGCCTTGACCACCTCGGGCAGGGCCGGGACACGGGTGATCCTCACCCCGCACGCGTTGTAGATGGCGTTGAGGATGGCGGGGTGGGGAGCGGTGAGCGGTGCCTCCCCCACGCCGGCGGCGCCGAACGGGCCGAGCGGGCGGGGAGTCTCCTGGTAGATGATCTCGATGTCGTCCGGGACATCCTTGATGTAGGGCAGGCCGCACTCCTTGAGGCTCGTGTGCCGACCGAGGTCCTCGAAGTCCTCGCTCAGGGCGAGGCCGATGCCCTGGGCGAGACCCCCGTAGATCTGTCCGTCCACCGTGGCTCGGTTGATGATCGTGCCGACGTCGACGGCGGTGGTGAACCGTACCACCTGCACCTTGCCGGTCTTGGTGTCGACCTCGACCTCCGGCATGAACAACTCGTACATGTAGACCGGGAAGGGCTTGCCCTGGCCCGTCTTCGCGTCGATGGCGGTGCAATCGACGGCAACCCACTTGCCGGAGTAGCGAACGGGGATCTTCTCGGCCACCATCTCCTCGTGGCTGCGGTACTTGCCGCTCGGCTTGCGCATGGCATTGAGGAGCATCTCGCAGCCAGCCTTGATGGCGTTCCCGGTGAAGACGTTCGACCGGCTGCCGCCCGAAGGCCCGCTGTTGGGAAGCAGCGTGTCGTTCATGACGAGCTTGATCTGGTCGGGGCGGAGACCGAGCGGCCGCAGACTCTCGTGGGCCATGGTGAGGCAGCCGAGGTCGGCGCCCTGGCCGTGGTCCTGCCAGGTGCTGTAGACGGTCACGCCGGTGCGCGTGAGCTCGACCGCCACCTCCGAGCTGTCCGGCCCGTCGAGGCCGCAGCCATAGATTCCGAGCGAGAGGCCGACGCCGCGCGGCTTCTCGGGAGTCGACAGATTCCGGCAGCGCCGCTTGGCGTCCTCGTACTTCGGGCGCAGCTTGTCGAAGAGTCCCTGCAGGCAGTACACGTCGGGGGTCTGCCCGGTCGGCGTGGTAGCCGGTTTACGGTAGATGTTCCGGTAGCGGAGCTCGAAGGGATCGAGGCCCATCTTCTCGGCCAGGATGTCCATCGCGGTCTCGGAGGCGAGGAAAGACTGCGGTGAACCGTAAGCGCGGAAGGCGGATCCCCAGGCGTGGTTCGTGCACACCGTCCGGCCGTGGCCGCGGATGGCCGGGATGTCGTACCCGGCTCCCACGAACTGGGCCTGGCGCACGGTCAGGAGGTCACCGAACTCGGAGTACGGGCCGTGGTCGATCCACCAATCCGACTCCATGGCGAGCAGTTTCCCCTCCCTGTCGGCGCCGAACTTCACCTTGACGTTCCCGGGCGAGCGCTTCCCCGTGTAGGTGATGTTCTGGAACATGTTGTACTTGAGCGAGACCGGACGGCCGGTGGCGAGGCAGGCCACGCCGAGGAGGGCCTCCATGGTCGGGCTGAACTTGTAGCCGAAGGTCCCCCCCGCACCGTTCTGCACGAGGCGCAGGTTGGCCGGTTCGACGCCGATGCCCGGACAGATCATCGCGTGGTGGAGGTGCAAGGCGATGCTCTTCGACTGGATGACGAGCTGCCCCCCCTCCTCCAGGAATGCGGAGCCGCAGTCGGGCTCGATGTGCAGGTGAGGCTGACGGCTGCAGTATGTCTCGGTCTCCGCGGTGAAGGCGGCCCCGGCCATGATGGGCCGCGTGTCTTCGCCCTTCTCGATGCCCTGCTCGTAGTAGATGTTCGGCACCCCGGGGTGGATCTCCAGCGCGTCGGGGGCCATGGCGGCCGGCGCGCTCATGTAGGCAGGGAGCACCTCCAGATCGACCTTGACCTTCTCGGCCGCGGCGCGGGCCTGCTCTTCGCTCTGAGCGCAGACGATGGCGATGGCGTCCCCGAACTGGAACACCTTGTCCTTGCAGAGGATGGGGCGGTCCCACCCGTCGCCCTTGTTGGTCGGGAAGGTGATGAGCCCGGTGATGGCGTTCTTGCCCTTCACGTCCTTGTGGGTGACGACCTTCACCACCCCGGGCATCTTCTCGGCCTCGGAGGCGTCGATCCCTTTGATGTTGGCGTGGGAGACCGGCGCCTGCACCAGGGCGAGGCGCAGCGTGTCGGGGGGCATGTGCAGGGCCACGTCAGCGCCGAAATCCCAGCTGCCAGTGACCTTGGCCTCGGCCGAAGGCCTGTGATAGCGGGACCCCAGGATCTTGCCATCCTCCGCCGGGCGGGTGAGGAGCGCTTCCTTGTTCTTTTCTCCCCGCAGCACCGCCGCCGCGTCCATCACGGCGTCGACGAGTGGCAGGTATCCGGTGCAGCGGCAGGCGTTGCGGTTCACGTCGAACCAGTCCCGCACCTGCTCCCGAGTTGGACGCGGGTTCTTGTCGAGGAGGACCTTGGCCGACATGATGAACCCGGGCGTACAGACGCCACACTGGGCGCCGCCGTGGGCCATCCAGGCCACCTGGAGCGGGTGCAGGTTGCCAGGCTTACCCAGCCCCTCGATGGTGGTGATCTTGGCCCCGCTCGCCACCTCACCGACGGAGAGCATGCAAGCACGATTGGCCTCTCCATCCACGATCACCGTGCACGCCCCGCATTGACCCTGGGCGCAGCACAGCTTGCAGCCCGTCATGAGGAGATTCTCGCGCAATACCTCCGCCAGGCTCTTTTCGGGATCTACGACCACCACCCGGGCCATTCCGTTCACGTTCAGCGTTAGCCTTTGCATGGCTGGCTCCTCGACCTCGATGGTTTTACGAGCAGCGCGCGCCGTTCCGCAGCGGCGCACGGCTCCCTCCCACAGTCCTATCCGGTCGCCCGGGGCTGCAAGGTGCGGGCCGTTCGCAGTGAGTGCGCGCCAAAGCCTCTAGGCCCGCGGAGATCGGGCGAAGACTGGCAGGTGCTGCGGGCGAACGGCGTCTCCGGGCTGTCTCGGAAGCGAACACTGGTCCGCGGGCGCCGGCGGGAGTGGTCCGTTTCAGAACACGCGTGGCTGGGGCTACCCAGCCGCTGGCGCGCGCGTTGCTTCTCGAGGGGCAGCTACCCCTGGCACGGGACCGAGAGCCTAGGAGGGAGACGCAATGGGCGGCGATGAGCTTCGCAGCATGGAGCTGGCTCTGCAGGGCTTCGGGTGCAGCCAGATCCTCGTACTGCTCGCCCTGGAGGGGGAGGGCAAGGAGAATCCCGGCCTGGTGCGCGCGGTGTCCGGGCTGCACGGCGGGCTCGGCTTCACCGGAAAGCTCTGCGGCGCGCTGAGCGGCGGGTGCTGCGCCCTGGCGCTGCGGCTCGGCCGGGGCTCTCCCGAGGAGAGCGAGGATCCCCTGCTCAATGCGAGCATCCGCTGTCTCGTCGAGTGGTTCGAGGAAGAGTTCGGCGCGCGTTATGGAGGCATCGACTGTGCGGCCATCCTGGCCGGGGATCCCCGCAATCGGCTGTCCCGCTGCCCCGCCATCGTGAACGCTGTGCACCAGAAGGTGCAGGAGCTTCTGTGCAGCCGCGCGTGATGAGGCCCGCGGGTGAGGCGGGCCGCTGCCGCGAGGCTGCGCCCGACCCGCCGCCGTTCCCGGCGAAGGCGGTCGGTCGGTGCAGCGACCCGCTCGAATCGACTCGCGGCCTCGCAGGCCTGGTGCTGGCGGCGGGGACCTCCTCCCGCATGCGGCAGCCCAAGCCTCTCTTGCCGTTTGCCGGGTCGACGCTCCTCGAGCGAGCGGTCCGTACCTTCCAAGAGGCCGGCCTCGAGGAGGTCGCCGTGGTGGTCGGCCACGAAGCAGACCGCCTGCGTGGCAGCGCCCGTGCTCTGGGCGTTCGCTGCGTCGAGAACCCGGCCTTCGAGCGAGGAATGTACTCCTCGGTCGTGGCCGGGGTGCGCTCGCTCGCGCCCGAGGTGGAGGCGACCTTCATCCTGCCGGTGGACATGCCGGCGGTCCGGGCCCGCACCGTGGAGCTGCTCGCCCGCGTATTCCGCGGAGCGCAGGCCGCCGTCGTCTATCCGATGTTCCGGGGGTGGCGCGGCCATCCTCCGCTCATCGGCCGGCGCGTCTTTGCCGACATCCTCGGCTGTTCGGGGGAGGGAGGGCTGGAGCGGGTCCTGGAGCGCTTCGATGAACAGGCCTGCGCGGTCCGCGTGCTCGACGAGGGGGTGGTGCTCGACCTCGATACCCCCGCCGACTACGCGGCGGCCTGCGCCGAGTTCGGCGACCGCTCTGTGCCGAGTCGGGGGGAATGCCTGGAGCTCCTCGCCGAGCTGGGAGTGGACGAGCGGGTCGTGCGCCACGGTGAAGCAGTGGCGGAGGTCGGCTGCTCCATCGCCCGCGCTCTGCTCGGGGCCGGGATCCGGCTCGATGGGGGACTCGTGCGGAGTGCGGGGCTCCTGCACGACCTCGCCAAGGGCAAGCCCCACCACGCGCTGGAGGCGGCGCGGCACCTGGAAAGCCTCGGCTTCTTGAGAGTGGCCGAAGTGGTGGGCGCCCACACCGACCTTCCCCCCGGCGGGCGCGACCGCCTCGACGAGTCCTCGGTGGTCTACCTGGCGGACAAGCTCGTGAGGGGAGATCATCCGGTTGCACTGCCAGAGCGCTTCCGGGCGGCGTCGCAGAGTTACTCCGGGTCACCTGCCGCGGCGGCTTCCGTGGCACGGCGCTGGGAAGACGCCTGGGCCATCGCCAGCATGCTGGAGCGGGTGCTCGGCGCCGGCGCCTTGGAGCGCCTGGCGGCGGAGCGCGAGCAAGCGCGCCCGGTGGGAGAGGGAAGACATGGCCACCCCTAGGGCGAGAGAAACCGGCTCGACGGAGTCTTTATGTCCGATGTGCCTCGAGCGCATCGCGGCCCGGCGTGTGGCCGATGGCGATGACGTGTACCTCGAGAAGAAGTGCCCACGGCATGGCGCCTTCAGGACCATCCTGTGGCGCGGACCTCCGTCGTACGATGCATGGGGTGATGGTGAGGCTGCCCCCCGGCCGAGAGCCCCCTCCGCCGCCGGGACCGGCTGCCCGTTCGAGTGTGGCCTTTGCCCCGAGCACCTCCGCCCGACCTGTTGCGTGCTTCTCGAGGTCACCTCGCGCTGCAACTTGTGCTGCCCCACTTGCTTCGCCGATTCGGCCGGGCAGGGCTCCGATCCGGGGCTCGACGATATCGAGGCCTGGTTTCGGTCGCTCGTCGCCCGTGGCGCCGGCGCGGCCAACATCCAGCTCTCGGGCGGCGAGCCCACCCTGCGCGACGATCTGCCCGAGGTGATGGCCTTGGGGCGCTCGCTTGGCTTCGGCTTCCTCCAGCTCAACACCAATGGCTTGCGGCTGGCTCGGGACGACGAGTACGTGCGAAGACTGAAGGAGGCCGGGCTCTCTTGCGTGTTCCTCCAGTTCGACGGGGTGTCCGAGGAAGCTCATCTGCGCCTGCGCGGCGCACCGCTCCTCGCGCGCAAGGTGGCAGCCATCGATCGCTGCGCAGAGCATGGCCTCGGTGTAGTGCTCGTCCCGACGCTCGTACCTGGCGTCAACACCGAGGAAATCGGTGCCGTCATCGACTTCGCCGCCCGGCGTGGCCCAGCCGTCCGGGGTGTCCATTTCCAGCCGGTCAGCTACTTCGGGCGCTACCCCCGTGTGCCCTCCGATGCCGACCGGATCACCCTGCCCGAGGTGATGCGCGCCATCGAGCGGCAGACGGGTAGGGCCATCCTGGCTACGGACTTGAGTCCGCCCTCGGCCGAGAATGCCTTCTGCTCGTTCAGTGGGAGCTTCGTCCGGAACACCGGGGGAACCCTCCGCCGACGGGCCGGCGATCGGGACCGCTCACCCGGCTGCTGTTCCAGCCCCTCTCCCGACGATGAGGTCCGCCGGGCGCGCGAGTACGTGGCCAGGCGCTGGGCCTACCCGGAACCGATCGGCGCGCGGAGCTGTTCATGCGGGTCCGACGGCCTCGACCGAATCATCAGCGAGGCCCACAACACCTCCTTCTGCATCTCCGGCATGGCCTTCCAGGACGCGTGGAACATTGACCTGGCGCGGCTTCGGGAGTGCTACCTCCATGTGGCGAGTCCAGATGGGCGCCTCGTCCCCTTCTGCGCGTACAACGCGACGAGCGCGGCCGGCACTTCTCTCCATCGTCGGAGGGTCCCCTGAGCGTGCGGTGCACACCCCTCGAAGGGTTCGTGGCCGCCCGCATTGGCGCGGCTTCGACGGGGTTCGGTCGCGCTGAGCTCGAGAGATGGCAGCTCGAGCGGGTGCGAAGAACGGTGGCCTGGGCCGCCGAGCGCAGCGCGTTCTACCGGGAAAGGCTTCGCGGGCTCGGCGCAGGGTGGCCCGCTTCCCTGGCACAGCTCGCCGAACTGCCCTTCACGACCTCCGACGACCTCCGGGAGCACGGCGAGCGGCTCCTCTGCGTCTCCCAGGACGAGGTGGAGCGGGTGGTGACGCTTCGGACTTCGGGCACGACCGCAGCGCCCAAGCGGCTGTGGTTCACGAGGCCTGACCAGGAGTCGACCCTCGATTTCTTCGAAGCCGGGATGTCCACCCTGGTCGGTCCCGACGACCGCGTGCTGATCCTGTTCCCGGGCGAGCTCCCGGGCAGCGTGGGGGAGCTGCTGGCGAGGGCCCTTGAGCGCTTGCGAGCGACCCCCCTTCTGCACGGCCCCATTCGAGATCTGCGGGCAACCTTGCGGGAGGCCGGGCGAAGCCGGCCGACCTCGGTCGTCGGCGCACCCACACATGTGCTCGCCCTCCACGCGTACGCGCAGGCGGTAGCTGAGGGGCAGGGGCCCCTACGGCTCAGGACCGCGCTCCTCACCGCCGACCATGTACCCGAGAGCATCGTCCGGCGGCTGCGCAGCTTTGGCTGCGAGGCGTTCGAGCACTACGGCATGACCGAGATGGGCCTGGGATGCGCGGTCGACTGTGGGGCGCACGCGGGCTATCACCTCCGGGAAACGGCCCTCTACCTCGAGATCGTCGACCCAGTGAGCGGCGAGGTCCTCCCCGAGGGCACGCCGGGGGAGGTCGTCTTCACTACCCTTGACCGCCGCGGGATGCCGCTTTTGCGCTACCGCACGGGCGATCTCTCGCGGTTCGTCCCCGACAGATGCCCGTGCGGCACGACGCTGCGCCGGCTCGAACGCGTTTGCAGCCGAGTCGGCGCGCTCGCAGTCCCTTGCGGTAGGCAAGCTCGAGTGACGCTCCCTGCGCTCGAGGAGGTGCTCTTTGCCCTCCCCGGTCTCGTCGACTTCACGGCGGCGGTTAGCCGGGCCGGTCGCCGTTCGAGGCTCGTCGTGGAGGCGCGCGGAGTGGACGGGAAGGACGGCGCGCTCCTTCTCGCGGTGGAAAGAGCGCTGCGCTCCATCCCCGAGATCCGCGACGCCGAACGAGAGGGAGCGCTGCAGGTGTCCGCATCGGCCCATTCCATCGAGGAGCGACCCTCGATGGGACTAGGAAAGAGGGCCATCGTGGAGCTCGACCGAGGGTAGGGGGTGTGCTCCCCCCCACAGGGCGGCACGGATGTTGCCTCGTCTCGAGACGCCCGTCGGCGGGAGGTCCTCCATGGAAGACGTTTTCGAGGCGCTCGTCCGCATCCGCAGCGAGGGTCACCGGGCGGCGTTGGCCACCATCGTGAGCGTGAGTGGTTCCGTCCCGTCCTTCAGGGCAGCCAAGATGCTCGTCGGCGAGGATGGGGCATGCGTCGGGACTATCGGTGGCGGCTGCGTCGAGGCGGAGGTGATCGAGACGGCCCGCGAGGTCCTTGCCGACGAGAAGCCCCGCACGCTCACCTTCGACCTGAACGAGGACCCGAAAGACGACACCGGCCTCGTATGCGGGGGATCTCTGGAGATCTTCATCGAGCCCGTCCTGCCAGCCGCTCAGCTGTACGTTTTTGGTGCCGGCCACGTCGGCCTCAACATCTATCGCATGGCACGCCTGGCCGGGTTCGAGGTGACGGTAGTCGACGACCGGGAAACCTACGCCAGCCGCGAGCGCTTCCCGGAGGCGCGCGAGGTGCTCTCCGGAGATTTGGACGCGCTTCTTGCGCGCCTGGCACCGTCGGCTGCTGCGTCCGTCGTCATCGCCACGCGGGGCCACAAGGACGATATGCGCGTGCTGCGCTGGGCGGTGCATACCCGGGCCGCCTACGTCGGGATGCTGGGCTCGAGGCGCAAGGTCCTCACGATCTTCCGGAACCTCGCGGGGGAGGGAATCGACCCCGCCGCTCTCGAGCGCGTGCATGCGCCGGTAGGGCTCGATATCGGGGCGGTCACGCCCGAGGAGATTGCCGTCTCGGTGGTGGCCGAACTCATCGCCTGCCGCCGCCACGCGGCGGCGGCCGTGCCCGGCATGCTGCGGGCCCGGCTCCCGGAGGCCGCGAAGGCAGGCACCCACGTCTTTGCGACGTCCCCCGAGCCGACCTGAGGCGGGTGTCCCCCATGGAAGAGGCCTACCTCGACAACAACGCCACCGCGCCGCTTTTGCCCGAGGTGTTCGAGGCCATGCGCCCCTACCTCGCGGAAAAGTTCGGGAACCCCTCCTCGGCTCACGGGAGAGGGCGCGAGGCGAGGGTCGCCCTGGAACTGGCCCGCGAGCGGGTCGCCCGCCTCATCGGCGCTTCGCCGCAGGAGATCGTCTTCACGAGCGGCGGCTCGGAGGGCGACACCGCCGCGATTCTCGGGCTCGTCTCCCCCGGCGATCACGTCATCACCAGCGCCGTCGAGCACCACGCCGTGCTCCGCTCTTGCCGGAGGCTCGAGCGGAGCTCGGTCGAGGTGAGCTATCTGCCGGTGGACGCGGAGGGGCGCGTCGATCCAGGTGCGGTCCGGGCGGCGCTGCGGCCGAGCACGCGGCTCGTCTCGGTGATGATGGCGAACAACGAGACCGGGGTACTCGAGCCGGTGGAGGAGATCGGGCAGATCGCCTGCGAGGCAGGCCTGTGGTTCCACACCGACGCGGTGCAGGCGGCCGGCAAGGTCCCGGTCGACGTGGCGCGCCTGCGCTGCCACCTGCTCACCCTCTCCGGGCACAAGCTGCACGGGCCCACGGGGGTTGGAGCGCTCTACCTGCGACGGGGAACCTTCCTGAGGCCGCTCATCCTCGGCGGGCCTCAGGAGCGCGGGTTCCGCGCCGGCACCGAGAACCTGGCCGGGATCGTGGGCCTGGGGGCTGCGGCGAGCCTCGCCATCGCCTGGCTTGCCGCCGGGCGTGCGGCGCATATGGCCGCTCTGCGCGACCGCCTGGAGCGCACGGTGCAGGAAAGAGTCCCGTCTTCGCGGGTGAACGGGGCGGGGGCAGCCCGCGTGCCCAACACGAGCAGCTTCGTCTTCTCAGGCATCTCCGGAAAGGCCTTGGCCTCGGCCCTCGACCTCGACGGCATCTGCGTCTCCACCGGCTCCGCGTGCTCTGCGGAGACGGCCGAGCCCCCTTACGTGCTACGCGCCATGGGCCTTTCCCCCGAGGACGCCTACGCGACCATTCGCTGCAGCCTCGGGAAGCAGACCACCTCCGCAGAGGTCGATCGTTTGATCCATCACCTCCCTGGCGCCGTCGAGCGGCTGCGGGCCATGAGCCCTTTGTGGAGGAGGGGCGGTTCCAGGCAGCCGTAGGTTCGGCTCTCCGGGAGAAGACCATGTACTCCTCCTCTGTCCTCGACCACTTCCGGGCGCCGCGGGGCGCTGGCGTCCTCGAGGGAGCGAACGCTCGAGGGCGCGCACAGAACCCGGGCTGCGGTGACGACGTGGAGCTGAGCCTCAAGGTGGAGGACGGCCGGGTGGTCGAGGCTCGCTTTCGCGCGAGCGGCTGCGTCGCCGCCATCGCCTGTGCCTCTCGCACGACCGAGCTCGTGCGAGGCATGTCCCTTGTCGAGGCGCTCGCGGTCGATGCGGGTCGCCTGTCGGCGGAGCTCGAGGGCCTGCCGCCTCAGTCCAGGCACGCGGCCAAGATCTGTGTCAGGGCCCTTCGAGCGGCATTGTGCGGCGCACCTGCTGTTCCAAGAGCGAACAGTGTTCTGTTCTGATGGCCCACTGTTCTGAGCTGGAACACGGGTAGCCCCAGCGGCTCACCGGGTCGGGCCCTGGTGTCGGAAGCTCTCGACCGGACCGAGCTCGTAGAGCTGCATCTTTCGGTAGAGCGTGTTGCGACCGATCCCCAGGGCGGCGGCGGCGCGAAGCACGTTGCCGCCAAAGGCGCAGAGGGCGTCCGCGATGGCCTGCTTCTCCAGCTCGCGAAGCGACCGCGTGGGCGCGCGCGCCGGCTCGCTCTCCGGCGGGGGTGTCCCGCGACAGGCCGGCCTGTCGCCGGCCAGATCCAGGACCTCCAGGGTCAGGGTGGCGCCCCGGCCCGCCCGGTTGATGGCCCGCTCGATCACGTTCTCCAGTTCGCGCACGTTGCCGGGCCAGCCATAGGAGCACAGCCGCCGCACGAATGCTTCCTCGATGCGCACGGGGGGCCGGTTGAGCCGGGTGGAGAGCTTCGCCGCAATGCACTCGACGAGGAGCGGGATGTCCTCCAGCCGATCCCGGAGCGGTGGGACGAAGATCTCGAGCACGGCCAGACGGTAGTAGAGATCCTCTCGGAAGGTGCCTCGCCGGGCCTCGGCCCGGAGGTCCCGATGCGTGGCGGCGACGACCCGGATGTCCACCGGAAGCTCGCGCGCCGAACCGATGCGCGAGAACGTTCGCTCCTGGAGGACGCGCAGGAGCTTGGCCTGCACGCTCAGGGACATATCGCCGATCTCGTCGAGGAAGAGGGTACCCCCGTTCGCGATCTCGAACTTGCCGGCGTGCCCGCCCTTGCGGGCGCCGGTGAAGGAGCCCTCCGCATACCCGAACAGCTCGCTCTCGATGAGGGTCTCGGGCAACGAGGCGCAGTTGATGGCAACGAGGGGGCGACCGGCGCGATCGCTCGCGTCGTGGATGGCGTTGACGAAGAGCTCCTTGCCGCTCCCGCTCTCCCCGAGGATGAGCACGGTCGAGGAACTGGCCGCGGCTTGCCGCGCGCTTTCGCGGGCCGCCGAGATGGCGGGGCTCGTTCCGACGATGTCCTCGAAGTGGGTGTGCTGCGAGCGGATCGAAGGCCTGTGGCGATCCGCGGAACGGTCGGGTGCGTTGTGGAATAAGGCGAGCGCGCCCATCACGTCACCTCGCTCATCGCGCAGCGTGGTCGCAGCACCGTGGACCTTGCGCCCCTGGCCCTCGACGACGATTTCCTCGGAGCCGGTCCCTTCCCCCGCAGCCAGGGCCCGAACGAGCGGCGCGCGCTCCCCGCACAGGCTGCGCAACGAGCTACCCCGGGCCTCGGACGGCGGCAGGCCCAGGATCTCACCACCCCGCGCGTTCACCTCGGTGATGACGCCCTCTCTGTCCACCGCGATGACCCCGTCACTCGTCCCCGAGACGAGCGCCTCCGAATAGCGGGTCATGACGAAGAGCCGTCGGGTCACCTGCTCGAAGCGGAGCTGGCTCTGGATGGCCTGCGCGGCCGCCACCACCATCCCCAGCGTGTGGGGACTGAAATCGCGGCACTCCCCGCTCACGTCCAGCACGCCGAGGAGCTTTCCGGCTGGGTCCAGGATGGGCGCGGCGGCACAGGTGAGGAACTGGTTGCGCTCGCAGAAGTGCTCCCAGGCGTAGATCTGCACCGGCCGCTTCTCCACGAGCGCGGTGCCGATGGCGTTCGTCCCCTTGGCCGCCTCGCTCCAGTTGACGCCGGGGCAGAGCGCGACGCGCCGGGTGCGGGTCAGGATCCGGGAGGACCCCAGTGCTTCGAGGAGCAGACCGTCCTCGTCGGACAGGATGACCTCGAATTGCGAGCCGACCACGAAATGCGCCAGGTCCTGGATGAAAGGCCGTGCCGCCCGTACGAGTTGCTGCTTCTCGAAGAGGCGATCCTTGAGCAAGCGCGTCTGGTCGACCGCATCGTTCGCCAGCTGGAGCGGGTCAACCTTGAGGTCGCGGCAACGCTTCCACGATTCGGCGACCTCCGCTCGGACGAACCGTTCATCGACAGTGGCCTTGTCGATGTACTGCTCCCAGGCCTTCTTTCCGGGACTGACGTTCCGCGGAGATGGCATGGACAGGACTCCGCCCACTGAGAGACTCTCGGTATCATACATATTCCGGGCCAGCTGCCTAATCCCCAGGAAGGAGGGTTGGGTGACGAATTGCCACGGCGACGAGGGGCATGCTTCTTGCTCAACGGGCGCGCATGACGCCCGCGACACTCGTCGTCGCCGCGATGGGTTGTCTCGCCGCCGGGATCGCGCTGCAGGCCATCCTCGCGCCCCTCGGCTCCCCCCGCGTGAAAGGGCTCTTCGCGCTCCTCTCTGCTGTCCTGGCCCTCTTCGCGGTGGCAGGCCTCGTGCCCGCCGTGTGCGGAGGGGCGGTCCTGGAGGCGCGGCTGGGGGTCTGGGACGGTCCCCTCGAACTCGTCCTGCACGTGGACGCGCTCGCCGTCCTCTTCGCCGGCATGGCCACCGGGATCGGCGCCGCGGTCCTGCTCTACTCGGTGGGGTACATGGCCAGGGACCGCTCCTGCACGCGGTTCTATGCGCTCATGCTCTGCTTCATCGGGGGCCTCCTCGGCCTGGTGTTCAGCGCGAACCTCTTTCTCGTCTACGCCTTCTGGGAGCTCGTGGGCCTCTGCTCCTTCGGACTCGTGGGCTTCTGGTACCGCCAGGAGGAGGCGGTGAAGGGCGCCCGCAAGGTCCTGCTCATGACCCATCTCGCGGGCTACGGCCTCTTCGTCGCCGTGCTCCTCCTCTACCTGCGCACCGGAACGGCGCTCCTCGGCGACCCAAGGATCGCGACGGGGTTTTCGAGTGGCGTGTTCGTGCTCATGCTCCTCGCCCTCTGTGCCAAGTCGGTCCAGTTCCCGCTCCACACCTGGATCCCCGAGGCCATGGCCGCCCCCACGCCGGTGAGCGCGCTCCTCCACGCGGCCTGCTACGTCAAGGCGGGCGTTTATCTGGCAGCGCGCATGCACTGCCTCGGGCCGTGGGCGCCATCGTGGGGCGCCGCGATGGTCGCGGTGGGCACCGTGACCATGGTGGTGGGCGCCCTCTTTGCGCTCGTCCAGGGCGACCTGAAGCGGATGCTTGCGTTCAGCACCGTCAGCCAGATCGGATACATGATCACCGGGCTCGGGATCGGGACGCCCCTCGGCATCACCGCCGCCCTCCTCCATTGCATCAATCACGGGTTCTTCAAGGGCGGGCTGTTCCTCGCCGCGGGCTCGGTGCAGCACGCCTCGGGCACACGCGACATGGACCGCCTGGGCGGGCTCGCCCAGCGGATGCCCCGCACCACCGCGGCCTGGCTCCTCAGCGCGGGGAGCATGGTGGGCGTTCCACTGATGAGCGGGTTCGCCAGCAAATGGATGCTCTACTCGGCCGCGCTCCAGGCGGGCCTGGTCGTGCCGGCCCTGGCAGCCTGGCTGACCAGCGTCGGCACGGTCTTCTACTGCGCCAAGGCCACGAGTGCGGTCTTCCTGGGGCCGCCCGGGGAAGCCAGCGAGCACGCTCACGAGTCGCCCCCCTCGATGCAGTGGGGGCTCTTCGCCCTCGCGGCGGGGAGCGTCGTACTGAGCGTGGCCCCTCAGCTCCCGGTGAACTACCTCGTCACGCCGGTGCTGGCCTCGCTGGGCCTGGGTCCTGGCATCGAGGTCAGCTGGTTCGGCCTCCTCGGCCCCGCCGGGGCCTGGTGGAGCACGACCGGGCTCGCCCTGGCGGTCGTCTCGGTCGCGCTGGGCGCCCTGGTGTACGCCCTCGCCCGGCCGGCCCGGATGGTCGCGGCCGGAAGCGCGGTGGCGGGCGGCGGGGTGTTCACGGGTGGCGAGGCTCTGGGGGCCGGGGACGGCCGGCTCTCGGCCGCCGACTTCTCGGAGATCCTCCGCCAGTACCTCGCGCCCTTCTATCGGCTGGCCGAGGTCGACCGCGCCTACCGCGCCGGCTACCGAGCCCTGCGCGCGGCGGCCGAGTGGGTTTGGCACCTCGCACGCCGGGCCGAGGGACATGCTTTCGCCGTGAGCGCCACCCTGGCGGTCGTGCTCCTCGCCGTGGCCGCCGCGCCCCAGGCTGAGTTCACCCGGATCGCCGAACACACGGTCGCCCTCCCTACCGCACTCCTCGCCGGCTGCGCGGTCGCCTGCGGTGGGCTCGTCCTCACGGCACTCGGGGTGCCATCCACCCGTGGTGCAGCGGCTTTCATGGTGCTCGCGGCGGCGGCGGCCCTGGCAGGTCTCGCCGCGCGCGTTCCCATCACCCAGCTGGCGCTTTCAAGTCTCGCCGCCGCCATGACCCTTGCCCTCGTCTGGCGGCATGCCCGGTCGCCGGCGACGCGCCTCACCTACCTGGCGGTGGTCGTCGTCTCGGCGGCCGCCCTCATCGGCGGCCACCTCGCGTTGCAGGGTGGAGAAGGGCGCGTCGCCCGGGCCCTCATCGTGGGCGGGTTCTGCCTGAAGCTCGGGGCGGTGCCACTGTTCCTGTGGCTTCCGCGCATCGCCGACGATCTGCCGGCGCTCGTCCTGGGATTCGTCGTCGCCGTGCTCGACATCGCCGCCTTCGGCGAGCTGTGGGTGCTGGCGCGCATAGCACCCTGGATCCTCGAGCCGCGCGGCCTGTGGCTCGGGATTGCGATGGGTTCGACCCTCCTCGGCGCCTTGCTCATGGTAGCCGAGCGCGATCTGAGGCGGTTGTTGGTGTTCTCCACGGTGGAGGACCTCGGGTTCCTCCTCCTGGGCGTCTCCGCAGGCGGGGCACCGGGCCTGAGTGGAGCCGCGTGGGGCGCGGTCGTCCACGCCCTCGCGAAGGCGCTCCTTTTTGCGAGCCTGGCGGCGCCGGAGGCGGACGGCAGGTTGTCGGCCGAACCCAAGGGCCTCGCGGCCGAGTATCCACTGAGCGGCGCGGCGTTCCTGGTGGGCATGCTGGCCGTGCTCGGCGTCCCGCCCACTCTGGGATTCGCGGGCCGATGGCGCCTCTACGGGGTCGCCCTCGAACTCGGGCCCGCTGTGCTGGCCACGTTCGTGTTGGCCTCCGGCATGGCCCTCGTGGCTTACGTGCAATGCCTCGCTCGGACCTGGTGGGGACCGCCCGCATCCGTTGCCACCGGCCGGCGCGAGCCCCCGCTCGTGCGTGCGGCTCTCGCCGTCCTCTGCGCCCTCCTGGTGCTGGCCGGGGCCTGCCCGGCCGTGCTCGAGGCGCTGACCGGGAGAATCCCGTGAACCCCTGGAGACGCCTGGTGGACGGCTGCCGCCGGAGAAGCCCCTGGCTCTTCCACATGAATGCGGGGAGCTGCAACGGCTGTGACATCGAGCTCATCGCCTGCCTCTCGCCGCGCTACGACGTCGAGCAGCTCGGGGTGAAGCTCGAGGCGAGCCCGCGCCACGCCGACATCCTCTGCGTGTCTGGGCCGGTGACTCGCAACACCGCCGAGGCCATCCGGACCGTATACGGGCAGGTCTGCGCCCCCAAGGCGGTGGTGGCCATCGGATCCTGCCCGGCCTCGACGAACGCCTTCGTGGGCAGTCCCACCGTGGAGGGCCCTCTGGAGCGACACCTCCCCGTCGACGTCTTCGTCCCCGGCTGCCCGCCGCGCCCGGACGCCATCATCGAGGGGGTGACCCGGGCGGTTCAGATCCTGTGCGAGCGCGAGGGCGCCCGGGCCGAGGCGACCGCGGATCACGCTCCGGGCGAGGGACCGACATGACGCTCCTCCCCTTTGTGCGCCTGCTCGTCTTCCCGGGCCTTCTCTACGCGGTCCCGGTGGCTTTTCTGTTCCTGTGGATCGAGCGCAAGGCGGTGGCCCGCATGCAGCGGCGGGTGGGCCCGCCCTTCATGCAGCCGCTCTATGACTTTCTGAAGCTCATGGGGAAGTCGCCGCCCCCGCGCCCCGGCGTCGACGGGGCGCTCTTCCGGTCATGGCCGGTGCTGGCGGTGGCGGCCGGCGCCGGTGCGGTCGGGCTCCTTCCCGTGTTCCCCGGGGAAGGCGGGTTCGCCGGGGACCTCGTCCTCCTCCTGGCACTCCTGGAGCTGCCGTCGGTGTTCCTGGTCGCGGCCGGTTTCTCGTCGCGGTCACCCTATGGCCAGATCGGGTCGGCCCGCGAGGCCGTGCTCGGCCTGTCCTACAGTGCCGTGTTTCTCACTGCGGCGTTGGGGATCGCCGCCGCAGCACACACCTTCAGGCTCGACGCGCTCGCCGTGGCGGCCCCATCGCCACTGCGCTGGCTCGGCATCGCCGGCATTCTCCTGTGCCTTCCGGCCAAGCTGCACGTCACGCCCTTCTCGGTGCCGAACGCAGAGCAGGAGCTGTACGCGGGTCCACTCACCGAGTATGCGGGTCCGGAGCTCGCGTTGTGGGAGCTTTCACGCGGGCTCGAATGGGTGGCCTTGACCGGCCTGGTGGCGACGCTGGCGGCTCCCCGCGTCGAGAGCGCCCTCGTCGCGGCCGCTCTCTTCGTCGCCCTCTCGCTCCTCACGGTGCTCGCGCTGTCGGCTCTGGCCGCGGCCACCGCCCGGGTCACCCTCAAGCAGGCGGTTGGCTTCTACTGGCGGGCGGCGCTGGTGCTCGCGGTCCTGAGCTTGTCGGCCTCCCTCGTGCAGAGGAGCCCGCCATGAACGCTCTGTTGTTCCTCGCGGAGAACCTGCGTCGCGGCCGCATGACGTTGCGTTTTCCGGAGCGCGCGCCGGAACCGGAACACTACCGGGGCCTCGTGAGGATGGACGAGGCGCGCTGCGAGGGCTGCGGGATGTGCGCATTCGTCTGTACCTCGAAGGCCATCGTCTTCCGTGCGCAGCTGGCGAGCTACGACTGGAGCTACGACCCTGGCCAGTGCACGTTCTGCGGCCGCTGCGTCGACGGCTGCGCCGCCCGGGCCCTCTCCATGTCGTCCTCCAGGCCTCCGGTCTACACGCGAAGTGGCGCGCTCAAGGTGGCGCACCGGCTCGCGCGCAAGCCTCCGCCGGGCGCTCCTTCCCCAAGCGTGCCCCAAGGGATCCCATGAGCGCACTCGACCTCATCCCTGGCGAGTTGGGCGTTTCTGGGTTCTGGTCCGAGGATCACGGCTCCCGTCTCCTTTCGGCACCGGCCCTCGAGGTCCGGCGCATGGCCACCGTGATGACCGCCCATCGCGCCCGGTTCGTGACCATCACCGCCCTGCCCGGCGCCGAGGAGGGTGGGGTTCGCATGAGTTACCACTGGGATCTCGACGGACAGCTCCTCACCATCGCCACCTGCACCCGGGACAACCACATGGCCAGCATCTTCGACCTGTGCGAGGCGGCCGACTGGATCGAGCGGGAGATCCACGAGTGCTACGCCGTGGAGTTCGAGGGCAGGCCCCACGAGCACCTCTTGCTGCGGCCCGGCCAGGCCCCGGGGCTCGGTCTGCGCGGAGAGGACGAATGAGCCACCGGATCGTGATCGGGCCCTACCATCCCGCTCTCGAGGAGCCCTACAAGCTCGAGCTCACCTGCGACGGGGAGGTGGTGCGCAGCGCGGATCTTCGCATCGGGTTCAACTTCCGGGCTATCGAGCGGCTGGCCGAGACGCGAAACTTCGTCGCCGCCATCGCGCTCATGGAGCGCGTGTGCGGCATCTGTTCGAACGTGCACACCCTGTCGTTCTGCCAGGCCCTGGAGCGTCTGGCGGGGGTTGAGCCCCCGCCGCGTGCCCGCCACATCCGGGTCGTGATCGCCGAGCTCGAACGGCTGCATTCCCACGTCCTGTGGGCTGGAGTGGCCGGCAAGCTCATCGGCTTCAAAACCATGTTCATGGCCTGCTTCGCGGTACGCGAGAAGGTCATGGACATCCTGGAGGCCATCTCCGGGAACCGCGTCAACTACGCCATGAACCGGGTGGGCGGCGTGAACCGCGACATCACCGACCCGCGCCCCATCGTGGCGGCCGTCGATGCCCTGGAACGCGAGGTGGCGCGGGAGATCGTCCCGGTATTCACCTCCAGCCGGACGGCCCGTGCCCGCTGCGAGGGCATCGGGGTCCTCAGGGAAGAGGAGGCTCGCGCACTCGCCGTGGTGGGCCCCACCGCCCGGGCCTCGGGGCTCGCAGAGGACATCCGTGAAGCCGCGCCCTACGCTGCCTACGCCGAGATCCCCTTCTCGGTCCCGGTAGAACACGCGGGCGACGTCCGCGCCCGCCTCCTCGTGCGCGTCCTGGAGATCCTGGAGAGCTGCCGCATCCTCCGCCGCGCGCTCGGCGCGCTTCCCGGCGGCGACTGGCGAGGCCCCGAGGATGAGATCGAGTTTCCGGCTGGAACGGCCTACAGCCGGGTGGAGGGACCTCGGGGCGAAGTGTTCTACTCGGTCACGGCCGACGGCGAGAACGACACGCCGCGGCGCGTCCATGTCCGGACGCCGACCTACGCGAACATGCCCTCGGTCCGGGTGATGTTGCGGGGGGCTCAGCTCGCGGACGCACCCCTCATCCAGGCCTCGGTGGACCCGTGCTACTCATGCACCGACCGTTAGTGGCCTCGTGGCGATGCCGTCTCCCGAGAGGTGCTGACGCTGTTCCTGTTAGCTGAAGGACTGAAGGTGACGCGGCCTTGGGCCCGCGCCGACTGCGAAGAGGGAGAGGTGAAATGCCGAGCGTCATCGTCGATACCTGCACGAAGGACATGAAGTGCGTGAAGGTCTGTCAGCGCAAGAACATCCATCCTCGCGAGGATGAGCCCGCCTTCGCCTCCGTGAAGCAGCTCTACATCAACCCGAAGCGCTGCCTCGACTGTGGCTCCTGCATCGCCGTCTGCGAGACGCATTCCATCTATTCCAAGGTGAACCTTCCACCGGACAAGGTGCAGTTCGCAGAGATCAACGCCGCCTACTACCGCAAGTAGCCGCCTCGGCGCTGCGGCTGAGGGCGGCCTCGGAGGGTGCGAGATGCAAGCCCGGATCGTCTACCTCGTGCGACACGGAAGGATACGGCTCGAGGACGATCGGCCGAGGTACGTGGGCCAGCTCGACGTCCCGCTCTCCAAGGAAGGAGAGCGGCATGCGGGCGAGCTCGCCCGCCGTTTGAGGCGGGCGGAGCTCGGCGCCATCTACTCGAGCGACCTGTCGAGGTCTGCGCAGACGGCCCGCATCGTCGCCGAAGCGCTGGGGCTCTCCGCGTGGGCGCGGCCGGACCTGCGGGAGGTGAGCCTGGGCGCGTGGGAGGGGTGCGTCCAGCGGGACATCCAGCAGCGGTTCCCAGAGGAGTTCAGGGCGCGTGGCGAGGACTTCGGCCACTACCGACCGCCGGGGGGGGAGAGCTTCCTCGAGTGCAGCGAGCGTGTGGTGCGCGCCTTCCACGAGATCGTCCGCAGCTCCCGTGGCGACCTGCTCGTGGTCGGCCACGCCGGTGCCAATCGCCTGCTCCTGTGTCACCTGCTGGGGATGTTGCCGGCCAATCTCTTCCGGCTTGGCCAGGACTACGGGTGCTGCAACCTGCTCCACTGCGAGGGCTCGCGCTATCAGGTCATGGTCGTGAACGGGAGCAACGCGGACCTCCTCCGGGCGCACCCGCACCGGGCGCGGGGCAGGGCGACTCCGCGGTCGAACGGCTTCACGCCCGCGACGAACTCGAACGGGAGGAGGGCGGCGCCGTGAACTCGCTCGACGGTTCCGCGGCGCGCCGAGCTTGGGCGTCGGCCTCCCTCCTCGATCGCTTGGGCCGCGCGACCTCCCACCTCCGGTAGTCTCGTCTGGAGCGAGTGCTACGGAGGACGGCCGCAAAGCAGAGCACCGCGAACTCCCGTCATCCCCTGAGGAGACCGTTCAGGCGAAACGGCGATTCCCACGGGGGCGAGCACCAACTGGTGGAAGGCGATGTCGTGCTTCAGGTAGCCGGACAGATCGCCCACCAGCCCGGTCTGTTCCAGTCCTTCGGCTGATGGTAACCTCGAGCTGCCGGCTGGGTACCATCGTGGGACCTCGCACTCGCCACGCTCGGTCATCGTCAGCGGTTCGGGGCTATCGACCGGGCCGCCGAACGCCGCATGGTGGACGGCCTCGTCACGGGCTTGGCCATCCGAACTGCCGCTCCCGGGCGAAACCCTCTCCGGCGGCAACCGGCAGGAGGTGGCCCCTGGGCAAGGGTCTCCACTTCCCCGCGGGTGCTGTTGCTCGACGCTCCGACCCGCGGCGTGGACATGAAGACCACAGCGACATCAAGCACCGCATCCGGCGGCCACCGCCGGCTGGATCATCATGGTTCTGGTCCGATCGATTCTACCCGTCCTCTCCATTCCCGAGGCAGGCCGCCCCATCGCGTCCGGCGCCCTGGTGCTCGGCCTTCTCCTTCTCCAGGCGCGGGAACGCGAGCGCCGTTGAACCGCGGCGTGGGGGCAGGGACTGATGCCCGGGTCGTCACCCAGCGTGCTGGGGCTGGACGTGGGTACGTCGAGCGTCAAGGCGATCCTGTTCCGTGCTGGTCAGGGCATCGTGGCCGAGGAGCGGACCGCCTATTCCACCTTCATCCCGCGCCCGGGCTGGGCCGAGCAGGACGGCGACGAGGTCCTGGCGGCAGTGATGGCGGGCGTCCGCAGGCTGGTGGAGCGGGCTGGCATCGCTCCCGGCGAAGTCTCCGCCCTGGCCCTGGATGGCATCTGGCAAAGCCTCCTGCCGCTCGACGGCGGCGGGCGTCCGCTCTGCCGGGCCTTGACCTGGGCGGATCAGCGGGCCGCCCCACAGGCGGCGGCCCTCGCCGCCGAACTGGATGTAGAAGACCTGCGGGCCACCACCGGCTGCAGCCTGCACCCCATGTACGGCCTGCCCCGCCTGCTTTGGTTCCGCGACGAGAGGCCCGAGCTCTTCCGCCGGACCGAACGGTTCGCAACCATCAAGGAGTACCTGCTCACCCGCCTCTTCGGTCCGAAGGTGGTGGATCTGGCGACGGCCTCCGGCTCGGGCCTCTGGAACCTCCGGACCCGCGACTGGGACCGGCAACTCCTATCGCTCGCCAACACCTCCGCCGATCGCTTCGCGCCCTGTGTCGAGCCGACCACCCTTCTCCCGGGTCTGCTCCCCGAGGTCTCCCGCGAGATGGGACTACTGTGCGGTACCCCTGGCGTAGCCGGTGCCGCCGACGGCGCCGCCGCCCACCTGGGGGCAGTCGGCCTCGGCTCCGATCGGCTCAGCCTCTCGGTCGGCACCTCGGCGGCGCTCCGGCTCCGGCTGGACGCGCCGCGAGTGACCCCCGGCTCCGGTGCCTGGTGCTACTACCTGGCCGAAGGGAACTGGCTGGCAGGCGGCGTGCTTCACGCCGGCGGAAACCTGCTCCGCTGGTTGGCGGAGGAGGTGCTGGGGTCGGCCGAGGCTACCCTATCGACCATGGACGCGACCATCGAAGCCCTCGTCAACGAGGCGGGAGCCGTGCCACCGGGGGCTGACGGATTGTGTTTCTTGCCGCTCCTCTCCGGCGAGCGTTGCCCGGTTGACCGGCCCGACCTGCGCGGCGCGCTTCGCGGTCTCGGCTTCCACCACGGCCGGCGCCATCTGGTTCGCGCGCTCCTGGAGGGAAGTGCCTACGCGATGTACGCCATCTACCGGATGCTCGCGGCGGGCGAAGCACCCGAGCCGGTGGTGACCGGCGGCATCCTCACCTCGCCGGTCTGGCTCTCCATCGTGGCCGACCTGTTCGGCCGCCGCCTGTGGATTCCCTCCATCCCGGAGAGCGCTGCCTTCGGCAGCGTGCTCATGGGACTGAAGGGGATCGGGGCTTGCGCCTCGCTGAGCGAGGCGAGCCGGTTTGTGACGACCGCGGGCCTCGTGGAGGCCGACCCGGACCGGCAGCGAGCGTACCTGCCGGTGCGCGAGGCCTACGACCGGCTCCACGCCGAGCTGCTGCGCGACCCGGGGACATAACCTCCAGGGCAGTGCGGCCACTTCGCGACGAGGCGCTTGCCGGTAGTAGCTCCGGGCGGCACGGCGTCGCGGCCTTTCGCCTTGATGGCCCGGGGAACCCTCCCTCGGCGCAGATACGAAGTGCCCGGGGGACCACAAAGGCATGTGGCCCCGACGCCGTGAATCGGGGCTCCCCTGTCGCAGTGGCCTGCGTTCCTAGACCTACCTCGTGGCTTCCAGATGGGCGATCTCCGGGAATTTGGCGAGCGCCTCCGCACCGTGCGCTTGTCTGAAGGCATCGATGGCGTTTGCGAAGCTCGCCTCGAGGGAGGTCACGGGAGTCTTCGTGGTCACGAGCTGAGTGGGCGGAAGGGTCATCATGTCGGGAGGATCGGGTGGGGGGCGGGTCGTCAGGTTGGAGTCCAATAGTTTCGTAAGGGAGTTGATTCCACTGGAGGCGCGCGCAGCGACGGTGGCTGAGTAGGTTTCGCCTGGCTCGCCGAACCGTTCCGCGATCATCTGAAGGAAAGAGGTGTGGTCACAGATGTCGCTCGAGACCGAGTACCGATCCACGAAAGGAGAGATGACCACCGTCGGCACACGAATCCCCGTATTTTCGAAGGCCGCGAAGGTCGCTCCAGTCGGCGGGACATATCGAACCTTCTGCGGTGGCACGTGGTCGAAGAAGCCTCCGTGTTCGTCATAGGTGAGCAAAATGACCATCTTGCTCCAGCGCACGACGTTGCTCGTGAGGGCCTCGTAGGCTTGCTTCAAAAATTGCTCGCCAAATCCCATGGGCAGGGGGGGATGGTTGTCGGACCCATGGCCGGACAGGTGTATCGGCGAATCGTTGTAGTCCGGCTCCACGAAGATGACCTGCGGAAAGGTCGAATCAGCCTCGTGTTGAGCGTCGAAGCTCAAGCTGGCGAGAGGCCGAAACTTGTCGCTCAAGAGCCACGGCCACATCTTCGGCATCAGGGTGAAGAACGACAGGCCGGCCGTGTAGACGCGCCACCGCACACCGTGGCTCGTGAGCCAGTCGAAGACCAGGGTCTGGTCCGGCATGAGCCCGTTCCGGGTCATGTCGAGGAGCGTGTCGCCCGCGAAGGCCATCAATCTGTTGGGCTGGGTCGAGGCAGGGAGAGGCGCGAACCAATGATCGGCGACCATGAACTCCCTCGCGAAAAAGCTCGTCGTCGGCAATGCATCGGGAGTCAGAATGCCCATGGGGGGAGGGGATAGGACGCCGGACGTTCCGGTGAAGGTCTCGTAAGCCGTCACGAAGCCGTTCATCGTGAACCGACCCAGGGCTGGAGCGTAGGCGAGCTGGGTGGTTACGAAAGGGCGCTCGTGCGGAAGGTCGTTGGGGAAGGCCTTGTCCCCCATCTCGAAGGGGCCGATGAGGGTTCCATTTTGAGATGAATTCTGAAAGGCGGGATTGGTCAGATCGCGTACACCTTCGACGTTGGCTCGGCCCCCGTAGCTGGGGAGGCTGAGGTGTCCCAGGACGTGATCGAAGGATCGGTTCTCCATCATGATGAAGGCGATGGTTTCGACCTTGGAACGTAATTCGTCGAGATTCATGAGCGTCCTCTAGCGTGCACAAGAGAGTTCGACCGCGAGTCCAAGGCTCGGGGGGATGGTCGGTGAGCTGCAGACTTCGCCCTCCGTCAGGGGAGTGCTCAAGATCCATCGGCCGAGGACCGGCGACCCGGTGAGAGCGTTGGACTCACGGTTCTGGTCGTCGAGTGTGAGCTCCTTGGAGTCGTGTTCCACATGGAGCGTACGATGCACGCCATCCGGCAGCCGTACGGACTGTACGACTAAGTCATTCGACCAACCCGTCGTTGTGAGGTCCACTTCCACGGACACCTGATCCTGCGCACATCGGGCCGATGGGTCCGAGAGAGAGCGTCCGAGGGTCTTGGTCGGGAAGGAACTTCGAACGTCGATGTCCACTTCCCGGGCGTCGCTCCCGAACCAGTTGTGCACCTCGAGACGATATGTGGTCTTCACCTGGGGATAGACCTTCATGGAGCCTGAATTAGGAACCCAAAGCGTCGGCGCAGTCGACGGAGTATCGGTCAGACCGCCTGCCATCGAGGCGTCCCAGGTGAGGCTGGCAGGATCTCCGGGGCATGTGACGTTAGGCTCTGCCCGCAGGGCTCGAACGGCAGGGCTGCAGGCCATCGCTGCCAAGAACCAGGGGCCAAGCAGTGCCCTTCGACCCTTCCCGCAGTGTCTGAGGAAAATGGACGAGCGACCTCGCGCTCGTCTCGAGACGCCACTCGATGCGAGAGGAGAGAACGGCCAAGGATCGAAAGGCTCGGGCTTACCCAATGGATTCATCGATCGCCTCCGTCAGGGTTTTCGAGCGCACTATTTGCCCACATCAAGAGCTGACGGTTCACCTCGCTTCACGGCTCGGCCTTCGCCCTGGATGTCGCCCTTCCCTTCGTCAGCAGTGCGAGAGACCGCGAGCCGGTGAATAGCTTCGTCAATCACGTCCTCCCCCAGCACAGAACGGCGGAGTCTCGGTCCTGGCGCCCCACTCCTCGAGCGGCCGCAGCGTACCGAGGCCATCGCGCGTACCCGAGAAGCTGGCTGTTCGCGTGAATCATGTTTCACTCTTAGCGGCATTACACCGGAAGTGGCACTATACCAGCCACGACAGGCCACCCTCATGGGGTGCGTGCCCCCGTCACCATGCGGACGCGCGTAGCAGTGAGGCGGTGTGCTTGGCCACGACCCTGCCCCCGTCGATGGCCGCCTCCCGAAGGAGGTCGTGCTTTCGTCGGGCTGAGCCGGTGGGGACTTGCACTGCGGTCTTGATGGATGCGGCTACGAATCCCGGAGGCGCAGTTCAAGCGACGCCTGCCGGGCTACTGGGCCACCCTCGAGCTAGGGGGCCCAAGTGGTCTGTCGCTATCTGGGTCACCTGACCGCACTCTCCACGGCATGCCGATGGGGCCATGGCTGACCTCGCACGCAGCCATGGTGTACTCGCCTGATGTCGCATCAACCGTTCGAAGTCGAGTCCGGGACCGCAGGCCCGCCATCCGGCGAAGCGTCGCGAGCTCGCTCGCTCTCGGGAAGCGGGCGTTCGTCTTACGCGCGAGGCAGGCCCGAGCGGACGGGCAAAGAACATTCCGATCCACCTCATTGCAGGTCGCCTTCCGCCCGTGCGCAGGCGCGCGAGCCGGTTCGATTGGCGGTTTCGAAATAGGGGGCAGCAATGGAAGATCTAACTAAGCCAACGCAGAACAAAGGGAAGCGCGCAGGATTTGCGGCTATCGTGCTCGTCCTCGCTGGCCTTGTGCTCATGGTGATTTGCATCAGCAACGGTTGTCGTGCCGAGGGTCGACAATTGGAGTTCGTCGGCACTCCTGTGTCCCTCGGTTCTGGCGTCACGGACGCGCTCGACGAGGAAGGGAAATCCATTGCGCTCACGACCCGTGCTGGTTCGGCGCCGGGGCAGGAATCGGCATTCTGCTCATTTGCGGCTGCGGGCGACCGGACCATCACGATCGTGCACGAGGGACAGCGAAGCGTATTGCAGGTGCGCGTCCTCAGCCGTGGCTGGTTTGTCGCCGGCGCGGCAGGCGTCCTCCTCGTCCTGCTTGGTATTCCGTACTTGCTGCGCGTTGGTGAGTCGACCGTGGACGCGAAGGGGAACCCGATTGGGCCCTGGTACTACATGCTGTCGGAGCCCAAGGGCGGGTACAGTCTCGCAAGGGTCCAACTGCTCGTCTGGTTTATCCCGGCCATTCTCATCTACGGGGGACTGTCACTAGCGCTCACCCGGTTCGCCCCGCTCGACGGAACGATTGCGGTGCTGCTCGGCCTTGCGGGAGCGACGACGCTTCTTGGTACCGCGGCCAATCCCAGCAAGGCGACTTCCGAAGCCGGTGGAGAGGTCGAGCCCCCCGCGCTCGCGGACCTCGTGACGGACTGGTACGAGCATGGTGATCTCTCTCGTTATCAATATCTTATTCTTTCAGTAATTGGTGCGGCGACGCTCCTGGCGGCCTTCCTCAAGGATTTCATCATCCCCGAGATCCCGCAGCAGTTCCTTTACGTCGTCGGCGCGAGCCAGGCCACCTATGTCGGCACGAAAGCCGTGAAGACCTCGAAGACGGATGCATGAACCAGGAAGGGGCCGAGGGGCTCTTGCGCGTTCGGCGGTCGGCGCCTCATCGCGGGTGCGCCATGCCTGTCGCCCTATTCACTCGGAGTAGCTGAAGGCACGATGGGCGAATTCGTTGCGCGGACGCTCAAGGCGATGGAGCCCATGTTCAACGTGCCTCGGGCCCTATCGACGGGCGCGATGCCGCCCGCTCGTTCCGAATGCGGCTCCAGGGGAGAACCATCTCCAGTGCGACTGCTCTCACCTGGACCGTCGGTCATTAGAAGCGCAGAAGCCACCGCGAGGTTCCAGGCTGCGCAGGTCACGGCATTCACGGGCTCCGGTCACCCCAAAAAAGATAACTGTGCGTGTTGGTCGGCCCTCACGGCACGACCGGTCCACTAGGATCGGCTCAGGCCCAGCCGTGCAGCTGGAACCAGCCGGCACGGTCCAGGACATCGTGTGAGTAGTTGCGGCCCGCGGTGTAGAAGTCCATGTCGCGTCCGTCCTGTATCGCGCGCAGGGCGTTCCCGGGCCCGCAGTTGTAGGAGGCGATCGCGGCCTGGAGCAGCGCCAGGCCTGCGAGGCTGGTCTTGCGGGCTACGAGGTCGCGGTAACTCGCCAGGATCGAGCAGCCGGTGCGAATATTGGCTCCGGGGTCCTTCCACGCTCCGTCACGCGCGAAAGGCTGGGCGTCGTAGTCGATCTGCATGAGGCCTCGGCCGAAGCCGCCACCATCGGGCGGCAGAGGGCCCGCCCGGAACTGGGTCGGATACCTCCTCGGAGCGAAGTCGCCGGTGCCGGCCGGGCCCGCCGGCTTCAGGGCAATCCCCCACCGAGACTCCCGCGAGCCGATGCCGCCAATGACACACGCTGGAAGGCCGAGTGAAGCGACGGCGTCTTGCACAGACTGGGCGAGCGGTGTGGCGAGCTCGAGCTCGGTGAGCAGGGCAGCATCGTTGGCAGGGCGAGTGGTCGAGAACGTCTTGGTCGGGTCGGGCGCCGGATCGCCCGCGAGTGCTGCCCAGGTGACCGGCCCAACGACGCCGTCCTCGAGTAACCCATGTTCGAGCTGGAAGCGCTTCACGGCGCTTTCGGTGTCAGAGCCGAAGACCCCGTCCACGGTGAGCGAAGCCCCATCTGTGGCGAGTAGCTGCTGCAGGGTCTTCACATCGTCGCGTAGCTGTGGTGACGTATCGTCAGCGCCGTCGAACAGTCGGAGCATGGGATGGGCAGGCATGGTAGTTCCCTCTACAACTGCGCGCGGTGGCCGATGTGCCCGGTTCGCTGGCGTGGCGACGAGCGACAGGGCCGAGCTCGGGTGACAGAGCGTCATCGACAGGTGTGCCAGCCTGTGGCACCCGTCGACAGGGCGCAAATGTGGCGCCGCTTTCGCGGTAGGTAAATCGGTAGGCAAGGGTCCGTCCCGCTCCGGGAGCTGCTCAAAGCTGCTTCCGTGCTCGTTCTCTTGGCGAGCCGCTTCGGTATCTGATCCATGCCGCGCTGACGCCCAACGGCCCGAGGCTTCGAATGCCCGCCTCGAATGCGAACTTCGCGTCACCTCGATCTCACGGCGATGGGCGGTATCCCAACTCGGGGCAAGCTCTGGACCTCCTGCCGACCCCGCCAAGAGACCGGCGAGCTCCTCAAGAGATCGATTGCAGGGCGCGATGCTGCACCCTTTATCCTGGCTTTGAGGTGGCCGGGAGAGAGAACGAGCGATGGGACGCGCCGATCTTCGAGGATGGCTACGGTGCGTTCACGGGCGGCCGTTCGGCGAGTCCAAAGGTGAGCTGATAGGCGAGGTACCACTGGAACGCGGGTTGGCCCGTCTCCAGGGTGCGTCCGGCAGAGGCGAGGATGTGATGAAGGTCGGAGAGGTCGAGGACGGCGCCGAGGTTGAAGCGCGTCTCACCGGATTCCCCTTCGTGCTGGGAAGTCTGATGAAAGACCTCGAGTCCCGGGCTGACGGGACCGAGCCTCACCTCGAGGTGCCATCCTATGAACCACCAATTACGGTTTCCGGCGCCCGGGTTGATCCAGTATCCGCCGCCACCGTAGGAGAGAAATGGGCCGAACCCCTTCTGGATCCATAAGGGTAGAAAGACCTGGGTTTGGCCAGTTCCAAGCCCGCTCGTGCTATCGCCTGTGGGAAGCTCGACGAGCGGGAATACCCCGACCTGGGGCGCGACCGCGCTCTCGTGGATGAAACGAAACTTGGTACCGAGCTCCACGTCGCCAATGCCGTAGGCGACGGTGCCACCCGAAGGATGTACGTACTGTAGTGGCGCGACGAGGTGAAGCTGAAGATCGGGTACCACGCCGTAGTTCACCTCCAGGTGCGGCGCGGTGAAAGCGATGTTGTGGTCGCGGTCGTAACCGCCCTGCGAGGCGAGGTACAACTCGAAGTGATGGAACTCGACGGGCTCCGGATCGTCGGTGACATAGGGCGGGCCTGCAGGTGTTATCGAGGGCACCGCGAGGGTGACGGTGGCGAGGCTAAGGACGAGACCTCGAGCCATCGTCGCGGTCTCACGTGCGAGCCTGCCAACGGGCTGAGATGATGAAGAACGGAACACCTGCAACCTCTAAGGCGGCTGCCACGATGACCATGGCCGGTAACGAAACGTCATAGAGCCATCCGAGGAGAATGCTTCCCAGAAACCAGAACAGGCCGAAGGCAGCCGTGAAGAGCCCGTACGCGCGCGCCCGTCGCTCGGTGGGTACCATGGTTGCGATCGCCGCTGCCATGATCGACTCGTGCACACCCACCCCGAGGCCCCACAGGGTGATCCCCGCGAATGCGGTCCACCTGGAACCGAAGAAGGCAAGGGGAGCGTAGAGTGCCGAGACGAACGAAAGTGGTACCAGCACCTTCAGGCCGGTGCGATCGAACAGCTTTCCGAACACGAGTGATCCGGCTCCGCCCACGCCCATCGCGACGGCGTAGAAGACCGGTACCCAGGTCGGCGGCAACACCGAGGCCTGCTGGAAATGGAAGGCGATGAGCGGGAAGTCGGCAAAGCCCGCACCCACCAGTGCCGCCCCAGCGAGGTAGGCCCAGAACACGCGAGGAAACTGCGGCCTCTCCGGACCCGGCTCGACGGCGCTTTCGAACTCCACCGCACGCGGGTACCGGATGCGGGCCACGCTGAGCAACATGAGCGTACATGCCGCCGGGATGGCGAGAGCCGCGAAGGCCAGAGGGTAGTCGCGACGCCAGGCCAGGATTCCGGCCATGGCGAGCGGGCCTACGAGTGCGCCGAACTGGTCGAGCGCCTCGTGGAGACCGAAGGCCCAGCCATAGCCGCCCATTTCCTGGCCAGCACGCGACAGCATGACGTCCCTGGGTGGGTTTCGAGTGGCCTTGCCGACCCGCTCGAGGACGAGGAGCAGAGCCGCCACCGGCCAGGCACCGGCGAGGGCCAAGGCCGGAACGGCGGCCATCTGCACGACATAGCCGGCAATGGTGATAGGCCAGTAGGCCCGAGTCCGATCGGCGAGCCCTCCCGAGACGAGGCGGAGACCGTAGCCAGCGAGTTCGCCCAGGCCGGCGGCGGCCCCCACGACGACTCCGCTCGCGCCCAGGAGGGCGAGGAACGGCCCCGCGATACCCCGCGCTCCCTCGTATACGAAGTCGGCAAAGAAACTCATTACTCCGACGAGCAACACGAATTGGAGCGCGCGCCGCTTTCGATCAGGCTGCGAGGAAGGACGATCCGTCCGCTCGACATGGTGGCCTCCGCTCGGATGGCTGCCGAAATCCCCTCCTTGGGTCATCATCGCCTCGCGCCACCTTCCCTCGGGTGGCGAACGATCTCACGGTGAAGTTCTTCCACCTGTCGGCGCACGAAGGACAGCACCGTCTCGCCCTTGCGGGTAAGCGAGTACTCCTTTCGGGCTCGCGGGCCACCACCGGGAGCCGCCTTGCAGCGAAGCCAGCCGCGGTCCTCCATTCGGGCGAGCATGGGATAGAGCGTACCGGGGCTGACCTCGTAGCCGTGACGTCGAAGCTCACGAAGGACCCACTGGCCGATGATGGGCTCGCTCGCTGCGTGGTGGAGGATGTGGACCTTCCAGAAGGAGAGCAGAATCTCGCGCTTGACTTCGTGGTTCATGCCAGGTCCGGAGCCTTGTGAGGCTGAACGTAGTCGATTATCGTAACTACGCACAAGAACCCCATGAAGACTCACGAGTTCCCTCCATTCGAGCGCCACTGTCGGGTCGGGAGGGACGAGCCTCAGAGGTGAGGTGGAGCGTCGAGTCATCGCAGCGTGGTCGCCAGGATTTGATGGGCGCGTGAGGTGCGCATGGTGACCTGTTTCAGTCGCGTCCTCGACTTCCACGGCCCGCGAGCCAACCTCATCGTTCGCCTGCTCGTCGGACTCGTCTTCCTGCTGAGGGCGTTCAGAAGTATTTCGGGCCGGGCGTTTTGCGCGCACCGGCATCCCAGCGCCCTCCCAGATGGTGGCCTTCGTGGGAGCCGCGGAGATCCTGGGTGGCCTTGCTCATCGTGGTGGCTTGGCCGATTGGCATCGTCGCGCTGGCCCTTGAATCCTTGTTTCCATCGCTTCCACCAAGATTCCGTTCCGACGGGCCACGGCAATGTCGAGCAGGGTCGGCTTCTGGTCGATAGCGTCCGAAGCGTGCACCAACTGCCAGTTGAAGGGGCTCGTCGTCATGTTCTCGCAGGTTCGGGTCGCTCATGCCCTCTTCGGGCGAGCAAAATCGAAACCCCATGCGTCACCTGCCGGTGCGGCGAGCGTGTTGGCGTGCGAGACATTGCCAGCCCCGAACACCGGTGACGATCCGTGTCTTGCCGACGGGGAGGGTTCGACGCTTGCGCGGCTGCTCACGCAGTGAAGCCATGGGAAACAAGGATTGGTCCTCTCCATCGAAGACAATTCGTCAGCGCCCTACATCAACACGGTCCTGCTCCCTCGCTCTGCCCATTGCGGCGACGTCATTCACGTCATCACGGGGAGACACCCACTGGAGCCTCCCTGTCTATGATTCCACCGCTTTCTCCCAAACGGGAAATTCGGTGAGAACACTCGACGCGGCACGGATGCCTCACGTTGGGCTTTCAAGGGCCGATCGAAGGGATTATGGGAAAACTATGGCGATCCGGCTCAAACGAGCTTACGAGCCGCCGGCCCCGACGGATGGGTACCGGGTCCTTGTCGACCGGCTGTGGCCGCGTGGCGTCAGAAAGGACGTGGCCCGGATCGACCTGTGGGCGAAGGACATCGCGCCCACCTCTGACCTCCGGAGGTGGTTCGGTCACGATCCCGCTCGCTTTTCGGCCTTCACCACCCGCTATCGGCAGGAGCTGGCGCGTGTGCCTGCGCGCGCGGTACTCGACACTCTCGCGCGACGAGCCGCGCACGGGATGATTACGCTGGTGTATGGCGCGCGCGATCAGAAGCACAATGGTGCGGTGGTGCTGAAAGAGGAGATCGAGGGCGCTCTCGGATCGCACGCCGCCCGCCCCTCATGCTGAAAGAGAGGCGATGGGCGTCGCCTCCTGCTCGCCGAGAGCGCCTTCGGCAGGTGACGAACCGTCCCCCCGCGACTTGTCGCGATACCCGGCCGGGCCAAACGCCCCAGAGGGAATCTCCACGCCTGAATAGATCGGTTCGTTGGCCACTTGGGTCTCGGATGGCCATGGAGCGAACTCTTATGTAGGCCGCTGAGGAGATGCGGAGCTGCCGCGGGGGAAGCATGGGTTCGACAGTGGAAGGCCGCGTGGCGCTCGTACCGGTCGTGGCGCCGTTCCGGCTCGATCTCACCGTTGCGGTATTGCAGCGCGTACCGACCAACCCGGTCGAGGTCTGGACGGTCGACGGCCGCTACCTGCGCGCCTTCGAGGCGCCTTCCGGCCCGCTCGTCTGGGAGGTGACCGCGGAGACGCCCATGCGCGGGCCACTCAGGCTCTCCCTGCACCGGCGCGTGCACGTGGGGGACGCACGAATCTTCAGGCCGCTCCTTGGACGGATGCTCGGGTGCGACGTGGATCTGAGTGGCTTCTACGCAATCGCTGCGGAGATCCCTGTGCTGGCGAAACTGGCGGACCGCTTCCGCGGGGTGAAGCCGCCGCGTTTCGCAAGCCTGTGGGAATCCCTGGTGAGCGCCATCGCCTTCCAGCAACTCAGCCTGGTCTCCGGCATGGCGGCCATGGCCCGGCTGGCGCGGCAGTGCATGCAGCCGGTTCTGCACCGAGGAAGACAGCTGTATCCTTTTCCCGGAGCCCAAGCCGTGCAGGAGCTCAGCGAGAATGAGCTTCGCGCCTGTGGGTTCAGCGTTGCCAAGGCGCGAGCGCTCAAGGCTGCGGCGGCCGCCATCCTGGACGGGGCACTCCGCGAGGACGAGCTCGAGCGGTTGCCAGACGACGAGGTAGCGGCGCGGCTATGCCAACTATCACTCGCCGAACGCGCGATCGAGAGCGACTTCCACGTGAAGAAGGGCGTCATCCTGCCGCGCAAGGGGCTCGGGGAGACCGGGCGTGGGGCCCTGGACCTCCTCCCTGGTGTTGCTGCGGGGGCTGGGCCGCCTGTCCACCTTCCCCACAGGTGATACAGGAGCCGAGCGCCGCCTACGGGCTGTCCTGGGTGAAGTGAACCGGACCTCGCTGCTCGCGCGGCTGGGACCATGGAAGGGGATGCTCTACTTCCACCTCCTGCTCGGCTCCCGGCCCGGCCTGAGGCCGCGGCAATAGAGGCCGCGCCTGGGTCACAGCATGCTTGCCACCGCCGAGCGGACGAGCCCGAGTGCCGCCGCCGGATAGATGCCGAGCCAGAGCAGCAGCAGGGCAAGCACGGCCAGCACCGCCAACCCACCTGGCGCGAGCCTGGCCGCCCCCGGAGCGACGGTTGGAGCCGGCTCGCGCGCGTAGAGGGCCACCACCACGCGCAGATAGTAGAAGAGTCCGACGACGCTACTCACCACCAGCACCATCACCAAGGCCCAAAGTCCCACCGAGGCTCCGGTCGCCACGAGGTAGAACTTTCCGATGAACCCAGCAGTGAGTGGTATTCCCGCGAGCGAGAGCAATGCCACTGTGAAGGTGGCGGCGAGGGCCGGGCGGCGCCAGAAGAGGCCGCGGTAGTCCTCGAGCGCATCGGCGTCGCGCTCGCCGCCGGAAAGGAGAGTGACGACCGCGAAGCAGGCGAGCGTGGTCACGAAATAGACCAACAGGTAGAAGCTTGCGGCGACAGTACCCAGCGTTCCGCCCGCCACGAACGCCACCAGCAGGTAACCCATGTGAGCGATGGAGGAATAGGCCAATAGCCGCTTCACGTTGGACTGCTGCAGCGCAAGCACGTTGCCGAAGATCATCGAGAGCACGGCGATCCCGCCGAACCCCGCCGTGACCGGCGCCAACCCCGCGCTGCCCGTGCTCTGGAAGAAGCGAAAGACGAGTGCGAACACCGCACCCTTCGAAACCGTGGCCACGAACGCTGCCGCCGGCGCCGGTGCGCCCTGGTAGACGTCCGGCGTCCACAAATGGAAGGGAACCAGGGCCAGCTTGAATCCGACGCCGGTGATGAGAAGCACCACCCCGGCGGTTAGAAGCACGCCGCTCTGCGCTGGGGTGCTGAGCCGCACGGCGAGATCAGGGAAAGACATGCTCCCCAGCGCCGCGTAGACGAGCGCCATCCCGAAGAGCAGGACTGCCGCCGAGGACGCCGCGAGCACGAGGTACTTGAGGGCCGCCTCGAGCGGCAACGGCTGATCGACCGCATAGCCCAACATGGCGTAGAGGGACACGCTCAGGATCTCAAGCCCGAGGAGGAAGGAGGCGAAATGAGCGGCCGCTGCCAGGACCGCACCGCCAGTGGCCGCCAAGGCGAGGAGCACATAGAACTCTTCCCGGCGGACGGCGTGCCGCTCGAGGTAGCCGTGGGCCAGGATGGCTACCGCGAAGCTCGCAGCCACCAGCAGACCGGTATAGAAGAGCGCATATCCGTCCGAGGAGAGGAGCCTCGTGACGGGTCGTGGTCCGGCGCGGGCGGCGGGCCACAGCGCGATGAAGGAGGCTGCCAGCCCGACCAGCGTGACGCCCAGCACGAATGTGTGGTTGCGACGGATGGCAATGGCGAGTAGCGCCGCCACGGGCGTCGCGCCGAGGATGACGAGCGGCAACACCGAGACGATTTCGGTCGCGTGTCTCATGGCGCCTCGCCGTGAGCTTCGGCGGTCTCGTGCTGGTGTGCCGGCTCTGCCGGATGGAAGGTGTGAAGTACGGGCCGGGGATAGAAACCGAGCAGGACCAGCAGCGCCATCATGGGCGCCAGCGTGACCGCTTCGCGAGCGCGCAAGTCAGGGATGGACCAGCGGTGGAGGTTCTTACCGTGGAAAGCGCGCTGGACGAGCCGCAGCGCGTAGAGGGTCGAGAGGAGCACGCCCACCGCCGCCAGCACCGCCTCGGCGGGTGATACGCGGTAGGTCCCCACCAGCACCAGAAACTCGGCCACGAAGTTGCCGAGCCCAGGCAGGCCCAGCGAGGCGAGCGCGAAGAAGAGGCCTGCACCTGACAGGTACGGCGCGGTGTCCCACAGGCCACCCATCTGGCCGATCTGGCGCGTGCGCAACCGCTCCTGGAGCTCCCCGACCACGACGAAAAGGGCGCCGGTGGAGAGCCCGTGGCAGATCATCTCCAGCACCGCGCCGGAGACGGCCAGCGGCTCGCCGCTGAAGATACCCAGCAGCACGAAGCCGAGGTGGGAGACGCTCGTGTAGGCCACCAGCCGCTTGAGGTCGGTCTGGGCGAAGGCCAGCACCGCCCCGTAGAGGATCCCGACGACGCCCAACCCCATGGCCCAGGGAGCGAGATGGCGGGCGGGCGAGGGGAAGAGGGGCAGGACGAAGCGGATCATCCCGTAGGCACCGGTCTTGAGCATGAGTCCGGCCAGGACCACGCTCCCTGCGGTGGGCGCCTGGGTGTGGGCGTCGGGCAGCCAGGTATGGAACGGGAAGACCGGCAGCTTCACGGCGAAGGCGATGAGGAAGCCCGCCATCATCCAGGTGGCGGCGCTGGCCGCCAGGGGCGTGCCGAGGAGCGCGCTGTACTCGAAGGTGAAAGTGCCCGTGGCGCGCTGGTGGGCGAAGGCCAGGCCCAGGATGGCGACCAGCATGAGCAGTCCCGAGAGCTGGGTGAAGAGGAAGAATTTCACCGCGGCGTACACCCGACGCTCGTGGCCCCAGATGGCGATGAGGAAGTACATCGGCACGAGCATCAACTCCCAGGCGAAATAGAAGAGGAACAGGTCCACGGCCATGAACACGCCGGCCACGCCCGCCAGTACCCAGCACAGGTTGCAGTGGAAGAACCCAACGTTCTCTTCGACCTCTCGCCAGGAAGCGAGCACCGACAGCGTACCGAGCAGAAAGGTGAGCACCAGGAGCAGGAGCGAGAGCCCGTCCACCGCCAGATGAAAGCGGATGCCAAGCGCGGGTATCCAGGGGACATCGATCTCGGCCCTCCAGGGCGCTGGTCCGCCGCCGGCCCACACGGCGAGGCAGAGGCCGAGTGTGGCTGCCAGGGCCAGCAGTGCCACCCAGCGCGCCAGGCGCGCTCCGAGCCGGCCGGCCAGCGCGGCCAACGCCCCACCTGCGAGCGGCACCGCAATGACGAGGACGAGAATCATCGGAACAGGACCACCAGGAAGAGGAGGAGGACGGACCCGAGCACGATGCCCCCTGCGTAAAAGCGGACGCGGCCGGTCTCCGACCGCGCCGCGGCCTGGTGCAGCCGCACCGTCCCCCAGCCGACGAAACGATAGAACTGGTCGACCATGTCGTCCTTGTTCGCCAGGGCCATCCGGATGAAGGGCCGGACCAGGATCCACTGATAGGCTAGGTCAAAACCCCAGTCTTCGAACCAGAACCGGTGAAGGGCCCGGCCGACCTTCCCGGCGAGAGCGACCGGCAGCGGGCGGCGCACCCGGTACAGCCACCAGGCCAGCAGGAGCCCGATGGCGAAGGCCAGAGTGACGACGCCTTCCGATCCCAGTTCGGAGAGGCCGGCCACCACCCGCGACGGTGCCGGGAGTGTCCGCTCCAGGAAGCGGCCCAAGAGAGGGTGATCGCCGAGCCATGGGGGCAAGTAGAGAAGCCCGCCCAGGACGGAGAGGGCGGCGAGTACCCCCATGCTGGTCAGCTCCGTCCAGTCGGGGCGCTTGGCCACCTCGACGGCGATAGTTCGGCTACTGCCGCCGAACACCACGAAGATGAGCCGGAAGATGTACAGGGAGGTGAGGAGCGCGCCGACGACCGAAGCGAGCCAGAGCAGCGGGGCCCCGCCCGGCCCGGCCCAAGCGCTGTAGACGATGAGCCCCTTGCTGTAAAAACCGGCGGTGACGACCGGGAGGCCAGCCAGGGAGGCGCCACCGATGAGAAAGCCCCAGAACGCAGCGGGGAGCGGCCGTCGCAGGCCACCCATCCGGAAGATGTCGTGCTCTTCGTGCATCGCCTGGATCACCACGCCGGCCGACATGAAGAGCAGCGCCTTGAAGAAGGCGTGGGTGACGAGGTGAAAGATGGCCGCCGACCAGGCCCCGACACCGCAGGCGAGGAACATGTAGCCGATCTGGCTCACCGTCGAATAGGCCAGGATCCGCTTGATATCGTGCTGGACGAGTGCGGAGCAGCCCGCCAGGAGCAGCGTCACCCCCCCCACCACCGCCACGACGAGCATCACCGGTGGTGCCAGCTGGAAGAGCAGGTGGGTGCGGGCGACCAGATAGACGCCGGCGGTCACCATGGTTGCGGCATGGATGAGCGCGCTCGAGGGGGTGGGGCCCGCCATGGCATCCGGGAGCCAGACTTGAAGAGGGAGCTGAGCGGACTTTCCCACTGCCCCCCCCAGGATGAGCGCCGCCGCCAGCACCGGAAGCGCGGAGCCGGACGGCCAGTCGCGCACGGCGCGGGACATCAACCCGTGGATTTGTAGCGTGCCGAGCCGGGTGAAGAGCAGCAACAAGGCCACGCTCAGGGCGGTGTCACCGACACGTGTCACCAGGAACGCCTTGCGAGCGGCTGCGCCGTTCTCGGGATCGCGGTACCAGAAGCCGATGAGCAGGTAGCTGCACAGCCCCACTCCCTCCCAGCCCAGAAAGAGGAGAAGCAGGTCGTCGGCCAGGACGAGCGTCGCCATCGAGGCGACGAACAGGTTCATGTAGGCGAAGAACCTCGCGTACCCCTCGTCGCCGGCCATGTATCCGACCGAGTAGAGGTGGATGACCAGGCTGACGAAGGTGACGACCAGGGACATCACCAGCGAGAGCGCGTCCAGCCGCAGCGCCATCATCGGCCGGAAGCCGTCCACGTCGATCCAGCGCCAGAGTGGCTCCACCCAGGCGCCGCCCTCGGGCGGCGTTCCGAGGAAGGCGGCGGCCTCGGCCAGGGTCACCGCGGTGGAGGCTGCGATCGCGCCCACCCCCAGCAAGGAGACGATCCGGGGTGGAACGCGCGAGCCCACGAGCGCCAGCGCCAGGAAGCTCGCCAGCGGGACGGCAGGGATGAGCCAGAGTAGCCCGGGCATCGATCAGCCCCTCATGGCGCTCGCCGCGTCAGCGTCGAGGGTGTCCATCTTGTGCCGGAGCGCCAGCAACAGCGCTAGTCCCACCGCCACCTCGGCGGCGGCGACGGCCAGCACCAAGAGAAAGAACACCTGTCCGTCGGGCTCGCCAAAGCGTGCGCCGGCGGCGACGAAGGCCAGGCCCGCGGCGTTGAGCATGACCTCGATGGACATGAGAACCACCACCAGGTTGCGCCGAACCAAAAGGCCCAGCGTCCCGAGACCGAACAGGACTCCGGCCAGCACTAGGCTGTGCTCCAACGGGATGGTGGCCACGTCAGTTTCTCCTCCGCGCGGGTCGCTGGCCCAGGTGGTAGATCCCGACCACCGCGGCCAGGAGCAAGAGTGAGGAGAGTTCGACCGCCACGAGGTAAGGCCCGTAGAGCGCCGCCCCCACCGCCTCCGGATCGATGGGGCCGGCTGCGCTCCGGGTCGACGAGCCCTGGGTCGCGATCCAGATCACCTCGGCGAGCAGCACGAGGGTCAGGGCGAGCGGCCCCGGCCAGGCGCGCAGGCCGAGCCAGAGGCGCTCCCGGGGGACCGATTGCCGGCCCAGGTCGAGCATCATCACCACGAACACGAACAGCACCAGGATGGCGCCAGCGTAGATGATGACCTCGAGGGCGGCCACGAAGGGCGCCCCCAGAGTGAACAAGATCACCGCCACCGCCAGAAGCGAGATCACCAAGTAAAGAAGCCCGTGCACCACGTTGGGGCGGGTGAGCATGAGCGCGGTCGAGAGGACCGCCACCGCGCCGGCCAGATAGAAGACGAAGTTCACCGGGCTTCCTCTCAGGGCAAGAGCGAGCGGAGGTCGGTCGGGGGCGCCTCGCTCTCCGATTGGCCCTTGTCCTTGCCGCCGATCCGCACGCCCGAGACACGCCAGAAGTTGAAGCCGGGGTACTTCCCCGGCCCGTCGATGAGCAGGTCCTCCTTCTCGTAGACCATCTCCTGCCGCCGGTACTCGCTCATCTCGAAGTCGGGTGTGAGCTGGATAGCGTAGGTCGGACAGGCCTCCTCACAGAAGCCGCAGAAGATGCAGCGCGAGAAGTTGATGCGGAAGAACTCCGGGTAACGCCGCCCGGAGTCGTCTTCGGTGGCCTGGAGTGCGATGCAGTCCACCGGGCAGGCGGCCGCGCACAGGTAACAGGCCACGCAGCGCTCTCCACCGTCGGGGTCGCGCGACAGGACGATGCGGCCGCGGTAGCGCGGCGGAAGGTAGGCCTTCTGCTCCGGGTATTGCCGGGTCACCCGCGGGTGAAAGCCGTGCAAGAAGACGCGGAAGAGGGTGTTGAGAAGACTCAGCATGGCGGCTAGTGCACGGGCTTCAGGGCGAGGGTCAGCCCGCCAGTTACGAGGAGGTTCACGAGCGCGAGCGGCAACATGGCCTTCCACCCGAAGGCCATGAGCTGGTCGAAGCGGGGGCGGGGTAGCGAGGCGCGCAGCAGGATGAAGAAGCCGATGAAGAAGGAGGTCTTGACGAGAAGCCAGACGATCCCGGGAAGTCCGGGGCCCAGCCAGCCACCGAAGAAGAGCACCGCTATCATGGCCGAGATGAGCACCACGCCGAGGTATTCGCCCACGAAGAAGAGTCCGAATTTCATCCCGGAGTACTCGGCATGGAAACCGGCCACCAACTCCGACTCGGATTCGGGCAGGTCGAAGGGCAGGCGCCGAGTCTCGGCCACTCCCGCGATGAGGAAGAGCAGGAACCCCAAGAACTGCGGGACCACGAACCAGACGCGCCGCTGGGCCTCGACGATCTGGACGAGGTCGAAGGACCCAGTCAGGAAGACGGTCCCCATGAGCGCCAGCCCCATGAAGACTTCGTAAGAGAGCATCTGGGAGGCCGCCCGCAGCGCCCCCAGCAGCGCGTACTTGTCGTGGGAGGACCAGCCGGCGAGGAGCACGCTGTAGACGCCGAGCGAGGACATCGCCAGGAAGAAGAGCAGGGCGACGTTGAGATCGGAAACCACGATGCCGGGAGCGATGGGCAGGACGGCAAAGGAAAGGAGCACCGTCACGAAGATGATGGCCGGTGCCAGAACGAAGAGGGGCCGGTCGGCGAAGGGCGGAGTCCAGTCCTCCTTGAAGAAGAGCTTGACGGTGTCGGCCAGCACCTGCAGCAGCCCAGCCGGGCCGACGCGGTTCGGGCCGTAGCGGTCCTGCCAGACGGCCAAGAGCCTCCTCTCCACCCAGATGAGTCCAGCCGCGAGCGACAGGACCGCCGCCAAAAGGACCAAGATGACCGCGATGGGATGGGCGCTCTTCATACCGGGCGTACGATGCGGCCAAAGGTGGGGAGGGGAAGGCCCACGACCGGAGGAACTCCTGCAGGAAGGCCGGCCACGCCGGTGGGCAACTCGGCGAGGAGCGCCACCGGCAATCGCAACGAAACCGCGCCGAGCCAGATCTCGGCCGTGTCCCCAGCCGACAGCCCTAGCGCGGAGGCCTCCTCGGGGCGCAGCGACAGCGCAGCTGGCGCCGAGAGCTGGGCGACCGCCGGCGCCAAGCGTGACAGCTCCTCGGAGCCGAAGACCTGGTTCAAGGGCACGAGGAGCCATTCGTCGCGGCGCGGCGAGAAGGGCGCCGGCACCTGCGCACGCGATCCGCCGGCCGGCGACACCGCGGCCGGCTCGATCAGCCGAACTCCGGGGTCGCCGCCGCGCAGCGGCCCATTCACCTCTTCCTGAAACTTCTTGGTCGCCTGGATGGAGTTCCAGCCGGGCGACCAGAAGAAGGGAATGAGAGCCGCCGGGGGCTGCAGCGGGGAACCTTCCATAGAGTAGGAGAGGGCCGAATCGGGATCATCCGGCGGCTTGGGCTCGGAGACGTCGACGTCGGCCCGCATGGCGGTCCGTCCGCTGTACCGGTGCGACTCGCGCGGAACCTTGCCGCCGGGCGCCCTAAAGGAGGCGGGCGGAGCAGCCTTGCGCGCCGGCGCCAGCGAAGGGATCTCCTCCGAGAGCGCCTGCAGCACGCCGTCCAGGTTCCACCTGGCGGCCTCGGCTCGCCCCGAGGAAGCCAGCGCGCTGACGAGCCAGCGCCAGCTCGACCGGATCGAGCCGTTCGGATCGAGCACCGGGAAGAAGCGCTGCGCCCGTCCCTCGCTCGACACCAGCGTCCCATCGGATTCGGCGAAGGTGCCGGCCGGCAGGAGCAGTTCGGCCCGCTCGGCAGTGGAGGTTTGAAGATGGTCGAGGACCACCAGGTGATGGATGTCGCCGAGGAGGGCCTCCACATCGGGACCGGGCATGCGGCGGAAGAGATCGTTCTCCAGGACCACCGCCGTCTCGACCTTCCCCCGCCGAGCGGATTCCATTGCCTTCTCGAGCGGCGGCGCGCCGAGGAGTGACAGTCCCACCGTGTTGCACTCGAGCGCCGTGAAAGTCAGCGCCGCCGGCCGGCCGCGGGCATGCAGCGCGTGCGCCACGCTGGCGGCGGCGTCGAGGAGAGCCTCGCTCCCGCAGCTCGGGCCTGCCACGACGAGCGGCCGCTCGGCCGAGGCCAGCGCGGCGGCGGTGCGAGTGGCGAGTGTCGCGGTCTCCTCGGGAAGCCCGCTCACGGCGGGAGCAGCACTGTCGAGGGCATGGGCTACCGCGAAGCCGAACCGGGCGAGGTCCTCCGGGGCGGCTCGCAAGCATCCGGTGGCCGCGTCGTCGAGCCGGGTGCCAGCGGGTGTAGCGAGGAAGAGCGGTCCCTTCTCGTCCTGGACCAGCTCGCGCACGGCGCCATCGAGCCAGAGAGGAATCTTGAGAGCGCTGGCCCTGCGCATCGGCTGCTGCCGGATCGACTGGCGCAACGCCAACGCCAAGCGCGGGGCGACCGCACTCACGTCCTCGCCCAGCACCAGCACCGCGTCGCATTGCTCCACCTCCTGCAGGGTGGGGTTGCGCGCGGGGCCAGCACGAAGGAGCTCCAGGGCCCGGGCGGTGAGTCGCGCCTCGCTCCCGGGCACGCCAGCGTAGAAGCGATCGGGGCCGACCAAGAGCCTTAGTGTGAAGTTCGACTCCAGCGACGCGCGCGGCGAGCCGATGCCGATGGCCCGTCCGCCGGAGGTCAGCTGGCCCAGCAACTCCGCGGCGACCTGCGGCGAGAGGGTCTCGGTCGCTCCGCCGCGGCGGAGGAGCGGTTCGCGCACGCGCTGCGGCCCGTTTACGAACTCGTAGCCGAACCGGCCGCGGTCGCACAGGAACCATCCGTTCACCTGGCCGTGGTAGCGGTTCAGGATCCGGCGTAGCGAGCCGTACCGCTCGCCGGCGCTGACGTTGCACCCGAGTCCGCAGTGGACGCATAGCGACGGCGCCTGCTGCAGGTCCCACTTGCGCGTGTAGTGCTGCTTGAGGGTCGCGTCGGTGAACACGCCCGTCGGGCAAACCTCGACCAGGTTGCCGGCGTACTCACTCTGCAGCACGCCGTCGCTGGACCGGCCGAAGAAGACCAGGTCCCGCATGGCGAAGGCGTTGAAGTCGCGGCCGCCGCAGTAGTCCCGATAGAAGCGCACGCACCGGTAGCACTGGATGCACCGGTTCATCTCGTGGTTGAGGAAGGGGCCCAGGTACTGGTTGCGGAAGGTTCGCTTTTGGAAGCGGGTTCGCCGGTAGTTCTGGCCGGTCATCACCACCATGTCCTGCAGGTGGCATTCACCGCCCTCGTCGCACACCGGACAATCGTGGGGATGGTTGAGCATCAAACCCTCGGTAACCCCACGTCGGAACCCCACCGCCTCCGGGTCCCGGATGGAGAAACGGCCTCCAGGAGTCACCGGCGTCATGCAGGCCATGACCAGCTTGCCGCGGGTGTCGTGCTGGTCGTGGAACTGCTTCACCGCGCATTGGCGGCAAGCGCCCACCGATCCCATGGCCGGGTGCCAGCAGAAGTAAGGCAGGTCGTAGCCCAGCGACAGGCAGGTCTGCAGCAGGCTCTGCCCGGGGGCGACCTGGTGCGGGCGAGCGTCGATGAAGATCTCCGTCACCCTTTCCTCCACGGGCACCGGCGCTCCCGGATGTGCTGCTCGAAGTCCTCCCGGAAGTACTTGAGCGCGCTCTGCAGCGGCTCGACCGCCCCGGGGGCGAGCGCACAGAAAGTGTGGCCCGGCCCGTTGAAGCGGGTCTGGAACTCGAGCACCCCCAAGTCCTCGGGCCGGCCCTCCCCGGCCTCGAGAGCGCCCAGGATCCGCTCGCACCAGTGCAGCCCGCTCCAGCAGGGCGTGCACCAGCCGCAGGACTCCTGGGCGAAGAAGTGTTCAAGGTTCTCGAGCATGCCCACCGGGCAGGTGCGGTCGTCGAGCACGATCATGGTGCCGGTGCCGAGCCGGCTTCCCACCTTTTGGACCTCGTCGAAGTCCAGGGCCACGTCGAGGTGCTGTTCGGTGAGGAAGTCGGTCGAGGCACCGCCGGGCAGGCACCCGCGGAAGCGAAGACCGTCGCGCATTCCCCCCGCCTGCTCGAGCACCTCGCGCAGGGTGGTTCCGAGGGGCAGCTCCCACAGCCCGGGATGCTTCACCTGGCCGCTCGCGCCGTAGAGCTTGGTGCCCCCATTGTGCGGTCTCCCGGACAGCGCCTGGTACCACTTCGCCCCCCGCTCGAGGATCGCCGGCAGGTTGCAGAGCGTCTCGACGTTGTTCACCACCGTGGGCTTTCCCCACAGTCCCGACACCTGCGGGAAGGGTGGCTTCGTGCGGGGGTTGGCGCGGCGCCCCTCGAGCGCGTTCAAAAGCCCGGTCTCCTCGCCGCACATGTAGCGGCCCGCGCTGACGTGAAGGTGCATCTCCAAGGCATACCCGGACCGAAGCACGTTTCTCCCCAACAGGCCGCCCGCGTAGGCCCGGGTGATGGCTCGCCGCACGCGCTCGGCCGCGAGCGTGTACTCGCGCCGCAAAAAGACGTAGGCCACCTCAGCCTGGATGGCGTATGCGGCGATGATCATCCCCTCGATGAGCAGCAGAGGGTCGCCCTCGAGCAGCAGCCGGTCCTTGAAGGTCCCGGGCTCCATCTCGTCGCCGTTGGCCACGAGATAGCGCGGGCGCGGCGAATCTGGACCCGCCGGCACGAAGCTCCACTTGAGGCCGGTGAGGAAGCCGGCACCCCCGCGACCGCGCAACGTCGACTCTCTCACGATGGACGTGACCTCGGCCGGCGTCCTCCCGAGCGCTCGGCGTAACCCCTCGAGTCCGCCCGATCGCTCGTAGGCATGGAGGTCCGGCGGTTCCTGTCCGGGGCGAATGCGGGCTGTAAGAGGGGTCTCCATGGCTCAGCCATACCTCTCCAGCACGGCGTCGATCCGGTCTGGCGCAGTCGCGGGGTCGAGATCGAGGTGCAGATCGTCGTCCACCATCATCACCGGCGCGTGATCGCAAGCTCCCAGACAGACCACGGGGAGCAATGTGAAGCGGCCGTCGGACGTGGTTTGGCCGAGCGGCACGCGAAGCCGTCCGCAGAGGGCGTCGCGCAGCCGGGGATAGCCCATGATCCAGCAGCTCACCGAGTCGCAGACCAGAACCACGTGCTTTCCCACGGGCCGCCGGTAGATGAGGTTGTAGAAGGTGGCGACGCTGTCGAGCTCCTCCGGCGTCATCTCCAAGAGCTGGCTCAGGTCCCGCAAGGCCTCGTCCGATACCCAGCCGCGGTGTTTTTGCACCACCTTCATGGCTTCGATGCAGAGCGCCCGCCGGTTCGGGTAGTGCCCCGCCTCGGCCTCGATCTCCTCACGTTCGTCCAGGCTCAGCACGGCGGCGCCTTCCCTCAGCGGTCGATGTCTGCCAGCACGTAGTCCATGGCGCCCAGCACGGCCAAGAGGTCGGGGACCATTTGGCCGCGGCAAATGAGGGGGAGCATCTGCATGTGCGGAAACGAGGGCGTGCGGATACGGGTTCGGTACGAGAGGGTGTTGCCGTCGGAGACGAGGTAGTAGCCGTTGTTCCCCTTGGCGGCCTCGATGGGCGCCAGCGCCTCACCCGGCGGGATGACTGGACCCCACGTCACCGATAGAAAATGCGTGATCAGCGTCTCGATGTCGTGCATGGTCCGGTCCTTGACGGGCGGCGTGGCGAGTGGATGGAGCGACTTGTAGGGGCCCTCCGGCATGTTCCGAGCGCACTGGTCGATGATGCGCAGGCTCTGCCGGATCTCCTCGACACGGACCAGGGCGCGGTCATAGCAGTCGCCATGCTTGCCGGTGGGGATGTCGAATTCGAATTGATCGTACCCGGAGTAGGGCCGCTTCTTTCGGAAGTCCCACCCCAGCCCGCAGGCACGCAGACCAGGCCCGGTCGCGCCCCACTCGATCCCCTCCTCGACGGTGAAGGATCCCACCCCCTGGGTGCGAGCCTTGAAGATCCGGTTGTGGAGCACCTCTTGGTCGTACTCGCGCAGGCGCGGGGGCAGATAAGCCAAGAAGTCCTTCACCAGGTGGTCCCAGCCCCGAGGCAGGTCGGCGGCCACGCCACCGATGCGGAACCAGGAGGGATGCATGCGGAATCCGCAGATGGCCTCGACGATCTCAAATGCCTTCTCTCGATCATTGAAGGTGTAGAACACAGGCGACATCTGCCCGACGTCCTGGGCGAAAGTCCCGTACCACACCAGGTGGCTAATGACCCGGAAGAGCTCGGTGAGCATCACCCGGATCACCTGCGCCCGGGGTGGCACCTCGATGCCGGCCAGCTTCTCGACCGAGAGCAGGTAGGCGAGGTTGTTGATGACACCGGCCAGGTAGTCGACCCGGTCCGTGTACGGGATGTACGTGTGCCAGCTCTGGCGCTCCCCCATCTTCTCGGCGCCTCGGTGGTGATATCCGATGTCCGGGACCGCGTCGACGATCTCCTCCCCGTCGAGTTGCAGCACGATGCGCAGCACGCCGTGCGTGCCCGGGTGCTGCGGACCGACGTTGAGGAAGAGGAACTCAGTGTCCTCGTTCTTGCGCTGCATGCCCCAGTGTTCGGGCCGGAACCGGAGCGCCTCCTGATCCCGCTCCTGCTCCTGGCGGGTCAGCTGGAACGGACCCATTTCCGTGGCGCGGGCGGGGTGCTCCTTGCGCAGGGGGTGCCCCTCCCACCAGGGTGGCATGAGGATGCGCTCGAGGTGAGGATGGCCCTCGAAGACCACGCCGAACATGTCCCAGACCTCGCGCTCGTACCAGCTGGCCGCTGGCCAAACGCCGGTGGCGGTGGGCAACCGGGCCCGGTCGGCGGGGAGCCCGAGCTTCATGCGCAGGTAGTTGTTCCGGCCGAAGGAATACAAGTGGTAAACGACGGTGAAGTCCGAGGGCGGCTGTCCTTCACGGTGCGTGCGAGTTTGCTCGTCGATGGCGAAGAGGTCATAGAGCATGCGATAGGGCGGCTCCACCTCCTGCTTCAGCCAGCGCAGTATCTCGGGAGCGCGGTCCGCCGGTGCCCAGAAGGTCGGTATCGCGTCGCGCGTCCTCTGCTCGAAGATGGATCCCGGCCCGAAGCGTTCGCCCAGCTGGGCGATGATGCCGTCGGGAGGGGTTACGGGTTCCACGCTTCACACCTCGTCCGGCGAGCGCAGTATGGCCATGTGGCTCCGCTCGGCCCGCTTGAGGTCGCGCTGCGCCGGGAACGATGGCCGGATCACCTGCCCCGAGCCGACCACCCAGGAGAGAGGGCGGCGCTCGCTGCCGACAGCCTTCTGCAAGAGGAGCAAGCCTTCCATGAGCGCATCGGGCCGAGGTGGACACCCAGGAACGTAGACGTCCACCGGCAGGAACTTGTCCACGCCCTGTACGACGCTGTAGATGTCGTACATCCCGCCCGAGTTCGCGCACGAACCCATGGAAATGATCCAGCGCGGCTCCATCATCTGCTCGTAGAGCCGCTCGATCACGGGGGCCATCTTGAGAAAGACCGTGCCGGCGATGACCATGAGGTCGGCCTCGCGGGGTGTACCGCGGATGACCTCGGCCCCGAAGCGCGCGATGTCGTACTTGCTGGTGATGCTCGTGGCCATCTCGACGAAGCAGCAGGAGAGGCCGAAGTTGAAGGGCCAGATGGAGTTCTTGCGCCCCCAGGCGACCAGGTCTTGCAGCTTGGAGAGCACCAGGGTCTGGCGAGTTTCGTCTTCGGACGAATGGGCCGGGCGATCGCCCGGGGCAGGCCGGCGCACGGTCCAGTTCATGGCGTTCGCCCACGGCGTCCGCGCTCAACTTGCCTCGGGCCGAGGTCGAGCCCGCCGGCACGCCACAGGTAGACGAGCGCGGCCAAAAGCACCGACACGAAGACCACCACCTCGATGTAGGCGCTCCACCCAAGCGCCCGACCCGACACCGCCCAAGCGAAGAGGAAGACCGCCTCCAGGTCGAAAACGACGAAGAAAGCCGCCACCAGGTAGAACTGCGGCGAGAAGCGGACCTGAGCCGGCCCGGCGGGAAGGATGCCCGACTCATAGGGTGCACCGGTGGCCGGTTCGCGATGGCGCTCACCGAGCACGTAGGACAGTGCCAGGAGCAACATCACCAGCACGATCACGAGAAGGAAGTAAACGGTCAACGGCCAGTTCACGGAGACTGCCCCGGGCCGGCGCGCACCCGTGCCCAAGCGCTGTTGAGGATACCGAGTAGACTCGTCAACCATGCGGTGTGGCGTGTCCGAGGTACATTCTCCAGTTGGGTGGACAAGCGGGTGCGCCGATCGAAAGTCCTTCGTGAGGGGCGACGATCCGGGCCTGCGCGGCTGGCCAGGGGAACGCTCCACCGTCCGGCTGAGCACTGAGGGTGCCTCGAGCCGCGCCCCCAGCTCCCACTCCATCCGGGATGTCAGACCGCCGGCGTAGTCACTGAGGGTGAGTGTAGACAGTCCCCGTTCTTCGAACGGATCTCGATCAGGGTGCTCGAGAACACACAGCTGCGCGAAAGCTACTTGCCGCAAATTGCGGCGCGGTGGGTTTACGAGCACCGAACGCGATATTCCCCCGCACCAAGGGGGACCCATCGTTCGTTCGGGAAGTGAGGACCTTCAGCTCCCCCAGCTCAAAGGATGCCCAAAGATCGCCGAACTCGAAGCAGATCGAACTTGCGGTAACCGTTCCACCTTAAGCACAAAGGTGACCGAATCCGCCCAGGCAGGCAGGGCCTCAGCTGCCGTGACGGTCGGCGAGGGCGCGTGCTGGGAGCATCCGAACAGCGGCTTTCCGAGATGGGGGGCATGTCCCAACCCTCGCGGCCCTCGTGCACCGTCCCTAGCGCGGCAAGCGGCCTTGCTGCAGCATCGCGGCGGCCTGCGCTCCCGTCCTTTTCTCTTCGGGTCACCTGCAAGCGGTGGCCCGCAGCGCGGTGACGGCCGTGGCACTACGGTCGAACTCCGGGGCCACGACCGCCGACGCACCACCGCGACGCGAGCGAGAACCGTTCGGAGACTGGATCTGCCCCTGTCGGCGCGACCTGGGCGGGACTCTTTGGATTTTTCATCTCAGCAAACGACTTTCCGATCAGATTCCTCCTCGACCCGAGAACACCATCCGTCTGGGCGATCCTGGAGTGCCGCGTTGCTGGCCCGCTACAGGGCGGCTGCTCCTAGGCTGAAAAGCTGCGAGGGGTGCAATCATAACTTCGATCGGCGCAGGCCATCTCGGTGGGTCGCGCCCTCGTTCAGCTGCACAAGCGACATGCACACCCAAGAACCGGCACATCGGCGAAAGCAAAATTGAGATCTTCCGTTCCGTCACCGTTCCGTCACCGGAGAAGGGGTGGAGCCTCGTCCCGCGGAGGGATTAGGTCGTGTGCGCCCATGCGATGAACCCAGGACAAGGGATAGGCTTGAAAGGCAGCAGAATCTATAAGACTGCGCCTCGTGACCCCGATCAACGCTGGCTTGAGCCTTCCCGTAGCCGTGGCGCTTCTCTTGAACCCAGGGTGTATATCGCGGGCATCCAGCGAACCGAGCATTCAGACGCGGTCAAATGAGGGAGCGCGTCGCGCTGAAGAGAGCGCCGAAGTTAGCATTGTCGCCGACCCCTCGACCTCGGTTGAAGCGTTTGATGCGCGGTTCTTCACGAAGGGCCATAAGCTACACACGCTGTCGCTGGTCAATAGGTCTCCTCTGCCCGTCCACCATGTCCAGGGAACGATAGAGTGGAGGGACTCCCAGGGTACGCGTATCTCCCTAGAACAATTCTCGGCCCCCGTCGAAATCGATCCTGGCCAGACAGTGACCGTGTCAGAGCCGGAAAGGACGCTCGTCAGTGAGAGTGTTCCGAACCGGGCGAAGGCGCAGTACGAGCTGAAGGTCACGCACGTGGAACTCGCCAGCCCCAAAGACCGAAGCGGGGACGAATACGCCGACTGCGAGTCCGGCGCGGCTCACTGCGGCACCGAGCCTTGGCCCTGGCTACCGTGAATCGATCCTCGGTGTTTCTCATGGGCGCGGACCGCGCTCTCGAGGTAGACCAGGTCGCGCCATGGCCGAAGGTGCTCACCCACCTCGTCTCTCGGTGACGCGGAAGCGTCCGCCGAGCCGGCCGAAAGCGCGTCCAACCGAGTCGCGGCTCCCAAGGAAAGACGACGCGCACTCGGGCTGGAACTCGTCGGCGTCGTCTCGAGCGGTCTCGTCACGCAATGCCCGGCGGGCGCGGTCTCGCTTGAAGCTCGGAAGGTCGCCGATTCGTTTGATCCGTCACGGCGATGTCGTCGTTCCGCGGCCGGGGACGGCCTGAGAGGATGACAAGGCAGGCTTCTGTGGCATGGGCATGCAGGTCCCCCGCGCCCGGCTGGTCGGTGGTACGGGTCCGTGCGTAACGGAAGACCCCCGCACGAGGCAGGCCCCGGGCGCTCGTCGGGGCCACGCCGGCATTCGTCGGAAACTGCCTGCGCCTGGAGTCGCGTGCGCCTAGGGTAGCTCGCGTAGGCGCCGGGCGGGCGCGAAGCCCGTTCGGAAACACGAAATTCCGGAGGACCCTATGGCCTTAGATCCTGCTTCAAGTCCCTCTTCCCTGCCCCCGCGCGTGTCCTGGGATCGGGACCGCCGCTTTCGCCGCCATCACCACCACCTCCATGGGATTTTCCCGGGTCTCGTGCTGATCGCCTGGGGCGGACTGCTCCTCCTTCGCGAGGTGGGTGTTCTCGATCCGACACTACGGGTGATAGACTTCTGGCCACTGGTGATCATCGGTCTCGGTCTCTCGATCGCGGTGGGCAGGCGGCGACTCGGCAGTATCTTGCTTGGACTCGCGGTCGCGCTCCTCGGCGCTGGCATGCTGGCCCAGCGGCTGGGATACGCGGTCGGAGTGGCCCATCTCTGGCCGATCCTGCTCATCGCGGCCGGGATCGGCGTCATGTGGAACGGCTTCACCCGGCGCGGTGGTCCCCGGCTCGCCAACGAGCAGGTGTCGGCCAACGAGCTGCAGCGGGCGGTGACCATGGGTGGTTTGGCACTGGTCGTCGACTCACAGCACTTCCGGGGAGGATCGCTTTCTGTGACCATGGGCGAAATCAGGGCCGATCTACGCCGGGCGGCCATGGCGGGCGACGAAGTTGCGCTCGACCTCTCGCTGACCATGGGGGGCATCGAGCTCTACGTGCCGAACAACTGGCAGGTGGTGAGCGACTTGTCCCCCTTCATGGGGGCGGTCGAGGACAAGACCGAGCCCCGGCCTGATGCATCCGGGGTACAAAGAAGGCTCGTCCTGCGAGGCAAGATCACCATGGGTGCCGTGACCATCAAGAATTGAAACGGGAATGGTGCATCCGATCCTAGGCGAGCGTCGCGCTCTCGTTGCCTATCTGGCGGCCTGGCTGGCCGCGGCCTACCTCCCAGCTTCGCTCCTGGCCTCGCCGGGGGACTCACGGTTCCTCCTCGCGCTTGCGACGGCGGCGGGACCGACGCTGCTGCTCGGGGTCGGCACGCTGCCGATATATTACCTGTGCCGCGCCGTGCCGCTGTCATCCGGTCCGGGCAACGCCGTCCGTGTGCATGTCGCAGTCGGGCTGCTCGCTGGCGTGGTGTGGTGGGGGCTGCTCGAGATCACCGCGGGCGTCCTGGATTGGGTGGAGCCGGCCGGCTTCAGCAAGGAGGTCGAGCGGCGTTGGGGTGTACTGCTCGTCGTGGGCGCGATCCTCTATCTCGCGGCGGTGGCCTTCTACGCTTTCGCGGACAGCGTCCAGCGTACCCGCAACTTCGAAAAACGCGCCGCGGCCGCCTCGCTGCGGGCCCATGAGGCCCGGCTGGCGCTGCTCAAGGCGCAGGTGCACCCTCACTTCCTCTTCAATAGCCTGAACGCCATCAGTGCCCTCACTGTTGAAGACCCGCGCATGGCGCGCGAGCTCTGCGTCCTGCTCGCCGATTTCCTGCGGTCCGGCCTGGACATGGGCGAGCGCGGCAGCGTCAGTCTGGCCGAGGAGTTGCAACTTGCCCGCGCCTACCTCGACATCGAGCGGATTCGTCTCGGTGACCGGCTCACGGTTGACATGAAGGTGACCCCACCGGCCGGGGAAGTCCAAATCCCGGCGCTGTTGCTGCAGCCCTTGATCGAGAACGCTATCACACACGGGATCGCAACCTGCGCGCAGGGTGGAACCCTGGTTGTCGAAGCGCGCACCACCCCCGGAATGCTCGTGGTGACGGTTGCCAACCCCTTCGATCCACAGGCGCCACCCCGGCGCGGGCCAGGATCCGGGGGCGTCGGGTTGGCCAACGTGAGCCGTCGCATCTCGGCCTGTTACCACGGGGCGAGCTTGACGACCCGGCGCGAGGTCGACCGTTTCCTCTCGACGCTCGTCCTGCCCATTCATGGAGAGGAGATGACTGATGGGGAGCGCATCCGAGTTCTCCCGCAGGGTGCTCATCGCCGATGACGAGGCGCCCGCGCGTGCTGTGCTGCGCGAGATGATTGCCGCACGGCCAGATCTGGAACTCGTGGGCGAAGCGGCCGACGGCCTCGAGGCTGTCGATCTCGCGCAGGCTCGGAACCCCGATCTCCTGTTCCTGGATGTCCAGATGCCCCGGCTCGACGGATTCGAAGTCCTCGAGCTCCTCCAACCCTCGATCGGTGTCGTCTTCACGACCGCCTATGACCGATACGCGCTGCGCGCATTCGAGGTGAACGCAGTCGACTATCTGCTCAAGCCCTTCACGGAGGCGCGCTTCAGGCAGGCGTTGGAGCGCGCTGAACAGCGCAGAGGCGGTCAGCGGCCGGTCTCGGCGAGCGCGCTCGCGGCAGCCGCTCGACCATCCGGCACTTTTGCCAGCCGCCTTGTGATCAAGGAGGGTGCCCGCGTCGCGGTGCTGCCGGTCGACGACCTGGACTACGCCCGCGCTCAGGGCGACTACGTCGAGCTGGTGAGCGGGTCCCGGAGCTGGCTCAAGGAGCAGACGCTGCAAGATCTCGAGGCGGTACTCGACCCATCCCGCTTCGTGCGTCTCCACCGATCATACCTCATCCAGGCCAGCCGGCTCGGCCGGATCGAGCCGATCAGTAAAGACGCAAAGGTGGCAGTACTGAACAGCGGGGCGCGGATCCCGATCAGCGCGAAGGGTCTGACGCGGCTCCAAGCCTGGCTGGGCCGCGAGGGCCGCTAGTGAGGGCACCTCGATCTCGAGAAGATTCCGGGTCTCGGCTCGGGGCGGCGACTGTGCGCGCCCGCCCCAGGGCTGGGCAAGCCCCGCCTTTCGGGCGAGGAGGTGAAAGGCTCTCGGCGGAATGGGGTGGTTCTTTTCGCGCCTTCAGGGGTGCTTCGGCGCAAGCCCCTTGTTCCCCGTGGCGCCAGAGCCCACCATGAACGCTTCCGCTCACCAGGGGCCACCGATGCACGAGCTCGTCATTTCTTCGCCGGGCAAGAAGAACGCCCTGACCACATCCATGCTCGAGGCACTCGTGAGCCAGCTCGCTCGCGCCGCGGGCGATCCGGTCCTCCTCACGGGAGAGGGCGACGCGTTTTCGGCAGGCCTGGACCTATCCGAGGTGGCTTCTCTGGACGCGAATGGTGCCCGGCGGCTCCTGTCGGCCCTGGAGCAGCTCGTCGAGAGCTTGTACACCTACCCGGCTCCGACGGTTGCCCTGGTCAATGGACACGCGATCGCGGGTGGCTGTGTGCTCGCGCTGTGTTGCGACTATCGGGTGTCGACCCCCGACGCGCGAGTCCGGATCGGACTCAACGAAGTTGCGCTCGGACTCCTCTTCCCGCCGAGGACCCTCGCCATGGTTCGAGCCCAGCTGGGAATGAAGGCCGAGCGTGTGGTACTCGGTGCAAGGCTGATGGACCCGGCGGGTGCTCTCGAGGCAGGGCTCATCGACGAGTTGGCGGACGATCCTCGCGCGGCCGCCCTGGCGTGGCTCGAAGCACGCGCGAGGTGTCCGCGAGGCGCCTACGCGTCCACCAAGGCGGACTTGCGCGCCCATGCCCTGGAGATCTCCGAGATGGCACGCCAGCGCTTCGAGGAAGAGGCGCTGCCCCGCTGGATCTCCGCGGAGACGAAGGCCACCCTGGCCCGCTTTCTCAAGCAGTGACGAGGTGCGCTGGGAGCCGCGCTTTCCAGCGCGGACGCGGTCACACGTTAGAGCGGCTCTTGTACGCCTCACGGCCGGCTCCCTGAAGGCCGATTTCTTCCGCCCGGACGAGGGTGGGATTGCGCTGAGCCGGGGTTGCGCGCTGCCGCTCCGCAAGTGGCCGAGAAGGTCCGCGAAACGTGGTCGGTCTTCCGGTCCCGGCTAACGCAATTGCAAAAGCAGGTGCTCTCGCATTTCGAGTGCTGGTCGATCTTCCCCTCGAGGAAACCCACTCCCATCGGACTTCAGACACGACGCCTGTTCATGGAGGGCGAGAAGTCGGGTCGTACTCGTTTGCGGCCAGGGGCTAGTCCGACTCTGGGTCTGGAAGATCAGAGACCTCGAACTTTCGCGCCCCTGATAGATGAGGTGATCGGGATGGCCGGAGCCTTGCTTATCGGCAGGTATCGCCGAACACGCCTTTCAGGGCCGATTGGAGGGAGCATGGCGTACATGTGGGATCCGGGGCTGACGGTGGGGGTGCGCCCGATCGACGCACAACACAAGGAGCTCTTCCAGCGCATCGAGGAATTGCTGGTCGCTCTGCGAGCCCAGAAGGGTAAGGAAGAGTCGACGCGCCTCATGGACTTCCTCTCCGACTACGTCGTGCAGCACTTCGGAGCCGAGGAAAAACTCATGAAGGAGCACGCGTATCCGAAGATGGCGGCACACCTCGCGCAGCACGAGAGGTTCATCGCGCTATTTTCCGAGTTGAAGGGGGAGCTGCAGGCCAAGGGAACGACGCTTTCGCTCGCTCTGCGCATCAACACGGAGGTGGGTAACTGGCTGCGAGAGCATATCCTGAGGGTGGATCGGGCCCTCGCTGAATTCCTGGTGGAGAGGAGCGCAACGAGGACCAAGGAGGGGCTGGAGCCCGCGCCTCAGCTCTTTCGCGTGTAGCGGTCGATGAAGGCGTATGGGTAGGGAAGGGGCATCCGGCTTATATCGTCCAGGCCGCCGAGCTGCTCCTCGGCGAGCCGGGCCTCGCCGGCGAGTAGGTTCTCCCTGAGCTGTTCCAGGGTTCGCGCTCCGATGAGGGCGGAGGTGACCCGACGCCGCTGGAGCATCCAAGCCAGCGCCACCTGGGCCGGTGTGTGTCCGCTTTCCCCAGCGACACGGCGCAGCACGTCCAGGATAGCGTAAGTGCGCTCGCCGCCGCGCTGCTCAGCCGCATCATCCCAGCGGTCGCCCTTTCCGGCCCGGCTATCGGGAGGGAGCGGCTCGCCGCGGCTGTACTTGCCGCTCAGCCAACCTCCCGCCAGCGGAGACCAGGCCAGCGTCCCGACCCCTTCCTCCAGGCACTGCGGGAGGAGCTCCCACTCCGAGCTCCGCACGAGCAAGCTGTACTCGAGCTGGAGGCAGGCGATGGCAGACAGGCCGCGCATAGAAGCGAGCATGATGGCCTTCTGCAAATGGGAGGGGGCGAAATTGGACACGCCCACGTATCGCACCTTGCCCGCCCGGACGAGGTCATCGAGGACGCGAAGCGTCTCCTCGAGGGGCGTCTTGCGGTCGAAGCAGTGAAGCTGGTACAGGTCGATCGCGTCCGTCCCCAGCCGACCCAGGCTCTCCTCGAGTGATTGCTGGATGTGCTTTCGGCTCAGCCCCGTGTCGTTAGGCGAGGTCCCGGTGGGGAAGAACACCTTCGTGCCAATGAGGAGACGGTTTCGCAGCTTCCGCTCCTTCAGCCAGCGTCCGACGATCCGCTCCGACTCGCCTCGATTGTACGAATCCGCGGCGTCGATGTAGTTTCCGCCCTGCTCGACGTACTGGTCGAGCAGGGCGCGGGCCTCCTCCGGCCCGACAGACCACCCAAACGTTTGCGCCCCGAGCGTCAAGGCTGAGATCTGGATGCCCGTGCGGCCCAGGTAGCGGTATTCCATCGCGCTCACCTCCGCATGAGCCACGCTCGCATGTCGGGGTCATCGATCACGTACCAGCGCTTACCGAACGACAAGGGCGGGTGCTCATCGTCCGACGGGGGCGCCTGGAAGATGGCGTCGTAGCGCGCCGGCGGCCAGCGCGAAAGGACATGGTGGTGAACTCGCCCCCCCTCCGCGTACCACTCTTCCCAGAACAGGTGATCCTGATCCACCTCCTCCGGAATGGCATTGACGATGAGCTTGTCCGGTGTCCGCTTCACCAGCCACCGGTGGTGACGATACGGGTTCCGTGCCGCCGTCTCCCCGAAGACGGCCCGGGCAGCGAGCCCGAGTTCAGCGATCGCCGCGAGCACACCCTGCTCCCGCAGCACATCCTCGAGATGCCGCATGTCCATGTTGACCTCCATTCGGCCATTCCGGGCCACCGTCACTTGATGACGGGTGTCTTGCTTCGATCGAAGGTGAGAACCACGCACACGATGATCATGATCCCGAGGATGCTCTGCTGGAAGTACTGGTCGATGCCGACCACGTTCATGCCGTTCTGCAGCATGCTCATCATGAGCGCACCAAAGAGTGTTTGGAACGGCCCCCCGGCCCCACCGGTCAGGGCCGTACCCCCGACGACCACCGTGGCGATGGAGGCGAGCACGAAGGGTGCGCCGAGATACGGGTTACTCCCAAACTGGGTTGCGGAGAGGGTCAGTGCGGATAGGGCGGATCCCAGTCCGCACAGGACGAAGGCCAGCGTGCGGATGCCCGCCTCGTTCACACCTGAAGTCCAGGCCATGCGAATGTTGCTGCCCACGTAGAAGACGCGCCGCCCCTGGGGGAGGAAGCGCAACACTACGTAGAAGAGCAGGAACACCGCTGCCCCGACGTAGAGCGAGTTGTCGATCCCGAGGAAGGACCCCGTCACGACGTTGAGGAGTCCCTGGCGCTCGGTGGGCACGTTCACCGGTACCGGAGCGAGCAGCATGGACAGGCTGGCCAGGATCCCCCCCGTGCCCAGCGTGGCGATGAAGGAAGGAATGCGCACGCGGGTCAGGATGAGGCCGTTGATCCCCCCCAGCGCCAGGCCGGCGGTGACGCTCAGCAAATACGCCCACGGGCCGATGCGCGGGATCATCACCACGAACAGGCAGGAAATGAAGGAGATCATCCCGCCGACCGAGAGATCGATGCCCCCGACCAAGATGGCACACATCTGGCCGAGCGCCACCATCAGCAGCGGCGCCGCGTAGACCAGGATGGTGTTGATGTTGTAGGGTGAGACGAAGTTCGGGTTGCCCACCGCGAAGACGACCGCCACCGCCATCAGCAGGGCCATCGGGATGTACTTGGGCGAGATCTTCACCCGCCGCGTACGTCCCACCGCCTGTGCGCCCCTGATGCTGCCGTCCGTGATCGCCACGTGTCTTCTCCGTCTCGTCTAGACGATGTGCTGGATGATCTCGCGCGGGGTCGGCTTGTGCTCCGGGGCGCAGTCGACTTCCTTGACCAGACGTCCGTCCTTCATGATGAGCATGCGGTTACTCAGCCCGATGTCCTCTTCCAGCGTGTCGCACATGATGAGCATCGCCACGCCCTCCTGCGCCAATCTGCGCAGGATGCGGTAGATCTCGTCCTTGGCCCCGACGTCCACGCCACGAGTGGGGTGGTCGAGCACCAGCGCCTGGACGCGGGAGGTCAGCCATTTGGCGATCACCGTCTTCTGCTGGTTGCCGCCGCTCAGCGTGCCGCACAGCGACCGAGCCGAGGGCGTCTTGATCCGGCAACTCTCGATCCAGGTCCGGGCGTTCTTTTGCTCAAGCCGCGGAGCGATGAAACCAGCCACGCGAAGTCGCTCGAGCACGAGCAGGTTGATGTTCTCCGAAACCGACATGGCCAGGGCGAGGCCGTCGTTACGCCGATCGACGGGTACGTGCCCGATTCCCCGCCGCACCGCCTCGCTCGGTGACCCAGCCTGGATCTGGGTGCCGTTCAGGAGCACGGCGCCGGTATCCGGCCGTTCCAGCCCATTGATGCAGCGGCAAACCGCCTCCTTGCCCGAACCGACGAGGCCCACCAGGCTCACAATCTCGCCACGGCGGACGGTGAAGCTCAACCGCTCGAAACTCTCCTTGCGGGAGAGGTCGCGCACGTCCAGGACCACTTCCGGCGAAGGCTCGCGTTGCTCGTGCTCGCGGTAGCGATCGGCTGCGAACGTGTGCCCGACCATGAGTTCCTCGATACGGGCAGTTTGCGCGTCCGGGCCGGCCAGTTCGGCCACCGCTCGGCCATCCTTGAGAACGACGATGCGGTCGGCGGTGTCGACCACCTCCTGGAGCCGGTGCGAGATGAAGATCACCGAGGCGCGCTCTTTGATCCGTTGCAGGCTGGAGAACAGTGTGGCTCGCTCGTCATCGTTGAGTACGGTGGTGGGCTCGTCGAGGATGAGTAGCGGGTTCTCGCGGCCGTAGAGCGTCGAGAGCCAGAGCAGACGGGCGATCTCCACCATCTGCCGCACGGCCGGGCTGGCCTCCTCGACGCGGAGGTCCACGTCGACGTGGACCCCCAGCTGCTCGAGGACGCGCCGGGCTTCCTCCCGCATGTCTCGGCGGGAGAGGAGCCCGCGCCGGCGGAATTGCAGCTCGTGGCAGAGGAACAGGTTCTCGACAATGGTGAGGTTGGCAATGAGACACCCGTCCTGGAACACCATGCCGATGCCCTGCTCCGCGGCGTGGAGGGGACCGTTGAGCACGATGGGGGCGCCGTTCAGGGCGATCGAACCTGCGTCCGGCTGAACGAGGCCGATCATCACCTTCATCAGGGTCGACTTGCCGGCACCGTTCTCTCCGACAAGCCCGAGGATCTGACCGGGGTAGACGTCCAGGTCCACCCGATCGAGGGCCACGACACCCGGATACTCCTTTCGGATCCCGCGCAACGCGAGGGCCGGGGGCACAGCGGTGCCGCGTGCGGCTTCGTTCATGGGATCGCGCGCCTCACTTGATGAACCCGAGCTTGCTGCGGTCCATGGTCAACGCGACCGCGCTGATCAACACCACTCCGTTCACCGCCTGCTGGATGAAGGGGTTCACGTGCATGAGCACGAGGCCGTTGTTGAGGGCGGAGACGATGAGCGCGCCCAAGATCGCGTTCTTGGCCCCGCCCACGCCCCCGGTCAAGGCCACGCCGCCCACCGACACGGCGGTCACGGCGGGGAAGAGTTGATTGTTGCCCATGCGCGGGTGGGCGCTCCCTAGCTGGGAGGCGATGAACAGAGCGGACAGGCCATAGAACGCCCCGGCCAGCGTAAACACCTGCCTCTTGATTCGATCGACGCGAACGCCTGCCTGTGCCGCGAGCTGCTCGTCCCCCCCGATGGCGTAGATGTATCGGCCAAACCGGGTATGGTCCTCGATCACCTGCATGATCGCGGCAATGGCGGCAGCCAGCAGGGCGATATTGGGGACGCCGGCGACGCGTCCCACCACGAAGTCGTGGATGCGCTGGTCGAGAAGCGGGATGGTGGTGGCCTTGTTCACATAGACGGCCAGCCCGTAAAGTGTCCAGCTCATCCCCAGGGTGCTGATGAACGACGGAATGCGCATCCGGGTGATGACGAGACCGTTCGCGATACCTCCCAACGCACCGGCGATGATGACGACGGGGAGGATCCACAGCCCGATGTCGCCCGCGTTGTACTGGTTGCGCACGAGCAGACCCACGAGCACGATGCACACCCCGGCGATGCCCTCCACCGACAGGTCGATGGCTCCCAAGATGATGGCCTGGTGGAGTCCGATCGCCACGATGGCAGGAATCCCGAAATCGCTGAAGATGGCCTGCAGATTGGGGATGGACAGGAACCGTCCGGCGGTGCCCGCCGTGAACACCAGCACCACGAGCGCCAGGGTGAGAATCTGTCCGGAGACTCCCGTGCGCCGGAATCGGCGGCCGAGCTCAGTGAGCGAGGGGCCAGGCTGAGCAACCACCTGGGATTCGAGGGACGTCATCGGGTCCGGCCTCCGGGTGAGCGAGCCAGCATGGCCGCGGCGCAGCGCGGCTGGATGCGTTGCGCCGCGGTCAAGGAGGCGGAACGGCAGCGAATGCCCTTCCGCCCGGTCTCTATGGCTTCACCATCTTGGCCCAGAAGTCGCTGAGATCGTACTTGGGCGTGTTCTTCACGAATTCGTCCACGACCTTGTCGAGGTTGTCCTTCGTGACCTCCACGCCGGGAATCATGAACTCCCGCTTTTCCGGCGGCAGGGAGGAGACCTTCAGCTTGCCCTCCTTGGCCGCGAGCGCCATGGAGAGGCCCAGCTCGGCCTGATACTTCGCGTCCTGCATCACCGTCGAGCAGGCATAGCCCTGCCGGATGGCGTCGTAGATTTCAGGAATGCCGTCCGTCCCGCTCACCTTGATCTGTCCGGCCTTGCCCATCTCCTTCAACGCCTGGATGGCGCCCATGGCCATCTCGTCGTTGGCCGACCAGATGCCGTCGACGTCCGGGTGAGCGACCAGCATGGCCTTGGTGAGGTTGTAGCCCTTCGTCCGATCCCAGTCGCCGCCCTCCCACTGAACCAGCTCCACCCCCGGGTTTTCGGCGAGCGCCTTCTGCAACCCCTTGAAGCGCAGGATGGCCGGCGTGTTCGCCAGCTGACCCTGGAGCGCGATGATCTTGCCCTTGTTCGGGGTCTTGAAGGTCTTGAACAGCTCCTTCGCGTTGAAGTAGCCGGTCCCCAGGCTGTCGAAGGTGATGTGAGCGATGAAGTACTTGTAGTCGGTCACCTTGACGTCGTCAGGCTTGTTCCACCAGTTGACCCAGTAGACCTTGGCACTCTCCAGGATCTTGGCGATGGGCACGACATCCGGCGCCTGGTTGGGGTCGATGTTCAGGACCATGTTGCCGCCGGTCTTGGCGACCTCGGCCTTGATGTCAGAGATGCCCTTCTGGCTGTTGGCCTCGGTGGACAGGGTGTCGACCGGCAAGGCCAGCTGCTTGCCCAGCGCCTCGGCGCCCACTTTATAGTTCGCGTGATACGGGTTATCGAGCCCTCGGATAGATACGACCAGAGTGGTCTTTCCCGCCGCCGCCGCCGCCCCCGCGAATCCGACCACCGCCGCCAGGCAAGCCCCGGCGAGCAAACGAGCCATCTTCCTCATACGGCGACCTCCTGCATCCGTTGTTGTCCTGCCGATCAGCGACTCGCTGCCGATTGCGCCACCGCCGCTCCTCCGCCTCCTTAGAGCTCAACGCACCGCGCCGAGCGCGCAGTTACCGACTGTCCCGTCCCGAGGTCTCTTCCCCGGCCAGTCGCTCGATCTCGGCTCGTTGGCTGGATTGAAGTAACCGAACACCGTGTGCTTGACGCCGCAGCCGTCCTCCGCGCCCTCGTCGGGCTCCGCCAACCCGAAACCAGGCCCGCCGCAAGCGCATCGCCGCTCGCGACCCGATCGACGATGTCCCCGTACTGCCGTTCGCCCGGAATCCCTCCCGCCCGAGCAGGTTGTGGTCGGCTGACCGGCTCTCACGTGCTGTGATGGCCACTCTGTTTGGCCGGGGTACATCGCCCACGCCCGCTCGGGCCAGCCGAACGAAGGCCTTCACCCCGACGCGCCCCTTGGCCGGATCGGTCCCGGTGCTTCGAGGCTCAGGGCCAGCCGGAACTGGTCGGCGCCTGCTTCGATAGAGTAGATGCCCCTGGGTTCCGGCCTGCGTTCTATGCGGGAGACGTCTCCGCCCTGACCCCGTAGTGCACGGAGGGCAGCCTCCCCGATCGCATCGCGCGAAAGCGCGGTGACGAACGTGGCCTCGGGGCCCCAGATGGCACAGGTCAAAGGCCACCTTGGCCTTACCGCCACCGAAGGAGGCCTCCAACATCGGGGAGTGAAGGAGCCGTTCGCGCCCCGGAGCTTTGAGGCACAGCAGCAACTCACCGAGGGTGACGGCTCTCCCGGTCATGACGCTCGCAATACCTCGTAACACTAGCAACCTGGTTACTCCTGTCAATGGAAATGGAATATCAGTCCATTTTTTGGTATGGGCTCGGTGAGGAGCAAGTGATGCAGCGTGCGCCCCGGCCGCGCCGGCTCGAATCCGCATCGACCCGTCGAGCGAGAAGAGTACCCGCCCCCTCGAGTCCAGCAGATCGTGCCACGGTATCCGTCTCGGGTGTGCCGGGACCTCACTCACCGCCGATCGTCAGCGCCGTGCGACGAGCATTCGCCGTCCTGGATCGGCTTTCGCGCGAGCGATCCCTCACGCTGGAGCGGCTCTCCCAGGAGGTGAACCTAGCCAAGGCCACCACCCACCGCTTCCTGCTGACGTTGCAGGCCTTGGGATTTGTCCGGCGCGACGAACAGGACCGTTGGACCTTAACTCTCAAGCTCTTCAACACCGGATCGCGTGCGCTCGATCACCTCGATGTTCACAGTGCCGCGAGGCCCATCGCGGAGGAACTGGCAGACCGACTCGGCGAGACGGTGCACATGGGCGTGCGAGAGGAGGACGCGGCCGTTTACGTCCTCAAGATCGAGTCGCGCCACACCATTCGCATGCACTCGCGTGTCGGGCGCAGGATTCCCCTCTATTGCACCGCCATCGGCAAGGTCCTGCTCGCCTTCGCCGATCCGCAGGAGTGCGCGGCGACCCTGCGCTCCCTCGATCTGGCCGCACACACGCCGCACACCCTCACGAGCCGCGCCTCGGTCAAGGCCGAGCTGGACAAGATCCGGCAAGAGGGGTTTGCGGTCGACGACGAAGAACACGAGCAAGGGATCCGTTGCGTCGGTGCGCCGGTATTCGGCCACACAGGCGAGGTCCTGGCTGCCTTGTCCGTGTCGTGGCCCTCCTTCCGCTTTCCGAGCGAAGCGCAGGGTACGATCGAGGCCGTTCGCGCCGCCGCGGACCGCATCTCCTCCATCCTGGGCCATTGCGGCCAACATTGAAGACTCCGCCCCGCCCCGTTCGGTACGGCTGGGCGAATCGTGAGATGGCGAAGGAGGTCCCCCGCACCGCTGACCGGTCGTCGCCCGTCTCGCGAAGGTGGGCCCAATAGCCTTGGCGGTCCCGATGCGTGCATATCGCGGGAGAGTACCGGTTGGCTGTGCGACGGAGGTGCTCAGGAGGCGAGGATCGCGACCGCGTGGCCGATGGCTTCAGCGCTCGTCCTGCACGACAAGATGTCACGCTGGGGAGGCCTACCCGTCCTCGTCACCGCCACGACGCGGAGACCCGCCGCGATTGCGGCCTGTATTCCAGGATCGGAATCCTCGATGGCAACGCATCGATCCGGGGAGAGAGCCAGTCGACGCATGGCTTCCAGGTACCCGTCGGGCTTCGGCTTGGGAGCGGCGACGTCATCGCCGCTGATGACGACGTCGAGGAGGCGTTCAAGCAGGGTGCCTCGGAGGAGGGATCGCACCTCCTCCCGCGGTGAGGACGAAACCACGGCGGCGCGAATACTCGCCTCGAGCAACGCCTCCACTACACCCGGGAAGGGTTGGATACCGTTTGCCAGGCGAAGGTAAGCCGCGCGCTTGCGAGCCTTGAGCTCCGTGACCTTGAGCCCCGGCAGCGCATGGGTCAGCGCTCCCGCCACCTCCTCCAAGCTGCGCCCGTGCTGCCCCTCGTACCAGCCCTTCTCAAGGCACGCTCCCAGGTCGGCCACACAGTTCTCCCAGGCTCTTTGGTGTAGCGGCTCCGAGTCGAATAGCACCCCGTCGAGGTCGAGGAGGAGCGCACCCTCACGCCGGATCACTTCGCTCTCCTTCGAATGGCCTGCTACGTGGCTCGACTGCACCCGGATCTCGCTCCAGCGCCCGCTCGAGATGCCAGGCCCTTCGTCGCCTCGCTCGTGGACGCGCGATCACTCAAAGCGGCTAAGTCCTGAGGATAGCATTCGGCACGCGCTCCATTCGGAAAGAACGACGCGGAAGGGGAGGACCCGTGAGGGGTCCTCAGAGTCCTGTCCGACGCAGGAAGAAGGTGGCACAGGCTGAGCGGCGTTCCAGCTCCGTTCGACCTCGCAGCGAAGCTCCTGGCCGCGAAGGCCCCGTGCACGACGCTCCCGGGCCAGGCGTGAGCGCGGTGCTGGCCCAGGACGGGGCGCAGGTGTCTTGTTCGGGCCAGGAAGGCCGAGGCGACTGCCCGGATGCCTTACGATCGCGCGACTCACGGTGTTCGCCTCTCCGACTTTGGATCCACGGCGGCCTTGGCCAGGAGGACCTCGACGCCGAGCTCCTCGAGGGCCCGAGATTCGCCGACCGAGATGTCGTCCACGACGAGAGAGTCGATGGCGGCGGCGGGAGCGAACTGCGCGAACGAGCTCTTGCCCAGTTTGGAAGAGTCCACCAAAAGAAAGATCTTGGTAGCGATAGCCATCATCTCCCGTTTTATCTCGGCATGCTCGAGATCCGGCGTGGTCGCGCCCGTCTTGGCCGAGAACCCGTTCGCGGCCATGAAGGCCTTGTCCACCTTGAGCCCGTGCAGGAACTGCTCGGCACGGGTGCCGACCGAGCAGTGGAAGCGCTTGCGCACCGTGCCACCCACGAGGTGAATCGTGGCCGAGGGATGGTCTTCCAAGAGTTGCGCGATGACGAGGTCGTTCGTGACCACGGTGATGTCGCGGCGCGCCCCGAGCAGCGCTGCGAGTTCGAGCGTCGTTGAGCCGGTGTCGAGAAGCACGGCATCCCCATCCTCGATGCAGGCGAGAGCGCGAGCCGCCACCGCGCGCTTCGCGCCAACCTGCTGCACACGCTTTTCACCCGCGTCGAGCTCGAAACGTGCCTTGCTCTTGGCAGTAGCGCCGCCATGGGTACGTACGAGCAGCCCATCCTGCTCTAGATCACGCAGGTCGCTGCGGATGGTGGCCGGCGAGACCGAGAACTTGGCGCACAGCTCCGCCACCGTGGTCCGCTGGCGTTCGTTCACGAAGGAGATGACGCCGCGCTTCCGCTCCTCGACGAAGATCTGCTCCCTCTTCATGACCCCGTACCGATCCCCCGAGCTTCACGACGCGTAGGCCGCCGAACATCGTAGCGGAGCCCTGGTTCGGCGAGCAGAAACGTCGCTACCCTCCGCTGCTCGGCCGTGCGAGCGCGGGCCGAGGCGAGGTCGATGGTGTTGAAGTCGAACATGCCGAAGTGGTGGCCTATGACCGTGTCCACGCGGCATGCGTGAGCGAGATTCACCGCCTCCTCCAGGGTGAAGTTGCCCGGAATGCCGCCCTGCGAACGTCGGGCGTCCCGCCCGTTCACGGGGAGAAGGGCGAGGTCCAACTCGTGCCCGAGGAGGCGCGAGGGGAGGTCGGGGTAGGGCACGCAGTCACCCGAGTGATAGAGGACGGCGTTCCCGAGCTCCACCACGTAGCCCAAGAAGAGGTGCTCGCCGGCCGCATCGATCGAGATCTCCTCGTGCGCCGAGGGCAGCGGCGTGAGGCGGACGCCGGCGACTTCGAAGGCGCGGAAGGCACTCGCCGGAACCAGGCGCCCGGAGGGTACACCCCGCGACACCGCCAGCGCCGTGTGGGCAGCCGGCACCACGAATCGACAGGCCGGATTGGCAGCTGCCAGAGGTCCCAACGTGCCCGGGTCGAGGTGGTCCGTGTGACCGTGGGTCACGATAACCAAGTCCACGTCGCGCAGGGAACCTGGCTCGATCGGCGGCGGCATCATGCGCACGTGCGGAAAAGGTTTACCGCGGTACTTCACAGCCAGAGTGTCCGAGAGGTAGGCGTCGATGACGAGCCTCACCTCTGCGGCTTCGATCAGAAATCCGGCCTGTCCCAGCCACCAAGCTGAAATGGCCGTCCCGACGGGAACACCCGAACGCCGGGCCGGCACCGCCTCCGGCGAGGTCACGACGCGCGGCCCCGTCACCGCGGTGCCTCGCGCAAGCTCTCGAGCAGGTTCTCGACCGCCACCGCGGTCGCGCGCTCGACGCTCTCGTCCGTGAAGCCGCCGAGGTGGGGCGTCGCCAGAACACCCCGGGTGCGTACGAAGGATAGGTCGTCGGGCGGTTCCTTGTCGAACGCGTCCATCGTGTAAGCGGCCACACGGCGTTCTCGGAGCGCGAGCGCCATGGCCATCTCGTCCACGAGTCCCTGGCGCGCCGTGTTGACGATGACGACGCCCTTGCGCAGGCTGCCGATCGCCGCCGCGTCGAGCAGCGGCCGGGCGGAGGGAGGACAGTGCAGCGAGAGGACGTGGGCCTCGCGCAGGACGTCGGCGAACGGTGCATAGGCAAACGCGGGGGAGGGGGCAAAAGCGCGATCCGGGAACGGATCGTGGGCGAGGACCCGCATGTCGAAGGCAAGGGCGAAGCGGGCCACGAGCCTGCCTACCTTGCCGCAACCGACGAGGCCGAGGGTCTTGTCCTGGAGCTCGAACCCTTTCTCGCGTGTCCACCGCCCGGCCTTGATCTCGGCGTCGGCCGCCGCGATGGAGCGAGCTGCCGATAGGACATGACCAAAGGCCAGCTCGGCCACGCCACGGGCGTTCGCGCCCTCGGCACGACGGACGGTGATGCCGCGAGCTTGGGCTGCCTTGAGGTCGATGTTGTCGACCCCCGTTCCGTTTCGGCTGATGACCTTGAGCCGCGTGGCCCGCGCGAGGAGCCCCGCGCCGATCCGCTCCACCCCGGCGAGGTATCCAACCGCCTCGCCGATGCAGCTCCCCAGTTGTTCCTCGGTAGGCTGGGTGCCCCGACAGGGAAAAACCAGCTCGTAGCCCTCGGCGGTGATGCGCTCGAGCAAGGGGTGCCCACTCCTGGTGAGAGAACGCGGCGTCACGATCACTTTGTCCACAGCTTGCCCACCCCTAGCGTATGAGGGTCCGCTACCCAGCTGCAGGATGCGCTCGAAGCATCTCTTCGGCGCACAAGTATCCGCGAGCCCGCCCGCGCTCGGCAGCGAAGCTACGACCTTGGCTGGCCTGGACGGGCGCGGCTCGATCGCCCCCATGACCGAGTGCCGGTCGCCCGTGGCCGGGGAGGCTCGCTGCCGACGAAGGGCCGGCCTCCACCTGACGAGGACCCCCGCCTTGTAGCCGTGCTCCTCCGGCCCCTGAAAGGGCCGCCGGGCGGACCCGGCTTCGGCCAGTACTCCTTCCGCCACGTTGCGTCTCGTCGGGTGTGCGCGGGTGAAGCCAGCGCTCGAATTCTCGGAAGGCTCGACGCGAGCCGGCTAAATCCCTCGGAGCTGAACATGACGTGCAGGCCATGCTCGCGCTCTTTGCCTCAGCGGGCGGCAGCCGCAATTCGGCAGAGTTCGTCGAAGATGGGGCCACTCGTGGGAATGTCGCGGTGGAACACTTCGGCGATGACCCGGGTCCAGCCGTGAATGAAGTAGACCCAGCCGTCCTCGATGGCGAGGTGGCACGATTCACGCTGCGCGCGCGCCTGGTCGAGGAAGACGAGCTCGCCCCGATAGTTGTACTCCCAAACCATCCCCTCCTGAGGAAAGCGGGCCGCATTCGTGAGTGGCGAGCCGGGGGCGTCCTTCCCCAGGCCGGTGGCATTCACCACCAGCGAGCCCGGTTTGAGCCCGTTCACCACTTCGTCGTTCCGGGCCGCGGTCTCGGCCAGCACGTATTCCATCCGTAGGCCCGGATTGATGCCCCGGTGCACCTCGCGCATGTGCTCCAGCCGCTTCGGACTCCGGTTCGTGACCACGATGCGGCTCGGCCATTCCGTGCGCGGCTTCTGCTTCATGAGGTAGCAGGTGAGGGCGAGCGAGGAACCGCCCGCCCCGAGCAGGCACATCTCCGCTCCGGTCCGTTGCCAGTAGCCGGTGGGCACGAAGGCCTCGAGCGAGAGGCCGCTCGTTATAGGGTCCTTCGCGTGTCCGACGAGCTTCTTGCCTTCCTTGGAGATGGAGGAAATCTCGGCCAGAAGCTCCGCATAGGGATCGAGGTAGTCGAACTGATCGCGTGCTGCCTCCAGCAGATCCATCTTGTGGGTGGTGACCAGGCCGCCGAGCGAGAGTCGGTCTCCCTTGAGGAAGGCGACGACCGTCCGGTAGACCATTGGGTCATCGTGCCACCGACAGTCAATTCCGCGGATCTCGACATCGCCGAGCTTCAGGTACTCGGCCCACCGCGGGAAGACGCGCATGATGGAGGACTTCGAGGTCGTGACGCCCACGAAGTAAAAGCTGGGCTTGCGGGCCGGGGTGAGATCGTTCACGTTCACGGAGACTTCTCCAGTCGATCGGGCTCGCGTGACAGGGTATCGAGCGCAGCGAGCAGGGTTTGGTAGCGGGCAATGCGAGCGCGGTAGAGCGCCCGGTCATGGCCGGTGGGCAACACCGGCGGGGCGAGCTTCACCCAGCTCTGGGCGGCGGCGGCGAGGTCGAGCACCGCTCCGACGGCCGCGGCCGCCACGAGCGCCGCGCCCATCGGCGCCCCACCGCCACGTTGAACGGGTCTGAGCGGCATCCCGAGTACCTCCGCCTTGAGGGCGTTCCAGGCGCTGTCGCGTGCACCTCCCCCCGTGGCCCTGAGCTCGGTGAGCGACAGGCCCGGTTGCGAGTTGAGAACCGCATCGCGATAGAGGGCGTACTCGAGCGCCACGCCCTCGAGCAGGCTGCGGTAGAGGCGAGTCCGATCGTGGGCGCGCGTCAAGCCGAACCAAGCACCACACATGTGCGGCGCGCTCGGCATAACGCGGCCCTCCATGTGCGGAATGAAGTACGGATCGTCGAGGCGTGGCTCGAGCCGGGCGATCTGGGCGCCGAGCGAGGACACGACCTCGGCGAGCGAGCCCCGGCCTTCCGGCGAGGCGAGTTCGTCCACGAACCAGTTGAGGTTGAGCCCACCGCCGTTGATGTAGGCATAGGGATGCCACAGACCGGGGATGGCGGAACGGCCGCAGCCCAACACGCCCGAGGCGACATCCGGCGCGAAGGCTGGAACCGTCGCGGCGAAGACGGAAGCCGTGCCGGCCACGTCCACACAGATCCCGGGCTCGACCGCGCCGCAGGCCAGGAAAGAGGCGGCCGTGTCCCCCAGGCCGGCCGCGACCGGCGTGCCGGAGAGGAGCCCCGCAGCGCGAGCGCCCTCCGCGCTCACCTTGCCGACCACGTCGAGCGGACTCACGATGCGCGGAAGCTTCGCCGGGTCGACCTCGAACTCGGCACACAGTTCGAGGTCCCAGCGGCGCTCGGCGTTGCGGGCGAAGCCCGAGAAGTGGAGATAGGTGTCATCGATGAAGGCTTGAGCGGCCGACAGGCCGCACAGCCGCATGGCTGCGTGGCCGCCCGGCTGCACGAAGGCCGCCACCCGTGCGTAGATCTCCGGCCGAGTGGAGAGCCACCACAGGATCTTCGGCCCGTGGTTGATGCTCGGGACGTTGCCGGTCCGCTCCAGAATGGTCCTTCCGGCACGACGCTGCATCGCCTCGATGGACGGGGCGCACCGGGTGTCGAGCCAGGAGTCGTAGGGCGTGACCGCCTTCCCGTCCTTACCGACGCCGATGACGCCCGCCATCTGGCCGTCGATGGCCACCGCAGCGATCCGCGCCGGGTCCACTCGGGACTTCTCCAGGCAGGCTCGAATGGTGCGGCATGCGGAAGCGTATTGCCGATCGGGATCCTCCTCGACCATGCCCGGGCCGGGCCTGATGAGGTTCGATGCCTCGTCTGCCTCGGCGAGAAGTGCTCCGTCGAGCGCATGCAGGGCGGCGCGAGTTCCCTGCGTCCCGATGTCCACGCCGATGACACAGTTGTGGTCCATGGTCGTCACGCGAGCGCGAAGCCGGACTTGAGCCCTTCCCCGCGAGCGGCCGCGGCGAAGGCTTCCGGCGCTTTGTCGAGATCGAAGACCGCGGTGATGACGTGCTGGACGGAGAGCCGCCCACCGGCCAGCATGCGTAGACACTGTCGGTATTGGGCCAGGCTCTGGCGGGTGGTTCCGGTCACCGTGATCTGTTTGTAGTGGATGACGTTGGTGTCGAGGGGAACGACCTCCTGGCCCGCGGGGAGACCCCCGAAGAAGATCACCCGTGCATCGAGCGCTGGCAAGGCGAACGCGAGCTGCTGGGTGGCTGCGCTGGAGGCGGCCGTGACGATGATGTCGGCGCCTCGTCCTCCCGTCAGCTCGAGGACCCGCTCCTTCACTCGCTCTGGCCCGAGCGTTACGAAGGAAGGCTCCTCGCTGGCGCACACGGCGAGACGTCCCTCGTTGAGGTCGTGGATCATGACGAGGCCGGCGCCAGCCATCGCGTAGAGCTTGGCATGCATGAGACCGATGGGGCCGGCCCCGATGACGAGCACGGCATCGCCCGGTCTGAGATGGGCGCGCTCGAACGATGCGTAGACGCAGGCGAGCGGCTCCGCCAACGCCGCCTCGCGGAACGACAGGCCCTCGGGTATGGGGCAGACGTTCCCCTGGGCCACCGCCGCCGCGGGAACGCGAACGAGTTCCGCGAACCCGCCGTCCACGTGGATGCCGATGGCCTTGAGCTCGGCGCAGTGATGGGTCCTGCCCGCCACGCACTGATCGCAGACCCCGCAGCCGTAATTGGGCGCCACCGCCACCGCCTGCCCACGCTCGTAGCCACGCACCTGCGGCCCCACTTCCTCGACGACCCCGGAGAGCTCGTGGCCGAGGGTGATGGGCAGGATCTGGGCACCGTTCTTGAGCATGCGGACATCGGTCCCGCAGATCATCGCGGCTCGAACGTGGATCAGGATCTCGCCGGGGCCGGCGGATGGATCGGGAACGGAGACCACGCGGAGGTCACCCTTACCGTAGAGCTTGGTTGCCTTCACTGGTTTTTCTCCTCCGTGAGCTTCACCGGGACCCCGGTGGCGATGGAAAGGTTGCCCGCGTTCACCGCCCGCACCGCTTCGAGACCGTCACGCCCCGACGGGCTCGGGGCGCGGTCCTGCAGGATAGAGCGCACGAAGGCGCGATCCTCTTCCCGGTATGCGTCGGCGAAAAGCTCGCGCCAGCTCCGGACAGCGGGAGAGACGAGCCGGGATTCGCCGCAAACCACCACGGTCGAGCTCGCGAGCGAGCCGGCGAACAGGACGCCCTTGGTACCCAGGATCTCGAGCCTGGAATCGTAGCCGTAGCCTACGCCCTGCGCCCCGTCGATGATGCCTTGTGCACCACGTGTGAAGCGAACCGTCATGGCGACGTTGTCGTAGAAGTCCGGGTAGGCAACCCGGGCTTCCGGAGAGCGGTAGTTTCCCGCCACCGCATAGACTTCGGCGAAGTCGTCCCCTGCGAACCAGCGCAGCGTGTCGATGTCGTGGCTGTTCACCTCGGCGAGGGGCCCGTTACTCTTCCTGATGTCGTACATCCACGGCTGGGGCATGCTGGGGCCGCGCGTGAGTGACTTCACGAGGACCAAATCGCCGATGCTCCCCCCGTCGAGCGCCTCCTTGGCCGCCACGAAGTCGCGGTGATACCGGCGCATGAAGCCGATCTGCAGCTTCACGCCCGCCTGCTCGCAAGCGCTGATCATGGCCGAGCATTCCTGCGCGTTCACGGCCATCGGCTTCTCGCACAGGACGTGACGCCCCGCCTGCGCGGCCGCGACCACGATGTCCCGGTGAAAATCGGTGGGCGTCACGACGACGAGTGCGTTCACCGCCCGATCGGAGAGCGCCTGGCGGTAGTCCGCATAGCCTTTGTCGAGTCCGAGTTCGCGGAGCGCCGCTTCCCGCGCCGCGGCCATCGGGTCGACCATGGCAATGAGCCGAGCACCCGGGATCCCTTGCGCGAAGTTCCGCGCATGGATCATGCCGGCCCGTCCCGAACCCACGACTGCGATGCCGATCATCGCGTTGCTCATGCGCGACCCTTGTCGAATTACCGGCGAAAGTCAACGATATACTGTCAACAAAGTATCGAGTTGCCAGGTTCGGCCCTGTTCGCTTGTAAATCGACAACAGGGGGCAACATGCACGGAGGCGAGCCGGAAGAAGCGACGGCGAGCGTCGGACGCGCTGTCCGTGGCGCGGGGCCTGCGCGCCGATTCGCCTCATCGACGTCGCGCGTGATCGGTTGAGTGCTCGCATCGTGAGTCGGGGGCAAGTGTCGGCCGGAGGCCGGCTTCGGCGAGGCCGGCGACCCGAGGGCCTCCGAGCGCAACACCCTGCTCTGCGTCCGGGCGGTCGTGCGGCCCGCGAACCAGGGTACGGACTTTGAAACAGGGTTGGGCTTTCACAGACCAGGGCCGTTTCGCCCGGTCGCCTCGAAGGCGCCGGTTCGCATGGCTGCGAGCGCCCGCTTCATGTCGTGGAGGCGCTGGATGTACGCCTGATCCTGCCTCAGCGCCACACCGGTGGCGAGGAGGTCGATCACCACGAGACCGGCGATGCGCGAGGTGCTGGGCGTGTAGAGGTCGGTGTTCTCGAGCGTCTCCACCAAGATGCAGACGGTGCAGTGCTCAGAGAGAGGCCCCAGCGTGCCGCTGATGCCGATCACCGCCGCCCCGTTGTCGCGCGCTCGACGCGCGCACTCGATGACCGAGCGTGTGTGGCCGGTGTTCGAGACCGCCACCGCGACGTCGCCGGGTCCCAGCATGGCCGCCGAGATGAACTGTTGGTGACTGTCAGGGTTCGCGACGCAGGGGACGCCGAAGAGCGGAAACTTCTGCTGGGCGTCCTGGCTGATGATGCCCGAGGCCCCGTGGCCATAGAACTCGATCCTTCGGGCACGGGAGAGCAGATCGATGGCCTTGCGGACTGCGCCGAGGTCGAGGGAGCGGCGGGCCCGATCCAAGCTGCTCATGGTGTAGTCGAACAGCTTGCGGGCCACCTCTTCGGTCGAGTCACCGGGGCGGATGGCGGAATGGGTGGCTGGAACGCCGAAAGCCAGGCTTTGTGCCAGCTGAAGTTGGAAGGACTTGAAGCTCTCGCACCCGATGGCCGCGCAAAACCGCATCACGGTGGGGTCGCTCACCGCGGCCGCGCGCGCCGTGACGGCGACACTGGCCTGGATCGCCCAGGAGGGGTCCCTCAGCACGACTTCTCCCACCCGCCGCTCGGACCTACGCAGCGTGGGCAGCCGTTGCTGGATGACCTCGAGGAGATTCGAGCCGCTTCCGCTGCGGAGCGGTGCGATCGAGGGGGTCTTTTGCGGTTCCGTCCCCGACTGTCGAGGCCTCCTGGCGAGGCCAGGAGCCCTGTCCGGCCGAACCGTGCGTGACCGTGCCGCCATCTCCTGTAGTGTAGCTACAAAAAGCCGCCCGATCCACCCCTCGCGCACCGGCCCGGTCGCGCCGGACGCTGTCGCCCGCCGACCCTGAAATGCCAGGCGGACCAGCCCGGATCAAGGTCCAGGCGGCGCGCTGCCATTCATCGCGGCCGTTGACAGCGCCCGAGCCTGATGGGATAGTCCCATCATCTTGTAGTGTTACGACATGAGGCCTCGGCATGACCATCTCCACCGTGATCCCGCCCGCTGCCCCGAGCATCGACCTCGCCACGGGCCGGCTCGTGGGAGCCACCCGCCACTACGAAAAGCGGCTCAAGGACCTCACCGGCCTCTACGAGGACGAGGCCGCCTTCGACGCGCTCGCGGTCACCATCGGAGATGAGGTGGTCTACGAGGTCTGGGAGTACCGTGCGAGCGAGAGGCCGGGCGACCTGGTGTTTGGCTCGAGTGTGATGAAGCCAGGCTCGGTGGGCCAGGAATTCTTCGTCACCCGCGGGCACCAGCACCTCATCGCAGACCGGTCCGAAATCTACCATTGCGTTCGCGGCTCCGGAGTGATGCTCATGGAGCATCCCGACGGTGAAGTGAAGGCTCTGGCAATGACGCCCGGAGTGATCGCGTACGTACCGCCGGATTGGATTCACCGGAGCGTCAACGTCGGACGCGATACGCTCATCACCATCTTCTCGTACGCAGCCGATGCCGGTCAGGACTACGGAATCATCGAACGATCGGGCGGGATGCGGGTGAGGGTCGTTCAGGACGGGCGAGGTGGCTTCAGGCTCTTCGACAATCCTGCCTGGAAGCCGCATCGCTAGGCGGCGGCGACGGGCGCCTTACCGCCGTTCTTGGGCAGAGGAGGTGACGTCGCGGAAAACCCTTCATCGGAAGGGTCATCCTCGGTATCATCACGACATCATGAACCTGGCGGTGTCCCCGGGTGCCACCGGGAGGTCGTGATGGGTGTTCATCATCGTCATCGCGGTGTTGCAGGAGCACGCGGCGAGCTGGGTGGGCCGTCGCTGATGATCGCCTGACGGGGTTCCCCTATGGCCAATGATCTGATGCTGGCGGTGGACGTGGGCACCGGTAGCGTGCGCGCGGCCCTGGTCGACCGCAGGGGCACCATTGTCGCCTTCGATCAGCATACCCACGAGCAGATCATCCCCCGTTTCGGCTGGGCCGAGCAGCGCGCAGCCGACTGGTGGCAGGGCACCACCGTCGCTGTCCGAGGCGTCCTCGAAAAGGTCCCCGGCGCGGTGTCGCGAGTGGCCGGGGTGGCCGTTTGCGGGCAGATGAACGGTACCGTGCTTCTCGACGATGACGGCCGTCTCACCCGAGAGACGGTGCCGCTCTGGAACGACAAGCGTGCCCAGGACTTGGTCGTGGCCTTCCGAGAGAAGCACCCGACCGGGGCCTATCTCGCGCTCACCGGTAACCCACCGGCCCCGGCTTGGCCAGGTCTCAAGCTCCAGTGGTTCCAGCTGCACGAGGAAGAGACCTACCGAAAGACGACTACCGTGCTCACGCCGAAGGACTATGTGAACTATCGGCTCACCGGGGTCCGTGCTTTCGACCTCACGGAAGCTTCGCTCAGTTTCATGATGGATGTGCGGACCTGCGATTGGTCCCCGACCATGCTCGATCTGCTGGGGGTAGACCGGCGAAAGCTGCCGCGCATCAGCCGACCCACCGAGATCCTGGGTACCGTGACCGCCGAAGCGGAGCGCGAAACCTCTCTTCTCGCAGGAACGCCGGTGGTCGCCTCAGCGTCGGACTTCCCGGTGGCGCTCCTCGGCTCGGGTGCTTGCTGGCCCGGGCGCGGCTCGGACGTGACCGGCACCTCGTCGATCCTGACCATCGTCGCCGAGAAACCCCTCCTCCATCCCGAGATTTCCAACACCGCCACGCCGAACGGTCTGTGGGGCGGATTCGTGCTGGTCGACGCCGGCGGAGACTCGGTGCGCTGGGCGCGGCGCGCCTTCCACGATAACGGAGTCGACTTCGACACGATGGTGACCTGGGCGGCCCAGGCTCCACCCGGGGCGGATGGACTGTTCTTCCTGCCCTTCCTCTCGGGCGAACGGCTTGGGGCCCATCCCAATTCCCGCGCGCAGTTTTTCGGTCTCACCGCGAGTCACGGAGCTCCACATCTCCACCGGGCGATCCTGGAAGGAGTAGCCTTCGCCCTCAGGCGACACATCGGGGTCATGGAGAAGGTCGGCGGGCGACTTGAGCGGCTCATGGCGTCAGGCGGCGGCGCGAAGACCAAACTCTGGCTCAAGATCAAGGCCAGCATGTACGGCACCCCGGTGGTCGTTCCCCGTGAGCCCGAGTGCGGGGTCATCGGATGTGCGGCGATCGTGTGGACTGCCCTCGGCGATCATCCGTCGCCGCAGGCCGCCGCCGACGCGCTCGTCCAGTTTGAAGAAGAGATCGCGCCCGACCCGGTCTGGCAAGAACGCTACGACGCCATGTTCCCAATCTTCGACCGGCTCTATTTGCAGGGCCAGGCCTTCTACGACGACCTGGACCGGCTGGCCCTCTGACCGTTCGAATCCGCTGCTTGGCGAAAGGAGACCCCGATGAAGCAGGCCCTCATGACCGCCCCTGGCAGGATCGAGTTTCGTGATGTCCCCATGCCCGCTCTCGCACCAGGGCAGGTCCTCGTCCGCATGAAGAAGATCGGGGTTTGCGGTTCGGACATCCACGTCTATCACGGAAAGCATCCCTATACCTCTTATCCCGTGGTGCAGGGCCACGAGGTGTCCGGGGTCGTGGAACGCGTCGGAGACGGCGTGCGCGACTTCATCCCCGGCGATGCGGTCACCTTCCAGCCGCAGGTCACGTGCGGGACCTGCTACTCCTGCACGCACGGCGCCTACCACATCTGCGACGACCTCAAGGTGATGGGCTTCCAGACCACGGGTGCGGCCTCGGAGTTCTTCGCCGTCGACGCCCAAAAAGTGTTGAAGTTGCCGCGATCCATCAGCTTGGAGCACGGCGCGATGGTCGAGCCGCTCGCCGTGGGTGTGCACGCGCTCGGACGCTCCGGGGGAGCAGCGGGCAAGAAAGTGCTGGTGCTGGGAGCTGGCCCCATCGGCAACTTGGCTGCGCAGGCCGCCCTCGGTCTCGGCGCCGCATCGGTCCTGCTCACCGACGTGAGCGACTGGCGGCTGGAATTGGCGGGTCGATGCGGAATCGCTCATCGGGTGAATTCAGCCAAGTTGGACTTGGGCCAAGCTCTCCGCGACAACTTCGGACCCAACAAGGCCGACCTCATCCTGGAATGCGTCGGCGCACAGAAGACTGTCGAACAGGCGGTGGCACTGGCGCGAAAGGGTACCGACATCGTGGTGGTCGGAGTCTTCGGCGACAAGCCCGTGGTCGACATGGGAGTAGTACAGGACCGGGAGCTGCGCCTCGTCGGCACTCTCATGTACCAGGAACCGGACTGGAGAAAAGCGATCGCCCTCATCGAGCAGGGCAAGGTCAACCTCGCCCCGCTCGTTACCCATCGGTACAAGTTCGCCGACTACCTCGAAGCGTACCGATACATCGACGCGAACCGCGAGCGCGCCATGAAAGTGATGATCGCCGTAGACGAGTGACTCGGGCGCAGTGGGTGAGCACGAGGCCGCGCAGCTCGTGCCGGAAAGCCACCACGGCCCCGCCCGGCACAGGCACCCGCGAGAAGCCTGCGTGCGGATCGGGATTTCTCTCGCCTCAGGGGCCACCGTCTGGCACTCGTGCGGGAGGACGACGTGATCTAAAACCCGGAATTGCCCTCCGGATTCCGAACTCGCGTATCCGCGCCTCTGCCTACGGGGCGACCAAGGACCCCACATGTGGAAAAGGGTCTCCCACGGTGTTGCGGAAGTTTCGAAGCGGTAGCACACTCCCAGCGAAGCCACTCCTCGCGCGCTGTGCAAACCTCGACGACGAACTCACCGGGCGAAAAGTGCAAGCGTGGAGAGACGCAAAGCCCCGGCCGGAGGAAGAGAGATCGCCACCGCTGGCCGAAGAGGCATGAGTGGCAAGTGCCGCCAGGTTCAAGTGCCGACTCCCCACCTTAAGCCCTCCTCGGTGCGGACCTCTTTCAGCGATCGCAAGCCGGAAAAAGTGCGGTTCGAGGCGGTTGACCTGCCCGTCCCAGCTAGCATCGGGCGCGGCGAGGCGCCTTGCTTTGAGGGAGGAAGTCAATCAGGGACTCATCGGTGTAATTGATGCGGTCGTCCGCCTCTTCGCATAGCAGCCCGTATCCCGTGCCGCCGGCACATCGTCTGGGCACGGCGAGGCCTGCGGGCGGAGGCCTGGCTGCAGCAGGTTGCAGCTCCCGGGCTCTCGGCGGTCAAGTCGAGGAGCAGATCGAGTTCGTGCATGACGAGATACGTCCAACAGCCCAATCACACCCGGGAGCGATGATAGCGTCACCGCGTGGTCGCCTCGGCAAGGCCGCCTCCGCTGTGCAAACACGAATTGTCCGGTAGCCACCACGAAACCTTGGCTCGACTCGCCGAACGCGCGATCGAGAGCGACTTCCACGTGAAGAAGGGCGTCATCCTGCCGCGCAAGGGGCTCGGGGAGATGAAGAAGCTGCTCCTTGAGCCGACGAGCGGCGAGACCCGGCTCGGCTTTGTAGAGAACTCGGCCATCCTGCAGCGCCCGGACGTGCTCCTGGAACCAGCAACTGGATGGAAACCCCGGCGCCCGGGCCGGTGCCGAGGCCATGGGCAACGCCCGGCGCGGCCTATCGCCATGCGGGCTGCAAAGATCCGCGCAGATGGTGTTCGTGGGACGTCTAGGCCGAGGTGCCGCCACGTGCGGCGAAGCACGGCGGGAGACCCCAATGGGAACAGGAACGGGCGAGCGGGCAGCCGTTTAGGTACACGGTGCTGTGCGTGCGTTGGCGCTCGTGCGGGCGAGGCACTCTCGCACTATGGTTCTGTCACGGACACTCAAGAAGGAAAGGATAATCGCTATGTCATTGCGGATCGGCGACGAAGCGCCCAACTTCACGGCGCAGACTACCCAGGGTCCGATCGATTTTCACCGCTGGATCGGTGATGGGTGGGCAATACTCTTTTCGCACCCCAAGGATTTCACGCCCGTGTGCACGACCGAGCTTGGCTACATGGCTCGCATCAAGCCGGAGTTCGACAAGCGCAACACGAAGATCATCGGCCTGAGCGTCGATTCCGTCGAAGATCACAGGCGATGGGCGAGGGATATCCAGGAGACGCAAGGCACGGCGCCAAACTACCCCATCATTGGGGATTCAGACTTCCAGGTGGCGAAGCTCTACGACATGCTGCCAGGCACGGTGAGCGGCGACGTCAAGTCGCGCACGGCGGCGGCGAATGCCACCGTGCGATCGGTGTTTCTCATTGGTCCGGACAAGAAGATCAGGCTCATCCTCATGTATCCCATGAGCACGGGCCGAAACTTCGACGAGGTGTTGAGGGCTCTCGATTCAGTTCAGCTGACGGCGAAACACAGGATATCGACGCCGGCCAACTGGAAGCAGGGCGAGGATGTGATCATCTCGGGATCGGTCACAGATGAGGAGGCCAAGGGCCAGTACCCGGAGGGCTGGAGGGCACCGAAGCCATACCTCCGCATCGTGCACCAACCCAGGTGAGGACTGCTCCGGTGCGCGGACGGCTGGCCCTCTTCTCACGCTTCCTGCCAGTGGGCTCGTCCGGAGCACAAGAGGCGCCACGAAATGCTTGAAGGACGTGAGTGTCTGGAGTGTGCCTTGGGATGATCACCCTTTTCGGCAAACAGGCGAGGGCGAGTGATGCGGTTGACCTCTTGCTCGAGTGCCACGGCCGAATTCGGTCGTTCCTGGCTCTCGCGCGAAGGTTAACGGAGGCTCAGACGGCGGAGCGGTCCGCGATCTCCGAGGCTGCCGAAAGCGTGCGCCGGTATTTCAGCGAAGCGCTGCCGCTTCATGCCGAGGACGAGGAAGAATCGATCCTGCCCCGCCTCCGGGGTAGGGATCCCAGGCTCGATGATGAACTCGCGGCGATGGCGCGTGAGCACCGCGAACACGAGGCACCCCTTGCCGTTCTTGTCGGAGCGTGCGAAGCCATCGCGCGGGATCCGACCCGTCACGTGGAGTTCCTCAGCGCGATCGCGGTGTCCTCCCAAGAGTTGGAGCGCCACTTCGCCTTGCACTTGCAACGCGAGGAAGAGCTCATCTTTCCGGCCGTTCGCGAGCTCCTGGACTGTTCGTCAGGCTCGGAGATCATGAATGAAATCCGCACGCGGCGCTCCGCTCATTCCTGAGCTTGCTGGCCAGGTATTTTGCGCTACGCGCCGCGCATGCCTCTAGATGGCTTCATTCGAGAGAGAACTCAGGAGGCTCGACAAGGAGCCGCATTCGTGGGGAGATGGCTGGGGGGGGGGCGGCCCGAACGCCGGCGAGCCATGCGCCACCACCTCATGAGCCTGTTCCGCGACGGGGAGCGAAAGAGCGTGCAGCCCATGACGGCGCGTCGGCGAGTATTCGCCGCCAGCGCTTCACGACGGTACCGACATGAGAAACGGCAACAGGTATGGCGAGGCGACACCTCGTCGTCTCGTGCGTGCAGGACCTTGAGTCGGGCTGCCGGTTTCTCGATTGGGTTTTATTTCTTCCGGTCCTTCTCGAGTCGGCGATCAAAGTCGATCACGTACCAGAGGAGGCCGGCGTTGATGAGAAACAACGCGAGGGAAGCGAGCGTGGCCGGAAGAAGCACCCCGGCCGTTCCGGATAGGGCTCCTTCCAAGGCAGCTCCCAATAGCCACAGTTGAATCACCACCAGGGTACCGATGAGGAAGCCGATCCCTGTGAACAGAGCCAAACCTTGTCCACGGGCTTCCACGTCACACCTCCACGCCCACGGCGTAAACATCCCCATCGCGTTCTTCGAGCGCGATGCGGGGAAGCCGTCGCGTGGGCGGCCCAGCAAATGGCCGCCCGTCCACCCCGTCGAACCAGCCTTGATGACATGGGCAGTGCAGTTCATCGGTTCCAGGCTCGTGTATGACTGCGCAAGACAGGTGCGTGCACACTTGCGAGTAGGCGGCCAAGCGACCGCTGCCGAGACGCAAGAGAATGCACGGATCAGAAGGTGAGGGGAAACGGAAGAGGACGGTTCCCCTGGGCGGGATGTCCGCTTCTCGAGCGATGCGCACGGGAGGGTAGGTCACGATCCCAGTTCGCCGCGCCAAGAGGGATACCACACCGGTAGCGCCGACGAGGAGTGCCGAACCGAGAGTAAGAAACTTCGCCAATTCGCGCCGCGTGACGTACTGGTCCTCGTCCCAGCGGATCGGGAAATCGAGTTGCCAGCGTGGGGCCTTCGAACCGGGGTAGTCCGTCATGGCGAGGTCGCCTCCAGCAGAGCCGCCACATCGTACGGAGCGTGTGGTGCAGGGTGGGTCCGCGTGCCAGCGAGCTGGACCAGGTCGGGCCGGACCTCCTGCGCAGTCTCCGGCACGATGACGTAAACCTTGGTCTTGACCACCTCTTCGCCAAACACCCAGCGGTTCACCGCCTTACCGTTGCGAGTGCGCTCGATCTCCGTGAGCGTGGTAAAGGCCAGGGCCTGAGAAGGGCAAACCGTGGCACACATCGGGCGCAGGCCGACGCTGGTGCGATCGTAGCAGTAGTCGCACTTCATCATCTGATCGAGCTCGGCGAAGTAACGTGGAACACCGAAAGGGCACGCGAGGACGCAGTTAGAGCAGCCGATGCATCGCGGTTTGAGCGAGCTCTGGGTCACCCCATCGGGCGTCTGTTTGATGGCGTCGGCTGGGCAAACCCTTGCGCAGATCGGATCCTCACAGTGCATGCACACCTGCGGCGCTGTCTGGACGCTGTCGCCGCGCTCAATGACTTCGAGGTGGATCATGGAGCGGCCGCGGTGCGTGTCGCACTCCTCGCAGGCCTGGACACACGCTTGGCAGCCGATGCAGCGCGAGTAGTCGATGAAGAAGGCAAGCTCATTCACACCACGCCCCCAGCCTCCGGCGCCAGCCGCGCAAGCGAGTCGTCGGGTCGGTTGGCCCGCGAGACACGTACCGCACAGATCTTGAATTCGGGGATGTGCGAGATTGGGTCCAAAGCACGGTTGGTCAAGCGGTTCGCGGCACGGTCGAGCGGCCAGTGGTAGGGTACGAAAACGGTGTCCGGCCGGATGGTGGTGGTCACCAGGGCATGGACCACGATCTCTCCCCGTCGGCTCGCCAGGCGCACGAAGTCCCCGCTGTTAACTCCAAGCGAGGCGGCCAAACGCGGGTGGAGCTCACACCAGGGCTCCGGAGTCTGATCGACAAGACCTCCGATTCGACGTGTCTGGGAGCCGGAGAGGTAGTGGGCGACTACCCTTCCGGTGGTGAGGATGATGGGGTAGTCCCCGTCCGGTTCCTCGGCTGAGGGTCGCCATTCGACCGCCTGGAGGTGAGCTTTCCCGTCCGAGTGCCCAAAGCGCGACCCCTCGTACAATCTTGGGGTCCCCGGGTGGTCGAGCGCCGGACAGGGCCAGAAGATGCCATTCTCGGCCTCGATGCGCTCCCAGGTGATCCCTGCATAGTCGGAGACCCCGCCCCGGGAGGCCACCCGCAGTTCGTCGAAGATCGCCCTCGGCGAACTGAATGCAAACTTGTCGGCGACGCCCAGGCGGGAGGCGAGATCGCAGACGATGCGCCAATCTTCGCGAGCACCCCCAGGCGGCCTCACCGCTTGGCGATGCCGGATTACGCGTCCCTCCACATTGGTGGTTGTGCCCTCGTCCTCCTCCATGAGTGAACCAGGCAGGACCACGTCGGCGTGTCGCGCCGTCTCGGAAAGAAAGAAATCGATCACCGCGAAATACTCGAGCCGCTCGAGCGCCTCGCGCACATAGCTCTGGTCGGGGAGGGAGACGAGAGGGTTGAAGCACAAGAGGAGAAGCCCCTTGATCCTTCCTTCGTGGATCGCATCCACGAGCGGCACCGCCGAAAGGCCCTTGTGCGGGATCGAGCTTTCCGGGACTCGCCACACCTCCGCGATGTAGCGGCGGTGATCAGGGTTCTCCAGATCGCGCGATCCTGGAAGCTGATCGCACTTTCCACCCTGCTCGCGCGCTCCCTGGCCATTGCCCTGCCCAGTGACCATCGCATACCCGCAACCTTCCCGCCCGATGCGCCCGGTGGCGAGCACGAGGTTCAAGGCCGCGAGGCAATTGTCCACGCCCTTGGAGTGGTGCTCGATCCCCCGTGCGTGCAAGAGGAAGCTCGTTCGTGCAGGGCCCCAGATCTCGGCTGCTTTCACGATGAGGGAGGCGGGAACGCCCGCAATCTTCGCGCCTACCTCGGGGGTATATCGACCTACCGCGGCCTCCACCTTCTCCCATCCCGTGGTGTGCTCCGCCAAGAAGCGCCGATCGACCCACCCCCGCTCGATCATGACGTGGAGCATCGCGTTGAAGACGCCGATGTCGCCGCCCGGACGCACCGGAATGAACAGGTCCACGGTGCGAGCGATGGGAGTGAGTCGTGGATCGAGCACCACGATCCTTGCGCCCCGTTCGCGTGCTTGCCACAGGTAGTCGGTCGTGATGGGCGCACACTCGCCGATGTTGGCTCCGGCTACCAGAATCGCTTCAGCCTTGGCGATGTCGCTCCAGGGATTCGCACTGCGGTCGATCCCGAAGACTTTTTTCGAGGCCGCGGCAGCCGAAACCATGCACAAGCGCCCGTTGTAGTCGATGTTGGAGGTGCGCACTGCTACCCGGGCGAACTTGCCCATGAGGTAGGCCTTCTCGTTGGTGAGCGATGCGCCGGTCAGGATGGCGAAGGCGTCGTCTCCGTAAGCTCCCTGAATGCGACGGATCTCGCGTGCCGTTCGGTCGAGCACGGTGTCCCAGTTCGCCTCCCGGAATCCCACCCCCTCCACTCGCTCGAGCGGTGCGAGCAGCCGGTCCGGACTGGCGTCCTGCAAATAGCGTTTGACGCCCTTGGGGCAGAGCTTCCCCCGATTGAACGGAAAGTCTTCCCATGGCTCGAAACCTACGACCTGCTCGTTCTTGACCTTGAGCTGGATCCCGCACTGCTGCCCGCAGAAGCAGCAGTGGGTCTTGACGATGCGGTCGGGCTCGCCACGGCTGGTCCAGCCACCGAGCGGGAGGCGGTTGGCATGCGGCCCGTGGCGGGCGACGAGTTCCTCCACCGGGATGGGGAGTCTAGCCACCTCAGATGCCCTCCGGCCGCGGCCGCCCTTCCGTGCGCCACAAGGTGTCCTGCGCGATGGCGAGCATCTTCCGGCGACAAGCCGGGCAGAATCGCTGGTAATGGTACCCGGCTGCCGCGTAGCGGATCTGCAGGGCTGCCTCGACCTGTTCGAGATCAGAAACGTGGAGGCCCGAGCCGAATGGCTGGCCACAGCGAGTGCAGACGGCCTGGGCGCCGGCGGCCCCTTCGCGCTTGTACAGAGCGATCCCGAGCTGGGCGGGGCGCTGAAAGATGTGGAAGAACTTCCCAAAGGGCAAATAGATGAGCCCGAAGATGACGGTCACTGCATGGAGCTGCGCGAGAAAACCGTACTCGAAGCCACGCATCCAATGCGTGGACACGGTGAGGAGCAGACCCGTCGCCGAGATGGCAAAGAGGATGACGATCGGGAGCAGATCGGAGGCGAGCTGCTGGACTGCGAGAGCGCCTCGATCGCGCCCGCGACGCCAGATGGCGAGTGCCAGCCCCGCGATGACCAGGACCGCTGCGATGTCGAGCACCTGGAAGATGAGGGGAGCGATAGCGCCTGCCCACCTGAAGCGGAAGAGGCCCATACCGAAAAGGAAGGTCTGGTAGACATCCTGGGAGTCGCGGTCGGTCTCGAAGCGGATCCAGCCAAACGAGAGGGGGAAGGTCACCGCGGCAGCGAGGATGCATCCCCAGAAAATGAGGAGGTGCGCTGCCCAACGCAGGGGCGAGCGGCGGAGGATGAAACGCTGCGCGGCAACGTTGACGACGATCTGGCGAACCAACACGGCTGCGCCTCGCAGGATGTGTGCCGGGCGGAAGAAGAGCTGAAGACCCCGAAACCAATAAAGTCTGGTCGGAGGACGGCGAAGCCACATCGTGTAGCGGTAACCGACGCCGAAGGCGGCGAATACCGTGGCACAGGCATACGGGACCAACGCGACGTCAAAGTCCTTGAGCCCGCGGCTCCCCACCACGATTCCGGCGAGAACCAACCCGGCCGCGAGGATTCCCCAACCCATGGCCCGAGCGACGTCCGAGCCCTTCCCTGAGACCAAGCTCCCTTTGAGTGGCGCGCGCACGAGCCTTCGAAACATACGGCAAGGCTCCTCAAGTGGCTGCTCTTCTCCGTGTTGCCCGAAAGGGCCCATCGCCTCGAAAGGCTGCCTGCCAGCCCAGAGCAGCGGCTGGCGCTCGCTCGGCGCCCCATGGTGCTCACGAACCCTCCGGCCTCGACGCGCTCGCACTGGCGTGCCCGCCAGGTCAACGGTGCCCCCCCTTCGCCGCGAAACCCCTCCTGGGACGACGGGGAGGGGGGTGGTTCCCAACGGGGGCGTCGGGATGGGAGGAACCTCTCCTGGTCCTTTGCGATTCTTGTCCTAGGATCATGCCGCGAGGCGAAGGACGGTTCTCTCCGGGTGCGAGGTGCTCGGCAGGAAAGCGTGCGAAGGTGAGGCCCTGATAGGCCCTGATCCGGCGAGCGGGAAGGGTCGGCCCCGACAGAACCTGGGAGCTCGGATGAACGAGGTGAAGGGTACGGCTGGGCAGGCGTTGTTCGGTGCGACTCTAGGCTTCTTCTTCGGTTTCGCCGCAGTGTCGCTCTTCGGACCGACCGCCGTGCGGTTACAGCAAGTGATGGGGCTTGGCCCGATGAGCGTGGGCTTTCTCGTCGCCGCCCCGGCGTTGTCGGGCTCCCTTCTGCGTATTCCGTTTTCGGCCTGGGTCGATACGACGGGGGGGCGAAAACCGTTCCTCATTCTCCTCGTCGTCTCCGTGTTCGGGATGGCCGGGCTCCTCGTGGTCGTCTTCACGCTCTATCCCGATCGGCTCACTCCCGGGATATATCCTTTGCTCCTTCTCCTCGGCGTCCTCTGCGGTTGTGGCATTGCGACATTCTCGGTCGGGATCAGCCAGGTGTCCTACTGGTTCCCTCAGCGCCGCCAGGGCCGAGCCTTGGCGATCTTCGCGGGGTTTGGAAACGTCGCTCCGGGTATCTTCACACTGTTGCTACCGCTCGCTCTCGCGGGTCTCGGCCTCGCCGGCTGCTATTCCGTGTGGTTAGCTCTCCTCGTCGCCGGTACCGTGCTCTACGCGTTGACGGGTCGCAATGCCTGGTACTTTCAACTCCTCCGTCGCGGACTCTCGCCGGAACAGGCGCGGGAAGGTGCAGCCGAGGCGGGTCAAGAACTCATGCCTTCGAGGAGGCTCACAGATAGCCTCCGCATATCGGCGGCGGTCTGGAGAACCTGGGGCCTCGTGTGGATCTACTTCAGTACCTTCGGAGGCTTCATCGCCCTCACCACCTGGTTCCCGACCTACTGGACTGCCTTTCATGGTCTGAGCCCAGTCCGAGCTGGCCTCTTCACTGCCATCTTCTCGATTCTCACCTCGCTCGTTCGCATCGGGGGCGGGCTGTTGTCCGATCAGCTCCGCGAGGGGGGTGAGAACACCGCCATTCTGGCGCTGCTCATCATGATGGTGGGTGCCTTGGTCATGACCATCACACAGCAGATGGAACTTGCACTGCCCGGAGAGATCCTGCTCGCCATCGGCATGGGAATATCCAATGCCGCGGTATTCAAGCTCGTTCCACAAGAGGTACCCCAAGCCGTCGGTGGTGCCGCGGGATGGGTCGGAGGGCTCGGGGCGTTCGGCGGTTTCGTCGTACCGCCCGTTCTGGCGTTTGCCGTGAGAGACCTCGGCAAGCCCGGCTACGCCATCGGGTTTGTCGTATTCATATTCCTCGCCCTCTCCTCGCTCACCGTGGCTTGGATACTCAAGTACGCCCGCACGGCCGCCACGGCTCCGAGCTGAACCTGCGATTTCAGGCGAGGCCCCTACGCCTTGGGCTCGCGCAACATGATGAGAAGCATCCTGGCTCGGTCTTCAGCGTCGAGGGCATGGGGGACGCCGGCTGGCATGCGAGTCACCGTGCCGGTCGGGGCGTGCACGGTTTGGCCGCCGATGGTGAGCGTCATCGCTCCCTCGAGGATGACGACCAGTGCGTCGAAAGGCGAGACGTGCTCAGACAGTGCCTGGCCATTCTCGAAGGTGAAGAGGGTTGCGTTGCCGCCGCCGGTCTTGTGGAGGACGCGACTTGCGATGCCGTGGGCGGCGTAGCCAAGCAGGTCGGCCCAGGTGTGTGCGGCAGCGGGGGGAATGGAGTCTTCAGCGGCCATCGCGGTGATCCTCTCTCGCCCTGATTCCACGTAAGGTGGATGGACTTGCTAGTTAGTACAAACTCACTTATAAGGGAGTCCATGTCCGAGCGCAAGCCAGCCGAGTCGAGACGTCGCGAGATCGCCGACGCTGCCTTGAAGGTCATCGCCGAGCAGGGTCTCGCCCGCTTTACTTCGCTGGCGATCGCCCGTGAGGTGGGGGTGAGCGATGCCGCTCTGTTCCGGCACTTCGCAAGCAAGGATGACATTGTTCTCGCGGTCATCGACCGGGTGGAAGAGGTCCTCTTCTCGGGCTTTCCCCCGATGAGCCAGGACCCCATCGAGCGACTGGGTCAGTTCTTCCGCCACCGCATCGAGATCATTCACACAAATCCCGGGATAGCTCGCCTCGTGAGCTCGGATCAGCTGTCCCAGGCCGCACCGCCTGAAGGCGTTGCCCGGGTGGCCGAGTTCCGGCGCCGCTCGCAATCCTTCGTCCACGACAGCCTCCTCCAGGCGTACCGGGAGGGGCTCATGGCTGAAGGAGTCCGACCAGAGGAAGCGGCCGTACTGGTCCTGGGTAGCCTCATGGCTCTGGCCCACGCGCCGAACTCGATGCGACCTTCCGCTGCGGTGCCGGAGCGCGTCTGGGCAGCCCTGGAGCGCGTACTGCGGCGGCCGCGCCATCGCTCTGCAGGCGTCACGTTGCGAGCGAGGCGGCCCACGACGGCGAGCTGAGAAACCCTTGCGCGGCCCCCTCTCGAGCTGGTTACTCAAGGACCACGAGCGGCTCGACGCGATCCTGAGGAGGGCCGTGGCCGATCCAGGCCGAATTGATCGAGAGGCCTTCGAGCTCTTCCGAGGCGGACTGTTGCGCCACATCGCGATCGAGGAGAAGATCCTCTTGCCCGCCGTCCGCAAGGCTCGGTCCGGTAAACCCCATCCGACGGCGCGCCACCTCCGCGTTGACCACGGGGCCATCTGTTCCCTGCTCGTTCCGACGCCGAACGCGGAGATCGTCGCGGAGCTCGGTTCCATCCTCGGTCCTCACAACGCCCTCGAGGAAGCGGAAGGCGGATTCTACGAGGCTTGCGACGATCTGCTCTCGACGGACGCCGGCAGCCTTCTGGAGCGGATGGAGAAGTATCCTGCTGTGAAGACAGCTCCTCACCGCGACGGGATAGGCGTGTACCGCACGGCGCGCGATGCGTCGCGGGCTTCGGCGCGTCAACGGGAGCACTCCGACTGAAAGGCAAGGGATATTCGTTTGAGCGAACTCATCGATAACGGTGCCCAGGCTCGAAAAGAGATGCTCAAGCACCTCCTACTCCAGATGCACGAGGGCACAGCTCCCGATGAGGCACATAAGCAGCTCCTTCACCTTCTCGGGCTCGTGCCCCACGGCCTCGTCGTCGAGGTCGAGCAGGAGTTGATGGCCGACGGCATGAAGGCCGAGGAGGTGACTCGACTGTGTCATCTCCATGGCGCGGCGCTCCAGGGCGCCCTCGATCGGTCGACCTCCAGCGTCGCACCGGACGGGCATCCAGCGCACACGTTCGCGAAAGAGAACGCCGCGCTCCTAGCTGAGATCGAGGCGATCGATCTTGGCGTGGCACGGCTCACCCGGATCAGCGAAAACGAAATACCTGGCGCCGAATTGCTTTCCATTCGTGAGCACCTGAACGCGCTCGCCGATGTCGATAAGCATTACCTGCGCAAGGAACACCTGCTCTTCCCCTATCTGGAGAAGCACGGCATCACCGGCCCTCCGAAAGTGATGTGGGCGAAACACGATGAGACGCGAGAGCTCCTGCGTGGGGCGAGCGACGCACTTGCCGCGGCCCCCGAAACCGCCAAGCAAGCGCGGGCGGTCGTCAACTTGACGGTGAAGCCCGCTGCACAAGCGGTCCGTGCCATGATCGAGCGCGAAGAGAACATCCTTCTGCCCATGGCGCTCGAGACCCTGGATGAGCTCGAGTGGTGGGAGATCGCTCGACAGGGTGCAGACCTTGGTTTCTGCCTCGTCGAACCAAGCGAGGGCTGGCGGCCGGAGTCGGTGCCCCCCGCAGAAGACACCCGAGATGAACGGAGCGATCGAATACGGCTGCCCACCGGTGGCTTCGCCACGAAGGAGCTCGAAGCGATGCTGAACGCGTTGCCCCTCGACCTGACCTTCGTCGATGCCGAGGACCGTGTTCGTTACTTCACGCAAGGCGGCGAGCGCGTCTTTTCTCGAAGCCGCGCTGTGCTGGGCCGCAGGGTTCAAAATTGCCATCCGCCTTCAAGTGTAGCGACCGTCGAAGGAATCCTTCAGGGATTCCGCTCCGGCAAGCACAGTCGCGCGGCGTTCTGGATCCACATGCGCGGCCGGTTCGTCCACATCGAATACGTGGCCCTTCGCGATGGCGCCGGCACCTACCTCGGCTGCCTGGAGGTCACGCAGGATCTCACCGCCAAGCGCGCTCTCGAGGGCGAGCAGAGGCTCCTCTCGTGGAGTGAGGAGCGGCCCGATGCCTGAGTGCCGAGCGGCCTGGCGGCCGAGCGTGCAGAGGTCCTGAACGAGGAGAAGCGGAATGGAAGAACTCGTCTATCGCCAGATCGTCGAAGAAAATCCCCAAGCCATCATCCTAGGCGATACCAGGGGAATCATCCGGCTGTGGAACGCCGGTGCCGAGGCCATCTTCGGCTTCACCCCTGCGGAGGCGGTTGGGCAGTCTATGGACCTCATCATCCCGGAACGGCTGCGGGGCCGCCATTGGGAGGGCTACCGCAGGGTGATGGCGACGGGGAAGAGCCGCTACGGCAGCGGGGACCTCCTCGCCGTTCCGGCCATGACCAAGGACGGCCGCACCATCTCCATCGAGTTCACGATCCACATGGTGAAGGGACAGGCCGGCGAGATCGTCGGACCTGTCGCCACCATCCGCGATGTGACGAAGCGCTTTCAACGCGAGAAGGAGATGATTCGTCGACTGAAGGAACTCGAGGCGAAGTAGGGTTCGGCCTCGTCTGCGGCGGCGAGAAGGTAGCCGTGACCGGCTGTAGGCGGCAGCCTGGATCCGTTTCCGATTGACGGTCGCGGTCGAGGCGGCCAGGAAATCGCGGAGGCGGAGGTCTCGGTGTAGATCGGCGAGGCGGTCAGCCGGAAGAGAAGAGGGCCCCCGG
>Ga0335078_10000086_pt1 | contig 169269 bp, 125 predicted proteins | sample Lox_Sample_32_FD_206711 | JGI IMG/M metagenome (GOLD analysis project Ga0335078, IMG submission 206711) | Soil microbial communities from Loxahatchee National Wildlife Refuge, Florida, United States - Lox_Sample_3.2 | ecosystem: Environmental > Terrestrial > Soil > Wetlands | place: USA... | reverse complement strand
TGGCGGTGAATACGGTGCTGATGAAATTGCGGCGGCGGAAGGCGCCGCCGACGGTATCGCTGGACGAGCCGGTGAACGCGGAGTCGCCGACGTTGCGGCGGGATTTTGGGCGGAACGATCCGGACTTGACGGGCTTGGTGGACCGGATCAGCTTGCGGCGGGCGATTGCGGAACTGCCGGAAGGATGCCGGACGATTTTTGCGCTGCACGAGGTGGAGGGATATCAGCATCACGAGATTGCGGAATTGCTGGAGTGTTCGATTGGGAACTCGAAGTCGCAACTGCACAAAGCCAAGCTGAAGATGAGGGAGTTGTTGTTTCCCAAGGCGAAGATTCGGCGGCGGGTGCCGCCGCGAGTGGCCCATCGGACGGAAGCGGATTCGCCGCGCGTGCGCACCGCTCCCTCCCGTCCCGCTAAATTCGCCCGAGCCGCCTGAACCGGAACTCCAACAGAACAGAGTCAGAGCCCAAGGGAAGGTAATTCAGAGTGTTTGGCACAATCGTAGTTGTTGACGGGGAAGAACCAACAAACGGCGGCGTTCCGCCGGGCCATTCGTTGTCCTCCACTAAACAGCTGACGCGGGGCGTTCCTTTGTCCTGTATCGAGGTTTTGGGTCAGACCATCCTCAAAGTGCTCACCGGTGATTTGCAACGCGCCGGGGCCAATCCGATCTCGCTGGTAATCGAAAGCTCTGCCGTCGAGATGGCTGAGCGCGAAGTCGATCGAAATGGCGAAATCCGAGTCACCCGGGCCGAAGATGTTTGGTACGAGGCCGCACTCAAGGCGGTGGAATATCAAAAAGCCGGAGTAACGACCACCCTCCTGATGAGTCTCAACGCCTACTTCGAACTGGATCTGTCGGACATATTGCAGTCCCACGGCGAGATGCGAGGGCGGACAATGAGGGGCTTTGATTCTGAGGGGCCGCTGAACCTATGGTGCATCGCATCCGGTTTTGCGACGCCTGCCCGTGTACTCGCGGAATTGCGCATGGAGCAAGTCGCGGCCTACGAAATTCGAGGATATGTAAATCGTCTCAACGATCCGGGGTGTTTGCGGCGCCTTGCTATCGATGTGTTTCACTCCCGTTGCCGGCTCCGCCCGAATGGGCGGGAGGTTCAACCCGGAGTATGGATAGCCAATGGGGCAGAAGTGGACCAGAGAGCGTCCCTGCAGGGACCGGTGTTTATCGGCTGCCACACGAAAGTGGCGGAGCAATGTCTGATTGAGCAATGCAGCAATGTGGAGAGAGATTGCGAAGTCGATTTCGGAACAACGGTTTCAGATAGTTACGTCATGTCCAACAGCTATGTGGGGATGGGGCTCGATATGTCGCATTCGATCGTAAGTGGCTCCAATGTCATGAATCTGGAGCACGGGGTGATGCTTAAAGTCTCGGATCCGAGCGTGCTGCGCGAGCACAAAGTCCCGAGCACATTGCGCAACCGAATGGACCCCCGAAGACCTCGCGTCGACGGAATGCTGTTTTCGCCGGCTGAAGAAAACGCCGGCTAGCTCTGCTGCGGCGCCAGATTTTGGAGGTGAACCATGGAAGTCCATCGACCGGTCATCGTAATGCAACTCCCGGACCACCTCAACCGCGAAGCCGTGGGGGAGTTCCTGAACGATCTGACTCCGTTGTTGGAACCGCATCGGCCGCGGATTGTTCTGGACTGTTCGCAAGTCACACACATCGACAGCGCCGGCGTCGAAATGCTGCTGCACTGCCTGGCGGAAGCGATGAAGCGCGACGGTGATCTCAAATTGGCCGCCGTGTCGCCCGAATCGAAGATCATTCTGGAATTGATGCGGGTGGAAGGCATTTTCGAAATGTTCGAAACGGCCGAAAAAGCCGCGCGCAGTTTCGACGTGTCTGTACCCGATCTGGCGCCGAACGATGTATGGCACGCTGGACCTTCCAACCTTGAGAGCCTCAGGCGAGCCAGCTAGAAGCTGGGGAGAATGCCATGCCATTCAAACCGAGAAATGCAGTGCGAATTTCGTCCGCAATGATGATGCTGCTGTGCTTTCCAGGATTTGTTTTGTCTCAGCAGAAGGCGCCGAGCACACTGGCGCAGCCGCTGCACAGCGAAGAGCAGGTGGGCTCCGTAGAGACGAATGCCGGACCACAGCCGTCAAAGCGCCAAACTAATGCGGATCTGCCGGACAGCCCTGGAGCCGTGCAGCTTGATGCGCAGAACTCGTGGTCGGAACGTGGCTCATCCCCGGCATCGAGTATCACTGCATCTCAAGACCAGACCGCAGAAAGCGCTGGACAACCGCAGTTGAACCAGTCGGCTCAATCTTCGCAGGCGCAACAACCAGTCGGTACGGCGGCGGCGCCGGCACCTACTGTCGTCGGGAATCCTGCCGCGGCGCCAGCCGGAGTTGCGGTGGCGCCGGCCAAGCAGCGGAGGGTGCGGATCATCGTGCTCAAAGTTGGCGCCATTGTGGGAGTTGCCGTGGCGCTCGGGACGACATTGGCGCTGGCAGAAGCGACTTCGAGCAGGCCTCCCGGAGCGCATTAGAGAGCGCTTCTCCCAAAATCATGCGAACCAACCACCCAACTGTGGTCAGCTTCTCGGGAATCGACGGAGCCGGCAAGACCACCCAGATCCAGGCCTTGGAACGTCATTTGAAGAGCTTCGGGCTGTCTTCGGTGCGTTATACGTTCTGGGAGCAGATCGCAGTTTTACGCGCGTTTCGCGAATTTATCAGTCTGAGCGCATTCAAAGGAGACATCGGCGTAGGCAGCCCTGGAAATCCGATCCAGCGGCGAGACAAGAATGTCGCTTCCTGGTACGTTCACCTTGCCCGCCTCGTTTTTTATGCTCTGGACGCCCTGAAACTGCGGCTGGTGCTGGCACGATTCCATCGCAGCAGAGCAGATTTCGTCATCTTCGATCGATATATCTATGACGAACTGGCCAACCTGCCGCTTCACCGCGGTTCGGTGAAGCTATATGCCCGGTTACTTCTGAGAGTGGCACCGAAGCCGCACGTCGCTTACTTGTTAGACACCGATCCGATCGCCGCATGCCAGCGGAAGCCGGAATACCCGCTGGAGTTCGTGAAGAAAAACCGAGAGGCGCAGCTCGCGATCAGCCGAATGGTCGAAGGCATGAAAGTCGTCGGTTCGTTCTCCGAGCAACAAGCATTCGCATGCATCGTCGGTTCGATCGGATTTTCTGCTCCTGAGGCAACCGCCAGGGGCATGCAGTTGCAGTGATTTTGGTTGTCCATTGGATCGAATTATTCCGGACTTTTTCCTGAGCTGTTCCGCCAACGTCTTTGTCCTGAAGTTCATCGAAGGACGGGGCGACATGAGGCGGAAGTTGAATGAATATTTGTCTGGTGACTACGTTTCCCCCGAGCGCGGGGGGATTGAGTGAGTATGGTTTTCACATCGCGCAAGAGCTTCAGCGAATTCCGTCACTCCGGTTCACAGTACTGGCCGATGAACTGCCGGCGGGAAACGCGGAACTGGACGGTTTCCCGGTCGAGCGCTGCTGGTCGTACGACCGCCCGTCGAGTGTTGTTCGTCTCGTTCGGACGGTAAACCGATTGAAGCCGGACGTCGTCTGGTTCAATCTCATCTTTGGCACGTTCGGTCACAGCCCGGTGGTCGCCTTCTCGGGACTGATGACACCGCTGCTTGTGCGGCTGACTGGCTGCTATACCCACGTGACGCTCCACCATCTGATGGATACCGTAGATCTGAAGGACGCCGGAGTGCGCCACGAGTGGCTCTATCACATGGCCGGGGCGCTAGCCACGCGAGGAGTGCTGCTGTCGAACTCCGTCTCCGTATTGATCCCGAGGTACCGCAAGATCCTGAACGACAAGTACGGACGCGACAATGTCTATCTGCGTTCGCACGGCATTCTCGCCCATCGTCCCGAGGTGCCCGACTTTTCACGTCGCGGAAGTCCAACGCACCGCATTCTCGCTTTTGGCAAGTGGGGAACTTACAAGCGCCTGGAGTTGATGATCGAGGCGTTTGCCCTGGTCGGCCGAGAACTGCCCGACGCCAAACTGGTCATTGCGGGAGGTGATCATCCGCAGGCAACCGGGTATGTCGAATCGGTGAAACGCCAGCATGCCAACAATCCCAGCATCGAGTTCTGCGGCTACGTGCCGGAGGATGAGCTGGCGGAATTGTTCCAGGGCTCGACCGTGACGGTCCTGCCTTACTCATCGTCGACCGGATGCAGTGGAGTGGCTCACCTGGCTTGCACCTATGGAGTTCCGATCGTTTGTTCCGATCTGCTGGATTTCCGACAGATGGCACAGAGCGAAGAACTTGCTATTGAGTTCTTTCCTCCCGGCAGCGCGGAAGGGCTGGCGAATTGTCTTATCGAATTGTTGCAGAATTCCTCGAAACAATGGGGGATGGCGATACAGAACTTCACGGCGGGGCTGCGCATGACCATGCCGAACGTGGTGCAGAAATATGTGCGCCACTTCGAACTCGAGCAACGAACGCAGGCTCTGCGGGCGGTAGCGCGGGTGCGACGGATTCCCCGCTGGATGCCAGCGAAGTCGTTGTCGCGGTTCCTGATCCGGAATTCCGGACGATGGCTGAACAACGGCAGGCATGTCCGGGGCACGTCATCTGACCGGCTAATCCACAGTAACGGTGACGGTCGTGGAAACCTGAACGGCACCGGAGGTTCCACTCACGGTGACGGTATACATGCCGGGGCTGCCCATTTTGGAAGCGGAGATTCCGCCGCAGGAGGTGGAAACGGCCACCATCGTAGCCAGAGCGAGAGTACCCAGGACGACGGCAGAGTGCTTGCGGCGCATCGCTCCGCCGACCACAACAATCCCGGGAAAAAGTAGAAACGTGGCCAACAGAAAACTTCGTGGCATCGGGGCCGTTCGCGTGGCGATTCCTGCATCGGAAATGGTGAGGACAGAACTGACAGCCCGCGAGCCGGGGGTGATCGAGGCCGGCGAGAACGTGCAGGTCAGGGGGTGAGAACCTTCATTGCACGCGAGAGCGATTGCGTTGTTGAAGGATCCGGTCTTGGGTTGAGCGGTGATTTCAGCCGTTCCCGACCCGCCGGCGGAAATCGTCAGTGAGGCCGGGCTGGCGCCGAAGTTCAAAGTGCTTCCCGAGGTCGAGCCACATTGCGGTGCGAATTGGACCGGACCAGAGATCGCGTTCGCGATATTGGGTCTGCCTACCGCCTGGACATATAGAGTGTAGTTTCCAGTAGGAATGGAGTAGCCGCAAAGATCCGCCGAATTGACGCTGGTCTCCAGTGCCGTCAGAGGCATCAGATTCTTGCCATCCGTACTGATATAGACGACATAGTGATCAAGAGTGTTGCGGTTGCCGTTGGCGGTCCAACGCAGTGTGTTGCTTCCGACCTGCGCCGACACGGTCATGCAATTGGAGATACCGGATTCGATTTCAGTCCCTTCTTCGTAATCATTCCAGGTAACCAGTTGCAACGTGGGTAGTGGTTTCCCGGAATTGTAGAGGCTGTTGATCTCTGAGAAGGTGTTTAGCCAGGTTTGAGCGCATTGTTGATTCATGATGCGGCCCGAGCCCCAGGAAGCCAGCGAATCATTGAATCCTTTGTATGTTGCCCCGACGGTTTCTTCGGTCGTGAATGGGATTCCCGCCTGGTAGAAGCTGGCCAGGTATTGCAGGCCGTAGTTGGAAGTCGTCGGCATGACCCAGGAGTAGCTGCCGCCACTCAGGACATGGCTGAAGCCGCTATTGTTCTGGAAAAGGAAGATTGGCTGTGAGGAAAGAGCCGCGTTGACCGCTTTCCAGTCGATTGAGAAGGATCGGTCGATGTCGAAATTGGTGACCACCGGACGACCCTCGCGGGTCATGTACGCCGGCGAGGAGAAATAGGTCTGTTCGATGTATTGCAACTGATTGATCAGGGCTTCTTGCGGCGTGCAACCGGAACAGGAATCCCACTTGATCGCTCCCTGGTCGATCATGATGGCGAACGTAAATCCTGGATGGGTTTCGGCCTCGGCCATCACCAGCCGTGTGGCATCATCCTCGCTGTTGCCAGGTCCGTACCAATCGATAATGACGCCTTCAATGCCACGGCTGATCATATCCGTGATCTGGCGATGGACTTGAGCCGGATCCGTGGAACTGTAGCCGACATTCATGTGATTTGACTTCCCGAACCAGACCATTAAGTGGGCATAAACCTTAGTCGTGGCACCGGGATAGAGAAGGGAGTGAACGTCGACCTTGCTCACATTGCCCGCGCCCTGATTGCCATTCTTCTGGCTGATGAAACTATTGGCCGCACTGGTGTTGTTGCCCGTTTGAGCGGCGAGAGTCGTGGTCGGAACTACGAATTTCTTGGCAGCGAAAAGGTTAAGGGCAGAGAAAAGCAGAACTGCAGCAGCAAACAGCCTGGTGCACATTGATCCTCAGGAGCGGAGAGAGACCGAGGAACTGGGCTCAATTGTCTGCCGGCTCGGAGCGAAGGCGCGCCCGCCTGTAAATTTGCCCTGAACCGGACGTGCACTTTCTGGGAGCGAACAGAGCTTAGGACGGGACGAGCAGAATGGGAAAGGTCACGATGGTTGGCGACCTAGCGTGCTAGAACTCGAGTGCCAGATGTCGCGCTCTTATGGCCCGGAGGGTCATCGCCGAGAAGGTCTCTCGGATGCCAGTGCGAAGTCCGCGTTTCACATGGTCTGAGGTGTGCACGCACCCGGAGGCGCATTCGGAGTGGGGGGTGACGGCGGAGTAGACCAGGGAACATTCGTGAAGTCGAAGAAATCCAACAAGTTCGGCTGGGCGGCATCGCGATTCGTCAGATGAGCTCCAGACCCTATGAAACGGTTTTCGACAAACTTCAGGATCGCCGTGTGGTCCATGGGGATATGGGAGACGAAGTGCTTCCGCGTGAAAGGGGAGATGACGAGATTCGGGACGCGGAAACCAAGCTGTGCCGCAAAGCCTTGCTGCGCGGCCGCATCGTCAGGATTTGCGCCGGGATCGGTCGAAAGCAGATCGCAATGAAGGCTCGGAATCCCTCCGGGAGGAAGGCAAGGGTTATAGCCGTCGGGATTGACGGCGATCGCGCCGATGTCGGGGATGACTCCGAGGGAAGGATCCGTATTGTCATTGGAATGCCCAGGCACGGGCGGCACATGGTCAAACGGTCCACCGGGTTCGTCATAACTGAGAAAAAAAACTGAACTCGACCACGACGGACTTTGCATCAGGGCGTCGATGATGTTGGCGACCTGTTGCTGCCCATTAAGAATCGACTGCCCGGAGCCGGGATGCTCGTCACTCTTTCCGTAGGCGGTTTCGATGAAGGCATAACTCGGCAGGGTGTTGTTCGAGACATCGCTAAAGTACTGCGAGATCGGAGCAATGTGAGTGGGATCAACGCAGAAAGCGTTGTTCGGATCGCCGACTGCCTGTTGTGAACCGATTGTTGGCGCCGTGCAGGCAGCCTGTTGCGGGTTTTCATAGAGATAGTTTTTGGCGTAGGTGAAATCGGAAAGAGTGGTAACGGGATAACTGTTTGATTGTCCGCTGACGCCGCAGTCGCCGTCGTTATCGACGCAACCTCCCTCGGTGACCGAGTAGTAGATTTTCCAGGAAACATTGTTTTGATCTAGCTCCTGAAAAATTGTCTCGATATCGAGCTGGCCGGTGATGCCGTCGTTCTTGAAAGGATCTTTGACGAGGCCTTGCGTCGTTCCTCCGGTCATGGACGCGATGCGGTTCGGTGTGCTCTTGCTGGAGACCGGAGCAAACCACCGGTCGGAAACCGCGAACTGCGAGGCCATGTAGTAGTAGTAGTTGAGTAAATCCTGATCGTAGTAGCCCATGGCGCGCTGGCCAACCAGATCAGTGAACTGGCCGTCACCCGCCCCGGATTTCGCGTAATCCTCGGCGATGTGCACGAAGCCGTCCATCGAGATGGCCCGGTCGATGGTGAAGTCGTAGCGGTCAACGTCACCGTAGCTTCCCAGCCAGTCTGAAGTCATGTCGTCGATGCAGGTGCTGTGGAGTTTGAACAACGTAAAGGGTTGGCCCTCGTCATCGAAATCCATGAAGTTGTTGAGTTTGTCGTCAATGCCATCGACGCTGTACGTATTGCCGTCATCGCCCACATTCCAGCCGTTGGCCTCACGGTATGGGTTCAGCATTCCGAAATATGAATCGAAGCTGCGATTTTCCTGCAGCATGAAGATGACGTGGTCTACAGATTGGACGCTGCCGGTCGGGGGCGGCGGAGTGGTCGACTTGTTGTTGATTCCCTGGCACCCTGCCATCCCAAGCAAGACCGCGCCCAGTGCGGTAGTGGCCAGGGCAGCCCGGCGTTTCGAGGCCGCTTTCACCGTGGCGTGTCTGCGGCTGTAAGAAATGCGCTGAACGATGTCTGCAGGAGCAATTTGGTCGGATTGCACGATGCGGTCTTGTCCTCCGTAGCCAAAATCAGTTACGAGGTTCTGAATCGAGATTGAGGCTTTGCGCCACGTAGCGCTCGCCTTCAAAAATCGCCGTGAGAGTGACGTTGGCGCCGGCCTTCAGACGCCCATCGGGTCTCAAAGAGTTTCCCAGGTAGATCTCGTAGGTCTTGCCGTCGGTTGCGGAATCGAGAACGAGCAGACCGGTGCTGAGGTCGAGGGTCGCGACATTTCCCGTAAAGATGTACGGCGTCCCGGGACGCGCTAGAACTGAGATTTCGCTTGCCACATCCGACGCTCCAGGTCCAGCCTCAAAACGCAGCGCGACCAGAGAACCCGGGACCATATCGCTGGCAGAGGCTTGACGGTTGCCAACATTGAAGCGCGTAGAGGATGTGAGGCGAACTTTCACAGGAACCGACGAGATGGCATCACGAATCGTTAGTTCGTTGTGGTCCGCCCGGTATCGCAGGACGACGCCTTCCGTTTCCCCCTGGCTTTGGGACGAGAGATGAATGCTGCGCGTAAAGACGGCGCTGCCGTCGAGGATCGTGTCGAAGTGAATCTGTTCGCCCACGCGCAGCGAGGCGGTCGAGGTTTCCGCGGCACCCTTGTAGACGCGTGTCCGGGGATCAAACTCAATCGTCATATGCCCGCCACCAAAAAATGAAACTGTCATCTGGTCGCGAACCCGATCCAGATTTCGGATCGTGCCTCCCATCAATGTCGCCGGTCGGTTGGGGACAGGCGGCAAGTCGGGAAGTAGACTTGCGGGATCCACAGAGATGGAGGCGGAGGGCTGGTTCTCGGTAATTTGCTTGGCAGGTCCGGTCGAAACGATCGGCGAAACGACGGACTCGGGTTTGCCCGCCGAGGCGGCTGTTTGCGCGCCCACAGTGCCGATCAGGACTACGCAACTGAACGCGAACCTCGCAGCGACATAGTTCATGCAGATTTCTGGTCTCAATGTCTTCGCCGCGTTTAGATGCCGATCGGACTGCGAAGGTGGATGGGAAAATCGTCTGTCCGAGATTCGACAGCAAACAATCCTTCATCGGGCGCATCTCATACCCGACTTCTTAAGAGGCAATCCCAGACGTGGCAGACATCAGCTTGTTCCGGCGATGGATCATAGTTGGAGTGCTGGCCGTTGCAGGCGGGCTTGGCTCGACGGCGCGCGCCGGCGATCTGCGAATTACGATCCCGATGGGAGGCCGGCTCACGCCCGTGCAGCGATTGAATCGGGAGGGAATCCGAGCGGTAAGAAAACGGGATTACCGAAAAGCTGAAAAACTTTTCTACAAGGCCTACCTGCTTGATCCTGGCGATCCGTTCACGCTGAACAACATGGGCTACGTGTCAGAGATGCAAGGGCAACTCGACCGGGCAGAACGGTTCTACCGCCTTGCGGAGCAGGAGTCGAGCACCGCAGTGATCGACCTGGCTAGTTCAAAGCACTTCCAGGGGCAGCCCCTGAGCGCTCTGCTTGCGCCTGGCCGGCCGATGCAGATTGATCAGTTCAATATCGAAGCGACCCGCCTGCTGGCGCAGCGGCGCGCCTATGAGGCTGATCTGCTGCTGCAACAGGCGCTCAAAGCTGATCCGCAGAATGTTTTCGCGCTGAACAACATGGGCGTAGCCAAAGAGATGGAAGGCGAACCTCAGGCAGCGCTGCGGTACTACGACGAGGCCGCCGGAATGCATTCTTCGGCGGTGGCAGTCATCGCCCTTACGAAGCAGGAAAAAGGGCAACCTGTCAGTGAAATTGCGCGAGCCAGTGCCGCCGCTTTGCGTCTACGCCTGGCAACTGGGAACCAGGTGCAGGCCCAGGTGGCAGACCTCAACCTCCAAGGAGTGATGGCCGCAAACCGCAATGACCTGGCCACCGCTGCCGCCGATTTTCGCAAAGCCTACGTTCTCGATCCCAACAACGCATTTACCCTGAATAACGCCGGTTATGTGGCGGAGATGCAAGGCGATCGCGAAACCGCACAATTCTTTTATGCCCGGGCACAAGAGTCGGGCGGCGCAAGTGCTCCAGTTGGGATAGCCACGAGGCACTCGGCCGAAGGCGAGACGCTGTTTGCCGTCTCTTCCGATAGCAATGCGGGTGTGCAGGACACGCTTGCGCAAGAGCGCAGTGCGTTACGGCGGACTCAAGGAGCAGTCGCGCTTCGCCGGCGTGACGGTTCGATTGTGACGGAGCCGACGCAATCAGTCCCCCCTGCGAGTAATCCTCCTCCGCAATAAATGAATGGAAATTGCAGTCTCAGCGAGCTAAGAATCGCTCTCCTGGAACCGCCCGATCTCCGATTCCGGATCGTGAAAAACATGGCGCAGGAGGTTGGTGAGATAGCGCGACAATGTATTCACGTTGGTGCGATACCAGCAGCAGCGGTTCATTTCAGGGGAGAGCCCGCAGATAAATCGGAAGCTGTCGAGAGCCGCTGGTGGCTGCGCCAGCATGGCTGCTGCGATGCGATGATTGCCATCGAGAATGGTCAGAGGGCCGCGATCATCGACACCAATGAGCAGGACGGTCGGGTTCAAGAGGTGATCGCTGACGGAGTTGCTCAGCCGACCCAGCTTTCGAAAGAATGCATCTTCTGACGGTCCATTTCTCTGGTGGTCACGAAGGCATTCGACCATGTCGTTCAAGTAAAAGCTGCCTTGGGCCACCCGACGCCACTGGGCACGAGGAAAGAATCGAACGCGGTCCAGATCCTGCTGCGTCAAACGAACATGGAACCATCGCGTGTCTTCCGGCAGTTCGCGCCACATTGCGCCTCGACGAAGGAACAGGAGCGCGCGCCGCAACGCGTTTTCCCGGCCGCTCTCCAGATCCGGATGGCTCACGAGTCGCCGGAACTCCTGGTACTCGGCGAACTCGGGGTGATGGAATTCGCTTTGCAGAAAATTCAGGATCACCTCCTGTTCACTCAGCGTCCGCACGACTTGCAGGCTGGGATAAGACGGCTCTCGATTTTGTTGCACCTCGCGCTTCAGCAGAGGAAGCGCGACCATGATCAGCAGAATCAGCATCAGGGCCAGTTGAACGAAGATCACCTCACGCAAGGTCCGGTGAAAGATTCCAATCCCTAAGACGAGTGAACCCCCAAAGGCCAGCTGAACCCAGCTGGTATTGGCGATGCGGCGCGACATTTCGTAAGTGATGATCACGGAACTCAAGGCATAGATACCGGTGGTGAGGGCATAGAGCACGAGGAGCAGTTTCAGTTCGCCATAACCGCCCACTTCAAAGCGGGCTCCGAAAATCGTCCTCCAGAGAAAATCAGGCACGGCCCACAGGCCCAGAATCAGGAACGTGAGAATGAGGAGAACCAGAAGCAGGGACGTGGTTAGAACTGGTTTGGCTTCCCGATTGTTGGAAGCGCTTCCGGCAGAGACAGGAAACATCGTATGCACCACCGACCAGGCGCACATGTTGACCAGCCGGCCGACCAGCGACACCGCGGCGTAAAACCCCGCCTCATCGGGCCGGAAATAGTGCTTTACCAGGACGATATCGGAGTTGTTGATAATCGCTTGCCCGGCAAAGAAGACGATGGCCTGCAGACTTTCCTTGAAGGGAATCTGCGCCGCTCCTGCCAGGCCGGAATTGATTTTGGGAGTGGGCAGAGCCGCGAAGTAGGAAACGATGACCGCGACGACGCTTGCCAGAACCGCTCCTTCCACGCCCAGCCCAAGGCCGATCAGCAGGAATGCGCCTCCAACCCGCACCACTCCCTCCAGCATGAAATTGATAGCCAGCGGACCGAACGCATGTAATCCCTGGATGTAGCCGCGGCGGACGCCGAGCGGAATATAGAAGATCGTTCCCAGTCCGAGCAGCAATACCAGGTCCGCGCTGGGCAGACGCAGGTAATCGGCAAGCTGATGGCTGATCAGGAAGAAACCAAGCCCGAGCAGGATCCCGGTCGCCCACGCCCTCTTCCGCAGGAACGCGACCACGCCAGCTTTTTCGTCAGGCGATTCGCATTTAGCGACATATTTGGCGCACACCACCTGGAACGTAAGGGTAATGGCTGACATTAGCATCAGCAGCGTGTAGACCGTGGCCGTGTGGGCAAACCCGGCTGGCCCGAGCAGACGGGCGGTGGCTACGTTGTAGACGAGGTTTGTAACTCCAGCCAGCCCGGAACCGGCGAGCAGGATCAGGCTTCCACCCAGCAGCTTGTAGCGGACGGTTCGCAATGGGGGAGAGACCAGACTGTTCATCGGATTGTTCGTGGACGGCCGATTCCCATTCGTGGTGGCTCAGAAAATTGAGAAGTGGACCACCGGAAGCAGGGTGGTTCGGCTGGATCCGGGGAAGTCATAAAAAGTTTGTTGCTCAATGCCAAACGAAAAGCGCATCGGATAGGAGACTGGAACTTCTCCGCCGCCGTCATTCAACGTGCTGCGCAAGGGGCGCACATACGAGACGAGCAACTGGCTCTGGGTGTTGTCATAGGCGTGATACCCTTCGCCCCGGGAGAGAACGAACGAACCCTCGACACTCCACCTCGGACTGGCGTGAATGTCGAACCGGGCCCCGGGCAGCAAAGCTTGCGCCGTTGCGTATTGAGTCGTCTCCACCCGCCAGGAGCGCAAGTCTTCGGCCAGCAGGGCAGCCGTCAGACGACTGCCAAACTTACGCTGAAGCCCGATGTAGGTGGTGGTGTTGAAATATTCTTCCACAAACGGCCGGAATAGAAGATCGCGCACGGAATAGCCCGTAATCAGCGAAGTCTTTCCCCAAGGGCGTCCAACCGTGAACTCGATGTTCGCCGCGGCGTCGCGGGAGTGGAGATCCTGGTCAATGAAGGGGCCAGTCTCGCGCGTAGCACTTCCATTGACGGTGAGCCAGTTTCCGAAGGCGCTCGTCGAAACATACAGGAACTGCTTGAACAGATTTTGACTCATGTACGCGGGTGAAATCGTGTCCCGACGCAAAGTGAACTGAAGTCCGGCGTTGAGATTAATCGCATTGGAACCGATGTGGAACGCGGGGGTGACTCCACCATTGAGGATGGTGTCGTAGGTGTTGCGGTCCTCGACGACACCGACGCTTGGGAACAACAAACGCCCGACTGTCAGGCTCTGGCCGACAAAGCCGGAGATCGCAGGTAATCCGCCGACATGCACGCGGTAGCGCGAGTCGGCCATGCTCTGGAATGAATGCCGGGGTGGCGGCAACAACGAGGGGCTCGTCACTCCGAGGATCTTCGCGTCGAGCGTGTACACGTTGATGTCCTCCAGCGAAGGCGCAAACGAGGCCTCCGGGACGACACTTAGGGTCTGGTTCAATGGTCGGCCTTCCTGCTCGGCGGCGGTGTATTCTTCGCTCTCCGCAACGCCGTGATCCTGCTGCCCCCCGGCTGAGCTCGCCTGCGCGAAATCGTCCAGCGCCCGTAGAGGATCCTGACGCTGGTTTTGCAGGCTGGCTGAGGCCATCATGTAGTCGTAATCATCGCGGAAATTGCTGGCGGGCCCAAGGCTGGCCAAGGCAGAGGCAGCCTGGCTCGTGTTTCCCTCTGCCAGATACGTATTGGTGAGGCCAAGAGCGATGGTCCGGTTATCGGCGCCGGCGAGCTTGGCTTTGTCGAAATACGTCTCTGCCAGGTCGAAGTCGTGCATCGCGAGAAAGATGTTTGCGGATTCGGCGATATCCGCCGCGGTCACCGGGGAACCCGGCATCAGACGGGCTTCGGCACTTCCGATCACGATCTGGCGGCGAGCATCGTCATACTGCCCCTGCCGCAGGAAAATCTCGGCAATCGCCAGGCGCACGCCCAGCCGGTCCCCACCGGGAATATCAAGGGCGCGGGAGAATCGCTGCATGGCGGCGTCGCGGTCACCGATCGTTAGTAACGCGTCTCCGGTTGCCATGAGAACCTTAACGTCCTGTCCGCCGAACTGTTCGGCCACGCGAATATCGCTCCACATCTCCTGCCGCTGTCCCAGCTTGGCGTGGACCCGCGCCCGCAAGCTGTAGACGTCAGGGTCCGAAGGAGCTAACCTCGCGGCGCTATTAAGGACTACTGCCGCATCCGGATAGCTTCGTGCCTCGTAGAGAACGCCGGCATAAGCCATTTGGGTAGTCAGGTCGTTTGGCTCTTCCGAAAGAGCTATGCGATATTCGGCGCCCGCACGACTGAAGTCGCGTTCCTGGCGGAATCCTTCTGCCCGGGCCAGGTGCCAGGCGTGCCCCTTACCCAATTTCTTCTGGGCGAGCTCCAGTTCGCTCAGAGCCGGCATTGGACGGTGAAGCTGAAGATCGGCATACGCGAGTCCGAGATGCGCTTCGCCGTTCTCAGGTTCGAGATGCAAGGCAGTTTGAAAATCCTCCACCGCCTTGTGGGGCTGGTGAAGGTCGTTCAGAACGAATCCCCGATTCACGAAACCGGCCGCCATTGCCGGATCCCGTTCGACCGCCTCGGAAAAGTCGGCGAACGCTTTCTTCCACTGTCCATCGTGATAATCGACGTTGCCGGCGATGAAAGGAAGGTCTTTGTCTTTGGGCAAACGCGGTCGATACTTGACCGTAAGCGCCAGGGCATCGTCGTAGCGGCCGAGATAGTAAAGATCGTAAGCGAGGTAGACAACGCCTTCGTGATCGTCCGGCAATTTCTGAATCACGTCGTAGCCGAGCTTCGCCGAAGCAGCGTAATCTCCTCTGAATGTGAGATAGCGTTCCCGTTCCCTCTCGACTTGCGGATTCGTTTGTATTTGCCCTTTGGCGCGTGCTAGCCAGCGCTGAGCGAGATCGAGATTGCGCGCCTCAATCGCGGCGTTCGCTCCACCGGCAATGATTCGAGGATCGTCTGGCATGCGCTGATAGGCATCTTCATAGTCGCTTTCTGCCGTGCGGTAATTATGCTGGGCGGTGTACAGGTCCCCTAACGCCAGGTACGGAGCGTAATCTTCCGGATGAGCGGCAATGGCTCGAGTGAAATATGCTTCCGCCAGCCTCGGGTTGCCGGCATCGCGGGCGAGATATCCCAGAGACGAAAGCGCCTGACGATCATGGCGATCGAGTTCGAGAACCTTGGTGAAGGTTGCCCGCGCGGCGTCTTTTTGACCCATCTTCCAGAGTAAGTTTCCGTAGTTCGTCAGTGAGTTGAGATTTGACGGGGCCAGAGCGAGAGCTTCTTTCAGATCCCGATTGGCAGCCTCGAGATTTCCTGACGCGGACTCGATCGCGGCGCGAAGGCGAAGGAATTCGGGACGAGAGTCGTCAGGTACGTGAGCCCGGGCTAATGCAGCTTGCGCCGATGCCAGTTCCTGATTTGCTGCGCCGTCATCCGCCCGACGAATGTCGAGTTCGTACAGGTTGAGGTGCAATTCGACCGGATAAAGCGGGCCCTCGGGAACCTGCGCGGGGAGATTGTTGAGTGCGATTTGATATTGTTCGCGGGCTTCGGAGATCCGATCTTGTGATTCGGCCAGACCGGCAAGGATCGCGTGCAGACGATAATTGTTGGCGTCGATCTGCCGGGCCGCGGCCAGAAACGGAACTGCAGCGTCAGGCTTTCCGACATCGATCCACTCCTGCGCCGCACTCAGGTCCAGACTGATATCACTTTTTGCGTTCTTTGCCAGACGCGAATACAGTTCTGCCGCCTCATGATGCTTGCCGGCCAGTTGATCCGTGTAGGCCAGATCCGCTTCTACGTCGAGCGTCTTGTTCGGAATATCCCGCAGAGTCGAAAGGGCCTTGTCGAAATCTCCCTGATCTCGATACTGATCTGCGGCCGCGCGCAGCACTTCCGTATCGTGGGGAGCGCGCCTCCTGGCCTCATCGAGATATCGCTCGGAATCTTGAGGCTGGCCGAGCCGCTGATAGTCATGAGAGAGCAGCAAGTCGGTGTGAGCAGATGGCTGGAGCGCCTCCGCTTTCTGGAGGAAATCCAGCGCCGACTGCGGATCAGAACTCAGGAGAAGTTCGCCGGCGAGTTCCAGGCTGTTGGCGTCCCTCGGATTGGCGGCGGTGACTTTCTGCAACAGTTTTTCGGACTCGCGATAGCGCCCCATCTTGGCGTAGGTTTGAGCGAGGCCGGCGAGCCCTCGCACCGAGTTTGGTTCCCGCTTCAGACCACGATCGTAAGCGTCCGCGGAAAGCTGATAATGCTGATCAAGGCGGGCAGCGTATCCCAGCAGGAACCAGAACTCTGCATTCTGGGGAGCGGATTTCGCCGCTTGCTGGGCAAACGAAACGGCTGCGTCATAGTCGTTTCTTCGAAGGGCATCCTGCGCGGCGCGCGCCTCGCGATCCACTTCAATGCTCGATCCCCAGCTCAGTTCATGATTGCCCTCGCTGGAATCCGGGGAGCTTTCAGCCGCCTTCTGCGAACTTCCTCCGTGGACCTCGTAAGTCTGTGCCGGCAGATAAACGGCGGAACAAGAAAGCACGACAATGCAAAAACCCGCGAGCGGAAATCGGTGTTTCACGTCATCGTTCCCATGCAATGGTTTGTTTATCGAAAACCGCACTCGAACGCGGTGACCTTCCTCAGATGCAGCGTTGCGATCTAGGTTTGCCGTAAGCGCAGGAATCGCCTGAGGTTTTCCCCGCGGAGCGTGTGGCAACAATCGACGTAAACCCTGCGTGGAATTTCCGAATCCAAAGCAGTCGCCGGGGTAGTCAGTGCGTCGTATGAACCCTGTTCTATGAGCACCAAAGGAAGCTACTCTCGTCCCATTCCGCTACTAGCCATTGTTCTGGTGGCACTCGCCGTCCACGGACCGTTGCTGCTCATGCAGCTTCCTGCAGGATCGTTTGACGCGAACTTTCATATCTTCTTCGCCTCGCATTACGCGCACCATTGGTTCAATCCCTGGAATGAAAAGTGGTTTGCCGGATTCTCGCAGACAACTTACCCTCCTCTGACACACCAGTGGATCGCGCTGCTGTCGAACATCACCGGATTGAAGATGGGCTACATGCTGGTCCAGTTGATCGCGGTCTTGCTGTTGCCGGTCGGCATTTTTCGCTTTGCCAGAATCTGGGTGGATGACCGCGCGGCGAGTTATGCGGCGCTGGGTAGCGTTTTTCTTGGATCGCTTGCGTTTCTGGTCTATCAGGCGGGTCAGTTAGCGACCGTAGCGTCAGCGGCCTTATACCTGAACGCCCTGCCTTACTTCTATGAATGGGCTACCCGATCGGGCATGCGGCCACTCATCAAGGGGCTGGCGGTTGGCTTGACGGCGGCTGCCGCCCATCACGTGACGCTGATTTTCGGAGTCGTGTTCTTTGCCATTCCCGTGCTCTGGGTCGCTTGCCTCGATGCCCGCTCGGGAAGAGCGAACGGTTCTGTAGGGAAGGTTTTTGGTCGCGCTGTGGCATTTGCCGTTCTGCTCACCATTGGGGTCGGGGTCGTGCTCTTGCCGTATTGGGTGACTCTGATTCAGCATCCTATCCGGCAGATCCCGATTCCGCACGACAGCCGTTCCAACTATCTTCTGAACTCGATCACGGGGATCAACTATTTCGTGATTCCTTACGGCGCGCTGATTCTGGCGTTGCCTTTCATCGTGATTCGCGGTTCCTCCAACCCACGTCTGCGGCCGCTGCTCGCCGGGTTTTGGCTAAGCATGATTTTTGGCCTGGGAGGAACCACACCGCTGCCCCAGTGGCTGCTGGGGCGCGCCTTTGACATTCTGACGTTCGAGAGGTTTGCGTTTTGGGCGACTCTTCTCGCCTTGCCGATTGTCGGACTGCTCGCTGTTTCGCTGCTGGAACGGTTTCACGGGAAAGCAGCAGTTGGGTTGTCGCTGGCAGCAGTCTCAACGATCGGAGCGGCTCTGGCGTGGCTCACGATCAATCCGTATCGTCCTTCTTCCACCATGGACGTCAATCCGGTCATCGCGTTTCTCAATCGCGATGGGCATGACGCTTACCGCTATCTGACCTTGGGGTTCGGCCATCAACTGGCGCAGGTGTCGACCTATACCGACGCTGGCAGTGTCGACGGAGATTACAATTCCGCGCGCCTGCTGCCGGAGATGACTCATTACGGCTCGGCTCAGCTGACAAGCGCCAAATTCTACGGATCGGCAGGCATGGCCTCTCTGCGCGCAATGCTGGAGCACGCCAATCGCTATGGATTGAAGTTCATTTTTGTGCACGACCGTTATTACGAACCGCTCCTGACGTTTGCCGGATGGCGCAAGACGGAGACGTTTGACGACGGCGAGATCACAGCCTGGGCGAAAGACGACGTTCCCCCGGCGCACCGTATCGAGTCGGATGCGATCCCGCCGGCATGGATGGGGCTGTTGTGGGGAACCTTGCCGATCGGAGTGAGTATTCTCGCGATATTTCTCGAGGTTCTGCTCCCGGCGGAACGGCGCATGCTCGTGATGCCAGGCCCTGCCGCCCAGGTGGACGAGAATGTCGCGCATTACGTCGCTTGAGAGACTGACATGAATCGCGCGCTGCCAATCATCATTGTGATCGCCACAGCCCTTCTTTTGGCGGCGGGGCTGACGGGAGCGGGCCGATCGGGAGGGACTGTCGGCATCGCTGCGGGGTCGGCGTTGCCTGGGTTGAATGCGAACGCGGACACGCCCCGCCAGGCCCTGACGAACTTTCTCGTCGACGTGCAAAGGCGCAACTGGGATCGTGCATTTGCAGAGGTGAATCGAACCGATGCCGCCGGCACGAAGGAAGCTTTCATCCAGGATTGGATGGGCTCGGACGGCAGCTTGCGAACTTTTTCCAATCTGGAAAGCTTCGATATGCGGCCGCTGCACGCGACTGATTCCGAGGCGCAGATGCGCGCCGAGTTGCGCTGGACCACCCCCGTTGGTCCGGTTGAGGATGTGCACGATTTTTCTCTTGTGCATCAAGGCGACAGTTGGAGGGTTTTGTGGAATCAGGAGCCGCCCCCGAACGTCCCGACCCAAATCGTTCCCGTGAACTACCTGCGCTGGGACCTGGTGAGCGGCGGATCCCCGAGTTGGGGTTCGGGTAGCCTCGATTCTCCCCACGTCCGCATCATGTCGATGAATGCCGTCGATTCCGCCGAAGGAACCGTGGTGATGGGTGAAGTGGTCAATGAGGATACGATTCCGGCCTTCGTCAATGTGAACGCGGCGCTGGTCGATGATTCCGGCAAACCGATAGACCAGGAAAGCAGCTTCGACAAAATTCTGCACGTCTTGCTCCCTAAGCAGGTCTCGCCCTATCGCATCGACTTTCCAGAAATCGATCTCGCCCGGGTGAAGAATGTCCGCATGGACGTGAAAGCGAGCCTCGTTCCCGCATCGTCAGATCCCGTAATTGGAGTGATGAATCAGAAGCTCAACACCGATGCGCAGGGAAAAAGCGTGCTCGAAGGCAGTCTGTTTAACGAAAGCGGGCAAACGGTAAACATTCCGCACGTGATTGCGAGCCTCTACGATAGCAGCGGCAAAGTGGTTTGGGTCTCCGACGGTTATGTCGACCACGCTCTTCTTCCACAGTCATCGGAGCCCTTTTCGGTCGAGATACCGAAGCTCATCGCAGGGAAGGTGCAAAACTTTCATGTCGTGGTCAATCAATACAGCCTGGCGCGATTCTAAGAGCGGGCTGACATATGCAGCAGCGAGCCTGATCTGCCTGGCCGGAATATGTACGGCTCAGGTTGGCGAAGTGCGTGCGCCCTCGGCGGCTGTCGCGGGCAATTCCATCTCTCTCTCGACGACAGGAAGTGGGTCGGCCACGTTTTACTTCATCGGGCCTGGGGTCTCGGGGAAGCGCGGCGTCAAGCTTGGCGAAGATATCCAGATCCCGGCGAAGGAGCTTCGCTACGCCGGCAGCTATCTCGGGATTATCTGCGAAGACTCTTGCCAGAGCGTGGAGTTCTTTGTAAACGCGAGCTCGCCGTCGAGGCTGGCTTTCCTGGTTCACCCGTCGCGAGCGCCGGTTGCCGAAAGCGACGCGATCAGCGGCGTGGTTCTTCCGTTCGACTCGAATGGCAATTTGATCCTGAGTCCAACGCCGACCGACTTCGAGCTGACGGCGGCCGGCGCCACTGTGATGTCCCGGCGCGATTCCACGCAGGATGGGATCGCGTGGTTCCGTGCGAATTCAGGAAGATCGGCCGGCGCTCTGCAGGTCAGCGCATCGGTGAATGCCGTTCAAAGCCGCCGGATCGTGCAGCAGGTTGCTTCGGACCCCTGCAATCTGCGAATCAGCGGACAGCGAGCGGCGAAAGGCATCATCGTCGAGACGGCGCCAGTTCGCGATTGCGCCGGCAATCCCCTACCTGACGGCACCATTGTGACGTTCACGGCGCGAGACGGGGAAGGAAAGAGCACCGTTGACGCGCCCATTAAAAAGGGGATCGCCAGAGCGGAGATCAGCGCGGCTGGCCCCATCGTTGTTTCGGCAGCATCCGGTGTGGTGATGGGAAATGATCTGCGCATCCAGTAATCGGCAGACTCGGCAAATCTCTATGAGTAGACTGAACTGGTGGCCGATGATCGGAATCGCAGTCAGCGCGATCGCGCTTCTGGCGCCGTGTTACGCGGCAGATACCGATCAGGCACCGAACGTGACGTTGGAGTCTGCCAAGGTTGGACCGCGTGCGCTTGAGCCTCTGACCGAGCGGAGCGTTCTCCGGGACTACAGCTTTGCCTGGGCAAGTCTGGCCCGAGCCCTCGATTCCAATTCCGTAGAGCCTTTGGATGGGCCGTTCGCTGGCAGCGCCGCCGAATGGCTTCGGGACACGGTCGCCGACCAGCGCCGCAACGGATTGAGCGCGCGTTATCTGAATCAGACTCACAGGCTCGAAGCGGTGTTCTACGCCCCCGAGGGCGATTTGATCGAACTTCACGACACCGCCGACTACGACCTTCAACTACGCGATGGAGACAAGAACATCTACAACCGGCATGTCACGCGCCATTACGTTGTGTTGATGACGCCCAGCGCAGATCGTTGGGTGGTTCGGCAACTGCAGGCCGTACCGCAGTTTTGAGATCCCGGAACCCTAGGTGCGCTCATAATTGTGTGCACCGTCCCGCGACCACCAACCTCGATCCGTGGTGCGGCATCCAAGTTCCATCAAATCGCAGAGGAAATTCCTGTCAAGAACGATTCTGGTCGCGGCACTTCTTTGTTTTCTGGCGGCTTGCTGCGGCTGCAGCAGCTCCGGATCTCGCCGGGTTGTGGGACAGAATGACCTCGCGCCCGAGGTGTGGCCCAAAATGCTGGCGGTGTATATGCCCTGGTTCGGCAACCATGTGCACATGGACGTTGGGTATTCCAGCGACGATCCCGCGGTCTTGCGGCGACAGATCGAGCAGGCTCGCCAGATGGGGATCTCCGCCTTCGTCGTCGACTGGTACGGAGTGAGCGAGCCCTTTGCCGACCACAACTTTGGTCTGCTGCAGCAAGCTGCGGAAGGGAGTGGTTTCCAGGTGGCACTCTTGTACAACGAGTCGGCAGATGATGACCAACAATCTACGGACGAAGCTATGGCGGCGATGGACCGGGCCTACACGGCCTATATCGGTCCCCAGGCAGAATATCGCGATACCTACCTGACCCGTCAGGGACGGCCGATGATCTTCATTTTCCCGAAGCACGGGAAGGTCGATTGGACGCGGGTTGTCGAGCACTGCGCATCGTGGCAGAAGGCTCCGTTGTTTTTCTACAAAGACGATCCGCCGGTGCAATTCGACTCGGATTTCGCCGGTTCCTACGCCTGGGTGCAGCCGGGCAGCGAAGGCTGGCGAGCCGATGGCAGCAATTGGGGAGAACAATACCTGGAGAATTTCTACCGGAGAATGGCGGACAAACATCCCGACAAGATCGCGATTGGCGGTGCCTGGCCCGGATTCAACGACTCGGCTGCGCGATGGGGCCTCAATCGCCATATGCAGAGCCGATGCGGCAAGACCTTCGAGGACACCTTGCACCTCTACGGCCGTTACTACGATGCAGCCAATCCCTTGCCGTTTCTTCTGATCGAAACCTGGAATGACTACGAGGAAGGTACTGCGATCGAGCGCCTCAAGTTTACAAATTGTCCGAAGGGCACATGAAATCCGTGAACTGCGAAGAGTTGTTCCATGCGGAACGCCGTTTGATTCGCGGCCCGATCCTGAGCGCAGCTCAAAGAGTCCAAAACCATGCATAATCCAGCTGCACTTAGCCAATTCCGGATCCTCTCCGAAACTGTTCTCGCTGGGCGAGAAGATCGAGGCGCGGCAACTCCCCACTCCGAGGCGTCGAACCAGCAGTCTTACCGCGATCTGTCTTCCGAGTTGTTTTCCTGCATGAAACCGGAGAACTTTCAACAACTCGAAAGTCTCGCGGCAGCAAACCATGTTGTCTTGCGCGCACTGGAGCCGATCGCCGGGACAATGATTGCGCTGGGGAACGATCGCGCTGCTGAGCAAGCCCTGGCTGCGACCGTGCGGGAAAAGGCCCGCATCGATCACGCCCTGGGATTTCTTGAGCAGATCTGTTCCAGTCTTCAGAAAGCCGGGTACCCGGTGGTGGTGATCAAATCGCTTGACCATTGGCCGGATCTCGGCAGCGATCTCGACCTTTATTCGGACGCCGATGCTGCGGGAGTGATCGCGCATCTCTGCGCCCGCTTCAAAGCCAGACTGATGCCCCGGAGCTGGGGCGACCGGTTGGCCCACAAGTGGAATTGTGCAATTCCCGGCCTGCCAGAACTGGTCGAACTGCACGCAGGACGTCTGGGGCAGATGGGAGAACAAGACAGCGCGCTCAGGTCGCTCTCTCTGCGCAGTCGCAATGCCCAACTGGGCGCACACTTCTTCCGAGTGCCGGCTCCCGAAGACCGGATTATCCTGAGCACGCTGCAGCGCATGTACCGGCACTTTTACATCCGGCTTTGCGATATCGTGGATATTGGACAACTTCTCGCTTCCGCCGCTGTCGATTTCCGGCACCTGCGTTCAATCAGTTCAGACGCGGGTCTTTGGGAAGGAGTCGCGACCTATCTGAGGGTTATCGGGGAGTACATCGAGTCGTACGACGGTAACGGCGTCGAGCTTCCCTCATTTGTCTTCGCGGCGGCGAGGTTTGGCGTAGAACAGATTCGGTATGCTCCTGCCTTCTTGCGCGTCCCGATTGTGCCGCACTCGGCGGGATTGTACTTCTCTGAGTTGAAACAGCTACTGCAACGTGGCGACTTGCGAAACACATTCCGGTTAGGATTGCTGCCCTGCCTGGCCACGGCGGCTCTTGTCGAACAGAAGCTTACCGGCAGCGACAAGGGCGTCTGGTAAACGTTGGCGGCGCGACGATCTCGCTGCGGACGGCCGATCTTCGAGAGAATTACGCTTATCCCGAGGGTTCAGCGCACGGTTTCCCCGGGATAGTACCCGGACCGCGTGCGCACCGTGAGAACGCTGTATCCAGGCGCGCGCGCTTCCACGTGAATGCGTTGATAGCCGGTTTTCCCCGCAGTGCTGCCCGGATTGTAAGCCAGCGTGTACTGGCTGCGGATGTCATGCGCGACCGCTCGGGTGATGCTGTCGACGTCGTCGAGACTCTCCGGAAAATATGCGGCTCCGCCGGTGCTGCTGGCTAATTGCTGCAGCGCTTCGCGCCCGGATGAATTCATCTCGCCATCGGTTAAACCGATCGCGTAGACGACGGGTCCGTTCTTGGTCTGCAGGCGTCGCATGGCATCGGCGAGCGTCTCGCGGCTCATATTGTCCTGACCGTCCGTAACCACAAGCAGAACCTTCTTCTGAATCAGGGAATTGTCCTCCAGATGGACCGCAGAGGCTACGACGGCGTCATAGAGGGCGGTACTGCCCTCGGCCGATACTTGATGCAGGGCGGTTTGAAGCAGTTGGACATTCGAAGTGAAGTCCTGATCGAGATACGGCGTCTGGCCGAAGTTCACTACAAAGCTCTCGTCTTGCGGATTACTAGCGCGAATCAAATTCAGAACAGCCTCGTCGACCTTCCGTCGCTTGTCGCGCATCGAGCCCGAGTTGTCGACCACGATGCCGATCTCGACCGGGACATCCTCCTGGCGAAAGGAAGTGATCTTCTGCAGAATTCCGTTCTGGAAGATCGTAAACGCGTTGCGGTCCAAGTTGGGTACAAGATGCCCTTGCGCATCTACGACGGTGGCGTGCAGCACCACTTCCTCGACCTGCTTCCTGAAAACAAATCTTCCCTGATCGCTGCCGGCGGTGTCGCCGCTGGCCGATTGGGGTGCACCAGCCTCGTTTGCCGGCACCGATTGCAAAGCAGCCCCCTGACTGCTCCCATTCGAAGGGGCTGAGGAGCCGCTCTGAGCCAGGCCAGCCGGGAGAAAAGCCATTCCAAGAATGACAGCCTCAATTGCCACGTGGCGAAAACACGACGCGCTCCAGCGCATAGGACGCACCTCTGTGCGTGCTTTTGGATGCCGACCCAGGGGAAAACGGCTGGCGGCCTTTAAGGATCCAAGCAAATTCGAGATCAGGAGCCCGCCGTCGAGCTCCATCCTGCGGCCATACAGCAATCACCCGAGGAAATCCCTCGGATTGGCGGAAAAACTTACACGGAAGAGGAGTACTCCATCCGCACAACCCACTCAGATGCCAGAGATATTTGTTTGGCATGATGTGTGCTCGGCGCATGGGTGGACCGACTAAGTTAGTTCTGCGATAGGTCCCTTAGAGAGTCTCCCTGCCTTCGAAGGCAACCGAGTTTTCCAATTTGGATCTAAGGGGGTGCGAAATGCTTCGAATCCTGATCGCCGATGACCACGAGGTGGCACGTCGGGGCATCCGTGCGCTGTTGGAGGCGCATCCTGGGTGGCAAGTTTGCGGAGAGGCAAAAGATGGCCGGGAGAGCGTAGAACTTGCAGCTCGCTTGAACCCGGACTTGGTTCTGCTCGACATCGGCATGCCGAACCTGAACGGGTTGGAGGCAGCTCGTCACATTCTAGCGGCATCGCCAAAGACAGCCATCCTCATTTTGACCATGCACGATACGGATCAGGTGGTGCGCGAGGTTCTGCGGGCGGGAGCCCGCGGTTTCCTGCTGAAATCCGATGCCGGCCGCGACCTGGTCGCTGCCGTCGAAGCTCTGCAGCGCAACAGCACGTTTTTCACCCGAAGAGTCAGTCAGATGGTGCTCGACGGATTTCTGCGGCGGCACGATGCGGGAATCGACGGAGATGACATCTCCGAAGACGGCCGCAACCCGCTGACCACGCGCGAGCGCGAGGTAATTCAGTTACTGGCGGAAGGGAAGACAAGCAAGGAAGTTGCGGTCACCCTCAACCTCAGCGTGAAAACTGCCGAGACTCACCGAACCAACCTGATGCGGAAGCTGGGGCTGCACTCGGTTGCCGATTTGACTCGGTATGCCGTGCGAAACGGAATCGTTCAGGTCTACTAGAGCATTCGGAACAATAGGCCGGGATGCTTACCTTGAACAGAACCTTCAAGGTCGGGGCGCACCTCTTAGCCACCGTCACGAAGCCATACACGTCGCTAGGCAGTAGGAATCACCGGACCAGGCTGGGAGAGACTTTCCAGAGTCGTGCCAGGGCCCGAGCTGCTTCCGAAACGGCGTGCTTCTCGACCGTCGAATCGGATTGCATCTCGATCTGCTGGCGCAATCCGATCGGCGTCTGCGATTTTCCAGGGCATTGCGCCGAAGGGTGCATGCGTGCAATTGCTTTGTTGAACATCTCCCGCTGGCCTGCTGTCTCGCGCACAGGATCATTCGTGCTGGCAGTCGGCGTGGTTTTCTGTGGTGGCTTTCGCATGGTGAGTGCCTTTGTCAGCATTTAACAATCGCTCTGTCCCAATCGGAATACGGCGGTGCACTCAATTCAGTCGGGCTCTTGCACCCGCATTCGCTCAGCCGTTCCGGTAGATTTCGGATCTGTAGCCGGGAGATGAGATTGTTTTGGAAGGGTCTGACGACCGTACCGGAGCTTTATCTTTCATTCGAGATGGTCGAAAGTCGGAGTGGGCTCTGCAAATACACGATTTACCCTAGTGCCCTTCACAGCCGGTTCCTGTATGTTCGGAAGAACTTTGGTCCCAATTCTCGAGGTTGTCTCTTCTCGCAGTTCCCACTTGGAGATTCCGGGTATGAGTGAAAACAAAGCAGCCGCGTATGGTATCTATCCACGGCACATTCCTCTGCCCGAAGTGGCGCACAGCCTCAACCAGGCGGGATTCGACAACGAAGATATCTGCATGGTTCTCTCACCGGCCCATCCGGTCGCTCAGGTAGTTCGCGACGCCAACATGCTGTCGTTCGAGCACGAGTCGACGGCGTTGCGAGCGCGCATGATTGGGTGGGTTTCAGAGTTTGGAGCGGTCTTGATCCCCTCGGTCGGATTCTTCATTCGTTCACACACCTATTTGCGGGCTCTGGCGATCGAACAGGATTCCTTCTCTGGAGAATCCGACACTCTGACCGGATTAGGGTTTTCGAAAGATGATGCGGAGAGACTGGACCATAAGCTCTGGCAAGACGTCGGCGTGCTGGTGTATGTTTCTTGCCCGGAAGGATCGAAGAATGACCAGGCTGTCGAATTGCTCCGACAGACTGGAGCCTGCGAAGCCGCAAGCCTCCGGCATGCACAGGCTGTAGCTGCCTGAGCCCACCCGTTAGCGTTGAGCAAAAACTTCAGGCCTCACCAGCGAATTGTTACCTTTCGTTGGTCTCGGGATTCTTTTCCTCCTGGGCGGAGAAAATCAATCCGATGCGGCAATCATCGATATTTCGACTTTGGCGCTCGATTTGCTTCGCTTTTCCATTCGGATTGGATTCGGAGAGCTCAGCATGAAGGAACTCTTAACGCGATTGTTGTGGGCGCTGGTTTTAGTACTTATGGCTTTCGCTTTCGCGCCTTTCGACCGCGCCCAAGAGGCCAGAGATCCGGAAGCGGCAGCGCCGAAGCCACAGGAATCCTCCTTGGACCTCGTCAGTGGCGGGGATCCGGTTACTCAGGAAAGTTTGGCTTTTACCGGATGGGTCGCGCGGCTGAGGGGCCAGATGGTGCTGAAGGATCCTGTAGCAAAATTGAATTACCGACTTGATAAGCAATCAAAAATAAGACGCTTCGTGGGGAGACAGGTTCGAGTTGTCGGCCGGCTTGGCTTGAACAGCAACACGATCTACATCGAGAGCATCGAACCCTCGTAGGCACCGGTGTTTGGGCCATTGCCGGCCATCCGGCGCCGTTGACCAGCTTGTGGCACAGGAAGGAAATGATTTGCCGTTCGAGTCTCCAGATCGCATCGATTACGATTTTCCCACTGCGGTGGTGTTTCTATTGGCTGGGCTAGCCCTTGGCTCGGTTTTAACGGTTCTCTTTGCGCCACGTTTTGCGGACTCCCCCCTCACTGACCGCAGTGGTCGCGCAACATCTCGCGAAGTTGCGAGATAAGGACCGATTTCCTCCACGCGGCGCCCCCGCTCCTGCATTCGCCCGGTACTAACCCTTTCCTTCGCTGAGACACTGCCTTTCGGGCCGCGGCGCTGTCATCTACGGCCTACGCTGTATGGAACTAGGCAACGGTTCGAAGTAATTAGAAGAGAGCCAACTGCGGCAGGGACAGCGGTTTCCGCGGTTTGCGCTCGGCACCATTCGCCACTCGTCTTTCTAAAGAGGTTGTGCAATGAGAAAGACGGTGCTTTTGTCGATAGCCGCGATGGTTGTTTTCCCGACTCTTCTGCTCGGCCAGGATGTTCTGGAGGCGCCGGGCCCAGTACCGCCATCGAACGTTTTAGGAACGCGCCTCATCGTCTGGTCTGAACAGCAAACGCCGCGTCCGCTGGCACAGCCCTCATCTCGTCCGGACCAGCAAAACTCATATCGATCCGAGCCACGAGTTACTCGGCAGGTGCAAGGCCGCCCCGTTCAGAGCTTTACGGGTGTGATCGTCAATGCCGGAAAGAATGCCTACGCCCTCAAGGACGAAAGCGGCAGCGCATATCAGATAATCGACCGGCAGATCGGCCGAGTCTATGAAGGCCGCCGAGTACGGATCGCCGCTGAGGTCGACCCCCAGCGAAATTTGCTACGAGTCGACTCAGTCGAACTCCTTCCATAACTTCCGAGACCGGCCCCGACTCGCATCCTTGGCGAATACCGTTTAATCTAAGAGGAAAGTCACCGTGCGAGGATCCTATGCCCTCAGCTGCGAGCAGAACTGTTGCGGCAGTATGTTTGACTCTCCTCTTCATTACCGGCCTGTACGCCGTAGACACCAAGTTTCACGACGCCCCGGATTCAGCCAAGGAGTTGAAAAATCCGTATGCCGGCGAGGCGGCAGCAGTCGAAGCTGGCAGGGAGCTGTACACAAGGAACTGTCTAGCCTGCCACGGGAAAATGGGCCGGGGCACCGGCAACGTTCCTTCATTGGTCGAGGGCAAGCTCAGTGGTGTTCCAGCCGGTGAAGTTTTCTGGTTCATCACCAAGGGAAGTACTGACAACGGGATGCCTGCCTGGGGATTTCTGCCTGAGCAGAAGCGTTGGCAGATCATCTCCTACGTCGAATCGCTAGCAGCAGGAACAGCCCCCGCGGCAAGTTCAGCGCCTCCGGCGGAAGCGGCCGCATCACCAATCAAGGATCCAGCTCCGCAGGCGCCGTTCACCGATTTTCGCTACGAGGTGCCCGGAGTCACCCGCAAGATCACGGTGAGCAACCTGCCGCCGCCGTACGCAACCCGGTCGGCAGATAATGGGGCGGAACTCGTAGCGCGTCCGGAGAACGCCTGGCCCAAGGCTTTATCGGGCTTCAAAGTCGACCTTTACGCGGCCGGACTCGACAATCCGAGGCTGCTTCGAACCGCTCCGAACGGCGATGTCTTCCTCGCGGAGAGCAATCCCGGACGGATTCGCGTGTTCCACGGCATGACCAGCGATGGCAAAGCGGAACAAATGCAGGTTTTCGCGGATGGACTCAATCGTCCCTACGGCATCGCTTTCTACCCGCCGGGGCCCGATCCGCAATGGGTCTACGTCGGCGATACGAATGAAGTCATTCGTTTCCCGTACCACAACGGCGATATGAAGGCGAGCGGGTCTTCGCAGCACATTGCGGATTTGCCCGGAGGGGGCGGTCATTGGACCCGCTCGGTGGTGTTCTCGCCGGACGGCAAGAGAATGTTCGTGGCCGTCGGTTCGGCCTCCAACGTCGACGATCCCGATACGCATCCGGCGGAGAAAAATCGTTCCGATATTCTCGCCTGCGATCCTGCGAATTGTGTGTTGACTCGATATGCCTACGGCATCCGCAATGCAGGAGGCGGTCTCGCAATTGACCCGAAGACTGGCGATTTGTGGTGCTCGGTGAATGAGCGGGATGGCCTCGGCGACAATCTTGTGCCCGACTACATCACTCATGTCCAGGAAGGTGGGTTCTATGGCTGGCCCTGGTGGTATATCGGTCCGCATCAGGATCCGAGACACGCGGGCGCACATCCGGAACTGAAAGACAAAGTCATCGTGCCTGATGTGCTGCTTCAACCCCACAACGCCTCGCTCGAACTGACCTTCTACGAAGGAGATCAGTTTCCAGGGGAATACAAGGGAGACATCTTCGCCTCCGAGCATGGTTCGTGGAACAAGTCGGTGCGAGTGGGTTATGAGGTCATTCGAGTGCCTCTGCACCAGACCGGGCAGGCGACCGGAGATTATGAAGATTTCCTGACCGGCTTCGTCCTTCCGGATGGGCACGTCTGGGGGCGGCCCGTGGGCATCACAGTTGCTCCGGACGGTTCGCTGCTGGTCAGTGACGACGGATCGAACTCGATCTGGAGAGTGAGCTATACGGGGAAATAACAGCGCGCAGCCGGCTGCATCAGTGGAAGTCGTGGGAAACAGTTTCGGCCTTTGTAACAAACAAGGGTAGAACGCGTTCGGCCCGGACCGATATCACGTTGTCCTGATTTTGCAGAATGCCTTCGACAGCGAGAAATCGCTCGCTGGTCAGCAGCAAGCGGTGCTGGTGAAACAGATCAGGGCGGACGATCGCATTCGCTACTCCGGTTTCATCTTCGAGACTCAAAAATACAAATCCTTTCGCAGTCCCTGGGCGCTGGCGGGTAATGACACAGCCTCCAATGCGCAGACGCTTGCCGGTTGGCAGGTCGCGCAGTTCGCAAGCGCGGCGAATGCCCATGGCGCTGAGCCAGGCGCGGCGATAGGCCATGGGATGCGGACCGACGGTGAGTCCCGTGCCGTGAAAGTCTGCAATGAGCCGATCTTCATGATTCATCGGCGGAAGCGGCGAGGGCGAATCCGGTTCGGGCTGTTGTTCGAGCAGTGGTCCGGATGTGCGAACTGCCCGCTCGACCTGCCAAAGAGCGTCGCGGCGGTGGAGCTGCGGGTTGCGGATCGCAAGTTGCGAGCCCCGGGCAAAATCGCTTTCACCGCCGAGGCACGGAGTCACAGAAGAGATAGCTTCTCTGTCCTCCGCGTCTTTGTGTCTCCGTGATGAATTCCCAATTGCATTCAGCCCTCCGATTTCCGCCAGTGTGTTGAGTTCGTCTTTGCGGAGTTCCGGAATGCGGCGGGTGAGATCGTGAATGGAAGCGAACGGCGAGCGCATGCGTTCGAGGAGAAGCGAACGTGCGGCTTCCTCGCGCAGGCCACGGACGTAGCGTAGGCCCATGCGAAGGGCGAGCACGCTCTCAGCCGGGAACCGAGACTCGAGACTTGTCACTCGCTCCAGCGTGCAATTCCATTCCGAGCGTGTCACATCCACCGGCAAAAGTTTCAATCCATGACGCTGGGCATCTTTGACGATTGTGGCCGGCGAGTAGAACCCCATCGGCTGGTTATTCAATAACGCGGCAGTGAAAGCAGCGAGATAGTGGCATTTTAGATAAGCGCTGGCATATGCAATCAGCGCGAAGCTGGCAGCATGGGACTCGGGAAATCCGTAGAGTGCAAAGGAAGTGATCGAGAGAATGATGTCTTCCTGTGCCTTGGGTGGAATGCCATTTGCAGTCATGCCGGCGCGGAGTTTGGACTCGATCTCCTTCATGCGCGCCTGCGAGCGCTTGAACCCCATGGCCCGCCGGAGGTCTTCGGCCTCGCCACCGGTAAAGTTGGCGGCGATCATTGCAATGCGCAGAAGTTGCTCCTGAAAAAGCGGAACGCCCAATGTGCGTTTCAGCACCGGTTCGAGCGAGGGATGCGCATAGGTAACTTCTTCTCTCCCCTGTCGCCGTTGCAAGAACGGATTCACCATCTGGCCGACAATGGGGCCGGGGCGGATGATCGCGACCTGCACCACGATGTCATAAAAGCGCATGGGACGCAGGCGCGGCAGGCATGACATTTGGGCGCGGCTTTCCACCTGAAAGAGGCCGATGGTGTCAGCTTGCTGCAGGGCGGAATACACCGGCGGATCGTTTTGCGGAAGATGGGCAAGATCGACTTCCTCACGATAGTGATTTCGAATGAGATCAATCGAATCTTTAAGCACGGCCATCATGCCGAGGCCCAGCAGGTCTACTTTGATAATGCCCATATCGGCGCAGTCTTCTTTGTCCCACTGCACTACGACGCGGCCGGGCATGGAGGCGGGTTCGAGCGGCACAACGGAATCGAGCTGTCCCTGGCAAATCACCATTCCGCCGGAGTGCTGGCCAAGATGGCGAGGCAAGTCCTGTACGGCCACGCATAATTCGTGATATTTGCGCAACCGGGGATGGGTAAGATCGAGACCAGCATCGCGAAAGCGGCGGTCGAGCGCGTCGTTCTCGTCGCGAAACTCCCAGGTGGCGACCGCGGCGGAAATCTTGTCGAGTGTTTCCGGGTCGAATCCCAGGGCTTTGCCCATTTCGCGCGCGGCCATGCGGTTGCGGTATGTGATGACGTTGGCCGTCATCGCCGCCCCGCGTTCGCCGTATTTTTTATAGAGATACTGAATGACCTTTTCCCGCTCGTCGCCGCTGGGAAGATCGAGATCGATATCGGGCCACTCCCCGCGCTCTTCGGAAAGAAATCGTTCGAAAAGAAGCTCCATGCCGACGGCGTCGACTGCGGTGATGCCGAGCGAGTAGCAGACGGCGCTGTTGGCGGCCGAGCCGCGCCCCTGCACGAGAATGGTTTGCTCGCGGCAATAGCGGACCAGATCCCAGACGATAAGGAAGTAGCCGGCCAATTTCAGTTTTTCGATCAGCTTGAGCTCTTTTTCGATCTGGAGCCGCGCGCGCTTCTGCATGTCCGGCTTGGCGCGTCCGTAACGCTGATGAAATCCTTCCCACGCGCGCCGGCGCAGGAAAGAATTCATAGTTTCTCCTCCCGGCACGGGAAAACGCGGAAATTCATAGCCCAGATCTTTGAGCGTGAATTCGAGGCGGCTGGAAAGCTCGACTGTATTGTGGATCGCCTCAGGCAAATCGGCGAAAAGTTGCTGCATCTCTCCGGAAGACTTCAGATGGCGTTCAGAGTTCCGGGCGAGCAAGCGTCCGGCAGTGGAGAGCGTGCGGTGATGACGGATCGCGGTGAAGGCATCGCAGAGCTCGCGAGCCTGGGGAATGGCGTAGTGGACGCCGTTGGTGGCGAGCAGCGGGAGGTGCAACGAATGAGCGATGGCAATCGCGATACGATTGCGGGATTCTTCTTCGCGCTGGAAATGGCGTTGCAGTTCGACATAGACGTTGTTTGGTCCGAAGATGCCAACTAGTTCATCGATTTGACGATGTGCTTCGTCAGCGCCACTTTGTTTTAAGGCGGCGGCAATCGGGCCTTCGTCGCCGCCGGTAAGGCAAATCAGGCCTTTGGCGTGCTCCTCTAATTCTTGCCGGGTAATGGCGCCGTCGCCCTTTTTGGCGCGCAGCTTCATTTGGGTGATCAGGCGGCAGAGGTTCTGGTAGCCGGCACGGTTGACGACCAATAAGGGAAGGCGGAATTCACCATAGAGGCGCTGCGCCCCGGAGGAAGTGTTTGTTTTTTCTGTGTCGCCGTGACTCCGGGATGAAAAAGAGACTTCTGCGCCGATGTGCGCTCTGATCTTGGCTTTGTCTGCCGCAAGATGAAAGCGCGGCGCGCCATAAACGCCGTCCGTGTCGAGAAGCGCCATGGCAGGCACGCCAAACTGAGCGCAGGTCGAAATCAATTCCTCGGGCAGGGAAGCCCCTTCGAGAAAGCTGAAAGCAGAGCGGGTGTGAAGCTCGATATACATCAGAAATCAGGATCAGAGGCAAGAGCAGAAACTTGTTCTTGCGGACTCCTGATTTCTGCCAGCCTCTGCTTTTCAGTCATACATTCCTTCCACAAACCAGCCGCCTCCGAGCAAATCATGCACGAGACGATAGAGGGCGATCGCGACAGCGCCGCGCGAGGCCTCATTTTGCAGCGCGATATCCCATTCATCGCGCGACCATGCTTCGTGCTCCCACCAGTCTCCTGAGAATCGCCACGGTCCTGCCTTCCAAAGCACATCCCCCTGAATCTCTCGTTTCCGGCAAATCAATTTGACAGGCTGGCCATCTTTCAGAGTCACGTTGGCGCACAGCGGTGGACGAAAACGGCGCAGCGCAGTGACGGCAGATTTTTCTTTGGTGGAACCAGGCTCCGCTACACCCGATTTTTCCCCGCGGGTTTTGCGAATCATCTCAGCTGCAAAGCGACGCATACGAAAACCTTCAGGATGATGCGTGTCGAGCAATTCCACCGCGCCCACTTTGTTTTCGCCGACGATGCCGGCAATGCGAGTGAGAGTGAGTTCCAGCTTTTCGGGCTCAGGAGACGGCGGCAGGAACAGGCCTCCCTGGGCAGATCGCGGATGTGCCGGTTCCGCGGCAAGCCGGATTTTCATAATCGGCGCTCCCGGAGGATGGGCGCTCAAATCGAGTTGCAGCAGCTTAAGAAAAACTTTCGCATCAAGCATGGGCAGCGGAAGGCGCAGAGTGCGAGAGAAAAGACTCGATTTCACCTGCGACGGCAGCGACGGATAGTCGATGTCTGATGAATGAAACGAGTCAAGTGTGAGCGTGAGCTGCAATTCCTGCGTGGCCAGGGCACGGGATCCCAGCCGCGCGCAGAGTTGCTCCAGCAAACGATTCAACAGGAAAGCGAGAGGCTCAAGCAGGACGATGGGATGCTCCAACTCAATCTCTTCCACAAACACCATCGGCGGCTCCATCGGGACCAAGGTGCGAGATGAGGAGCCGCGGGCCAACTCCTGCAAACGCAATCCCTTCTGCCCAAGACGCTCGCTGAGTGCAATTTCCGGGAGTGCGGCAAGAGCCTGCAGATCGTGAATACCCCAGCGACCAAGAGTTTCCAGCAGGCGGTCGGCTTGCTCTTTTTGATCTTTTTCCAATCGATCGGCAAACAGCACTTTCACCGGCAGCCTTCTCAACTGCTCCGCTTCTTTGCCCGGAGGAATTACGGTGATCCCCGAAAAGCCGCGGGCAGCGAGCACGGCAGAGTCGGGATTAGAGGCCGCGGCTACATTCACGGCGAGTCCCAGGGCGGCAGCACGATGCGAGAGGGCGTGGGAAATGTCTGACGTCGATCCAAACAAAGATTCCATCCCGGCCAGATCGAGAAGGACCGTATCGCAGGCGGTGTCTTCCACGCAGGGCGAGAACGACTGGGCGCAGTCGAGCAAGGCAGCGTGTGCCGACGATTCCTGCAGTGCGGAACGCGAACGCAATGCAATTTCCGTGCACAGTTCAGCCTGAGCCTTGGTCATGCCCGGTGCGATGCCCATGCGGCCCGCCTTTTCATTGACCGCGATAACTTTTTCGAGAGGCGGCTTGCCTTCGAGAATGGCCAGGGCCGCTGCCTGCAGTTCCGACTCCGCGCGCAAAGCGGCTGCCACGGGAAAGTTCGGAACGTAGATGCTGGCAAACGACATAGCATTTCATCCGGCCCAGGCCGTCCTGGTGGGGAACATCACGGAATACGCGGGCTTGCGGTTGAGACGCGAGAGAGCGAGTTCCGCCTTGATTTCGAATCCGGTCAGCAAGTCAGCATGTGTGGGGAGAATAGAGTCGCAGAGAGATAACTGTTCCTGGCTGTGCGGATCATCGAAATTCAAGAGATTTTCTCTCGCTGGACGCAGTTGCAATAGCAGGGAAGAACAACTTCCGGCGATGGGCTGCTGCTCGACCGACAGAAGGATTGTGGGTTTGTGCTCGACCGCGCGGCGGAAGCGAAACCATGTGGTTAAGGGAATGCGGCGCGCGGTCTGAGGAGGCAGGTCCGCGAGATCAAGAGCAATCACGCCGAAGCCGCCGCTTTCCAGCAGCAAATCGGTTGCGCGCAGCACCTGCTCCAGACGGTGTTCCGCCGGACGATCATTGCGGGAATGCAGTTGACGGGGAATCTCTCGGCTGTTGTTTTTAGACGTCAAATTTTCGCCGCAGCGCACCCATAGCAGACGGTCCAGATCCACACCGGTGGCGATGGACTGAGGATCGAGAGCATCACTGGCATCGACGAGTGCGCAGAACTCTCCACGGCAAGTAGCGGAAGCGAGAGCCGCCAGGAGGACGGTAGTGCGTCCCGAAGACGCAGAACCGCAAATCTCGGTGAGACATCCGCGCGGCAGGCCGCCGGTCAGGGCATCGATGGCAGGAACGCCGCTTGAAACCATCTCCAGAGCGGGGCGGATCTCAAGCCGCGAAGCCGGGGTGATGCTTGCTGGAGGGATTCTCTGCTGGTTGATAGCTGACTGAAGGTGTCGCCAACATGCTTTCGGGCCGTGTTCCATGCCATCAAGCACAGCACTCCCCGCATGGGCTTTGGAATACTCCAGGATCGGGCTATTTGTCGGAACAGAGCCGGTTTCCGGGACAGTCTCAGCATCAAAAAGAAAAGGGCGGCCCGAGGCCGCCGAAGTAGAAATCACCGCGGAAGACATAGAATCCTCGAAAATTTCAGGGAACGCCGAAGCCTGTGTTTACGACGGGCTGCGGAGGCGTTAGCCAATTACTTTCGCTTTTTATTCGCCTATGAAGATTGTGCTCTTTGGGCCGCAGAATGTCAAGCGGGGCTTTTCTTAAGTAGCTTGGGCCTGAATTCCCCGGGCCAAAATCAACCGATTCCCGCAAAAAAGAGGGGCCAGCGAACTGGCCCTCCTTGCTTGATTTTATCGACGCCGGCCTCTACCACACCCGGCAGGCGTTCGCCCTCACCATACGTTGCCCGGCTTTACAACCGAAGGCCTGCTCGAATTCCGGCATATTCGAAACCACATTATCGATACGGAAAATCGGCAACGAATGCGGATCCGTGGTCACGATCAGGCGGGCAATCTGCGGCCGCACGTTCGCGCACCACGAATAGGCAAAAGACAGAAAGAAGCGCTGCCGGTTCGTCCAGCCATCCGGGCCTTTGTCATCGAGCGACTTGCCCTGCTGCTTCAGTGAAGCCTCAAGCGCGTTCAAGGCCAGGTGTATTCCACCATTGTCAGCGGTATCTTCCCCCTGCGTGAGCAGGCCGTTCTGTTTGACTCCTTCGCCGGCTTCGGGCACATCCTGCGTGTACTCGTCCGAGATGCACTTGCCCCGCTCGTCGTACTGTTTGGCGTCTTCGGCAGTCCACCAGTCGTGCAGATTGCCATGAGCATCGAACTTACGTCCTTGATCGTCAAAGCCATGGATAATTTCGTGCCCGATGACCATGCCGGTCGCTCCGTAGTTCACGGCATCGTCTTTGGTGGGATCGAAGAAGGGCGGCTGCAAAATTCCGGCCGGGAAGTTGATCGTGTTCAGCTGCGGATCATAGTAAGCATTGATGGTAGGAGGAGTCATCAACCACTCGGAGCGATCGACCGGTTTGCCGATCTTGGCAATCCAGCGTTCGAACTCAAATGATGATGCCTGCGAAACATTATCCAGATAGCTGTCGCGCGTGATCTTCACCCTGGAGTAATCACGCCAGTGTGAGGGATACCCGATTTTGTCCTCAATTCCTTTCAATTTGACGATCGCCTGTTCCTTTGTGGCCGGCGACATCCATGAGAGGCTCTCGATATCGCTGCCCAGCGCCGTCTCGATTGCATGGACCATCTGAATCGTCCGCTCCTTGCTCTCTGGCGGGAACGCGCGATCAACATAAGCTTGCCCCAGCGCTTCGCCGAGATCGCGATCCGCCGCGCGTACGCAGCGGCGCCAGCGGGGCTGCTGTTGTTCGGCGCCGGTCAGCGTGCGCGCGAAGAAATCGAAGTTCTCATCGACGAGCGCCTTGGTCATATACGGGGCGCCCCGATGAATGACCTGCCAGCGCATGTACGTCTGCCAATCGGCGAGCGGGCGGTCTTCGATGAGCTTCTCTTCGGCGCGGAAAAAATCGGGCGAGGTCACGATGTAATGGCTGCTCGCCGGAGCCTTCACCGCTTTGAGATATTCATTCCAATCGATCGAAGGCGTAAGCGCTTGTACCTGCTCCAGGCTCATTTTGTTGTTGATGTTTTTCGGATCCCGGCGCTTGACGTTGTCCATTTGCGCCTGCGCGAGGGCAGTTTCCAGTTCCACGATGATGCCGGCATCCGCTGTGGCTTGTGTCTCCGGTTCACCAGCCAGAGCAAACATCTTCTCCACGTGGGTCCGGTATTTCGCGAGAAGTTCTTTCGATTTCTCGTCGGTTTTCAAGTAGTAGTCCCGGCTGGGGAGGCTGAGTCCCGCCTGGTCGATCTGGGCGACGACTTGGGAGGCATCGTCGTAATCCTGGCCCCCGGTGAATCCGAAGAGCGGGGAATTGCTCTGATTGTCGCCCTGCTCCCAGGCTCCGGGAAAGAGCTGGTGTAACCGCACGATTTCGAGCGTAATCTCTTTCTTCGACTTCAGCGCGGCAATGCGGGCAAGCTCCGGCTGCAATGGCTTCAGGCCGGCCGCCTCGATGCCGCTCTCGTCCATGCAAGCGGTCCAATAGTCGCCGATCTTCTGGTGGACGACATCTCGCTTTGGATCATTGGCGGCGGCTGCTTCCAGCGTTTCGCGCAAGAGATTTTCGTTCCATAACCGCAGACCACTGCCAGTGCTCCAGTAAACCTGGTCGGCGGGAATAGGATTCGCAGCCAGCCACTTGCTGCACGCATACTTATAAAAGTCGTTGCACGGATCGAGACTCCTGTCGGCAAGATCTGGATCGAAGCGTTCAAGCTTGGGCTCACTGGTCTCGCCGGATTGGGCGGCGGCGACAGTCGACGCCTTCGAGTGCAGTGCGGACTGGTGGGACGGTTCTTGCGCGAACAGGACTGGGGTCAGTGTAACTATCAGTGCAGCCATAAAGCGCGACGGGCTCATAGAACCTCTTTTGCGATCGTTGATTTCGGCCGGCTTGCGAGCGGTCGGGGAACGACTGTGGTTACGCATCTCAGGCTGCCATGGTTCCATTCAGGGAACTGAGACACTGCGGCCCGACTGAACACCATACTACAGACGTACCGACACTGGCGAGGTAAGCAGAGGATGCGCAACTCACCCTGTATTGTGCAGTCCGGCAGCGATGCCGTTGATGGTCGCGCCCATCGAGTATTCCAGTTCCGCGTTGGACTCCCCGTCCTGTTTGCGCCGCAAGAGTTCGACCTGGATCAAGCTCATGGGATCGACATAAGGATTCCGCAAGCGAATGGAGCGGGCAAGAACGCGATTGCGGGCGAGCAGTTCCCGTTGCCCGGTGACTCGCAGGATCATTCTGCGCGAGCGAACGAATTCGGCTTCGAGAGTAGTAAAGACTCGCCGGCGCAAGCCGGCATTCTTGACCAGTCCCGAGTAGACCCGGGCGATGTCGAGATCGGCCTTGGCCATGCCGATTTCCACGTTCCGAACCATGGCTGCGAACACCGGGAATCCTCGCATCATCTGCCGCAAGAGTTGCACCCGCTCGGGATCACGACTGGTGAATTGCTCTAAAGCATGTCCGACGCCAAACCACGCGGGCACGGCGCAGCGGCTCTGCATCCAACCGAAAACCCAGGGGATTGCCCGCAAATCCTCCAGACGCCGGCCTTTTGCCCTGCGAGAAGGCCGCGAGCCGATCCGCGCTGAGTCCAGTTCGTTTACCGGGGTCGCCTGCTCGAAGTACTCGAGCACATCGGGGTTATCGGCGATCTCCCGGCGATAGACCTGGTAGGCGTTCTCCGAGATTTCTTCGATAGCTTGCTCCCAGGTTGCGGGATGGGATGCCTCGGTGCTGGTCAAAGCCTCCAGACTCGCGGCGATCATGAGTTCCAGGTTCCACTCCGCCAGAACCGTGTCGGCATACTTCCAGTTGAGCACTTCCCCTTGTTCGGTGATACGAATGTGGCCGGAGAAACATCCGGGAGGCTGCGCCAGGATCGCGGCATGCGTCGGGCCGCCGCCTCGTCCCACCGTGCCTCCGCGACCGTGGAACAACCTGAGCTTGACCGCATATTCCTTCGCGGCCCGATGCAGCTCGCGATGAGCCTTATAAATCTCCCAGGTGCTGGTCAGCATGCCGCCATCTTTGTTGGAATCCGAATAGCCCAGCATGACCTCTTGCCAGCGTCCCCAGCTGTCAAGCAGAGGGCCGTACTCCGGATGACTCCAAAGGCGCCGCATCGCGCCCGCCGCCGAGCGCAACGATTCGATGGACTCAAACAGCGGCACCGGCATCAGCCCCGGGTCGCCGCTCGAGCCGGCGATTTGCACTCCGGCGGCCTTTGCCAGACGGACCACGGCGAGCACATCGTTTTCAGACTCGGTCCCGCTGATGATGTACTGGCGAATCGACTCGGCAGGATAGCGGCGTTTCAACCGTGCAATCGTGCGCAAGGTTTCGAACAACTCCCGGCCTTCGTTGGACTGCGGCGCGGTATCCAGGGACGGGCCGAGCTCTTCGATGACGCGCGCGTGGACGGCTGCGTGCTGGCGGATATCGAGTCTGTGGAGATGAAAACCAAAGGTGCGAACTTTTCGCAGCAAAGAGCCGAGGTATGTTTCGGCCAGCGTTTCTCCACGGTGAGCGCGCAGGCTGTCCCACACCAGCCGCAGGTCGCTCTCAAATTCTGCTGCGCTCGGATACGCTGAGGCAGCCGCCATCCCCTCGCGACTGGTCTGGAGGCGATGGAACATATAAGAGAGAAAGCGGCGATAACTTTCCTGCTTGTTTTGCGGCCCCCAGGCGAGATGCACCCCCGGAATTGTGCGCTCATAATGCGCCAGCCGCGCCACCAGCTCCCTTGAAACTTCAACCTGCCGGCGCGAGGAACTGAGACGGTCGCTCAAAGACTCGACATCGCTCTCATATTCACGCAGGATCAACGAGCGCGCCAGGTCCAGAGCCTCGCCAATGCAATCCGGCTTCACCAGCGGATTTCCATCGCGATCACCCCCGATCCACGAGCCCAGTTCGACAAGATTCGGCACGGCGGTCTCATCGACCTCAATTCCGTAGACTTCACGAAACGACTCGACGACTTCGGAATAGATCTTGGGCAGCGCCTCAAAAAGCGACAGCCGGAAATAGCGCAGGCCCATGCGGATTTCGTCCTCAACGGTTGGCTTGGCCAGCCGCACTTCGTCGCTCTGCCATAGGGAAGTGACTTCAGCGCGTATGTTGGCCTCACAGTTTTCCGCGTCGCCGCTGGCGAGCGGAAGCTGGTCGAGACGCTCTAACTGCTCCGCAATACGGCGCCGCTTCAGCAGCACCGTCTGCCGGGCGGCCTCCGTAGGGTGGGCGGTGAAGACCGGAGTGACCAGAATCTGCCGCAGGGCAGTCATCGCGGACTCGGCTGATATTCCGGCTTCTTTCAGGCGCTCGAGCGTGCCGCGGAACGATCCGGGAAGGGGCGAGTGATCGCGGTCGAGCTGGCCCGCCCGCCTGCGGCGCTTGCGATGGTTCGTCTCCGCCAGATTGGTCAGCTCGAAATAAATTGCGAATGCCTTGGTGACCTGATAAGCGCGATCCAAGTCCATCTTGGAGATGATCTTTTGCGCACTGACCATGAGTTCAGAGTCGGACGCCGGCTCTGCGCCCTGGTGGACCGTCTCCCGATGTTCAATGAGCAGCTTGCGCAGCGCCTCCACTGATTCGAACAGACCTGCCCCGGATTGCTCGGCCAGCACCTGGCCGAGTACGGCTCCGAGCGATCGAACGTCACGACGCAGCGGCTGATCTTTGGCGGAGTCGTCCGACGGCGCCGTCAGCTCTGCCAGACGCGCCTGCTGATCCTCAGCCTTCCACAACGGTTTAGGCCTATTTCCTGCCATCGCGGCGATGTAGGAAGAATAAATGACGCGAGGAGACTGCGGGGACCCAAAGAAACGATGGCGCTGTTCACGCCATCTCGATACCTATTTGGGGACTTCGAAGCGGTAGCCGATGCCGCGCAGAGTCTTCAAATACTGGGGATGACGCGGATCAGGCTCGATTTTTTCGCGCAGGCGGCGAACGTAGACATCGATGGACCGAGGCGTCACAAACGGAGTTTCTTTCCACACCGCGTCGAGAAGTTGGTCACGCGTCAGAACTCGCCCGCGGTGTGTGGCCAGGTATTCGAGGAGGCGGAATTCGCGCACCGTCGTCAAGACGTTTCTCCCCTGCACCTGCACGGTCATGGACGAAACATCAATTTCCAGATCGCCAAGGCGGAGCACTTCATTATTCAGCGCCGCGTGGCCAACGCCACGCAGAACGCTGCGAACCCGGGCCACCAGTTCCCGGGGACTGAATGGCTTCGTGATGTAATCGTCTGCCCCCAGCTCCAGGCCCCGGATTCGGTCCGATTCGCCCGTCTTGGCCGTCAGAAAGATGATAGGTGTAGTCGAGATGGAAGGCGTCTGGTGGATGTGACGGCAGAGTTCAAAGCCGTCCGTACCCGGCAACATCACATCGAGCAGGAACAATGCCGGTTTCTCCCGGGCAGCCTCGGCGAGAACACTGGCGCTGCTGACGAAACTCTGTACGTCGAAGCCCGCCGCCTGCAGGTTGTGCATGATGAGCCGCCCGATGTCTTCGTCGTCCTCGACTACAAAGATCAGGGGCCGAGGAGCGCTGGGAATCTCTGGAATCCGGGCTCGGTCGTAGGATTTGGCGGGGAGCTGCATACTTGGTCAGACAGTCAGACGAAGGGCCACATCCTCGGATAAAAGGCTTAAATCTGGACTTTATTGGTCAAATGTTGCGCGAATGTTTCTCGTCTGTTAATGAACGGTGAATTTGCGGATGCCGCCAAACCTCGAGAAAAGGATCGAGCTCTCTAAGGTCCAATTCAATCCTGATCAGTTTGCCGCCTTTTTCTTCGGTACGTGACGCAGGCTCCGCCCTTCGATAAGGCTGTAGAGGTCTTCGGCGAGATTAGTGGTGTGATCTCCCGCGCGCTCAAGCGCCTGAGCCATCAGGAGGACATCAAATCCGGCAACGCCCTCCGATCCGCTTTCCGCTAGGTGTTTCTGGAACATGGCATGGCAGATTCGGTCAATCTCTTTGTCCATTTGCAGCACGGTTCGAGCGCACTCGAGGTCCAGCGTCGAAAAGCCGCGGTGAATCAAGTCCAGCATGTCGCGCAGCACCTGTGACATCTCCACCAGTTGCTTCACATCCGAAGCGGGGATCTTGGCCGGCCGATCCTGGACGCGCATGGCTACGCTCATCACCAGGTCGCCGATCCGCTCCAGATCCGTTGTCGACTTGAGGCTGGAAAGAAGCTGTCGTGCCCGGCTCTCGTTGACGCGGGTGATCGCGGCGGGCAAACGTTCATCAATGTGACGCTCGATCTGGTCCAGTTCTTTCTCACAGTCCTTGATCGCCAGAAAGGCCATGCGCGAAGAGTTGTTGAGAAGATCGCGGACGTTGAATGCCGCGTCCCGGGCGATCAGGCAAGCCTTCAGCGCCAGACCGGCCAGGTCTTCGGACCCATTGAGATTGAGGCCGGCCGCCGGCGGAGCGGACCGCGTTTGCCGCCCAGACGAAGCCGAATCCGGTCGATCCTGATTTCGGTGTGCTGCCGCCTTTCGTGGCATTTGATCGGAAACCTCGTGGTTTCAGCGAACTCCGTGACACGTTCTGAGAAAATTCGACATCAATCCAGTGTAGCCTTCGATTGTAAAAGGACGGTTACAACGTTGCTTGCATTGATTCCAGACATTACATTGGACTCAGTGCACGGGGTTTCGGTTGGAGGTTTCGTGAATATCGCCGATTATCTGCGCCGCCAGTTCGTCTTCAACGATTGGGCCAACCGGGAGGTTCTAACCGTAATTGAGGCTAGCGGCAAGGGCCGAGAGCGCTCATTGCAACTATTCGCCCACATTCTCTCTGCCGAGAGGTTGTGGCTGGAGCGGCTGCAGGGCAAGCCCCCAAGCACTCCCGTGTGGCCCCAAGCCACGGTTGAGGGCTGCCAGGAGCAGGCTGCGGGTATGGCTCGCCTGTGGCGTGAGTATCTCGAACCCATCACTTCCGGGGACCTTTCGCAGTCCATTTCCTATAAGAACACCAAGGGCGAAGCCTGGACGAATACCATCCTGGATGTTTTGACTCACGTTATCCTGCATTCGACGTATCATCGAGGGCAGATTGCCAGCCACACGCGCGCCAGTGGAGAGGCGCCGGCGTACACGGACTTCATTCACGGCGTTCGCCAGGGCGTGGTGAGATAAACTGCTGCCGGTGATCTGCGTGGGACTCGGAGGACGAGATGCAAGGCGCGCGACTGTATGTTTTCACCGCGGTTCAGTTGGTGGGCGTGGGAGTCCTCGTCTGGCTACTGATGACCTGGCCCACCCCATGGAACGCTCAGCGCTACATGGGAACCCTCCTTGTGGTTTTTGGCCTGACGTTTATTGCCATCGCGCGCTACCAGCTCGGAACATCATTCTCCGTCAAGCCCGAAGCGCACGCCCTGGTGACGCGTGGAATCTACTCGCGGATTCGCAATCCGATTTATGTTTTTGGCACAGTCATGCTTGCGGGATTGCTCCTGGTCATCCAGAGGCCCGTGTATTGGATTGTCCTGGCCGCGCTGGTTGTCGTCCAGACCATCCGTGCGCACCGCGAAGCCCAAGTCCTGGAAGCCGCCTTTGGCGATGCCTATCGCGAATATCGGCGCAAAACCTGGTTCTAGGGGCATAGCGATGCACTTTGCGCACCACCGTACAAGGTCGTAATATCTCAGCAATGAGGAATATCCCTGTTGCGCTGCTCTCGCTGTTCCTCGCCATTCCTCTCTTCAGTGCCGATAAACCGAAAGTGCCTCCGATGCCGGAGGCCGTCTCTCTCAACGCCGTTGCCTCTTTGAAAGGCGGGCTGGAACTCTACTCGTTGATGGGCATCGGCAACAAGAAGACGTGGAACGATGTCACCAGCAAGGTCTACGTCCTGCATCTTACCTCCGGAAAATGGAGCGAAGGCCGCGCCGTCCCCGGCGTTGGCGGCCGTCTTGGAGCCTCTGCGGTCGGCACAAAAGGACAAATTTTTCTCTTCGGTGGATATCTGGTTGACGGACAGGGGATGGAAATCACTGTCCCTGACGTGAATGCGTATCTTCCCGACGAGCACCGCTGGTATCGTGGCGAGGACATGCCCGTCCCAGTCGACAGCGCGGTCATCGGATTGAATCACGACCGTTATATTTATTTGATCGGCGGTCGTTCAAAGAATGGTCCGGTGAACAATGTGCAGGTCTACGACCTTCAAAAGAACACGTGGAGCGAAGCGACGCCCTTCCCCGGAACTCCGGTTTTCGGTCATGCCGGAGGACTGGCGGAGGATTCGATCGTGATTGTGGATGGCGCAAAGAAAAATCCTGCGCCGGGCAGTCCTTATCTTCCATCTGACGAATGCTGGATCGGCCACATCGATCACAAGGATCCGAACCAGATCGCCTGGAGTAAGCTGCCCGCACATCCCGGCCCAGGACGGTTCGGCATCGTCGCCGGCTCACGCGAGAAGGACCACAGAATCCTTTTCAGCGGCGGGGCCACGCTTCCTCACGATTTCAAGGGTTTGGATGCTGAGGGCAAACCAGCCGTCATTTCCCCGGTTACCTTCGCATTCGACCTGCATGGCAACCGCTGGGAGACCATCAACGACGATACCCAGGATCCGCGGGCGGATACCCGGGGCATCGTGGCCACTCCGGTCGGCGAAATGATCATCGGCGGAATGCTGGCCAATGCAGCCTTCACCGCTCAAGCCGAACTCGTCGTCAAAAAGTGAGCGGGCTTCCGGCCACCGCTCGACAAATCGCAGAACGAACAGATCTAAACAGTAGAGGTGGGGCGGGAGGAACGGTGTCGAAACCGTCATCTCCGGGATGGAGCCCCGGCGCATTGCCGTGGTTATGCTACTCCCGCATAGGATCGGAACACTGGGGCAACAAGGTAGTCGATGTGGCCTTCGCTGTCAATTTCCTGAAGATCGAGGAGCAATCTGCATCTGTGACTTCCTTCCTTATCGGGCACGAGCTAGAACCAGGGTAACATCGTCAGGTTGCTCATTGTCTCCGATCCAGTCATCCACAGCCGCCGTCACGATCTGACTGATCTGCGGCAACGGCAGATGCCGGTTCGTCCGGACGATCTCGATCAGCCGTTCCTCTCCAAATTCGCCAAAGTCGTTTTCCGGTTCGGTGACTCCATCGCTGTAGGCCAGGAAAATCTCGCCGGGATGCATCTCGACGGCTCCCTCTTCATAGCTCATATGATCGAAGAGCCCGACCACGGTTCCACCGGTCTCTAACCGGCGGATGGCGCCGTCTTTGCGGATCAGGATGGGCGGCAGATGGCCACCGTTGCTGTAGCTCAAGTGATGCGTGCGCCCGTCGTAAATGCCCAGGAAAAGCGTGGCGTACTTCTCCGGAGGCGTGCTCTCGTAGAGTTGGTGGTTTAGCAGACTCAGCAACGCCGCCGTCGAAACTTCCGCGCCTTCGGGCCAGGCCGCCATCATCCGGCCTGATCCGGCTACCGCTCCTACCGCCACGGGTTCGCGGAGTTGCGGCATGTTCTCCATACTGTAAGCACGCACTGCCGAGTGGATCGTGGCCATGAGCAGCGCAGCGGAGATTCCTTTGCCGCTGATGTCTCCCACCGCCAGCATCAGTTTGTGCGAACTCGCGCTGACGAAATCGTAATAATCTCCGCTGACGGTCCGCGCCGGACGGCAGAAGCCGTGCACCTCAAGAGATTCCAGTTCTGAGACCTGCCGCGGAAACAGCTGCGCCTGTACCTCCTGCGCGATGGTCAATTCGTTTTCCAGGCGCTGCTTTTCCTTCTGCTCTTGAATAAGCTTCTCGATGGAGGCCGTCATGGTGTTGAAGGAAATCGCCAGCTCCGACAACTGGTCATGCGAGCGCACCGGTATGCGATGGCTGAAATCTCCGCGGTCGATGTGTTTGGTGGCCTGATGCAACTGGGCTATCGCCGCGGTCACGGTTCGGGTCATCCGCGTTCCGATGATCAGGGCAATCAGTTCGATCAGGCCGAAGAAAATCGCCACTCCCAGCAGGATGTACTCGACGCCCTGCACAAACTCCCCCAGCGCCGCAAACAACTGACCGTACAAGACGGAGGGACGCGTGCGCACATGAACCAGGGCGCCACGGACTTCCTTCCCTGTATCCCAGTCGACCATGGAGAGCGGGGTACCGAACTGAATTTCGGGATCAATGCTTCCCGTGGCGGCGGGCAGGGCTCCCACCGAAAAGGTGGGACGAAACAGTTGCTGACCCACCCGCACCGTGGGCATGTCCCGGCCGGGAGTGACCGAAATAGAGTTTTCCTCGGCGCGGTTGGCGGAAGCGGTGTTAGTTGCCGCTGGTCCCCGATCGACGATCATCTCTGGCATGGAGAGCGTAATCTCTCCCAGATCCTGTGCGATCTTTCCAATGAGTTCCTTATCGAATGGCTCGCTGGTCACGACCGTCAGGTGATGGGGGCCCACTGGGTCGGACGCTACCACCCGCAGGTCGAGCGTGCCGTGGTCACGGACGATCGCGCGGAACTTGTTCTTCACAAATCCGGGAGCGGTCAGCGCCGCGCCGTTCGATTCGCTGCACAGCGGCAAGGCCTTGTTGTCGTACCACGCGCAAACCTGCCGCCGCTTCCACGCGGGATCGTTCTTCCTGAGCCCGACCAGAGAGTCGGCAGTCGGAACTTCGCCGCGTTGCAGGCGGACGGCGAGTTCGTTGCTGACGGCATTGTTGGCCGCTTCCAGGCTCCTCAACTGCGAATCGATCTCCGAGGTCACCACGAAAACCGAGAATTGTCCAGCCAGACCATACAGAGTAATCGCGGCCATGGCGACCAACAGAACCGCGGGGATGACTCCGATAAAAATGTAGGTGACAATCAGACGGTTACGCAATCGCCACAGAATTCTCCGCTTCAGCCAACGGAAGGTGAGAACAAAGAACAGTATTGCAGCCAGAAAAGCGAGGAATTGCACCCAGCCTGAAAGATGATCACCCCAGGTCGGAGCCAACAGGCTGAGCAATCTCTCCAGCAGAAAAAGCACGCCTGCCATTCCGGCCAGATAACAAGCCAGACGCGCCATGCGGCCCTGTGGCCAGAGGTCGGCTGCGATCAGTTGGGCGCGCAACTCGGAATAAGACCATTTCATGCGATTGATTGAATCCCGCGACCCTCGGCCTACTCCTCCGCCCCAGTTCCTCGAAAAGCAGATTTCGACTCGATGCGGCGCGTTCTTTGCGCTTGCTTTTCAGATTTCAGGATAAAGATCGAAAAACGCTTCCAGGCTGGTGCGCAGCTGCTTCTCTATATCTGCTTTGCTCCCCTCGAGGACGTGCATCGGGACGAGAGCCTCCCGCCCGTTCTTCAGTTTGACGGGCGCCTCTCCGACCTCGGCGATATCGTCCGACGGCAACAATCTCATGCCGTAAACCAGGGTCAAGTTTGCCATACTGGAATTCTAAGTCTTTCGCTGCGGCTTTGGCGAAATCCTTTGTGGCCGGGATTTTTCGCTTCTTCTCATTTAGAATTCCGCAGTGCCCAGAATTCGGTCTTTGATCCACACCTCCGGTTTCCTCGTCATGCTCGCTTCGCTGGCTCTCGTGGCGCAGGAGCAGCCTGCGAATCCGCCCTCGAACCAGCCTCAGGTCCGGGTCAACATGCTGAATGTCTGCAACCCAACGGCCGACGAGCAGCGAGAGATCTCCTCAGCTCTGGCGCGCATCCCCAAGGAACCGCTGTTCGATGCCGATTTTGAAGTGTCTCGCGGACGCTCGACCCTGACCGACATGGCTAACTTCGTGCAAACCGGCGAAACCGGTCACGTAGCCGGTGAGCCGTCGGTCGCAAGCTACGTTCGCATTCGCCGCGAATTCTCGGTGCAGGCTCTATTCTCCAGCGTCCAGTACTCCTTCAGCAACGACGGGCAGAACATGGTCGAGACGCTGGTTCTGCATGTGCGCGACCCGAAGGAGCTCATTGAGGTTTCGCTGGAAGACAGTGCCTCCTCCGTCACCAGCGCCGCCGCCATGCTGGCGGCAAATACCCCGGCCGGCCGAGTGCGCCTGGAGCGCTTCGGAAAATCCTCGGTTGCGCTGGCGCGATGCTCCGGTTCTGACGGCGGGCCTGCGCCGGATCAGAGTGCCTATGAGCCATTGTTTCAAAGTGCGTCCGGGGTGTTAGCCGACTATCGGCAACTGTTGCACGTGAAGACCCTCGTTCCAGAGGAACTGGCGAAGATCGGAGGCGAAGGCAAACTTGCAGCGAAGCCCGCGACCGCCAAGCCCCGGGGTGAGAAGAATGCCAAGTCCGGCCCGGGCGTAAAGCAGTGAGTTGGCCTCACGGCACAGTGCATCGAAAGTCGGAATCCACCATCTAATTCGCAGCGTAGAAATCACTCCATGAGCGAAACTCGCAACCTAGTCATCATCGGCTCCGGATGCTCCGGGCATACGGCTGCTCTGTACGCCGCCCGCGCAAATCTCAAGCCACTCGTCCTCGAGGGCCACGAACCCGGCGGACAGCTCTCCATGACCACCCTGGTCGAGAATTTTCCCGGCTTCCCGGAGGGCATTCTTGGTCCTCAGCTGGTTGAAAATATGCGCAAACAGGCGGAGCGCTTCGGGGCAGAGTACCGCATGGCGCACCTGACCAGCGTCGATCTGAGCCAGCGGCCGTTCCTGCTGCATCTCGGTCATCAGCAGGTGCAGGCACGGACGTTGATCATCGCCAGTGGTGCCTCGGCGCGATGGTTGGGCCTGCCTCATGAGCAACACCTGATCGGCCACGGAGTTTCCTCGTGCGCAACCTGCGACGGATTTTTCTTCTCGGGCAAAGAGATCGTCGTGGTGGGCGGCGGCGACTCTGCCATGGAGGAAGCGCTCTTCCTGACCCGTTTCGCGAGCAAGGTCACGGTCATCCACCGCCGCGACTCGTTCCGCGCTTCGAAGATCATGCTGGAGCGGGCCCAGAAGCACGAGAAGATTCAGTTTCTTCTCGACACGGTTGTGGAAGATGTCTACGACGTCAACAAGCAGGAAGTTACGGGCTTGAAACTGCGCAACGTCAAGACCGGCGCGGTCTGGGACTTTCCCGCCAGCGCCCTGTTTCTCGGGATCGGCCATGAGCCCAATGCAAAGATGTTTGCGGGCCAGCTCGAAATGGACGCCGACGGATATCTGAAGACACACAACTACGTCTTAACCCGCGTTCATGGCGTGTACGCCTGCGGAGACGTCCAGGATCGCCGCTACCGCCAGGCCATCACGGCCGCCGGGTCGGGCTGCATGGCCGCGATCGAAGCCGAGAAGTTTCTTGAGTAGGACGGCCGATAATTCAAATTTCCCGCCCCCGTCGTTCCTACTTTGCTTGCAGAATATCGCTTAGCAAATCCGGCTTCGATTCGTCGCGTACCAGGTGCGGATATTTTTCGCCGCCGTGATAATCGATGTTGTACGTGATGTAGTAATCGTCATTCTCCACCAGCAGTTGGATTGGAGCCGTGCTCCCCTTCGCCGCCTGGATGGCATCGTGTAGCACTTGCGGCGAGTAGCGCCGCCCGTTCACCGCAATCAGCTTCATGCCCGGACCGATCCCGGCTTTTGCCGCCGGCATGAATTCGACGGTGTCGACAACGATTCCGTCTTCACGCAGATCGAGTCCCAGGGAATACCGCGCATCGGCGAATTGGCGCGCGCTCATGAATCCACTCTCCATTCCCGACGGTTTGTCATCGTAGACGACCTTCCATCCGCTGACTTCAATCCCGCCCAGCGGGGCGCGAGGCGAGTGAGTCGTGAGGCGCTCCGTCCAAAAACTGCGCCAGTCATAGGGAACGATCTGGTTCAGGGCGTTGACGATATCGTCGAAGGTGTAGGTCTTGACCACCGGTCCGGTGCTAGGCGCGCCTTCAAACAGTTTGCAAAAGTCGTCGATCGACTTCTTGTTCTTGCTCTGCTCGCGAATAATGACGTCGGTCCACAGCCAGTCCAATGTTCCCTCTGGATAAAAGTCGGTGCTGCGCCGCCACGATTCCCAGGCTTGCGGAGCAAAGTAAAGCTGAGGAGCGGCGTCGGCGGTATCCTGCAGGTTACGCCACTCGCGGCCGGGAGTATGGTCGAGGGCCGCGGCGGTCAGCGCAAGATCATCGCGATCCTGATCGACGGTTAGCAGGCCGCTTCTCGCCGTCAGGACAAATCCAAGATAGTTCGTCAGACCCTCGTACACCCATAGCAGGTCGTCTTGCATCGGCTGCTCATAGTCGGGAGTCGTGAGATCGGCCGGGCGCCGATATTTCCCGTTCCACGAATGCACGTATTCGTGGGGAAGCAGGCCGGCCGCCATCTTGCGGAAGTTCTCGTCCACCAACCCGCGTTCATCGACGCGGCTGTCGTCGGATTCGTGATGCTCGAGTCCGAAATGCGCCACGTGATCGCTCAACGTATAGAGAAAGTGGTAGTCGCGATAGTGATGCGCGCCGAACAGTTTCTGCGCCTGCTCGACAAGACTCTTGTAGTGTTCCCAAACCTCCGGCGGCGCATCCAGGGCGGCCGCACTGTCGGCGGCGATGTCCATCTCGGTTGGAGGATCCTGGGCCAGAGGGACAACCTTCAGGAATTCTCCGGTGATCACCGGAGAGTCGACGAGTTCCGACAGTGAAACCGTCGCGAAGTGAATTTCGTTGCCGCTTTGGCTCGTGACCGGAAGCGGCGTGCCGAACTTCCAGCCCTCCGGCAGTTTCAAGCTGGCCGAGTAGTTGACATCGTCGATGTTGTATCCCTTGGGATAGAGCAACACCTGGTTCCAGCTGATGACGGAGAGTTTATCTGTGGCCGAAGACCCGGCGGAAAAGCCCGACTCAAAAGTGGCAGGCGAAAGAAAGTCGAGCTCGGCGTTGACCTCTTTCACCCCCGGGGGGACGTCAACGTGCAGAGTGAAGCCGTCGAGCGTGTCACGCCGCCACTTCAGCGTTTGACCGTTGGCTTTGAAGAACAGGCCGGCAAGATCCACGACGGGCCCGTCGGGCGCGTGTTCCCCGGGAATCCATTTGGGATAGTAGAGAGTTAAATCGCCGGGGGCGGCCGGGATCGTGAGTGTGGCGTGAAAAATCTTCCGGGGTGCCTGGGTGGCATCGACGGAAAGCGTGACTGTCGGAGTGGCGCACCAGGCGAAGCTTGAACAGACTACGACGCACGTGATTCCCAGAATCCTTGCAACTTTCATTTTTCTGGCCTCGCGATTTTTTGAAATGAACGGAATTCCACTCAGCGGCAGATGTTACGAATATAACAGCCATCGAGGCCGAGCGCATAGCGAGCCAGCGCTGGTATCATGCGACAGATGTCGCGGCGCGGGAAATTTGTCACCTTCGAAGGTCTCGACGGAACCGGCAAGAGCACGCAGATGCGAAGGCTGGCTGCCGCTTTGCGCCAGGCCGGACATAAAGTCATCGAGACGCGGGAGCCGGGCGGAACGCCCACTGGCGAAAGGATCCGCAAGGTGGCCCTTGACTCCGGAACCGCCGGGCTGTCGCCTCTCGCAGAAATGGCTCTGATGTTCGCCTCGCGAGCGCAACATATCGCGGAAGTGATCGAACCCGGATTGGCGGCGGGCGCAATCGTGCTTTGCGATCGGTTTACCGATTCCACCGAGGCCTACCAGGGCAGCGGACGCCGGCTGGGCAGCGAGGGCGTGCGCGAACTGCATCGCGTCTTGTGCGGGAACTTGCAGCCGGATCTGACGATGCTGCTCGACTGCAATCCTCATTTCAGCGTCAGGCGGGCCCGGCGTAGAAATAAGCGCGCCTCAAAGTCGGCGAATCGCGGCCATGACGAGAACCGGTTCGAGCAGGAAACGCGGGCTTTCTTTGGCCGCGTCCGTGACGGCTACATGGCGATTGCCCGGAGAGAGCCGGGCCGGGTGGTGATCGTGGACGCGCGCGGTACGCCCGGCCAGACTCATCTAAAGATCTGGGAAACGGTTAGAAAGAAATTGAAGGTGTAAGCGCTCGGGCCCCGTGTTCGGAACCTGGACGCCATACGACAAATCACTCGTGACTGCGACGTAAAAGATGTTTTCCGACTTTCACGGCAATTCCGAAATCGTTCTCCGTCTGCGTGAAATGCTGGCGCGCGATCACCTCCCGCATGCGATCGTGCTCGCGGGCGGACGCGGTTCCGGAAAATACACGCTGGCGTTGATGCTCGCGCAAGCGCTGAACTGCCTCCACCCCACAAAGTCCGATGGCCTTCCCGACTTCTGCGGACAGTGCGCCAACTGCACTCGCATCGCTCAGGCGGCCGACCTGGACGCCCGTTTTGCCGAGGCGGTGGAAGCCCGCGAGAATCTACGCGAAACCGACAAGAAGGAAACGCGCATCTTCGTCCAGACCCATCCCGATATCCTGATCATCCCACCCGACCCTCCGCAGATGATGATCAAAGTCGACCAGGTGCGGCGGGTCATCGAGACAATTTATTACCGTCCCGCGGAGGCAAGGGAGCGCGTCTACATCTTCACCGACTCGTCTTTCATGAAGGAGGCGGCCAACTCGCTGCTGAAAATATTGGAAGAGCCTCCGGAGTTCGCCACGATTTTTCTGCTCACCGAAAATCCGGGAGAATTGCTCCCGACCATTCGGTCGCGTTCGATGACATTCACGTTAGCCACGCTTCCGGCAGAGGAAATTGAACTCGACCTGTCGAAGGCTCATCCGGAGTGGAAACCGGCGCAACGAGCTTTGGTCGCGCGGTTATCGGAAGGCGCGATTGGACGCGCGCGCAATTTTGATCTGGCCGGCTATATCGTCGCTCGCGATCATGCGCTCTCGATCCTCCGCGCCGCTCTGGTCGGCGGAGAGCACAGCGAACTGTTCAAGGTGACTGAGTCCTATCGTCCGGGAGCGGAAGGACGCGAGAAGACCGAACAGCTGATCCATACTCTTTATTCGCTGTTACGCGATCTGATGCTGATGGCTTCCGGCGCCGGGCAGAGCATTCAGAATAGTGATATCGCGGTGGAACTGAATGGATTGGCGGAATCGGCAAATTTCGAATGGATCGCCGCGGCCGCCGATCGACTGGCCGACGTCGAACGAGGCATGCGAAGGAACCTTCTTCGATCGTTATCGCTCGACGCATTTGCGGCTGCGCTGGAGAAGTAAGGGCCGTTCCGCAATATCGGGCCGTATGGCATTCAGCTCTTTCCCGCCACGGGGTATCTTCCTTGCTTGGTAACCAGTCGGAATGGTTACCTCCGACAGGTCTGCACCCAGCGTTGGAATTGCATAATCTCCTTTTATTTCAATTTGTTGCCGCGAATTACTCCGATGGTTCTACTCCCTTCGGAAACATTGCCGCGCCCATCTGGCCCACCTATAATCGAGCTACTCTGGTAGACGATTCTCCGTCAGGTTCCGGGTAGAAGGTCGGGAGGATGAAGTTTGTTCAGGCAGACGCGTGTTAGCCGTCCCTCCGGCGAAGATTTGGTGAAAGGGAAACGCCCGGATATGCAAAAACGCCTGAAAATGGCATTGATGCTGACGGTGAATGCGGCAATCGCGGCCTCCATTTCTGTGGTCCCCGCGCGCGCGTGGGCGGCAGAGGGCGATCACTCTTCTGAGGTCATTACCACGACCGAAGAGCACGGACGCAAGATCTATGTGAATGAGCCGGCCCCGCCAGAGCATCATCAGGCTCAGACCCAGCGGGTGCGGCGGCCCAATCTCATGTATTGGAGCGCGAAGGAACGCCGCTGGAAACCGGTGCCCACCGACAATACCGCCTCCATGCAGGCGGCGCGTTCGGCAGCCGCCGAGATCAGCCAGTATTTTGTGCGCGACTCGCCCCGCTCGGCGAATGCCCAGATTCAGGCCGCGAACTTCCGCGGGCGTCATGCTTCCCCGGATGAGATTGATGCGGCGATCGTGATGGCGGCCGCCCGGCACAATGTCGATCCGAACCTGGTGCGCGCCGTGGTCAAGGTCGAATCCAATTTCAATTCCAACGCGGTTTCGCGCAAAGGCGCGATGGGTTTGATGCAGTTGATGCCCGCGACCGCGCGCCAGTTGAACGTGAAGAATCCGTTCGACCCCGAGCAGAATGTCGATGCAGGCGTACGTCATCTGAAGCAGCTTCTGGAAAACTACGGCGGCGATGTTGATCTGACCCTGGCCGCCTATAACGCGGGATCGGGTGCGGTCGCCCGCAGCGCGGGTGTCCCACGCTTTGCCGAAACGCAGAACTACGTCCGGCGGATCACGAACCTGTACTACGGAGGTTTCGATTTTTCATCGTCGGGCGCTTCTCACGACCCGGTGCGCGTGCAGCGCGATGCCCGGGGCGTGCTCTATATCAGCAACACCGATTGAGTTTGCGGCATCTGTTGTAAGCAGTCTCTCAGGCGCCACCAGCGGTTCAACCAAAACGGCAATCGAGACGGTTAACGGGCCGACGATTTTGAAAACGACAATCAGCCAGCGCGGTTTGCGCTGGGGAGCGCTTGTGCTTTTGGCGGCGTTTCCCGCGACACCGGCCCTTGCGCGCGCCCATCACAGCGAAGCCTGGGCTCGCGATCGCTTTGCCGCCGCCCAGCGCATGCAGGAAGCTCTCAACGGGCGTCCTCCCGCCGAACGGACCCGCCGCGACTATCAGCGCGTCATCAATGCCTATCGCAACGTCTATTACGGAGCGCCCACATCGACCAAGGCCGACCCCAGCGTGGTTGCGGTCGCCGAGACGCTGGTCGAAATGGGCCGTCACTTCGATGACGACAAAATCCTGAACTCCGCGATTGGACAATACAAGTTTCTCCGCAAGGAATATCCGGGCAGCAAGTACCGCTGCGACGCGCTCTTTACCATCGGAGAAATCTACAAAGACGATTTGGACAATCCCGACCAGGCGCGCGCCGTCTTTCAGGAATTTCTGCATCGCTATCCGCATAACCGCCTGGTCGACGATGCCCGGCAGGCCATCGCGGAACTCGATCAGCCGGCCGAAGCCGACAAGAAAGAAGCGCAGCAGGAGCCTCAAGAGACAAAGCACCCTAAAACGGAGACGGCGAAGAGCGACGTGACGGCCAAAACCTCTCCGCTTAAGGCCGACGCGCCGACCACTGCATCGCAGGAATCATCGAACGATACCGCGGAGCCGCACCCCGCGCGCCTGCCGCGCGTCACCGGGATTCGGCACTGGTCGACTCCCGATTACACTCGCGTTGCGATCGACGTGGAGAGCGACGTGAAGTTTTTCTCGCAGCGTATCTCGCATCCCGACCGCATATTTTTCGATCTCCGCGACACCAAACTCGCCTCGACACTGGTGGGCAAGAGCTTTGATGTCGACGACGGATTCCTGAAGAAGATCCGCGTCGCCCAGTTTCAGCCGGGGCGCACGCGGGTTGTGCTTGAAGTCGACGACCTCTCCCGTTACGACGCCTTCATGCTGCCGAATCCCTATCGGCTGATCATTGACATCCATGGGAAGGACAGCAAAACGGCGCGCTCGAGGATGCCGAAGAGCAACCTCGTGAAGGATGTGGCCGCCTCCGATGTCGAGGAATCGCCGGTTGCTGGGCCGAAGGCGGACTCGGTCGGCAGTTCATCGGATGCCGAGACCCGTGCAGGCAAGACTCAGGTGGCTGACGAGAGTCCGCAAGACAGCGCGACGCTTGTCGCCAAGGGAGACGCGATTTCGAAACGGTCTTCGCCCGCGGTTCATGCGAGCGGCCAGACAACCGAGGTCGTGAAAAAGGTCATCGTTCCCGCCGACGATGATGACGAGAGTTCGCCGACAGAAGCGGCAAAGGCCGATATTCCGCGGGCCCACACTCGCTCCTCGGCGAGCCTGCGCAAAGCCGGCAACTCCTCCGGCGATGACTCGGACTCAAACAATAATGATGCTGACGCCGCGACCGCAAGCCATGCCCATGCAAGATCCACGACGCGGCTCTCCGGACGGCGGAATGACTCCGGTCTCAATCTGAAGACCGATGCCAATGCCGACGCGAGCGGCGAGGTTCGTGCGACGATGCGCGAGGCAAAGCCCACGGCGAGCGGCGACCGCTCACTGATTCGCGCGCTTGGATTGAAGATCGGCAAGATCGTGATCGATCCGGGACACGGTGGGCACGATACAGGAACGATCGGGCCGGATGGCCTGGAAGAAAAGGATTTGGTGCTCGACGTCGGAAAGCGCCTGGGCAAGCTGCTCGAAAGCCGGCTAGGCGCCGAGGTCGTCTACACGCGCAAAGATGACACATTTATTCCGCTCGAAACCCGGACCGCGATCGCCAACCAGCAGCGCGCCGACTTGTTCATCTCGATCCACGCCAACTCGAGCGACGATCCCATGGCGCGCGGAGTCGAAACCTACTATCTGAATTTTACTTCGTCTCCGGACGCGCTCGATGTGGCGGCGCGTGAAAATGCGGTGTCGCAGAAGTCGATTTTCGAGTTGCAGGATCTGGTCAAGAAAATCGCCCTGAAGGAAAAAATCGAAGAGTCACGAGAATTTGCCGGCGATGTGCAGCAATCTCTGCATGCGGGCTTGGCCGCTCGAAGCCCGGCGATCCGCGACCGTGGAGTGAAGAAAGCTCCATTCATCGTTCTCATCGGCGCCAATATGCCGTCGATCCTGGCCGAGATCTCATTTGTTTCCAATCCCACCGACGAGCGCCATCTCGAGACCGGCGAGTACCGCCAGAAGATCGCCGAATCGCTCTATCGCGGCATCGCAAAATACGTGAATGGTTTGAGCGGTGTGAAGTTAGCCAGCAAGATGGACAAGACAGGCGGACAATAACCGGTGCTCCGCGCGACCGTGCCAGGCCTTGCATTTCGCGATTTCACCCCTCGCATCGCGTTGCACCGCGAAAATCAGGCCGCTATACTCCCTTTAGCCGGTCCGATACTTGAGCGTCTTCCGGTTGGCGGAGCGACCCATGTCCTTATCTGCAGTCATTGTCGATGATGAACAACTGGCCCGCGACGAACTCGCCTACTTACTAAAAGACGGCGGCGAAGTCGATGTCGTGGCGCAAGGCAAGAATGGGCTGGAGGCGGTTCACCTCATCAAGGAACACAATCCCGATCTCGTCTTCCTCGATGTGCAGATGCCCGGTCTGGACGGTTTCGGCGTGATCAAAAAGCTTCTCGACCGAAAACTGCCGATTCCCAAAATCGTTTTCGCCACTGCTTTCGACCAGTATGCGGTCAAGGCGTTTGAGGTGAATGCCGTCGATTACTTGTTGAAACCGTTTGACAAAAAGCGCGTGGCGCAATCGGTGCGCAAGGCGCGCGCCCAGCAAGATGCCAACGGCTCTCCGGCCGAGAAAATCGATGCCCTGGTCCGCATGCTGGAATCGCAGAAGCATCCGGCCACAAAGGTCCTGCTCAAGACGGTCGGGCGCATGCTGCTCGTGGATCAGAAAGACATCTGCTATGCCTGGATCGAAGAGGGCGTCATCACTGTTGTTACGGGCGGGCCCAACGGGATCGAGGGCCAATCCAACTGCCGTACTCTGGAAGAACTGCTGGAGAGCCTGGATGCGAATCTTTTTTGGCGGGCCCACCGCTCCTACCTGGTGAATATTAACCGCATTCGCGAAGTCGTCCCCTGGTTCAAGAGTTCCTACCAGTTGCGCATGGACGACAAGAAGCAGAGTGAAATTCCCGTCAGCCGCGCTCAGACAAAGCGCCTGCGGGAACTGTTTGGACTGTGAGGAACTCTTCCTCTTTTGAAATCGTCTCCAGTGGAACCCCCGGCGGGGTGCGCGAACCAGAACTCGTGCGTCGCCCTTCCTTGGCGACCTTCTCGGCCCTTTCCACGGCGGAAACCAGGTCCGCGATCAACGTTCCCGTGTACATAACACCGTCCGCTAAAAAAGGGCGCGGACCAATCTCCAAAAAGACTCCGGAGGGCGGTAAAGAATAAGGGGGAAACCACCCTCCGGTTCCAGGGGGAAGTTAAACAGCCAATGCTTCCAGGGCATTGCGGTCGGGAATGATGAGGCTCGCCCCATCCACTTGTATCAGTCGCCTTCGTCTCAAATCACTGAGGAGCCGGGTTACAGTCTCGCGCGAGGCTCCGATCCGCTGCGCCATCTCCTCATGAGTCATGCACGAGCGAACTCGCATCACTTCGCAATCCCCCAGACTCTGGCCGCCCGACTGAGAGAGCAGCAGTTTCGCCAGTTTCCCGGCGGAAGAACGCGTCAGCACCAGATCGCGGATATCGTGATATGCGGCGTGGAAGTCGCGGCTCAAGCACTGCGAGGTGTGCAGGCCCACTTCGCTGTGAGTCTCGATCAGGTCCAGCAACCGCTTGCGATCCAGAAAGTTCACCTGGCACGGGATCGCCGTTTCCGCCGTCATTTCGTATCCCAGGCCCGAAATGGCCGCGCTCAACCCCAGGGCTTCGCCGGCTTCGGCCGTTCGTAGAATAAGACTCTTGCCTTCCCGGGAAGTGGTCGAGAGATTCACGCGGCCCGAGCAAAGAACGAACATCCCCCGCGGGGTTTGCCCTTCGACAAAAAGCACAGCACCCGCGGGAAGCGTGCTTCGGTGACTCATCGCATTCAGTTCCTGCACTACAGGTTCTGAGAGTCCGCAGAACAGGCTGATCTGTGAGTGCGGGCACTCGGTGCAGTCCTCGATGAGATTCAGTCCATAGGGCGTGTTCATGTCTGCTTCCTCGTCGCAATACTTGGCTTTCCCCAGGAGTGACATCGGTATCGGCGTACTGGCCCCCAAATGCCGCGAATTCGCCAGCAATGCGCGGGCTTGCGCTCGGGTATCGCCGTGCGCACTTTCCGCCCCTTGGATCAGATCCCAGGCGGCGCTGGGTTCCTCCTCTTGCTCCCACTGGATGTAGCGGGCAAAAAGATAAAGCGGATCGATTTCCGCCTCCTGCCGAGGCGGAACCGGCGCGAGGATTGGCCGCGGCGCATCGGCTATCGATTCCTCAGTCGTGTTCAACTCGGAACAATCGGGGAAGGGCAGAAAATTGGAACGTCTCTCGCTGGTACGACAGCGGCGGGGCTTCGCCGGATTGACAGCAGGTTCGAGTTCCCGAGTCGGGGCACTCGACTGCAGGAGCAGTGATCGCTGGCTTAACAGCACTTCAAACTCCCCGGAACAACGATTACATCTTCTTTACAGGTGCTTGAGAAACGGTATAGTTCGCCAACTGGATCATGGCCAGAGGTGCGATAAACAGAATCTTTAAGCATGTGGAGTTCCGAAAAGAAACAGGGACGGGCAATTCAGGAAGTTCCCTATTTGGAATAAGTTCCGAAACAAGAATCGCAGTGTAGGGAATCCGACGGTGCCGACCTACCGGCGTGATGCCGATTAGTCGGCACGTCGTAGGTCGCGCTTCCATTCATTCGTAGGTCTTGGGACCTGCCGCTGCATTGGCGGACGATGCATTACCGTCCACGGTGGAAGTATTCCTGGCGGGAGATTTGAAGCCGCTGCATCTTGGATTGCAAGGTCGTGCGTTTCAGGCCCAGCCGCTGTGCGGCGCCATTCGGGCCGGAAATCACCCCGTTGGTCTCACGAAGAACCCGAATGATGTGCTCCCGTTCCGCCGTGTCCAGTGTGTGGTCGCTTGGGTCGGCAGCCGTGCTTCGAACCTGGAGCTCGGAAAGGGGAACGCGTAGAACCGGGCCATCGCTGAGCAGCACGGAACGTTCCATCAGGTTTTCCAGCTCACGAACATTGCCCGGCCAGCTCCAGTTCTTAAGCAGCTCCATCGCCTCTTTCGGGATGGTTTCGATGTGCTTCTCCAGGCGTCGAGCGAACCTGCGTACGAAATAGCGCACCAGCAGCGGGATATCCTCGCGGCGTTCGCGCAACGCCGGCAGACGAACCGGAAAAACATGCAATCGGTAGAAGAGATCGGAACGGAATTCGCCTTCCTTCACGCTGCGTTCCAGATCGCGGTTGGTGGCGGCGATCAGGCGCAAATCGACTTTGACGGTGCGCGTGCTTCCCAGCCGCTCGAACTCATGATCCTGGAGCACGCGCAAAAGTTTGGGCTGCAGTTCCAGCGCTATTTCTCCCACTTCATCGAGGAACAGCGTTCCTCCGTCGGCAAGTTCCATGCGCCCGATTTTCTGCAGAATCGCGCCAGTGAACGCCCCTTTTTCGTGCCCGAAGAGTTCGCTTTCCAGCAGCCCGGTCGGAATCGCGGCGCAATTTACCCGGATGAAGGCCCGGTCTGCGCGGCGGCTCATGCGATGGATGCCGCGGGCTACGAGTTCCTTGCCTGTGCCGGTTTCGCCAAGAATCAGCACCGTGGCATCGCTGGCGGCGACGGTCGCCACCTCGTCAAGAACGCCCTTGAGCAAAGGACTCTCGCCAATGATTTCGGCAAAGTGGTCTTTGGAGCGAATCTCCCCTTCCAGATACCGGCGTTCGGCCGTCAGACGTTGTTTCAAAACTCCGATCTCGGCGGCAGCGCGGTGATTTTCAATGGCCACCGCGAGTTGCTGGGCCACCTGGCTCAGCAACGTCAGGTCTTCAGGATGGAATGCGTCTTTGCGCGTGCTGCCCAGCACCAGCACGCCGAGCGGGGCTTGGGGACGAAGCAGGGGAATGCAGCACAAGGACTGCAGTCCCTCAGCGAGCAACTGCATGGCGATCTCTGACTCGAAAGTCTGCAAATCCTGCTTGGCGAAGATCAGCGGTGTGCGCTCGCTCATGGCGAGGCTGCCGGGACTGTGGCCTTTGTAAATCTGAACGCCGGCCATGAACCCCCGACTGAGGGGAAAGTCTTCGGCCTGCCGAACCAGCAAACCCGTGCTGGCATCCTGCAAGGAAAAGCCCGCGTACTCCTGGCGAAGAGCGCGGCGAATGCAGGCGGAAATCCGGGGGAAGACCTCTCGCACATTCCAGTTCTCCGCCAGGATCATGCCCACTTCGAGCAACATTTGCAGGCTTTGCATCTGTTTGCGTATCTTCGCCGTGGCGTCGAGCAGCGACTCCTGCAGCTTGCGCTCCCCGGTGACTTCATTCACCACAACGCCAATCCGCGTGACCGCGCCGTTTGCATTCTTGATGGGAAAGAAGTGATCGATGGCGTAGATGGGCTCGGCCGTGCCGGGGAAGACCGCGGTCACTTCGAAATTCAACACCGAATTCCCGGTCGCCAGCACTTGCAGAAGTTGCGGTTCTACCACGTCAGCGAAGTCCCCCAGGACTTCACGAACAGTCTTGCCCAGATGGTTTCCGGCAGGAATGCCGTTCATCGCCGCCAACGTCTTGTTGATGGCCAGAAAACGTAACTCGGTGTCAAGGATGCAAAGCCCAATGGTTGACGAACTGAAAAAGGCGGCCAACAGTTTTTCCGGTTCCGCGAGCCCTTCCGGAAAGGCGAACGGTATGAGTTCTCCCGCTTGAAGCGCGCCAAAGTCGGTAGACATGCTCAACCCACCTCCCCGCCGGGCGTTTCATGTCGAACCGCACTGGGCCCTCGGCGTGGTTGAGCAGTGGAAGCGAATGGGAAGTCCTTACCGCGTGAACCCGGGAGGGATTCAGAGACGGCCACATTCAGCGGGGGAACGTGGGGAAGAGCCACGACTTTCAAGCGTCGCACGCTTGAAGACGGCACAAAAATACTCCAGTAACCGCCTCCCCCCTCGAAAGACGGCTGTTATAACGACCAAAGTGCAACATTATATGCCGATCGTCAAGAACGAAATTCATCCACCGAGGCTTGTTCGGTTTTCGTAACAACGTCCGCCAGCCCCGTTCCATCAGCCACGCTCCTTCTCGCCTTTCGACCTATAATTTGAATATGGCCAGAGGCTGGGAAAGCAAAGCGATCGAGGCTCAGCAGGCCGAAGCGGGCGAGCAGAAAAGCGAAAATCGCCCGCAAATGAGCCCCCAGCAAGCCGCCCTCTTCCGGGAACGGGAAAAAGTGCGGCTCTCGCGCCAACGCGTCCTCCAGGAACTGCAAGCAACTTCAAATCAACGACATCGCAGGCTTCTGGAACAGGCTCTTGCCGACCTCGACCAGAAATTGAAGACACACGATTAGGCCGATTCGGCCCCAGACTTCCTTAGTAGAGGCTCCCGGCTTGGCTCGGTCTTCCGGTTACCGATGCAGTACTGGGTTCGAGCCTCCGCCTCCTTCGACGTATAATAATTCTCGCCATGACTGCCTATGTTTATGTGTCTCTCAAGAAGAGCGTCCTCGACCCCCAGGGGAAAACGATTCAGGGTGCGCTGAAGAAGATGGGCTATCAAGGGCTGGAAAGCGTCCGTCAGGGCAAGTACTTCGAAATCATGCTCGACGGAGCGCTATCCCGTGAGCAGGCTCAGACGGAAGTTGAACGCATGGCTCGCGAAGTGCTCACGAATCCCGTGATTGAAGAGTTTCGATTCTCGCTGGCCGAATAGTCAGGCTAGATCCCAGAGGGTTCCCAAAAATGTGCGGTATTGTCGGGTATGTCGGCAAGAAAAGTGTAGTTCCCATCATCCTGGAGGGTCTGCGGCGCCTGGAGTATCGCGGATACGATTCCGCCGGAATCGCCGTCGCCGGCAACGGAGACGGGCTGCAGTTGCGCCGTGCCGAAGGCAAGCTGCGCAACCTGGAAGAGGCCATCCGGCAGAAGCCGATCGACGGCACCTACGGTATCGGACACACGCGCTGGGCTACGCACGGGCGTCCGACTGAAGAGAATGCCCATCCTCATCGCGACTGCACCGGCAAAATTGTCGTTGTCCACAATGGAATCGTCGAGAACTACCTCAGCCTCAAGAAGAAGCTGATCGAGGAAGGGCACAAGTTCACCACCGAAACCGACACTGAGATCATCGCGCACCTGGTTGAGAAGTACTCGACGCAATCCGGCGGGCGGAGGCCGTCACTGGAAGATGCGGTGCGGCAGACGGTCAAGCAGCTCAGCGGAGTATTCGCCCTGGCCGTGATCTCGACCGACGATCCCAACAAAATTGTCGCCGCGCGAAACGGCCCACCGGCAGTCATCGGGCTCGGCAACGACGAATATTTCGTCGCTTCCGACGTGCCCGCCATCCTGCATCACACCCGCGACATCTTTTTTCTCGGCGACGGTGACATGGCGGTGGTGACGCCCGACGGCGTGCATCTTACTGACTTCGAAGGTCGGCCCATCCAACGCCAGGTTCAGCACGTGACCTGGGACCCCATCATGGCCGAAAAGGGCGGGTTCAAGCATTTCATGCTCAAAGAGATTTACGAGCAGCCCCGCGCCGTCCGCGACACCACCCTCGGCCGCGTGTCGCAGGATACCGGTCACATTTTTATCGACGAGATGCAGATCAGCGAAGCCGAGTTCCGCGCCGCCGGCAAGATCAACATCATCGCTTGCGGAACCAGTTGGCACGCCGGGCTGGCAGGGAAGTTCATGATCGAGACCCTGGCGCGCCTGCCGGTGGAAGTCGACTATGCCAGCGAATGGCGGTATCGCAACCCGATCGTCGAACCGGAAACCATCACGTTGGTGATCTCCCAGTCAGGAGAAACGGCCGACACCATCGCGGCTCAGCGCGAAGCCAAATCGCGCGGCTCGAAGACGCTGGCCATCTGTAACGTCGTCGGATCAATGATCACCCGCGAGGCCGCAGGCACTCTCTACACCCATGCCGGCCCGGAGATCGGTGTGGCCTCGACCAAGGCCTTCACCGGCCAACTCACCGCTTTGTATGTGTTGGCAATGTATCTGGCGCAAGTCCGCGGAGTCATGACGGCGGAGCAGGCGCGGACCTCGATGCTCGAACTGACGCGGATTCCAGGCAAGCTCGAGCACATCCTCACCCACGACGAAGCCTGCGAGGAACTGGCAAAGCATTATCAGAAGGTGCATGACTTCCTGTTCCTCGGGCGCGGCATCCACTATCCCATCGCCCTGGAGGGCGCCCTCAAGCTGAAGGAAATTTCCTACATCCATGCCGAAGGATATCCGGCGGGCGAGATGAAGCACGGTCCTAATGCGCTGATCGACGAGAATCTTCCCGTGGTCGTCATCGCCACTCGCGACACGACGAATCCCGGCTCGATGCTGCGCTACGAGAAGACGATCTCCAACCTGAAGGAAGTGAAGGCCCGCTCGGGAGTGGTGATCGCTCTGGCTACCGAAGGCGACGAAGAAATCAAGGAATCGGCGGATCACGTTCTTCATATCCCTGCCGCGCCGGAAGAACTGTCGCCGATATTGGAAATTGTTCCTCTGCAGTTGTTGGCCTATCACATCGCAGTGCGCCGGGGTTGCGACGTCGATCAACCGAGGAACCTGGCCAAGTCCGTTACCGTCGAGTAGTTCGCCGAGCATGTCAGGCCGACTGCGCCAGCGCGCGCCTTAGCTGCAGCAGACTTCCGGCCAGCCCGGCAATTGCGGCAGCCCAGACAGCGAAGGTGGCCCGGACCACCCAAGCGGGCGCCGCGCCCACCCGTCGCAACAGAAATGGTAAAAAATTCCACGTCGTGATGTGAACGTAGTCCCATGGGTCCTGGCGCATCGATTCGGTATCGAGGCCCCAGGCGTGCATTCTGCCGAAAGCAAAGGCGACGATATTCTTGAACCGCAACGCGATGACGAACGTCGGATGGCCCAGCGCCTCCATCTGATAGATCTCCAGCGGAAACCAGAAGGCAAGCGAGGCCGCCTGCACCATCAGGCTGGCCGCGATCAGCAACAACCCCAGGTAGCGGATCCACGCCCCCAGATTCGCCCGGTAACGCAGAAGCAGCGGCGCCGCCATAAAGGCCGCCATTTCTACCGCTGTGGACACGTAGCGATCACCCCAAGCGAAGTCTCCCGCCCAATACGCATAGCGTGCGTAGAAACAGATGTAGGCGGCAAGAAGCACGAGCGTCGTGACCAGATAGGCGCGAACCTCGCCCTCCAGGCGCTTCCAGAGAAGCACAAGCAAAACAACCGCAAGGATCAGAAGCGGGTCAAAAAGAAAAATGGATTTTTCCGGCTTGAACAAGGCGCCGAGCACGCCTTCATGAAACGGTGTGCTCCAGGGGAAGTTTGGCGGCAGTGTGGGGTCCTGCAGCCGTTGTTCTTTGGCAAAGAGCGGCAGATAGGTCTGGGTCCACGAGCCGAAACGGTAGAAGTTGTAGAACCGTTCCAGGAATAAGAATGCGAGATAAACGGGAGCGCAGACGGTTGCGTACCTGACAAATCGTCGCCACAACTGTTGGCCACGGACTCCGTGGAACCACAGAACGATCAAGAGAAATACACTAGCGGCGATCAGGTCGAGCCCGGCCGTGACCCGCGTCAGAAGATTCAATCCAAGAACTGCCGCTCCGAAAAAGAGCATGCGGCGGCTTCCGTTTTGCAGCCATTCGTACTGGTAGGAAAATCCAGTCAACGTCAGAAGCATGATGTAGTTGTTCTCCATCATGTTCTGGGTGTAGTGAAGATGGGTGGTGCACAACAGCAGGGCCAGCACCCCCGCCACATTCTCTTTCATGCTGAACCGAAGTTGCCGCAGAAACCGAAAAACCACCAGTACTGTCAGCACATTGACGAGAATGCTGGTGCTGTAGCTGACCACGATGCTGCGCACCGAGGGATCGTCTTCATATCCAGAAAAGACTCGCCAATGCGAGATCCATGTGCCCACGAGATCCGCGGGCAGCATGAGCAGGGATTGTCCAATGCCGTACCAGCTGTAGAGTTGGCCGTTGCGTCCGCGCAGCCCGAACTCCGGGTATTCGTTAGGGAACACTTGCGGCTCATGCGTCCACAGCCAATGCGTCGTCTGCAAACGGTGCGCGGTGTCCGCGCTGCCGAGTTCGCCCGATTGCACCGCGAATGTCAGCAGCCCTGCCACCAGGCAGAGCAGAAAAAGCGGATCGCGCAACCAGCAACCCAGGCGTGATGGCATTAGATCGGATGGTAATACAAAGCTGATCTTTTCTCAGGCCGAGGCTGTAATCTGGCGGCGTTGCTCCACCAACGGATCCCGTCGCGAGCAGCACCTCCTGCGTGAACTCTGCGGTATGCTGTACCCTGAAACGTCATGACCCAGTGCCCATCCTGCGGCAGCAACCTCTCTGAGAACGTCCGATTCTGCTCGGCCTGCGGGAAGCCGGTTGAGAATACTGACGACATAGCTACCCTCGACTTCGCTACAGCCAGTTCGCCTCTGCCGCCTCGGCCACCCTCATCGCGGACGCCGTCGTCGCGCTCTTCGTCGCGGACTTCGAGTACTGCCGAATTTCTGTTGAGTGAAGGCCGCTTTCTTCCTGGGCGACTGATCGCGGGTCGCTATCGCATCATCGCCTTGCTGGGCAAGGGAGGCATGGGCGAAGTGTACCGGGCCGACGACCTCACGCTCGGCCAGGCGGTGGCGCTGAAGTTCCTGCCCGATGCGGCTGCCCGTGATTCCGGATTGCTGGAGCGCTTTCGCAATGAAGTCCGGATTGCGCGCCGCGTCTCCCATCCCAATGTCTGCCGCGTCTACGATGTGGGAGACGTCGAGGGTCAGACATTTTTCACGATGGAATACGTCGACGGCGAAGATCTGGCTTCTCTTTTGCGCCGCATCGGAAGACTGCCCCCGGATAAAGCCGTGGAGATCGCGCGGCAGCTTTGCGCCGGACTCGCCGCCGCTCATGCCAAAGGAGTGCTTCACCGCGATCTGAAGCCCGCCAACATCATGCTCGATGGACGCGGCCAGGTCGTGATCACCGACTTCGGGCTGGCAGGCGTGGTCGATGACATCCGCGAAGCTGATGTTCGCAGCGGCACTCCCGCATATATGGCTCCCGAACAGATTGCGGGCCGGGAAGTCACCATGCGCAGCGACATTTACGCGCTCGGGCTGGTGCTCTACGAAGTCTTTACCGGCAAGCGCGCGTTTGCAGAACAACCCGCCGCTGCGCTGCGCGGCCATGCCGTTCGCACCCCCAGCCGTCCCTCGTCGGTCGTCAAGGATCTCGATCCTATCGTGGAGCGCGTGATCCTCCGCTGCCTGGAAACTGAACCTGCAGCCCGTCCCGCCAATGCGCTCGCGGTGGCCGCGGCTTTGCCTGGCGGAGATCCTCTGGCCGCGGCTTTGGCTGCAGGTGAAACTCCTTCGCCGCAGATGGTCGCTGCCGCCGGCGAAACCGAAGGCTTGCGTCCCCGCGGGGCGATCGCGATTCTGGCGGTTGTTCTGCTCGGACTGGCATTCACCGTTTATTACTCGATTCACTTCAGCGCCTACCAGAAGATGGGACTGGAACTGACTCCGGAAGTCCTGACCGAGAAATCCCGCGAGGTGATCGCCCGCTTGGGGTACTCCGGCCGCCCCTCGGACAGTACCTACGGCCTCGACGTTGATGGTGATTTCCAGGAGTCGGTGGAAAAAAACGACAAGCCTCATCCCGATTGGAGCGCAGTACTCGCCGCGCGCCCGTCGCTGCTGCTCTACTGGTATCGGCAGAGTCCTGACGACCTGGTCGCCACCGGCTTTCGCAACAATTTGCTGACGCCAGGCATTCTCACCGAAGACGATCCCCCGGCCGTGCTGTCAGGCATGATCAATCTTCATCTCGATCCGCAGGGACACTTGACCTACTTCCAGGCAATCCCGCAACAGAAGATCGACGAGAAGAAGGAGAGTGGCGATACGGCGGCCGCGCCGGCAGCGGCGTCGGTTGACTGGAAGGTTCTGTTCGACGCTGCCGGCCTGGATTTCACCAGGTTTCAGTCCACACAGCCTGCATGGAACTCGCTCGCGGCTGCCGATACGCGCGCGGCGTGGACGGGAACATGGCCCGGGACCCGTCGCCCTTTGCGCGTGGAAGCGGCATCATTCCAGGGGAAGCCGGTGTTCTTCTCCCTGGTTGGCGACTGGACCAAGCCTGATCGCATGGTCAGCACCGAAAAGAAATCTCTTGGACAGAAAATGGGCCGCATCATCGGTCTCGTGCTGGTGGTCGTCGGCCTCTCAGGAGCGGTTTTTCTCGCCCGCCGAAACTATCGCCGCGGACGCGGAGACCGGCAAGGCGCACTTCGCCTGGCCATCGCCATGTTCGCCCTGGAGATTGCCTTGTTCTTGTGCCGCGCCCATTTCCCCAGCATTGGCGAAACCATCGGGCTCACCATCATGGCCATGAGTGGGGCACTGTTTGTTTCCGCAGTCACCTGGACGCTCTACATGGCGATCGAACCCTGGGTGAGGCACTATTGGCCCAGGACGATCATCTCCTGGAGTCGTTTACTGACCGGCGGCTGGCGCGATCCCGTCGTGGGGCGCGACACGCTGGTAGGCGTACTGCTGGGTGTGGTCTGGATTCTCGTGTTCAATATCCGCTACATCCCGATGATGCGTCTTGGCGCCTCCCCGATGCTCGGCTCGACCGATACGCTGATGGGAGGACGCGTCGCTCTCGCTTGGTGGCTGCAACAGTGGCCGCAATCCATCCAGAGCACACTGGTGTTTTTCCTGCTTCTTCTGGGATTGAAAGTCCTGCTGCGCAAGGAGTGGATCGCCGCCATCGTCTTCGTCGCAATCTTCGCCGTGCCGCGCGGGCTGAGCAGCCCTTACATGCCCATCGAACTACCTTCGCAGATTCTCGTCTACGCCATTGCTGTGGTCATCGTGGTGAGATTTGGACTGGTGCCGCTGGCGGTTGCGATCTTTACCGTCGACATGTTGGCGAATGTGCCCTTTACCTCCGACTTCTCAGCCTGGTATGTAGGCACGACCGTGTGGGCTCTGCTGAGCGTTGTGGCTCTTGCCGCCTGGGGGTTTTACCACTCGCTTGGCGGTCAGCCGCTGTGGAAAGTGGAGACGGATTGATCTCCCGGCATCATCCTGCTGCCGCACAGACAAAAACGCGGCGGGCTGAAACCCGCCGCTTCTTTGCAACCCTCTCACGAGAATCTGTGAGTGTCAGTTCGCGGTCAACGAGTCAGCCTCGCAGCCAACTCGAGCCGAAATGCCCTACTGCGCCGGACGCGCTGATGCTCCCGCCTCCGTTTCCACGGCCTGCTGCAACCACGGAGTGGAGCGCACACCGGGTCCGCTGACCATCGAGCATCCGGTCGTGCCCGGCCCCGCCGGACATCCCCAGAAATTCTCCGTAGCATCGGCCGTTCCACATTTGGCCGAGTCGGTTTTGCAGACGTTGGCGACACCAACCTTGCCGTTGAGCAGATCGTTCAGGTGAGCGTCCACCTCGGTGGGAGTATTAACCGCGATGGCGATGTCTTCATTAGTGATGATGTTCTGCGAAATAATCGTTCCATACACCGGCGTCCCGCCGCCGCCGCTATTGATGTTGATCCCGGCGGTTCCGGGAGTTGCCGTGTCATCGGTATCGGCTCCATTGCCCGAAATGAAGTTCCCAATAATCATGTTCCCGGACATGTCATCGGCAGGCAGCCCAAACGCGGGGCCAACATGCGTGTGCAGAGAAACTCCGGGAATCCCGTTGCCCGTCAACTCATTCCGGATGATCACGTTCTGCGATGTACGCCCCGGGCCTTCGCCGTCGGAAAACAGTCCAACTCCGGCTCCTCCCACGGTCACCCCGTTCTTTGAAACCACGTTCTCCGACACGGTGTTGTGATCGACGCCATGATGGGGAGCGAAACTCGGCGGAGTCGCTCCGATGGGCGGATGAGAGGCCAGAACTACCCCGCATTCCGCCGGATTGTTCTCCACCACGTTGCGGATGATCAGATTGTCATGACTTTCTCCCGAGTCATCGCTGATCAGGATTCCGTCGGCGTTGCCCGAGATGTAATTGTCGGAGACTACGGAACCGGCTGCGCCGGAGAGGTGCAATCCTCCGCCGCAGTCGCCGCTCTCGTCCGTCTCGTACGAGGGCTGCCCTTTGCAGGCGACTCCGGAGCCGAAAACCGGTCCGATCGTGTCATTGTTCAGGATCGAGTTGTTGCGCACGGTTACGTCAACCGCGTTGAGCACCAGAATCCCTTCATACAAGGCATTCTCCACTGTGAAGCCCGCGATCGTGACATCGCGCAAACCGGCATGGTTCAGGCCATCGACCAGAATGCCGTTGCCCATGTTGTTCGCGTCGATCACTGACAGGGCTGCTCCGGACCCGAGCAATGACAGCGGCTTGCCGACTACAACGTCTTCGGCGTACGTCCCGGCAGCCACTTTAATGACGTCATTGCTTGCCGCTGCGTTTACCGCAGCTTGGATTTTCGAAAAACACCCGCTCGAACCTTTGGGATTGACACAAAGAGTCTTGGCGGCGGCCACCTCGCAGAGACCTGTGGACACCACCAAGACAGCAATGAACAGAAGGCGAAGTTTCAGCAAGTTCATCAGAGGAACTCCTTTTTTGTTGTTTTTCTTGCTTGGTTCGAAAGTGACCTGGAAGAAACTGGCGGGCCGGACTTCAGCGGGCATTATGCTCACCGCTCGCCGGGCTGTCAACAAGAGGAAATGTTGCATCGGCAATCCCGCCCCCGAGGGTGCCGGAGATCGATATTTTCCAGCATCCTCTTTCAGCTCAGATACATCTAAACCTTGACAGCACTGCACTCAAGTCTTAGCATCGTGCTGGGCGCAATCATAAAGACATTGATTACAAAGAACTTAAGCAGATCAGGAGGAGTATTTTATGAGCAAGATCATCGGAATTGACCTGGGAACCACTAATTCCTGCGTAGCAGTTATGGAAGGTGGTGAGCCTAAGGTCATTGTGAACGAAGAAGGAGAAAGAACCACGCCTTCGGTCGTCGGTTTCACCAAGAATGGCGAGCGGCTGGTGGGCAAGGTCGCCAAGCGGCAGGCAATCACCAATCCCGAGAACACGGTGTATTCGATCAAGCGGTTCATGGGACGCCGCTACGACGAGGTCACCGAAGAGATCAAGATGGTGCCCTATAAGGTCGTCCGTCAGGGCGATCACGTCGCCGTATTGGCGCAAGGGAAGGAGTACACCCCGCCGCAGATTTCAGCGCTGATCCTGCAGAAACTGAAGAAAGCCGCGGAAGACTATCTCGGCGAAAAGGTCACGGAAGCCGTCATCACGGTTCCGGCCTACTTCAACGACGCGCAGCGACAGGCGACGAAAGACGCCGGCCAGATTGCCGGCCTCGAAGTGAAGCGCATCATCAATGAGCCTACGGCGGCCGCGCTCGCCTACGGCCTGGACAAAGGCAAAGACGAGACCATCGCTGTCTACGACTTTGGCGGCGGCACGTTCGATATCTCCATCCTCGAAGTCGGCGAAGGTGTGATCGAAGTCAAAGCCACCAATGGTGACACCCACCTTGGCGGCGACAACATCGACCAGCGCCTGGTCGACTGGCTGATCGACGAATTCAAGAAGGACGAAGGTCTCGACCTGCGCGGCAAAGGCAACGAGATGGCCCTGCAGCGTCTGCGTGATGCGGCCGAACGCGCCAAAATCGAGCTCTCGACCACGATGGAGACGGAAATCAATCTGCCTTTCATCACTGCCGACGCCAGTGGCCCGAAGCACCTGGTCAAGAAGCTGACCCGGGCCAAGCTCGAAGGTATGGTGGAAGACATCATTCAGCGCTCGGTCGGTCCTTGCAAACAGTGCATGAAAGACGCCGGTCTCGACGCCGGCAAGATTAACGAAGTTGTGCTCGTCGGTGGCCAGACCCGCATGCCTCGCATTCAGCAGCTGGTGAAGGAGTTGTTTGGACGCGAAGGGCATAAGGGCGTCAATCCTGACGAAGTCGTCGCGGTGGGCGCGGCCATTCAGGGCGGCGTGCTCAAGGGCGAAGTGAAAGACCTGCTTTTGCTCGACGTGACTCCGCTGACGCTCTCCATCGAGACGCTGGGCGGCGTTTCCACTCCGATGATCCCGCGCAACACCACGATTCCGACCAAGAAGACGGAGACGTTCTCGACCGCGGCCGACAACCAGACTTCGGTCGAAGTTCACGTGCTGCAGGGCGAGCGTCCCATGGCCGGGCAGAACCGGACGCTGGGTAAATTCCACCTGACGGGAATTCCGCCGGCACCGCGCGGCTTGCCCCAGATCGAGGTGACCTTTGACATCGATGCCAACGGCATCCTCAACGTGACCGCGAAAGACACGGCCACCAGCAAGGACCAGAAGATTACCATCACGTCGTCTTCCGGCTTGTCGAAGGACGAAGTGGAGCGCATGGCCAAGGAAGCCGACGCCCATTCCGCCGAGGACAAGGCGAAGCGGGAAGAGATCGAGGCCCGCAACCAGCTCGACTCGTTGGTCTACAACATCGAGAAAATGCTGCGCGAATCCGGCGACAAGATCTCCGGCTCCGATCGCGGCGAGGTCGAGAATGCCCTGGCCGATGCCAAGAAGGCGCTCGAGTCGAACGATAAGTCGCAGATGGATAAGGCCCGCGAGACGCTGACGGCGGCTTCGCACAAACTGGCCGAGCAGATGTACAAAGCTGCTCAGCCCGCAGGCGGAGCCCAGCCCGGACCGGGCGCAGGCCCGAGTTCAGGCCCGCAACCCGGCGCGGATGGCGGCGGCCAGAAGAAAGACGAAGGCGTCATCGACGCCGAGTACGTAGACGTGGAAGACAAGAAATAAGTGTCAAAGCTGTCATCCTGAGCGAAACGAGCGTTGCGCGAAGCGCAGCGCTCGTGTAGTCGAAGGACCCCATACCCGCAAGCAGCGGGAATGAACCTCGATAGGAGTTCTTACGATGCGAACGGTGATCTTCGTGAGAATTCCTTGACGAGCCGATTGGCGCCGCGAGCGTGCACGAGGTCCTTCGACTGCGGTTGATCTTTGCGCCTGGCGCAAACTTCAATCCTCGCTCAGGATGACAAGAGTTACGAAATCAGGAGAATGAATTGGACTTCCAGGTTGATAATCAGACGTATTTTGTCGATATCAGCGAAGGCGAAGGGGAGTGGGAAGTGTTCGTGTCGACGCCAACCGGCGCGCGCCGAGTCCCCGTCTACGATGACGGGGCCAGCTTCGAGGACTCTCTGGTGCTGGTAGAAGACAAGCGCCGACGAAAGATAATCAATTAAGCTAGTCGAGCGGCGGCATTCACTCGCTCATGCCAACTACCACCAAAAAAGACTATTACGAAATCCTCGGCGTGAAGAAGTCGGCCTCGGCCGACGACATCCGCAAGGCCTTCCGCAAACTTGCGCGCAAGTACCATCCTGACGTCAATCCCGGAGACAAGTCCGCGGAAGAGAAGTTCAAAGCCATTTCCGAAGCCAACGACGTTCTCAGCGATCCCAAGAAGCGCAAGATTTACGATCAGGTCGGTTTCTACTCCGACAACATCGATCCGGCTACTGCCGAGGCTTATGCCCGCGCCGGTGGCGCTTCCAGCGGAGGCTTTCCCGGCGGATTTCCGGAAGGTTTCCAGGGAGGCGGCGCGCAGCCCGGCGGACAGGGCGGCGTCCACTTCGATTTCGGCGGCTTCGACTTCTCGGATCTCATGGACAATGCCGGACGGAGCCGCAAGAGCACTGGCGGTGGCGGTTTCAAAGACATTTTTGGCTCGATCTTCGGCGGCGGCCACGGCCCCGCGCCCGCCGAAGAGGGTCCCGAGCCCGGCAGCGACCTTGAATATCAGGTCAATGTCCCTTTCTGGACGGCGATCCGCGGTGGCGTCATGCGGCTGAACATCACGCGTCGCGACACCTGCCCGCAGTGTCATGGCCAGGGATTTCTCGAAGCTCCCGGCAAATGTCCGGAGTGCGGGGGCAGCGGACAGATCACGCAAACCGGCGGGCGAATGAAATTCAACGTCCAGTGCCCGCGTTGCCATGGGACCGGCAAGAATCTCACGACCTGTCCTACTTGTCACGGCGAAAGCACAGTCACGAAGACCGAGCCGCTTGAGGTGAGGATCAAGGCCGGGACGCGGGACGGCCAGCGCATCCGCCTTCCGGGTAAAGGCAATGCCGGAGCACGCGGCGGAGCGCCCGGCGATCTCTACGCCATCATCCGCACCGGCGACCATCCGATTTTTCGCCGCGACGGTGACGACATCTACCTGACCGTGCCGGTGAGCGCCAGCGAGGCCGCGCTGGGCGCCAAGGTCGAAGTGCCGACCATCGATGGCCGTGCGCTGCTCAAGATTCCGCCCGGGACGCAGTCCGGCCAGAAGCTTCGTCTGCGCGAGAAGGGCGTGCCCTCGGCGACCAAAGACGGGGTGCGCGGTGACGAAATCGTCGAGATCAACGTCCACGTTCCCATGCCGCGCGATGAGCGAACGAAAGAGCTGCTGCGAGAACTGGCCAAGCTGAACCCCGAAGACCCCAGAGCTGAGTTGTGGAGCAAGGTGTAGCTCCCTTCCCGTTCTTCTCCCCTTTGTCATCCGCCGTTTGGTGGCGCAAACTCCGGTGGCAGTCGAGACAGACATGGGATCCCTCTGACCGTGGTTGCCTTTCGCGCCTCGCTGAGAATGACCGCCCCACCAGAGTTATTTGACTAAGTCAACTAATCTGCTACACTGCGGGCATGGCTACTCTCGCCGCAATTCCCCGCGCCTCAACTCCCGGCGATCCCGTTCAGACCATCCGCCGTTTCAACCGTTTCTACACCCGGCAAATCGGCGTGCTGCAGGAGCATCTGCTGGAGAGCCAGTTCTCCCTGACCGAAGTGCGCGTTCTCTACGAGTTGGCGCACCGCGAGAACATCACTGCCAAGGATCTCTGTCGGGAGCTGGCCCTCGATCCCGGCTATCTGAGCCGCATGCTCCAGAGCTTCGAACGGCATGGATGGACCAAGGCCGCTCCTTCACCGGAGGACCGGCGCCGCCAGTTTCTGACCCTGACCCCGAAGGGACATAAGGTATTCGATCCCCTCGAGGGCCGTTCGAGCAGAGAAGTCGCCGCCATGTTGGCGCGGCTTTCCCCTGCTCAACAAAGACGGATGCTGGCCGCGATGCGGGATATCGAAACCGTCCTGGTTCCGTCCGCCCCACCAACCACCCGTTACATCTTGCGTTCGCATCGACCCGGCGACATGGGATGGGTTGTGCAACGGCATGGCGAGCTCTATTGGCAGGAATATCACTATGACGAGCGCTTCGAGGCGCTGGTCGCGGAAATTGTGGCCGAGTTCATTGCCAGGCTCGATCCTGCCCGCGAGCGTTGCTGGATTGCGGAAAAAGGCGGCGAGAACGTTGGGTGCATCTTCCTGGTCAAGAAGTCCGAGACGGTCGCCAAACTCCGGCTGTTGCTGGTTGAGCCTTCCGCCCGCGGCCTGGGCATCGGCAAGCGGCTGGTTGACGAGTGCGTTCGCTTCGCGCGTGCAGCCGGCTACAGGAAAATCTTGCTCTGGACCCAGAGCGAACTCCTGGCTGCGCGGGCGATCTACGCCCACGCGGGCTTCGAAAAGATCGCCGAAGAGGGACATCAGAGCTGGAGCCGCAAAGGTCTGATCGCCGAAACCTGGGAACTGAAGCCGTGACCCGAGCCTTCGGGCCCGAGTGCTGAGTCAGGGCTGGTCTCGACAACTCGGCGTCGGCGGCTCGAACTTGATTACCCTCGTACCTGTTCGATCGCTTACAGAATTTTGCAAAAAATTCCAAAAAAATCTTGCATCTGTGCAGATTTCCCGTAATCTCACTACTGCGAACTAACTTCGCCGAAATGCCCGGGAATCGCTCAGCACCCGGGAGCCGCGAACAGAAATTCAAGGGAGACGCGGTGGTGAGAGTGAGTCGCTTGAGGAGGCAGCCATAGAAATTGGCCACAGCTAGCGCCCAGCATCCACAACCCGACCGTCCCCAAACCCTTTCCGCCGTCCCCAACCGGAAGAAATTCGTCCGCCTCACGCTTTGGCCTCTGGTCGCCGCCACCTTCTTTATGGTGTCGGGCGGAACCTATGGGACCGAAGACATCGTGCATGGCGCCGGCTACGGACGCGCCATCCTGATTCTGCTCATCACCCCCCTTCTCTGGAGCCTGCCGACCGCGTTCATGATCGGCGAACTTTCCAGCGCGCTGCCCTTCGAAGGCGGTTATTACGCCTGGGTGCGCCGGGCGATGGGCAATTTCTGGGGATTTCAGGAAGCTTGGCTCTCGCTGGTTGCCTCAATCTTCGACATGGCCATCTACCCAACCCTCTTCGTGGCGTACCTGACCCGCATGTTCCCCTGGTTTCAGGTGAACAATCGCGGATGGTGGGTAGCCCTGGCTGTGGTCGTGGCCTGCGCTCTTCTCAATATCGCGGGAGTGAAGGTCGTCTCCCTGACCTCGCTCTGGCTGTTTCTGGCCCTGTCGGCCCCCTTCGCCGCGATCATCATTCTGGCTCCGTTCAAGTTCGGCGCCCTGGCCAACGCCGTCACCAAGCCGACGACCTCCACCGTGGACATTCTGGGCGGGCTCCTGATCTGCATGTGGAACTACATGGGATGGGATAACGCTTCGACCATCGCCACCGAAGTCGAGCGCCCGCAACGGACTTATCCGCGCGCCATGCTGGCAGCCGTCGTCATCGTCGCCCTGAGCTACGTTCTCCCCTTTGCCGCCATGTGGGCCACCGGGCTGAAGGCGACCGCGTGGGAGACCGGTTCCTGGGCTGATATTGCCGGACTGATGGGCGGCCCGCTGCTTCGCATCGGGGTCGTTCTCGGCGGCATGATCAGCGGGTTCGGCATGTTCAACGCGCTGGTCATGAGCTACTCGCGCCTGCCTTTGGCCATGGCGCAGGACGGCATGCTGCCCAAAATCTTCGGCAGACTGCACTCAAAATCGAAGGCCCCGTGGGTGGCGATCGTGGCTCTCGCAATCTGTTGGGCGATGTGCCTCGGCCTCGGCTTCGAGCGCCTGGTCACGATCGATATCCTTCTCTACGGCGGCAGCCTGGCGCTCGAATTTGTCGCCCTGGCGGTTCTCCGCTTCCGCGAGCCCGACCTGCCTCGCCCGTTCCGCGTTCCCGGCGGTCTGTTTGGCGCGATCGCGATCGGGATTCCTCCCGTCCTGCTGCTGGCTTTCTCCGTCATCCGCAGCGAACACGAGTCCATTCTCGGCATGAGTTCGCTCGCCTTCGGCATGATCCTGATCGCAGCCGGTTTCCTCGCGTATTTCGTCAATCACGCAATGAAGCCCGCCGGTTGGGCGGCGACACCGCAGGAAAAACCGCAACCTGCCGCCTGAAGTGGCTGCGATGTCGTCTTCCAAAAACTGGGCTGGATAAATCTCTCCACTAGACAACTTATGAACTGAGTGTATATTGGGGCCGTTTCTATATGCCTATTTTGTACTACTACCGGGAGGTTTCAAATGTCTCGCGTAAGAGTACTTCTCATACTCGTGCTTATGACCACCTTCGTACAGGGTTGCGGGTTATTAAATGGTAAAAAGACGAGCGTGCAAATCGTCAACAAGATCACGACGTTGCCCGCAGGTCAGTATTATCAGTTCCTGGCCGACGTAGAACATGATCAGCAGAATGGAGTCACGCTGTCGCTGACGGGCGGTGGAACTCTGGTTCTTGATACCGAGGCCCAGTGCGCCTATTACATCGCTCCGCCCGCCGTGCCGAATCCCAGTTCGGTGACGGTAACTGTGACTGCGGCCAACGGCTCCGGCGCTTCTGATTCCGATACCTTCACGATCACTCCCGCCGCAGGGCCGGTAGTGAGCGTCACTCCGGCGGCGCCGTCCGTTTCCACTTCAGCCGATACGCAGGTTACATTCAATATCGCGGTGACGGAAGATTCCGTCTCCGACACGCTGACTCCGACGATAGCCCCTTCTTCCGTCTGTAGCGACGGAACCTGCGGCACGTTCGGCCCAGTCACCGGCACCGCCGGATCGGGCAAGTACTCGGTGGTGTATTACCCGCCCAGCTCGGTGAGTGCGTCAACTATTCAGCAGATCACCCTTAACACAACTCTGGCCCCGCTCTCTACAGCCGGGACGGCATTTATCACTATCAACCCGTAGAGCCGTACGTTGAACTTGAACGCCTGCAATCCATGGGCAGGAGACAGGCCTCGCCGCGTTACAATCGTTGCGGGAAAACCATGCCTCGGCGCAAATCCAAAGGCGCTTATATGTTGAGCCGCTTTGCGGGCGTGAGCGGAGCAGGAGTCCGCAGAGCCTGCCCTGAGCTTGTCGAAGGGCGAAATCCCGAGCGGAGCGAGGGAACCCGGTGACCAAGCGCAAATCCAAAGGCGCCTATATGATCTCGGCGGTCGCCGAGATGTATGGCATCCATCCCCAAACCCTGCGCCTGTACGAACGCGAGGGCCTGCTCAAGCCATCCCGCACCGAAGGCAACACGCGGCTCTATACCGAGGAAGACCTGCAGCGGCTTGAGTTCATCCTGACGCTGGCGCGCGATCTGGCCGTCAACATCAGTGGCATCGCCATCATCCTGCAAATGCGCGAGCGCATGGAGGAGATGCAGCGCCAGATTCAAGACTTCGTGCAATACCTCCAGAAAGAAGTGCTGACCCGCGCCAGCGCTGCGGCCGACCCGTCCAAGGGCGCGATTGTGCCGGTGCACCGCGCGATTATTCCCAGCGCGCTGCCGCAGAAAAAGCGTTAAACGCCGGGCTGGGTGGCCGATGCCCGCCGCCACGGCGTATTATATGGAGCTTCGGCACCACAATCAGGCAAATCAAAGTTTCGCTCGAAATAAGTGCTCCCCTTCAAGCTCGTCTACAGCGACGCCTATTACCTGCCCATCGGCGATCACGTTTTTCCCGCCGATAAATACCGCCGCGTCCACGATCGGCTGATTGCGACCGGGGTGGCCGAGCCTGCCGATTTTGTCGAACCGGAATCGGCCTCTGATCGCGACATCCTTCTGGTGCACAAGCCCGACTACGTCCAGAAACTCCGTACCGGCACGCTGACCCAGCGCGAAGAGATGGAAATGGAGATTCCCTACTCGCGCGACCTGGCCGAAGCGTTCTGGCTGGCGGCCGGCGGATCGATTCTTGCCGCGCGGCAATGCCTGAAAGACCGCATCTGCATCAGCATCGGCGGCGGATTTCATCATGCCTTCCCGGACCACGGCGAAGGCTTTTGCATGATTCACGACGTAGCCGTTGCGATTCGGAGGCTGCAGCGCGACGACCAGATTCGCACCGCCATGACCGTCGACTGCGACGTGCACCAGGGCAATGGCACCGCCGCAATCTTCGCCGGGACGCGTACCGCCAGCGCATTGCTTCCCTCATCGTCCGTTTCAACGGTCGAGCCGCCCCCCGGCGCACCCCGAGGCAAGATGCGCGGGCAGCACGCCGGCGACGTATTTACGATTTCCCTGCATCAGCACAACAACTATCCGTTGTATAAGCCGCCATCTTCGATCGATGTGGATCTGCCCGACGGCCTCGGCGACGGCGATTACCTGGCCTGGCTCGACAATGCCCTGAGCTCCGGCCTGCGGCAATTCGAGCCGGACTTGATGTGCTACATCGCCGGCGCCGACCCCTATCGCGAGGATCAACTCGGCGGCCTCGACCTGACGATTGAGGGCCTGAAGAAGCGCGACGAACTGGTCTTCAAGGTGGCTCGCACCCGCGACATCCCCGTGATGGTCACCTACGCCGGGGGCTATGCGCGCAACATCGAAGACACGGTGACCATTCACTCGAACACCGTCGTCGCGGCGAAAGACGTGTTCTCATAATTTCGCTCGAGGATACCGTCCTAATTCAGTTTGGGAGAGGACCCGTTGCAGGCCGGCCGCCGGGCTGTCCTTCCGCGCTGGTAAAATAACAAACTACCCCTATGTTCGAGAACTTACAGGAAAAACTTCAGCGCGCCTTCAAGTCGCTCCGCGGCCAAGCCAAGCTGACCGAAGAGAACATCGATGAGGCGCTGCGCGAAATCCGGCTGGCCCTGCTCGAAGCCGACGTCAACTTCAAGGTCGTTAAGCAGCTCATCGACCAGATTCGCGCCAAGGCCGTAGGCCAGGAAGTGATGACCGCCCTCTCGCCGGGCGAGCAGGTCATCAAGATCGTCCGCGACGAACTGGTCGAGATTCTCGGCAAAGACACCGCCCGCGTGAAATTCGCCTCGCAACCGCCCACCGTCGTGCTGATGGCCGGCCTGCAGGGCTCTGGCAAAACGACGACTTCCGGCAAGCTGGCGCACTGGTTCAAGCAAGGCGGCCATCGTCCCCTGCTGGTTTCCGTCGACGTCTATCGTCCCGCGGCGCGCGAACAGCTGAAGATCGTCGCCGAGGCCGTCAAGGCGCACATTTATGAAGGCGAAGTGGGCGAAGCCAACACCGCGACTGTGGAGCGCTTGGTCAAGGAAGCACGTCGCGAGGCAGTGGTCTCGGGCTGCGATGTCTTGATCGTCGATACCGCCGGGCGCCTTCATATCGACGACCAGCTCATGGACGAGATGCAGTCGCTCAAGAAGCTGTTGAGTCCATCTGAGATTCTGTTCGTCGCCGACGCCATGACCGGCCAGGATGCCGTCAACTCCGCCGACGAATTTCACAAGAAGCTGACGCTGACCGGCGTCGTGCTCACCAAGATGGACGGAGACGCCCGCGGCGGCGCGGCGCTCTCCATCCGCCAGGTTACCGGCCAGCCCATCAAGTTCATCGGCGTGGGGGAAAAATACGACGCGCTCGAGCCGTTCCATCCGGACCGCATCGTCTCGCGCATTCTGGGCATGGGCGACATCCTCTCGTTGATCGAGCGCGCCGAGTCGCAGATCGACAAGAAGAAAGCCGCGGAGATGGCCTCGAAAGCGCTCTCCGGAGACGGCTTCTCACTGGAAGACTTTCGCGACCAGTTGCGCCATGTCAGGAAGATGGGATCCATGAAGAGCCTGGTGGGCATGTTGCCTTCCATCGGGCCGTTCTCCGGGCTGCAAAAGGCGGCCGACAAGGTCGACGAGGGACAGATCAACCGCGTCGAGGCGATCATTAATTCGATGACATCGCACGAGCGCAACCATCACGAAGTCATCAACGGCAGCCGTCGCAAGCGCATCGCCCGCGGTTCCGGGACAACGATTCAAGAAGTGAACAACTTGCTCCGCCAGTACGCGCAGATGAAGAAGATGTTCAAGCAGATGGGCAAGGCCAGCTTTGCGCGGCGGCTGGCGGGAATGAAGCTGCCAGGAATGTAGAGGCCCCTGTGGCGAAACGGGAAAAAAAGCCGAACATGACAGTGACGAGCCGATTCTTCCACGATAAGAGCCGGGAGGCGTCACGTCGGACGGCCAGCCCCTTTCCGAACCCTCCACCCGGGCGGTCGGCAATCGGTCGCCTCCACTCCCACGGGCCCTCGCCAAAGCTTGACTGGACAAGTTCTGATTTGGCGGACTGGATAAGGTGGTCAATTCCCGGCGCGATGTTCTTCCTTGACACAAACATTTTTACGCGGGAGCTGAACCCCCTGATCTGGAGCGCGTTGACGGAGAGGCGCATCCCGATCACGACTGGTGTCGGTCGCGAGCTTCTGCCTTGGCTTAAAGACCCCTTCTGTAACAAAGCGATCCGCGATTCAGTACTGGCGGCCTTGACGCAAGTAACTTCATCAACGCCCAGCGGCCAGTTTCCTCCGTCCGGCTTCGGCCTCTTGGCGCCAGGACAGAGGTTTGCTGACCACGGCTACGAATACTACGTCAACCTTCTTGCGCTTCGAAAGATGATGGGCCCGTTGGCAATCGCCGTTTTAACCAAGAGGCTTGGGAGGGCCCCCACCCAGGCGGAATTCCATGCCGAGGTGCAGGGGCGGCTTGGGGAGCGAGGGTATCTCCTGGCGAAGAAGGGCCTCGAAGCCAACGAGTCGCCAAACAAACTAACGGACGAGCATCTAGTTGTGACAGCAGCCCTAACCGCGATCACGAGCGGGTCGGAAGCCGTAATCATGACGCGAGATCCCGACGTCCTCGAGCAATACGCAAAACTGTGCACGCTGATGAAGGAACATTATCGCGCTACACTTACCGCTGAGCTGTATGCATCGAGCGTCGCCACACTCCCCTTCCGGGAGGTCTCCGTCGGCGGTGATATGAGGGACTATTTCGCCGGTGAGTCCGTCCTCCAACTTGAAACCAGCGACATCGAGTTTAACCCGCTTCCGAGGAACTTCCATTTCGTATGCATCTATTGCCTCTTGGTGGGCGGTACCCCCGACAATATGAAAGTAACAGTGTCGAGCTTTTGCGCCGAGACAGAAATGGCGCATGCGCTACGGATAAAGGCCTCGACGGGTGGACTTACAACAGACAAGTTCGGGGGCAGGAATTGCATTATTCGGACAGAGCACGTAACGCCTGAACGCCAAAAGGTGATCGTGGTAATAGGGCAGGAAAAGAAGGCGCACTTCGGTGATTTCAGCCCGGGTGTGGATGACGTGCACAATACGTTGACTCCGAATGAGCTCAGTATGCGGTTCGGTTACGACGGCGCGGCAGTAACGCCGATGGCGACATGAAGTGGCGCTCTCTCGAAGAATCGACTCCCGCTCTGGATGCACGTCCTCTGCGCGACATCCTCGCCGAGCGCAAGGAACTCATCGCGAAATACGTTCCTGCGGAGACTCAGGCGATTCACGCGCAGGCCGTCGCCGAACTCAAGGCCAGGCACCTCGCGGCCAACATTCTTCCCGTCGGTGTAAAGGCGCCGCAGTTTGAACTGCCCGACCATGACGGCAAGGTCATCCGGTCGTCCGATCTTCTCGCCCGAAGCAAGCTGGTTCTCTGTTTCATTCGCGGCCGCTGGTGTCCATTTTGCGTCGGCCAGATGGAAGCCATGAATCTCCCCCTGCCGCAAATCGAACAATTCGGAGCCGCACTCCTCACCATCTCGCCGCAGACTGTCAAGCAGTCGTATTTCATGCGCGATCAGCACAAGCTGCGCTTCCCGCTGCTCTCCGATGCGCACAACCAGGTTGCGCGTCAATTCCGGCTGATCTATCGCGTTCCAGAGCTCCAGGAAGCGGTTTATCGCCGCGCCTTCGTCAATCTTCCTTTTACCAACGGCGACGAGAGTTGGGAGTTGCCGATCCCCGCGACGTACATCATCGACCGCGACGGCACGATTCTGTTCGCGTCGGCGAACGAAGATTACGCGCAGCGTCCAGAACCGGCTGAAATCGTACGCGTTCTCATCACGTTGTCATCCTGAGGAGCGTTGTTTGCGACGAAGGACCTATGCATTTGCAGTCAGCATCTGCGCTGCATGCCAGTTGCTTGGGTCCTTGGCTACGCCCAGGATGACAACGTCTACGTGGAAACTAAATGCGCCGAGTTGCGTCGCGGTACACTACTACCTCATGCACTACATCTACGGCATCAACGCCGTGACTGAGGCGCTGAAGGCTCGTGGCCGGGCCTTCGAGTGGGTCGGCATGGCCAAGGAGCGCCACGACCTGCGCCTGCAGCGGCTGATCGAAGACTGCCGCAAGCTGGGCGTCCCCATACGCTTCGTGCAACGCGCTGAGCTCGACCGCATGGCCGCTAACTCCGCGCATCAGGGAGTGGTCGCGGTCACCTCCGCCAAGCAGTACAACGATCTTGACGACGTCATCGCCTCCAAGCGCGGCCAATACTCACTGATTGTAGTGCTCGATGGCGTCGAAGATCCGCACAACCTGGGGGCAATCTTGCGCACCGCCGATGCCGCCGCCGCCAACGGAGTCGTGATCCCCGAGCGGCGCGCCGCCGGCGTGACTGGGACGGTCACCAAGGCCTCGGCCGGAGCCAGCGAACATCTCCCCATCGCCAAGGTGACCAACATCGCGCGAACCGTCGAAGAACTGAAGGACCGCAACATCTGGACGGTTGGCCTCGACGGGGACAGCCCGCAGACTTATTACGCCCTCGACTTCAAAATGGACTGCGCCCTGGTTCTGGGGGCAGAAGGGAAAGGCCTGCACGATCTGGTCAAGAAGAAATGCGATTTCCTGGTATCGATTCCGATGCTCGGCAAAGTGTCGTCGCTGAACGTTTCGGTCGCGGCGGCTGTAGTCTTGTATGAGATCGTCCGCCAGCGGAGCGCCCGAGAAGCCGCATCCAATAGAAAATGAGGTTCCTGCCCTCGCCAGCCTTGCGCCAGACGCTCTATATTCTCTGCATCGTGTGTAGTGCCGCAGCCAGCGGCCTCGCCCTCGATCGCGAGGCCTTTACCTTCACTCACTACGATCTCGCGCTGCAACTCGATCCCGGGCAACATCGCATGGCGGTTCGCGGAAAGATCACCCTGCGCAACGATACCCAGGAGCCGCAGAAATCCGCCGTGCTGCAGATTTCATCCTCGCTGGACTGGCGGGCGATCCGGAGCGGGGAGCAGGCCGTCGAGTTCCTCACCCAACCGTATACCTCCGATGTCGACCATACCGGCGGGCTCTCGGAAGCGATCGTGACTCTGCCGCGAACGGTCGCGCCCGGCGGAACGGTCGATCTCGATGTCGCCTACGAGGGCGTGGTTCCTCTCGATGCGACACGGTTGACGCGCATCGGAATTCCAGAAGATGCAGCAGAAAATTCCGACTGGGACCAGATCAGCACGACTTTCACCGTCTTGCGTGGTGCGGGATACGTCGCGTGGTATCCGATTGCGACTGAGGCCGCGAATCTCTCCGAAGGCGACAGCCTCTCCGAGGTTCTGGCGCGATGGAACCTTCGGGAAGAGCGATCGCAGATGAACCTGCAGATTCTGCCGATCGGCATGGAATCCGCCGGGAAAGTTCTTTTTAATGGCACCGCGTGCATGGCTGCCAACCGCGAGTCTGCGAACAGCGCAACGCCAGAGACTGCCTTGGACTGCAAGTCTTCGTCGATGCAGAACGGTACGCCGACACTCGTGGTCGGCGACTATCAGGGAATCGATCGGACAATCGTCGAAGTTTTCTATCTCAAGGGCCATGACGCCGCGGCGACCACTTTCGCCGACGCCGCAGAAAAAGAAGCGCCGCTCATCACAAACTGGTTCGGCGCCCAGCGCGAAAAGGCCCGGGTGGTGGACCTGCCCAACCCTCACGCTGCTCCCTTCGAGAGTGGCGCACTTCTGCTTATGTCGCTCGCCGGCGCCGATTCCCGGTCTCCGGAACTCGCCGCGGCCCACCAGTTGACGCATGCTTCATTCCTGTCACTGCGACCCTGGATCGAAGAGGGACTGGCCCATTTCGCGCAAGCGCTATCCGTCGAACGGCAAAACGGACGTCAGGCCGCTCTCGACTACATGCGCCTGCATGCCTCGTCGCTGACAGAACTGGAGCAGGCCGCGCCGCCGTCCCAAGGCAGCGGCTCCCGCGCGCTGGCCGACACCGCGAGCGAGGAACTCTACCGCACCAAGGCCATGTACGTCTGGTGGATGTTGCGGGACATGATCGGCGACGCCCCGCTGCGAAAGGCGCTCGCAGCCTATCGTTCCGACGAGGACAAAGACTCTTCCTATATGCCCCGTCTCATCGCCGCTCAGACGCAACGCGATCTGCAATGGTTCTTTGACGACTGGGTCTACCACGATCGCGGACTGCCCGATTTCAAGGTGGCCTCCGTTTTTGCCGAGAAGACGGCCGCGAATTCGTTCATCACGACGGTTACCGTAGACAATTCTGGCGCAGCCGGGGCTGAAGTGCCCATCCTGGTCAAAGGCGGCTCCGGCACAGTTACTCAGCGGCTCGTAGTGAGGGCGAAATCGAAGGCCGTTATCCGGATCGAGACTGCCGACGCGCCCGCAGAAGTCGTCGCCGACGACGGCAGCGTGCCCGAAAGCGATACGGCGAACAACACGTACAAAGTAAGCTCGGTGGCACACTAGCAGGCTGCGGAACCCCTCCGCTTTTGTGCTTTGAAAGGGAGCGGCTTTTAGCCGCGCCGAAAGTGGAGGCAAAATCATCGCGGCTTTAGCCGCGGTGCGGCCGGTTTCCTTTCTTGTTCGCGATCCACTCTCCGTCCGGCCCGCCGTGATAAGGTTGATCTTTTCTCGAGGAGGGACGCTTGGCCTACATCCAGTTTCTCGGCGCTGCCGGCACCGTGACCGGATCGAAGCATTTGATCCATGCGGCCGACGGCACGGGTAGCGGTGGCCTTCAGGTTCTTGTCGACTGCGGTCTGTTTCAGGGTCCGAAGGACTGGCGCGAGCGCAACTGGCACGATACGCCGGTTCCCGCCAAAGAAATCAACGCCGTCATTCTGACCCACGCGCACCTCGATCACTGCGGATGGATCCCGCGCCTGGTGAAAGAGGGCTTCCGCGGGCCGATTTACGCGACTCCGCCGACAATCGATCTGTGCGGCATCATCCTTCCGGATTCCGGCCACCTGCAGGAAGAAGACGCCGAGTTCTACAACAAGACGAAGAAATCGAAGCACGATCCCGCATTGCCTCTCTACACGCTCGACGAGGCCCAGGCATCGCTCCAATACTTCCGCCCAGTGGAGATTGGCCAGAGTGTGACGCTCTCGCCCGAACTTACATTTCGTTTCGTAAGAGCCGCACACATTCTGGGATCGTCAATGGCGGAAGTCTCTCTGCTTACGAATGGGGAGTCGAAGCGACTGCTGTTCACCGGCGATATCGGCCGCGTCCGCGACCACAACATCGCACCTGGAAAAGTTGTCCATTCCGGCCCGGAAGAGGGTGAGACGGCTGATGTGGTGGTCATGGAATCGACTTACGGCAATCGTCTTCATCCCAAGGATGATCCACTCCCGGAGTTGGCCGAACTGATTACGGCAGCGGCCAAGCGCGGCGGATGTGTGGTCGTGCCCGCCTTTGCGATCGAACGGACACAGAAATTCGTCTTCATCCTCAAACACCTCATGGAGTCCGGCCAGATTCCCCGGCTGCCCGTGTTTTGCGACAGCCCCATGGCCATCAAGGCGGTGGAGATCTTTCTGAAGCACGACGAAGAGTACAGTGATGAAACCCGCGACATGATTCGCCGGTACGGCTCGCCGCTCGCGTGGCCGGGCTTCTCGTTTGCCTCAACCGCGGAGGAATCGAAGAAAATCAACGACGTGCGAACTCCGGCGATCATCATTTCTTCCAGCGGCATGGTCACCGGCGGACGCATTCTGCATCATTTAGCACAGCGCCTTCCTGACCCCAGGAATCTGGTGATCTTTATCGGTTTTCAGGCTCCGGGCACCCGCGGGTTTGCCATCAAGAGCAAAACCGATGAAGTGAAAATCTTCGGCGAATACGTGCCTATCCGCGCCCAGGTTGCCGCGCTCGAACAGTTCAGCGACCATGCCGACCCGCCGGAACTGCTGGAGTGGTTGCACTCCTTCCGCAATCAGCCGGCGACCACCTACCTGGTTCACGGTGAGCCCGATGCCGCCAGCCAGTTACGCGATCTCATGAAAAAAGAGCTGGGATGGAACGTCGAGGTGGCGCAGTATCTGGAAAAAGTGCCAATCGTCTGAGTCGTCTTCCCGGAGCGCTTCATTGCTGCTCAATCTCGCGAGGTGAAACTGACCAGCGCCTCGAGCTTTCCCGCCGCCGCTCCCGAATCAATCGACTTCGCCGCCAGCGGGAGCGCCTGGGCAATGGTTTCGGCCATGCCGGCTGCCACCAACGCAGCAGCGGCATTCAGCAGAACTACGTCCCGGCGCGGTGATTTTTCCCCACTGAGCACCGCCAGGATGATGGCGGCATTCTCTTTCGCATCACCACCGGAGATGTCCCCGAGCATGGCCCGGACCATGCCAAATTCCTCAGGTTCCACTTCATACGACCGGACCGAGCCCTCGCGGGCTTCCGCGACCCGAGTGGTTCCCGTGATCGTGATTTCGTCCAGGCCATCGAGTCCATGAACGACGAGCGCGCGGCGAAGGCCGAGCATGCTCAATGCTTCCGCCAGCTTGTCGACAAGATCCAGCGCGTAGACCCCCACCACCTGCCCGGAGGCTCGTGCCGGATTGGTCAGCGGGCCAAGCAGATTGAACATCGTGCGCAGTCGCAGCTCGCGGCGCACGCCCTGCACTTGTTTCATGGCAGGATGCAGATTGGGAGCGTAGAGAAAGCAGATTCCGACCTCGCGCAGGCATCGCGCGGCCTGCTCCGGGGTCAACTGGATGTTGACGCCCAGCCTTTCGATGACATCAGCCGATCCGCACTTTGAGCTGATGCTGCGATTGCCGTGCTTGGCCACGCGCACCCCAGCCCCAGCAGTCACCAGTGCAGTAGCCGTCGAGATATTGAACGTGCCGCTGGCATCTCCCCCGGTGCCGCTGGTATCGACCAGCGAAGAATCCTCTTCCTCTGACAGGGCATCACGACCGGTGCCGCTCACCGCCAGCGCTTCCCCGGCAGACGAGTTTGCGATGGGCAGCGGCGCAGCGGCGGCCCGGATCGCCTGCGCAAATCCCACGATCTCCTCCACCGTTTCGCCCTTCATCCGCAGTGCCACCAGCAAGGCGGCGATTTGCCCATCCGTACATTTTCCGGTCAGCACTTCCGCCATCACCTCGCGAGCTTCGGCGAGAGACAGCGACTGATTGTGAGTGGCCAGACGGTGGAGAGCATCGACAATCATGTGAGTTCGCGGGTGGTGAATAGCCTAGCATCTTCTTCGCAGGCCTGCTCCCGTTCCGGCACGCAGCGCGGTAAATTCGAGGCTCTGAGTTTGCCGGAATCCACTGCGTTCTATAAAATTGACAGTTTGCTGCCCGTTACTCTCCAGGTCTCGCAAACCGGCGAGGCGTGGGGCATCCGCGACGCCGCAAGCATGTTCCTCCCGATTCTTAACTGAAGAGTCATCATTATGAAAATTCATGAGTATCAGGCAAAAGCGATTCTTAAGAAATATGGTGTGACGGTTCCCCGGGGATCGATGGCCGCTTCCCGGGAAGAAGCTGAGTCCGTGGCTAAAGAGCTGTTGAATTCCGGCGCCACCGGAGTCGTCGTCAAGGCGCAGATTCACGCCGGAGGCCGCGGCAAGGGCGGTGGCGTGAAAATCGCCAAGTCGGTGGACGAAGCCGGCGACCTGGCCGGGAAGATGCTGGGCATGAAGCTGGTAACCCATCAGACTGGCCCTGAGGGACGCATCGTTCGCCGCTTGCTGATTGAAGAGACCCTCCCGATCGCCAAGGAACTCTACCTCGGCATTCTGGTCGATCGTGCCGAAGGGAAGCCGGTATTCATGGCGTCGGCGGCCGGCGGAATGGAGATCGAGCAGGTCGCTGCCGAAAACCCTGACGCTATCCTCAAGCAGCACATCGACCCAGGCATGGGATTGGAGGCGTTTCAGGCGCGGAAAATCGCCTTCAAGCTGCGACTCGAAGCCAAGCAGATCAATCCGGCAGTGCAGTTTCTGACCAGTCTTTATAAAGCGTTTCTCGAAACCGACTCCTCTCTGCTCGAAATCAATCCTTTCATCACCACTACCGACGGCCGGCTGTTCGCGCTTGATGCCAAGATTAACTTCGACGATAACGCGCTCTTCCGTCATGCCGATCTGCGCGAGTTGCGCGATATCACCGAAGAAGATCCGCTCGAAGTCGAGGCCTCAAAGTACAGCCTCAACTACATCAAACTCGACGGCAACGTCGGCTGCATGGTAAACGGCGCTGGCCTGGCCATGGCCACAATGGACATCATCAAGTACGCCGGCGGCATGCCCGCGAACTTCCTCGACGTGGGCGGAGGGGCTAGTTCCGAGCAGGTCGCGCATGCATTTGAAATCCTGCTCAGCGACAAGAATGTGAAAGCGGTCCTGATCAACATCTTCGGCGGGATTCTCCGTGTCGACACGCTGGCGACCGGCGTAGTCGAGGCAGCGCGCAAAACCAATATCAAGCTGCCTATCGTACTGCGGCTGGAAGGAACGAACGTCGACGAGGGCAAGAAGATCCTGAACAATTCGGGATTGAATTTCACGGTGACCGATACGATGAAAGAAGCTGCCGATAAAGTCGTTGCGGCGGCGCGCGGAACCCTGGGCGTTACCGAATGGCGGTAGGGAAAGATGCTAACGCGCCTCGAAGATCGAGATCCCATAACGATTTGAGGAACAATTCATATGGCAATCTTAGTGAATAAAAGTACCAAGGTGCTGGTGCAGGGCTTGACCGGCCGTGAAGGCACATTTCATGCGAAAGCCAGCGCTGCTTACGGAACCCAGATTGTTGGCGGAGTGACGCCGGGCAAGGGCGGCACGACCCACGAGGGCTGGCCGATTTTCAACACCGTGCAGGAGGCAGTCGACAGGACGGGCGCGACCGCTACCGTCATCTTCGTTCCTCCGCCGTTCGCCTCCGACGCCATCATGGAAGCCGCTGATGCCGAGATCGATCTGATCGTCTGCATCACCGAAGGCATTCCCACGCTGGACATGGTCAAGGCCTGGGAGTTCCTGCAGAACCGCCGCTCACGCCTGATCGGGCCCAATTGTCCTGGAATCATCTCGCCGGGCAAGTGCAAGATTGGCATCATGCCCGCTTCCATTCACAAAGAAGGAAATATCGGCATCGTTTCCCGCTCGGGCACGCTGACCTACGAAGCCGTGCATCAGCTTACGCAGCGCGGCATCGGGCAATCCACCGCGATTGGCATTGGCGGCGATCCGATCATTGGAACAAATTTCATCGATGCGCTGGATCTGTTCAATCGTGATCCCGAGACGGAAGCAGTCATCATGATCGGTGAAATCGGCGGCAACGCTGAAGAGAGCGCCGCCGAGTTTGTGAAATCGCACATGAAGAAGCCGGTCGTCGGATTCATCGCCGGCCAGACCGCGCCTCCCGGACGCCGGATGGGCCATGCGGGAGCCATCATCTCCGGCGGCAAGGGAACGGCCGCGGAAAAGATCAAAGCTCTCGAAGCCGCCGGCATTCGCGTGGCGAAATCGCCGGCATTAATCGGCGAAACATTGGCGGCGGCGATCGGGGTGCATGCCTAGACCGGAGTTGCGAATCGCCAAGTCGTCGATCCAGGCCGCACGTCGCCAGGAACTCTCTGCAACTTTGAAGAGCTGGAATCTGTCGCGAGATTCTTAGAACATCACTCGGAACTTGCGACTCAGCACTAAGGACTGAAACTGAATGAAGACTCTGCAACGCACACTCACGATCGTCAAACCCGACGCCGTCCGCCGCAACGCCATCGGCGACATCATCGAACAGTTCGAAAAAAATGGCTTCCGCATCCTCGCCATCAAGATGCTCGAGATCTCCAAGCATCAGGCGGAGCAGTTTTATGCGGTCCATGCCGGCCGTCCGTTTTACAACTCGCTGACCGACTTCATGTCGAGCGGACCGATCGTCGTGCTGGCGCTCGAAAAGGAAAACGCCATCGCCGACCTGCGCAAGCTGATGGGCGCGACCAATCCCGCCAATGCCGAGGAAGGCACGATCCGCAAGAAGTGGGCGACCAGCATTGAGCACAACGCCATTCACGGCTCCGATGCTGAAGAAACCGCGCGCTTCGAATTGAGCTTCTTTTTTGCCGGATACGAATTAGCCAAGTGATTGCGATTGGCGGGTGTTTGAGCCCGCAATCATCCTGAGCGCAGTGTTGCCAACGCGAATCAGAGCGGAATCAAAGGATCTTCTTTATGCCACTTGTCCAAATCACCATGCTGCAGGGCCGCACCGCCGACCAGAAGCGCAAAATCGCCAAGCGCGTCACCGACGCTCTGGTCGATGAGGCGGGAGCCCGCCGCGACGCCGTCATCGTCGCCTTTCATGAGGTCTCGAAAGAGAGCTACGCTTCCGGCGGCGAATTGATGGCCGACAAAGCCCCGCCGAAGTAGCAGCCGGCGATCATTACCCTCGTAATCCACCTTCTCTCTGGGCAAGTGTTTATACTGCGCTCGAAAGAGAGGAAATACGTCATGAAAGCCTGGACAATCACCGCTGCTCTGCTTTTTGTGGGCACGTTCGGTTTCGCGCAGTCAACACCAGTAGCGCCTACAGCCCACAAGCCCTGCGAAGATCTGAAAGCTGAAATCGCCAAGAAACTCGACGCAAAAGGCGTAGTCAACTACACGCTCGACATCGTCGACAAGGGCAAGGAAGGCGACGCCAAGGTCGTGGGCAGTTGCGACGGCGGGACCAAGAGCATCACCTACACACGCGGGGCAGCTGCCCAGCCCAAGCCGGCAGACGAGAAGAACCCTCAATAACAGAGGCTGGCAACCGGGCGCCGCCGAAGGGTCTTATCCCAGCGGCTCGAACAGGTGTCCTTCGACCCGGTCGGCGATCTTGGGCAGGTCCTTGCGGGCGTGTTGCAGAAAATGCGGCGCGGCACGGTGAGCTTCGAGTGCCGCGTCGTCCTTGTACTGCTCGTAAATAAAGAACCGGCGCGGCTCGGTTTTGTGCCGGTGCACCTGGTACATGGCGCAACCCGGTTCGTTCCGGGAGTGTTCGGTTAACTTCTGCAGGACTGCGGCCACTTCGGCTTCGTGCCCGACCTTGGCCATCCAGGTGACTGCCAACACCACCATCATCTTGCTCCTCGCCCCCGGCAGGTGAGCCGGGGAGAGACATTCTAGGCCTTCTTCGCGGCCGTCTTCAACTCCCGAACGAATTCTTCCACCAGCACCGTATGGTCGCGGTCCGCCCCGGTCGAGATCATGCCGATCCGGGCGCCGGTTTCTTTGGCGACGAAGGAAAGATAGTCCCGCGCCTGTGGCGGCAGTTTGTCGTACTCGGTGATGCCCTCGGTCGATGTCCGCCAGCCCGGCAGGTTGCGATAAATGCACTCGATCTTCTCGTACCCGCTGGCCTGCGCTGGGACTTCATTCGCGGTCTTCCCATTGATCTTGTAGCTAACGCAGACAGGAATCTCGGCCAGGTCGTCGAGAACATCGAGCTTGGTCACCACCAGCCAGGAAGTGCCGTTGATCATTCCGGAATAACGCAGCAGAGGCAGGTCGAGCCATCCCGTGCGCCGTGGACGACCGGTCACCGCGCCATATTCGTTGCCGCGCTTGCGCAGGCTTTCGCCGGCCGCGCCCTTTTCTTCGCTGGGAAACGGGCCTTCGCCCACGCGCGTGCAGTAGGCCTTGGTGATTCCGATGACAGTGCTGATCGCGTTTGGTGCGACCCCGGAGCCGATCACCGCTCCGCCCGAGGTTGCGCTCGAAGAAGTCACGAAGGGATAGGTTCCGTGGTCGATGTCGAGCATGGTGCCTTGTGCACCCTCGAACAGGATCGATTGACCCTGATTGAGCGCATCGTTGAGCAGGACCGCCGTGTCGGCTACGAAAGGCGCGACCTTCTCGGCAGCGGCAGCATATTCCTTGTACATCTTGTCGGCGTCGAGCGGCTCGGAATTGAACAGGGCGTGCGCGATCATGTTCTTTTCCCGCACCGCATTTTCAATGTGTTTGCGCAGCAGTTGCAGGTCGAGCAGGTCGGCCACGCGCAGGCCGCGGCGTCCCATCTTGTCTTCATAGGCCGGGCCGATGCCGCGCGACGTGGTTCCGATCTTGACGCGTCCGGGAGCGTTCTCCGACGCCAGTTCGATCATCCGGTGATAGGGCAGAATGACGTGGGCCCGGCTCGAAACAAACAGGTTGCCGTCCACTTTGACTCCGGCTTCGCGCAGCGCCCCAACCTCCTTCAGAAATGCCAGAGGATCGAGCACCACCCCGTTGCCGATCACGCTGCGGCAGCCCGCCCGCAACACGCCGCAGGGCACGAGTTGCAGAATGAATTTCTTGCCGTTGATGATGACCGTGTGGCCGGCGTTGTGTCCGCCGGCATAACGGGCAACCACCGAGAAGTTCTCCGACAGGACGTCGACGATCTTCCCCTTGCCCTCATCGCCCCATTGGGCGCCTACGATAACTGCGGTCTTGCCTTTTTCCACTGCTGGCTCCGTCCGACCGATTTAGGGCAGGCAGATCATGGCTCTGCCCGCGGGTTTGCACACTCCTCACCCGCGGGGCTCACTCGCAAGAATTACTGGGATCAGAGCGGAGAAGATGTGTACGACACATTCTAGCGCGCACGACACGGGGAAGCAACGCAACCGGCCCGGTCCCGCACACTCAAGCGAGGCGCCCCGCCAGCCCTCGTGCCCTGCTTTACTTTTCCAGGTGGCCTTCTTACTCTTTAGGTGCCATGCCTGCTTATTTCAGTCCCGACCTCTTCCGTTTTCTGGCCCGCCTGAAGCGCAACAATCATCGCGACTGGTTCCTCGCCCACAAGGACGAATATGAAGCCTGCGTCCGCCAGCCGGCCTTGCGTTTCATCACTGACTTTGCTGCTCCGCTGTATGAGATCACGCCGTACCTCGTCGCAGATCCCCGCCCCGCCCGCGGTTCCATGTTCAGGATTTACCGCGACACCCGATTTTCTTCCGACAAGCGTCCTTACAAGACGCATCTCGCCATGCGCTTCTCGCACCGCGGCAAAGATATTCACTCTCCCGGATTCTATCTGCACCTGGAATCCGGAGGCTGCTTTGCCGCCTGCGGTTTGTGGCATCCGGAGCCGCCGACTTTGCTCAAAGTGCGCAATGCCATCGTCTCCCGTCCGGAACAATGGCGGGCCGTGCGCAAGCTGCTCAACTGGGACGACGCCAGCAAACTTTCCCGTCCTCCGCGGGGCTTTCCCTGCGACCACGAGTTTGTCGGAGATCTTAAACTCCGCGACCTGGGGACAGCCGTCGATTTCACCGACCGGCAGGTCTGCAGTCCGAAATTCATGGCGTTGTTTTCGACGGCTTGCCGCAGGATGTCACCCTTGGGGGAATTTCTGGCCGGCGCGGTCGGACTCAAGTATTAGCCGAGCCCGCGCGCTTCCGTATCCGAGGACTGCCACCAGAATGGAATTCTGCTGCGTGCCGATCCCGGTAAGAGCGGCTTTCTGCCTCGCCATGCCTGCGGGTAGAATAGCGCTTAACGTCACCACGGGCGCGTAGCTCAAACGGATAGAGCATCGGATTTCTAATCCGAGGGTTGCAGGTTCGATTCCTGCCGCGCCTACCATCGCCAACGGGTGAAACGGTCCAGCCGTTTCCGACCCCCGACGCCGCGCATTCAAGTAGTTGTTCTCTTCTGCCGATTCTGCTAGCGAAAGCAAGCTACGAGCCCAGGCACATCTCCCTTCGTGCACTCCGGGGTTTCGGACTTGGGTTTCATCGTGCTCGACCCGCAGGTCGAGTCGAAGAAAACGGCGCCATGGACGACATCGTTAAAGATTTTCTCATCGAGAGCAACGAGAACCTGGACCGGCTGGATCACGAACTGGTGCAACTGGAGGCTGACCCCGGCTCGAAGGAGTTGCTGGCCTCGATCTTCCGCACCATTCACACCATTAAAGGCAGCTGCGGGTTTCTGGGATTCGCCCGCCTCGAAAAAGTGGCGCATGCGGGCGAGAATCTCCTGTCGCGCCTGCGCGACGGCCAACTGGTGCTGACTGCGGAGCGCACCAGCGGATTGCTCGCCACGGTTGACGCCGTCCGGCGCATGCTGGCCGAAATTCAGGCTTCCGAACAGGATGGCGAAAACGACTACCCGGAACTGCTCGAGACCTTGAAGCGTCTGCAGGCGGCCGAGCCGGGCGCGCCTCTCCCTGCGCCCTCCCCATCGCCAGAAAAGCCGAAGCAAGAGGCAGCCCCGCTGATTCCCAAAGATCCCCCCGCGCCGGCGGCCGGCAAAGCAGCGTCGGCGGAGCCCGCGCCTCCATCCCCGTCCCCGCAACCAAATCCGCCCGCGGCGGAAGCCGCGTCTTCCCGGTTCCGTCCGTCTCCGGGCAAGCTGGGCGGATTGCTGGTCGAGCGCGGGCAAGTCACTGCGGAAGACCTGGCCACGGCACTGGGCCATCAGGAGAGCGGCGATCAACGGCGCGTCGGGGAGATTCTGGTGGCTTTGGGCGTGTGCGGCCAGGAGGACGTGCAGGCGGCGCAGCAGATTCTGGAGACGCGCGGGCGCGAGGCCGGGGTGGAAACCGTCCGCGTCGGCGTCAACCTGCTCGACAAGCTGATGAATCTGGTCGGCGAACTGGTGCTGACCCGCAATCAGCTGCTGCAGTTTGCCAGTTCCACTGGCGACACCGGCTTTCACACCATCTCGCAGCGCATGAACCTCATCGCCAGCGAACTGCAGGAAGAAGTCATGCGCACCCGCATGCAGCCCATCGGCAACATCTGGAACAAGTTTCCCCGCACCGTCCGCGACCTGGCCCTGGCCTGCGGGAAAGAAGTGCACATCGAGATGGAAGGCCGGGAAACCGAACTCGACCGCACCATTATCGAGGCGATCAAAGATCCCCTGACCCATCTGGTGCGCAATTCGATCGATCACGGCATCGAGCCGCCCGCCGAACGCGTCCGGGCCGGCAAGCCTTCCGGCGGGGTTCTCACCATGCGCGCCTTTCATGAAGGCGGGCAGGTCAACATCGAGATCGCCGACGATGGCGCGGGCCTGAACCTGCAGCGTATCCGCGCCAAAGCGATCGAGCGCGGCCTGATTTCGGCGCAGCAGGCCGGGCAGATGCCGGAGCGCGAGATCTTCAACCTGATTTTCCTGCCCGGCTTTTCCACCGCCGAAAAAGTCACCAATGTCAGCGGGCGCGGCGTCGGCATGGACGTGGTCCGCACCAACCTGGAAAAAATCGGCGGCGCCGTCGACCTGCAGTCGGTCGCGGGAAAAGGCACCACCGTGCGGATCAAGATTCCCCTGACCCTGGCCATCATCCCGGCGCTGATCGTACGCTGCAACGGCGAGCGCTTCGCCATTCCCCAGATCAGCCTGACCGAGCTGGTGCGGCTGGAGTCCGGCAAGGGAATCGAGATGGTGCACGGCGCCCCCGTCTACCGCCTGCGCGGCCAGTTGCTGCCGCTGGTCTACCTGAACCGGATTCTGGAAGCCGGGGCCGCTGCCGGCCCGCAGCCGCCGGGAGCCGGGCATCACGCCGAGCACCTGGATTTTGCCTCGGCGCGGGAGAAGCATGCCCGCTGGCTGGAGCGGCTCAAGGACATGCTCGACGGCAAGGCGACCATCACCGTCGACGAAGCCGGCTCCGCCCGCGATTGCGCATTGGGCCGATGGATCTACGGCGAGGCCCTGCGCGAGTACGGCGATCGCGGAGAGGTTCGCCTGCTGGAGCAGACGCACCAGCAGTTTCATCAGCTGGTGCGTGAAATCGTTATTGCCAAAGTCGATGGCTTCGAGCAGCGCGCCCGCGAAATATTCGGCGGAATCGAACCCCTGACCCGGAAAATTGTCGAGCTGCTGACCGCGGTCGAGAACAAGAGAACGATCGAGCTGCAGAACGTCAATGTCGTTGTGCTGCAGGCGGATAGTCATGCTTTCGGCGTGGTCGTCGACGACATCCTCGATACCGAAGAGATCGTGGTGAAGCCGCTGGGCAAGCAACTGAAGGGCATCAGCATTTACTCGGGCGCCACCATCATGGGCGACGGGCGCGTGGCCCTGATTCTCGACGTGATGGGCCTGGCGCAACGCGCCTACGTCATGGCCGCCGCCAAAGAATCCAGCCTGGCCGACAAGACCAGAGCCGCCGCCGCCGATCGCCAGACCGCCGAGCAGCAGACATGGCTGCTGGTGCAGGCTGGCCCCAGCGGGCGGGTGGCGCTGCCCCTCTCAGTCGTCGCGCGCCTGGAAGACCTGCCGGTGTCGGCCATCGAGCATGCCGGCCCGCAGGAGGTTCTGCAATACCGCGGGCAGGTCATCCCGCTCATCCGCCTGTCGGACTTCCTCGGCTGTCCGCCGGATGCGGCTGGCGTCTCGGCCGGCGACCGGATGCACGTCGTGGTCTACCGCGAAGCCGGCCGCAACATCGGCCTGATCGTCGATCGCATCGTCGACATCGTCGAGGAGCACACCCAGATCGAGAACCTTAAGCCGCGCGAAGGCGTGACCGGGACTTGCGTCATCCAGCAGCGCACCACCGACTTGCTGGACGTGCCCACCATCGTGCGCGCCGCCCATCCCGGACTCTTTGACGCCAAGGCGGCGGGAGCGGAGCCCTAAGCCATGACGGCAACCCAGCAATACTGCACATTCTTTCTCGACGGCAGCCTGTTCGGGGTGACGGTGGCGCAGGTGCAGGAAGTCATCCGCTTCCAGGAGATGACGCGCGTGCCTCTGGCTCCATCGGTGGTCGAAGGCATGATCAACCTGCGCGGGCAGATTGTGACCGCCATCGATTTGCGGCGGCGCATGGAACTGCCTCCGCGGGCCGAAGGTCAGCTGCCCTTGAACGTCGTCGTGCGCACCAAGGACGGCACCGTCAGCCTGCTGGTCGACGAAATCGGAGACGTCATCGAGGTCTCCGAATCGACCTTCGAGAAACCGCCGGAGACGCTGCGGGGCGAGATGCGTGCCACCATCCGCGGAGTACACAAGCTGGAAAACCGCCTGCTGCACCTCCTCGATGTCGAGGTGGTCTGCCAGGCCGTCGTTCCGGCTTGAGTGCCGATAACTTCGGGCATCTGACGGCCGACCCAATGGTCACGCCCGAAAGTTCAAGTAACCGCCTCCGGCTGCCGATGAGCGAAACAGCCGGGCGGCTGTGCCTCGTCGGCAGAACCTCGAACACTAGGAGTCTGTCAGGTGTCGCGTGCTTTTGCTCGCTTTCTCCTCGCCTTGTCCTTGTCAGGGTTCGTGTGCGGTTCTGCGGCCCAGCAGGCCGGAAACAACGAATCTCCCTGCCTCGCTTCCAAGATCGTTTCTGTCCCCAATCGGCCGACGGTCGCCAGCGCCACTGACACCACACAGTGCGGCACGCTCGAAGCCGAGTACGGCACAGAACGCCAATGGTTGGGCGGGGGCGCGCATCGCGGCGACCTGACTGGCGGACTTCGCCTCGGCCTCACGCCCAATCTCGACCTGCACTGGGCTTCCGGAGACTATCTCAGCTTCGACGGCATGCCAGGATCGGAGAGCGGCTTCGGCGACACCTGGCTCGGCCTGAAGTATCGCTACCTCACCCAGACCCGGGCACGGCCAAGTCTTGGCATTTTCTACACCGCCAAAATTCCTACCGCGAGTGCAGCCTACGGATTAGGTTCGGGGCGCTTTGATCACTCCCTGGCCCTGCTCGTCAGCAAAGACATTCATCCCTTCCACTTCGACTTCAATGTGATTCCTCAGCTCGTCGGACGGCCTGCCGCCGCAGGTTACGATCACAATGTAGGTCTGGCTCTGGCTAACTGGCTTCCCCTCACGCGGCGCTTTTCGTTGGTGGCTGAGCCCTATGGCTACACCGCTCTGAACGCCGGCACGCCGGCATTTTCCAGCCTGATGCTCGGCGGGACGTACCAGTTGAACCCGCGTGTCGTGCTCGATACCGGCGTCGATGCCGGCATGACCCACGGCGCTCCGCAGAAGCGCGTCTATGTCGGCGCCACCTGCGCTCTGGCCAACGTGTATGCGCCGTTCCGCAGCCGAGGCAGGAGCTCGCCCTCCCCAGCCAGGTAGCACGCGCTCGGCTCAGGCCGATCTCTGCCCGGTCGTAACTAAAGTCAGACAACCGACCGCCGATGTGATTCCTGTCGATGAGAGCAGTGCAGGTTCTCTCTTCGGGCGGGCAGGCATCGCTCCTGTTCGTCCCACGGTAAGGAGACTTATGAGCTGGTTTCGGAATGTGAAGATTGGCAAGAAGCTTGCCATTGGATTCGGCGTTGTCGAGATTCTGATGCTCGCCCTGGGCATGTTTTCCTTGATGGAGCTTTCCAAGGTCAACGGGAACACTGTCGATCTCGGCGCCAATTGGCTGCCCAGCGTGCAGGAACTGGGAGCCCTGGAATACCAGGTCGCCGCGGTCCGCCGCTGGGAACTCAATATGCTCGTGAGTTCCGACCAGCAAGCGGTGAGCAAGGCGCAGGAAAAGGGCGCCTCAGTGCTGGCTTCGATCGGCGAGACGGAAAAGAAGTACGAGCCGATGATGAGTTCTGACGAAGAGCGCCATTTCTATACCCAGTTCCGCTCGGATTTCGACAAATATCTCGCCGTGCACTCCCGCGTCATACAGTTGACAAATGAAGGGAAGAAGAAGGAAGCAATTCTGCTCGCTCAAACCGAAGGCCTGGAGGCGTACACGCCTGCGGCCAAGGATGTGGAGGACGATGTCTCGTTTAATGCTCGGGGCGGCGAAGTGTCTGCTGCCCAGGCGGCCAGCACCTATTCTTCCTCGCGCTACTGGGTGATCGGCACGTTGCTGGCGGCAATCGTAGTCGGATTTGTGATCGCAACCACAATCGCGCGGTCGATCTCCGGCCCCGCCACCCGCATGCTCGCAGTCATCCAGGACGTGGCTCAGAACAACCTGGCGGTCGCCGACATGGAGATCGATTCCGCGGACGAGATCGGGCAGGCGGGTACCGCCCTGAATCAGATGAAGAACGGTCTGCACCGAGTCATCCAGTCGATTGCCGAGACGGCGCAGCATGTGGCCTCGGCCAGCGAGGAACTGTCCTCGACCAGCCAGCAGATCACCGCCAACTCGGAAGAAACTTCCGCTCAGGCCAACGTCGTTACCCAGGCTGCGCAGCAGGTCAACACCAACCTGCAGTCCGTCTCTACCGGCGCCGAGGAGATGACCACGACCATTCAGTCGATTGCCTCGAACGCTCACGAGGCCGCCACCGTCGCCTCCAACGCCGTTCAGACCGCGCAGGCCGCCAACGCGACCGTCGCGAAACTGGGCGAGTCTTCGGCGGAAATTGGCGAAGTCATCAAGGTCATCACTTCGATCGCGCAGCAGACGAACCTGCTGGCCCTCAACGCCACCATCGAAGCCGCCCGCGCCGGCGAAGCAGGCAAGGGATTTGCCGTCGTGGCCAACGAAGTCAAGGAACTCGCCAAGCAAACCGCCAAAGCCACCGAAGACATCTCCCGCAAAATCACGGCGATTCAGTCCGACACCCGGGGGGCGGTCGATGCCATCGGCTCGATCACTGCCGTCATCGGTCAGGTGAACGACATCTCCGGGACCATCGCTACCGCGGTGGAGGAGCAGAGCGCCACCACCAACGAGATGACGCGCAACGTGAGCGATGCCGCCAAGGGTTCGTCGGAGATCTCGCACAACATCGCTGGAGTCGCAGAAGCCGCGCGCGGCACTTCTAGCAGCGCGCAGGAATCGCAGAAAGCCTCCAATGAGCTCGCCGAGATGGCCGTACAACTCCGCAGCCTGGTCGCGCAGTTTCGGATCAATGCCAGTGCGGTCGAATCCGCTACTCCGGCCCCGGCCGTGATGCGCGCTGCTGCCGGCCGCTGACTTTGCGGGAGCGCGAACAAGCCACCGCCAGAGGAGCGCTTTTGACCGGGCTACCCAAAAAACGCGTGCTGATCGTCGACGATGCGGTGGTGGTCCGCAAGAGTCTGGCCGACGCCATTGCCCGCGACCCTGATCTGGAAGTGGCCGCCACCGCAAGCAACGGCCGTCTGGCTCTGGCCAAGTTTCCTTCGGCGAAACCCGACATCGTTCTGCTCGATCTGGAGATGCCGGAGATGGACGGCCTCGAGACCGTGCGCGAACTGCGCAAGATCGACGCCCGCGTCCCCATCATCATGTTCAGCACGCTCACCGAGCGTGGCGCCAGCATCACCCTCGAAGCCCTTTCGGCGGGCGCAACCGACTATGTCACCAAGCCCAGCAATTCGGATGGCGGCTCAACCTCCCAGGCCGTATCGAGCGAACTGATTCCCAAGATCCGCGCGCTCTGCCGCCTCCCCGAACCCGGTGAGGGCTTTTCGTCGGCCGCTCCGCCGCCTTCCAGGCCTTTGCCCGTTCCTTCGCCGCGCACCAGGCCCGCTGCCCCGGTGCACATTGTCGCCATCGGCGTCTCAACCGGCGGACCCGATGCCCTGGCTCACGTGGTTCCATCTTTACCCGCCGAACTTCCGGTCCCCATTGTGATCGCGCAACATATGCCCCCCATCTTCACCGGGTTGCTGGCCGCGCGCCTCTCGGCCAAGGGCAACCTGCCGGTGCGGGAGTGTGTCCCGGGCGAGCCTGTGCAGCCCGGCTGCGCCTTTCTTGCTCCCGGGGATTTCCACATGGTGCTCGAGAAAGAGGGTGGCAGGACCTGCCTGCGAACCAACCGCAAAGAAAAAGAAAATTTCTGCCGTCCCTCGGTCGATGTGCTGTTCCGCTCGGTGGCCAGGGTTTACGGGCCCCGGGCGTTGGCCGTGGTCCTTACTGGCATGGGCCAGGACGGGCTCAAAGGCTGTGAGGCGTTGCATCAGGCCGGCGCCCGCATCTGCGTGCAGGATGAAGCCAGCAGCGTGGTGTGGGGCATGCCCGGCTACGTCGCCCGCGCCGGTCTGGCTGACAAGATTCTGCCTCTCGGCCAGATTGCAGCCGAGATCGTGCGTGTAACCCGCCAGGCTGCTGCCGGCTCCGACCATTGACCGTCCAGTTCGCTCCCACCTCGTGCAATCAGCAGGGACTCCAGTGCGGAATCGCCGCGTATTCAGCGCCTCTGCGACCTCCACTCCGCCAATCGTGACCGCTACCTCGCCGGCAACCTTTGCTGTCTTTCCGCGGATGTGAAAAAATGCGGCTGTTTTCAGCGGAGACCTTTTTTCCATGGACGTCTATCAATGGCTTCCGACGGAGGCCGTCAAGATTCTGCTGGTCCTGTTTCTTTCCTTTCTGGTCGGCTTCGAGCGCGAGGAACACAAAACCGCGGCCGGATACTACGCCTTCGGCGGCGTTCGCACTTTCCCTCTCATCGGATTGATCGGATACTCGGTCGCGCTGCTCTCGGGCACACAAGTCATTCCACTCACGCTCGGATTTCTGGTGGTCGGCAGCTTCCTCCTGCTGTCGTACTGGCACAAACTCGCCTGCTCCCAGACTGCCGGAGTGACTTCCGAAATGTCGGGCCTCGCCACCTTCCTGGTCGGCGCTCTGGTCTACTACGGCCATTTCTGGATCGCCACCGCACTCAGCGTCGCCAGCCTGTTGCTGCTCGAACTGAAGACCGTCTTGGAGAAGCTGGCCGAGCGCATTCCTTCCGACGAGATCTTCACCTTCGCTAAGTTCCTCTTGCTCACCGCCGTCATCCTGCCGATTCTTCCCAATCAGGAGTTCAGCCGCTTCCACATCAATCCCTTCAAGACCTGGCTCGTGGTCGTGGCGGTAAGCACGATTTCCTACGGCAGCTATGTCTTGCAGAAGCTGACCAAAGGGCGCGGTGGAGTCGTGCTGGCTGCGATTCTCGGCGGCGCCTACTCCTCGACGGTGACCACGGTGGTGATGTCGCGCCGCGCCGCCCGCGAGCAGCGTCCTCATCTTTTTGCCGGAGGCATCCTGATCGCCTCCGGCATGATGTATCTGCGCCTCACCGCTCTGGTCGCGCTCTTCAACCGCCGGCTGGTGTCGACGCTCGCTCCCGCGTTTCTCGTCCTGGCAGGAGTGGCCATGCTCGGAGGCTGGCTCTGGTCGCGGCGTCCCGACCCGGTACCTTCGGAAATCAAACGCGAATTCGAGCCGAAAAACCCTCTGGAACTGCTGGCTGCCTTTCTCTTTGCCCTGCTTTTCCTGACCATGGTCGTGGCCACGCAGTTGGCGGTCACTTATCTGGGGAAAGCTGGAGTCGACACCTTGGCGGCGATCATGGGAGTCACCGATGTCGATCCCTTCATCATGGGCATGACCCAGGCCGCCGGATCGATCACTCCGCTGAAAGTGGCGGCGTCGGCTGTCCTGATTGCCGCTGCCAGCAACAATCTGCTGAAGGGGATCTACAGCTACAGCCTGGCCGACCGCAAGACCGGAGTTCGCGCGCTCTGCTTGCTGGCCGCACTCGCGGCCGCCGGATTGGCGCCGCTGTTGTGGATCTGATTTGCCTGATCATAACAGTCGAGCCGTGTCTCCCACACGCCTTGGGCTACGCGGGATGCTGGCCCGCTTTGGCCCGCAGGATCAGGCAACCTTCTCCCCCCATCGCCCGGATCCCCCCACTGCATGCAGAGACGCTGCCGAGCCCCGCTGGTTTGGGCGGGACGCGCCAGCCGACTCTTCCGGAAACTTATGTATAATGATGAACTTGCCGCAAGCAGTGGGCGCTTAACTCAGCGGTAGAGTGCCATCTTCACACGGTGGAAGTCATAGGTTCGAATCCTATAGCGCCCACCATCTTTTCAACAGCTTACGATCCGCTATCGGATCACCTCCTTATTTGTCAATAGCTTAAGGACGCGTGGTCCGTCTGGCGATCCGACAACAAATACTCCTTCAGCATCTGCCGCTGGCCGCCGTCAATTCCGCGCCGAGAGGCCGAGCCGATTTGTTCTCGCCAACTGAGCTTTCGCTGCCAGTAGTTCGTAAACAGAGGCCGACCTAAAGGTAGCGATCCTGCTCAGAGAGTGCATGGGCGATTTATCACGCGCAGGTGTCAGGGTTCAGAGACCACGGAACAGAAATCTGGGCTCGCGAGAAATATACCAATTGACATTCAACGAAAATCCACTACCATATGGTTGTGGATCGACTGGGTACAACATTTGCAGCGTTGTCGGATCCGACCCGGCGGGCGATGGTTAAGCGACTCTCCCGCGGGCCTGCCTCTGTGCACGGCTTGACCAAACCGTTTGCACTCTCGCAGCAGATGATTTCGAAACATATTGCCTACCTGGTGCGGGCGCGGATTGTGATCAAGACCAAGCGTGGGCGAGAGAGTATCTGCACGCTTAGGCCCGAGTCTATAAAGACAGTCAGCGACTGGGCGATCAGCTATCGCCGATTCTGGGAAGAGAGTTTCGACAAGCTCGAGGTGGTTGTGAATCAAATGAAAAGAGCGGAGGTCAGAGATGACAAAAAACACGATGACTGAGACGGAGCGGATGGTTGTTACCAGAGTTTTTGATGCCCCACGCGAATTGGTTTGGAAGGCGTGGACAGACCCGAAGTACATCATGCAGTGGTGGGGGCCGAAGGGCTTTACTGCGCCCGTTTGCCAGATGGATTTTCGCGTTGGGGGGAAATTTCTCTGCTGCATGAAATCGCCGGATGGACAGGAGTTCTGGAATGCGGTTGAATACCACGAGATTGTTCCCCACGAGAAGATCGTTTCCCTGATGTACTTTTCGGACTCGAAGGGAAACAAGATTGATCCTGCGCAGCTAGGCATAGAACATGAGGCCATCGAGGGTGCGTACGACGTGACCCTCTTTGAGGATCTGGGAAACGGCCAGACGAAACTCACCTTCATTGGAAACGAACCCATGGAGAGCGCGAAAACTAGCGGTCAATTCGAGGGCTGGAACCAGATACTCGATAAACTTGCTGCAGTTGTCGAGGGGCTGGCGCAGACGAAATAAGAAGCTGAAGCTTTGATGATCGTCACGCCGAGCTAGGTTCGAGCGTTCGTAGAGCAACAGAGGTTGAAGACGCCAGCAACAGCGCAGAGTACTCGTTATGACCTGCACAACGGCGGAAGGCCACGGAACGTTGCAAGCATAAAACCAGGCATAAAACGATGAGACGTTGGAGCGGTGTTTTCAACGCGGGCGCGTTTATTTTGCTGTCTGTTATAGCTCTTGCCGCCGCCGACCAACAAAGCGGGGAAGTCAACAAGTTGTTTGCCCGCTGGGATACATCAACTACGCCAGGGATGAATGTCCTGGTTCTTCGGGATGGCCAGCCAGTCTATTCCCATAGCTTCGGCATGGCGAACCTTGAACTGTCGAAGAGCAATGACTCCGCCCTGGTCTACCCCGTCGGATCGTTAACAAAACAGTTCACCGCTTACTGTGTGCACTTGCTCGCGAAACAGGGAAAGCTTGCGCTCACCGATGACGTAAGAAAATACATTCCCGAGATGCACGATTTCGGCGAGGTAATTACCTTGCAGATGTTGCTGCATCACACCAGCGGGTTACGGGACAACGTCGATCTACTCACGATCAAGGGCCGCCGCGTCGATGACGTGATTTCCGAAGATGAGTCCTTTGACGTCATAACGGGGCAACTGGGACTCAACTTCCCGCCGGCCAGTCATTACCGGTATAGCAATGCCAATTACGTGCTGCTGGCGAAAATCGTGGAGCGGGTCTCTGGCATGAAGTTCTCCGATTTCCTGAAACAACACGTTTTCCTTCCCTTTGGCATGGCTCACACGTCGCTGGTGACCGACCCGCTGAGTGTCACACCCAATCGCGCCTATGGATACAGTTGGACCGGGCAATTTACGCCCCAGACTGCAGCCGATTCTACGTACGGAAACACTGGCATTCTGAGCACTATCTCCGACCTGGAAATCTGGAGCTCAAAGTTCTGGGAGCCGGGGACGAGCACCCCGGAGATTTTTGCTGCGATGAAGCAGCCAGGAGTGCTGCGCGATGGAATCCCGATCACCTATGCCTCAGGACTTCACGCCGAGAGTTTTCATGGAATGCATTATGTCGAACACACCGGCGCTGTTCCAGGCTTCCGGTCCGATGTGCTTGTCTTCCCGGCACAGAAGCTGTCCATTATCCTTCTGGCAAATACCGACAATCTCAACGCTCCTCGGCTCGCATTTTCGATCGCGGAGATTTATCTGAGAGATGAATACCCAGCCTTGCCCGAGCGTCCGCGAGCTGTCCCATCACCCGGTTTGTCGACGTTGCAGAAATACGCAGGGACGTACGAGATACTTTCGGGCACTTCGGAAGTTGGTCCGGGCCGCCAGTTGACCTTTCAAGCGGAGCGCAACGCGCTGCGATTCACTGGTGAAAACGCTCCCCTGCTGGCATCCTCGGGTAGAGATTTCTTCTCGTCCACGACTTCGTTTCATGTCACCTTCCTTCCAACGACAGACGGGACCGGACACTTCATGGTGGTTGTGCACGATCCCTCGGGTACGGATTTTGCTGGGCGGCGGATCAAGCCAGTCCTGCCGCGAAAACAAGCTGCACCAGTCTCGTCCTCCTCCTACTTGGGGTTGTATTACTCTGCCGAACTCGCGACGGCTTACGAGGTGACACAGAAGGCAGGCGCCCTAAGCCTCCGCACACCACGTGGAGTTGTAGCGTTGGAAGGTCGATCCCCCGATGTATTCGCTGCCAGGGGTAACCTCGCCGAGGGCAAATTCGCGGGAACGCTCGAGTTCTCCCGGGCCCAGGGATCGGTGACCGGGTTCCTATTGACCACTTCAGGGGGCAGAGCGGCGAATATCCCCTTCGCCAAGACGGGCTTTTCACGCGTGTCTTTGGTTCCATGAGGAGCCGTCGAAGCTTAGGCGCTGACTTGGTGTATCGCCATTCCCCGGAAGTTGGAACTCTCGCTCCGATGCGAGCGATCAAGCACTGGGCCTGCCTCAAGGAAATCCGAATCCTATCGCCCATCATCTTTAGTTTCTTCCTCTGTCCTCCGCCGCGGACGTCTCAATTAGAAATGCTCACCTCGCCGTTCCAGGTCACTGCGATGAGCGATTCTGTATGATCTTCCAGGGAGCACCGATTCCCGCAAGAGCCAGGCCCTGCATGTCGACCTTACCGCCAGCCGCGGTTTCCGATGTCCGCAGCGTTGCCGCGTACGTGATCTTTCTGGCCAGCTACCTGGTGTTCGCGCTGGGGAAATTTCCCGGGCTGAAAATTGATCGTCCCGCCGCGGCGATCATTGGGGCGGTGGGCATGGTCGCGTTCCGGGTGGTAAGGCCCGCCGACGCCCTGCGTTTCATCGATTTCCCGACCCTGGTCCTGCTGTTTTCCATGATGCTGATCGTCGGAGTCCTGCATCTGGTGGGCTTTTTCGAGTGGAATGTCGAGCTCTTGCTGAAGCGGCTCAAGCCGTCGCGGCTTTTGCCGGCTGTCGTTTTCACCTCGGGCGTGCTCTCGGTCTTCTTTGTCAACGACATCGTCTGCCTGGTCATGGTTCCGTTCGTGCTCAACATCACCCGCCGGCTGCGTCTCCCCCCGATCGCCTATCTGCTGGCTGTGGCCACGGCCTCGAATATCGGAAGCGTGGCCAGCATCACGGGAAATCCTCAGAACATGCTGATCGGATCATTCTCCGGCATCGCCTACCGCCAGTTTCTGTTGCATCTCGCGCCGGTAGCCGCGATCGGACTGCTTCTCGACTGGCTCGTCCTGCACTGGACATATATGCGCTCCGTCCAACCCGGCGGGGAAGCGAATCAGGCGATTCCGTTGCCTGCGCTGGATCTCTCCCGCCTGGCAAAGCCGATGGTCGTCGCCAGCGCCGTCGTGGTTGCTTTTATTCTGGGAGTGCCTCCCGCCATGGCGGCGGCTCTGGGCGCTGCTTTCCTGCTTATCAGCCGTACACTCGATCCCCGCAAAGTCTATGAGGAAGTGGACTGGGGCCTTCTCGTGTTCTTTGTTGGGCTGTTCCTTATCGTCGGCGGAGCCCAGAATGCCGGCATCGTCAGCAAATTTCTCGAGATTGCCGGACATTGGAACCTCCATAATCTGGGGGCATTCACCATCGCGGTTTCGCTGCTGAGCAACATTGTCAGCAACGTGCCGGCGGTCATGCTGCTGAAATCGCTGGTGCCGGGTTTCCCCAATCCGCATACCGGCTGGCTGGTCCTGGCCATGGCCTCGACCCTGGCGGGGAACCTGACCATCACGGGCAGCATCGCCAACATCATCGTGGTCGAAAGCGCCCGGCCGGAGACCAAAATCGGCTTCTGGGAATACTTCCGCGTGGGACTTCCCGTCACCGTCATGACCCTCCTGGTGGGCTGGGTCTGGCTTCAGTGGATCCAGTAGCCGGATCCTGGCGACTGGGCCTTTACGCTTTGTTGCATTCCGGGCGAACCTGGCGTGATAGCCTATGCGGGGCAAGTGTCGGCCCCCGGAGGAACATGGGCCGCGCTCCCTCTTCCCAGGCGTGGTTGTGCCGATTGGCCGGTCGGCCGCTGATGCGATGTATCTTACTGATGTACAAGGATCTTAATGGCGTCCCCCGACCCTGAAAAGGTGCAACTTTCCCCCGGCGACGGGGTTGAAATAGAGGTGAGCACAGCCGCGCTGGATCGAGGCATGTGGATGGCTGCGACAACGCCGCAGACTTCTCGCGCTTTTACGCCCAGCCCGGATGGGCAGGAAGTTTCGGACGCGGACGTGATGCTGCGCGTCCGGGCCGGCGATCAGTCGGCGTTCGATTACCTGGTGCAGAAGTACCGCCGGCCGATGATCAGTTTTATGTACCGCATGGCGCGCAATGCGGCGGCGGCGGAAGACCTGGCGCAGGAAGTTTTTCTGCGTGTCTACCGCTCGCGCGAAAGCTACGAGGCGAGCGCAAAGTTTACGACCTGGCTGTATCGGATCGCGACCAACTTGGCCGTCAATCATGCCCGCGATACCCGGCACGAGCGGCCGGAGGTTACCGTCAGCCTCGATGAGCCCGACGAAGACACCGGCACCACGCTGGAGTTGCCCGACGGCACGATGAACGCGGAGCAGTTGATGATGCGCCGCGAGCGGATGCTGGCCATCCGGCAGAAAGTCGAGGCGCTGCCCGAACAGCAGAAGCTGGCCGTGATCATGCACAAGTATCAGCAGATGGATTACAGGCAGATTGCCGAAGTACTCAAGAAGAGCGAATCGGCGACCAAGTCGCTGCTCTTCCGGGCTTATGAGACTTTGCGGGAACAGTTAAAAGAATATTTGTAAAACTGAATTCTGGTTCTGGTGACGGGCAGTGGCGAAGATGAAGTTAGGGGAAGCGGTTATGAATTGCGAACAAATTCGAGAGCGGATGCCGGATCTGGCGGCTGGATTCAGCCAGCCGACGGCCGACGAAGGCAAGCATCTGTCCGGTTGCGCGGCTTGCACCGAGCAGCTCAGGTCGATGCGCTCGACCATGGCGTTGCTCGATGAATGGCAGGCTCCGGAGCCGTCGCCATATTTTGATGTGCGCCTGCAAGCCCGGCTGCGTGAAGAAATGGCGCGGCCGGCGGCGGGCTGGTTCTCCTGGCTGCGCCGCCCGGTGCTGGCGGCTGCGCTAACGGTTCTGATGGGAGTCGGCGTGGGCCTGTTTTTTGCCCGTGGCAGCGGCATCTACGATCACAGCCAGAATGCTTCGAATACCGAATTGATCGAGCCCGGCAGCGCCGTCAGCGACCTGCAGGCCCTCGAGAAGAATCACGATATGTATTCGGATTTTGAATTGCTCGACGACCTCGATCTGCAGCAGGATGTCGTGGCGAATCCGTAATTGAAGCCACTCGGTACGGGGAGGGCCGGACAATCTGCGGGCCTGTCCGGTTGCGAAACTAATGACGTGGGGAATGGAATTCGCGCGCTGGATGGCGGCAGGCCTTGTCCTGGCGCTGGTTGCGCCTGTCCCTGTCTTCGCCGGCCGCGGTCCCCAGAGGCACGCTGCTCCGTCGTACCAGGCACCGCATCCCCAAGCGCCGATGCGGCCCCGTGGGCATGCCGGCGACTGGCTTCGCCGCTACAAAGATCTTCCTCCCGCTGAACAAGAGCGAGCGCTCGAGAACGATCCCGCTTTCCGCCGCCTCCCTCCGGAAAGACAGGAAATCCTGCGCCGCCGCCTGCAACATTTTTCCAATCTTCCGCCGCAGCAGCAGTTGCGCATGCTCAACCGCATGGACACCTGGGAGCATCTGACTCCCGAGCAGAAGCAGCGGGCCCGCGAGATCTTTGGACAGTTCCGCCAGCTGCCGCCCGAGCGCCAGCGCATGGTAGCCGCAGCGGTCCGCGATCTCCGCGGGATGCCCCCGCAGCAGCGGGTTCAGGTCATCAACTCGGACCGCTTCAAGAATGTGTTCTCCGAGCAGGAACGCCAGATGATGCTCGATGCCACGCAGCTGCCGCTGGCTCCGCCCGAAGGCGGCGAGACCGGACCTTAGCCCCTGCTCTCACTGGCGGTCTCTAAAGCTGATTTCCTGATTCCCTGGAAGGAAACGGCATCTCGGCCGCCGCCTATTGCCTCAGCAGATTGCGTGCGATGAAGAATACGTTCGCCGGGCGCTCGCCCAGCCGCCGCATGAAGTAGGGATACCACTCGCTGCCGAAAGGAATGTAGACGCGCATGCGCCAGCCGTCGCGCACCAGGCTCTGCTGCAGGTCGCGGCGAATTCCGTACAGCATCTGGAATTCGAAGGAGTCCCGCGCAATATTTTCGCGCATGGCAAACGCTTGTGCCTGCCGGATGATATTTTCGTCGTGCGTTGCCAGCCCGTGATAGATGCCGCTCTTCATCAGGATCTTCATCAGCTTGACATAATTGGCATCGACATCGTCCTTGCTCTCAAATGCAATGCTGGCCGGCTCCTTGTAAGCTCCTTTGCAGAGGCGGATGCGGATTCCATTCGCCAGCAGCTTCTCCACATCGCTCTCCGACCGCTTCAGATACGCCTGAATGACCGTACCCACGCTGCTGCCGTTTCCCGGCATGCGGTGCAGTTCGTGAACGAAGTCGAGCGTGCGCTGCGTGTAAGGAGATCCTTCCATATCCACCCGCACGAAACCCGGCGGCGTCATCGATGCGGCTTTCGCCACCAGCCGGCTGACCAGATCGCGGGCGAGTTTCTCGTCGACGTCCAGGCCCATGTGGGTCAGCTTCAGGCTGATGTTGGCATTGAGCCCGTTGGCCGCGATCGCTTCGAGAATCTGCTGGTAAAGTTGCTCGCTGTGCCGCGCCTCGTCGGGGTTCGTGACATTTTCTCCCAGGTTGTCGATGCTGACGCTCATGCCTGCCCGGTTGACGGTCCGGGTCACGCGCACCGCGTCGGCAATTTCGGTGCCGGCCACGAACCGCCCGGAGACGCGCTGGCCAATCGCCGAGCGCTCGGCAAAACCACGAAGAGATCGGTTTTCAGAAAGATGGACAAAGAATGCCCTCAGCATGTGGGAACCGCCAAGTGAGAAATAAGAAGAAAGGAAACGCCCGAAACGCGCATCAAGATCACACAAATTTGTATCACAAAGCACGTCCCCAGGACGTGATCAGAATCATAGCCGGATCGCGCCTTTCCCGCCCTGAGCTAGAATGCTGCGATGAACGACTCGACCGAGTCCCTCCCGACTTCCAGAGCGCCCAGACGCCTTGGCGGCCAAGGCCCCACCGAGGCTGGCTTCCCCATGAGAACGCGATTGGGGCAACACACATTACCGATCGCCGTCGCCTTTCTTTTTTTTAACCTCGTCTTCAACCTCGTCTTCAATCTCGCCGCGGTGTCCCAGACCTCGATTCTCGGATTCGCGCCCAAGTCCTCCGCCCGCGAAACCGAGGTCGAGAATAAATTCAAGTCGATCCCCAGCCCCGCCGAAGAGCGCCGTCAGCACCGCATCTTCACCGCCGAACCGCATGTCGCCGGATCGAAGCGCAACAACGAACTCGCCGACTACATTGCCGCCCAATGGAAGAAGCAGGGCCTCGAAGACGTCATCATCCGCCGCTACGATGTTTATGGCACGAATCCCAGGTCAGCCTCGCTCGAGATGATCGCGCCGGCGCACTACACGGCGCTTCTCCGCGAAACTCCGATCCCCGGCGACGACGACTCGAAGAATCCCGCCATCACCGCGGCCTGGCTTGGCATGTCGATTTCTGGGGACGTCACCGCGCCCGTCGTCTACGCCCACAGCGGCAATCCCGAAGACTACGATCTGCTGCGCAAGAACGGCATTGACGTGAAAGGAAAGATCGTTCTGGTCCGCTACTCGAATCCCTACAGCTATCGCGGATTCAAGGCCCTCACCGCGCAGCGCGAAGGCGCAGCCGCGATCCTCATCTACAGCGACCCGCAGGAGGATGGCTATAAGCAGGGGAAAGTCGATCCCGACGGCCCCTGGGGCCCGGAGTACCACATCCAGCGCGGCGCGATCACCTACGACTTCATGGTTCCTGGCGACCCGCAAACGCCCGGCTGGGCCTCGGTTCCGGGGGCGAAACGCATTCCTATCGAGCAGGCGATGTCGGTGCCGAAGATCATGGCTCTTCCCCTTTCCTGGCACGATGCCAGGCCGCTGCTCGAAAACATGGATGGCCCGGTCGCGCCGAAAGACTGGCAAGGCGGATTGCCGATCGAGTATCACCTCGGTGGCGAGCGGGTAAAAGCCCATCTCAGAATCGAGATGTCGAACGGCCTGCAACCTTACTACGTTGTCGAAGGCCGCATTCGCGGCGCCGACCTGCCCGACGAATGGATCATTCTTGGCAATCATCGCGATGCCTGGGTCTTCGGCGGCGTCGATCCCTCCAGCGGCACGGCCGCGATGATGGAACTTACCCGCGCGCTCGGCGAACTCAAACAGCACGGCATGCGCCCGCGCCGCACCATCATCGTCTGCAGCTGGGATGGCGAGGAGGTCGGCCTTACCGGTTCGACGGAGTGGGGAGAGCAATTCGCCGGCGAGCTTCGCCAGAAAGCCGTCGCCTACATCAACGTCGACGAGGCGACCTCCGGCCCCAACTTCCACGGCCAGGCTGTCGGCTCGCTTGCGCCCATGCTCGAAGAAACCACGCGCAGCCTGGAAGATCCTTCCGGCAAAAGCCTCTACGACGCCTGGAAAGCGACGGTGCAGCGTGAGAAGGCGGAAGGCAAGCAGTCCGGACAGATGAACGATTCCGGCGTCGCCAACGAAACCCTGGCCGATACCCGTATCGGCAGCGGCAGCGACCACACCGTCTTTCTCAACTTTGTCGGCATGCCGGTCATCGGACTCGAATTCGACGGCGACTATGGCGTCTACCACTCCGCCTACGATGACTTTTTCTGGATGAACCACTTCGGCGATCCGGGCTACCAATACCACACGCTCATGTCGCAGCTCTGGGGAGTTACCGCCCTTCGCCTCGCCAACGCCGACCTGCTGCCGTTCGACTTCGCCGCATACGCCTCGAACATTCGCGACTTTGTCACTGATCTCGCGCGCAACATTAACTCTGTGAGTTCCACCCGGCCTTCCCTCTCAGACTCTCAGGGACTCGACGCACGATCTCTCGATCTCACTTCCATCCTCAGCGCAATCGATACTTTTCAAGCTGCAGGAACCCGGCTGAACGATTCTCTGCGCCGCAAGCTCGCCTCCGGTTCGATCGATCCCCAACTCGCTGCCGATCTCAATCACGGCATGATGCAGGTCGAACGCAACTGGCTCAATCCCGATGGCATCCCCGGGCGCCCCTGGTTCAAACATATCCTCTACGGCGCCCGCTTCACTTACGCGCACCTCGAACTGCCGGGCCTGACCGAAGCGGTCGAGAAGCGGGATTGGGCCACCGCCCGCCGGCAGGCGGAGATTCTGCAGCGCGCTCTGGAGAAGAACACTGCGCTTCTACAAGACCTGAACCGGCGACTCCAGCCCTGAGCCGGCTGGAGCCCGAGCCGCCCGCGACGAAAACGCAAAGTGATAAATGACGGCCCTCACTGCAGGGCGTACAGATTTCCGTCGGTGCTCCCGAAGTAGATCGTGTTTCCCACCACGACCGGGGATGACAGGATCGTGCCCGCGGTGAACAGCTTATGCACCGCCATCACCATGTCTTCGTAGAAGGCATTCGGGCCCGGAAACAGGCTCTCCCACTTGATGCTGCCGTCGGCGTTGGTCACCGACGCCGCATTCTCTTTGGCTCCGTCGGTCTCAAACGTCCAGGCCGCTTTCTGCGTCTTTATATCGATGGCTATGAGCTTTCCGCCAAAATTGCCCATGTACAGGATGCCGCCCGCCAGCGCCATCGAAGCGAATACCGGGCTGCCAGAATTCACGTCAAAGGCCACGTTCCCGGTCTGTGCTTCGACCGCGTGCACGATTCCCGGAACCGACGTCCCAAAGTAAACCCGGCCCTCGTTCACCGCCGGGGAGTTGTTGACCCACGAACCGTCGGTCGAGAACTTCCAGATTTGTTTTCCCGTGGCTGCTCCCACCGCGTAGGCATACGCGTCGCGCGAGCCGAAATACACGACGCCCTCGGCAACCGCGGGCGAGGACTGAATGCCGACGTGATTGTGCGCATCGGGGTCATCGCCGGTTTTGAAGCGCCATTTTTCTCTGCCGTTGGCCGCGTCCAGCGCATAGAGATATGTATCCCAACTCCCGATGTACAGCTTCCCGTCCGCGATTGCCGGAGACGAATGCACCACGTCTCCAGTCGCAAACTTCCACTTCAGCGCGCCGGACTTTGCGTCCAATGCATACACGTTCTTGTCGCTGCTGCCAAAAAAGACAATTCCATTCCAGACGCTGGGCGACGAAAGATAAAAATCCCACGGGTCGGGCATGGTCTCGGCCGCCGGTTGCAGATAATGAAGATGCGTGGCCACGTAGTGCCGCTCGCCGCCGGTCGCAAACTTCCACTTCAGTTGTCCGGTAGCGGCATCGACGGCGTAGAAGTTGCTGTCATAGCTCAGAAAGTAAACCGTCCCGGCGTCCACGGCCGGCGACGAAACGACCCAGCCCTTGGTCTCGAACTTCCATTTCTGCGCGCCCGAAGCCGCGTCAATCGCATACAAGTTGCAGTCGGTGCTTCCAACATAAACCACGCCGTTCACCACGGCCGGCGACGAAATCACCCGCCCGCCCGTATGAAACTTCCACTTGATCGCGTTGAACGTGGCGACTCCGCTCGTGCTGTAAACCCCGGAGTGCTGCAGGTTTCCGCGAAACATCGGCGCATCCTGCGCCACCGCCCAAACGCAATAAGTGATTACGACCATTCCTATCCCTGCCAGGCATCGTTTCATAAGAAGTCGCTCCCGCGGGATTTTCTACTGATTTTCCAGAAAAGGCGCAGTGACCCGGCGCACGCTCTCGGCGGGATCGTTCTTTCGAGCGCACTTCGAAGCGCCTCAGAATGACTGCGGCTGGATTTCGATCTTCCTGGCTTCCGAATGCTTCGTTGTGCAGGCGTAATGAGGAAAGCACCGGCGCCGATCGCTAGTCCCAATGCTTCAGACGAGGCCAGGCTTGGCTGAGCGAGGGGAACTTCTTGCCTCGGCACAGGAGCACCGTTTTGTTTCCCCAGCCATACGCCGTTCCGGCGTACGGATTGTGCAGTTGCGCCACCACCGTGACATCCTCGAACCACTTTCGCGCCTCATCCGCGCTGCCGCCGATGACGATCATGGTCGCGCCCGTGTAGTTGCGTGGTCCCCATAACCAGTAACTCTGATGTCCGCCAATCGCCTTCGGCAAGCCCAATTTCGGCCCAAGCAGATCAATCGCACCTGCGGTAGCGAAGTCGCCGGCATAGATGGCCGTGTCCGCGCGGTCTTGCGCCGGAACCCTGGCATAGGCTTCGGCCACGGTTCGCACCAGGTCATGCCAGCCAAAACATCCCGAATAGTAATGCGGCATCGGCTCCTCAAGCATGCTCTTCTCATCGGGCTGAATTTTGAAGGGAAGTTTCGCCTGGTAGCGCAGGAAGCTCTCCGGCGACAGCACAGGGACAAACAGAGGCAGGAACGCCAGCGTTACCAGCAGGACCAGCGTGATTGACAAAGGCTTGAGCCAGCCCAGCCACCTGCCTGCGGAGATCTGCTCGATGGCAATCGCACCGCCGGCGAACATCATCGGGTAGACCGGCGCGGCATAGTAGTCCTTGCCATGAAGCACGATCAACGTCACCAGCACGCTGATGAATGCCCAGCCCAGCACACGGAAGCGCGTACCCGACCGAAAGAAGAAGAAATACAGAGCACCCAGCAGCCATACGGGAAAAGTCACCGGAGTCATCATCAAAGCTTGTGCCCGGATGTAGCCGAGGGGAGTGAAGGGCAAGTCTCTTCCGTTGGCGCGGATGTTGCGCATCAGCTCGAGGAAAGGGAAGTGATGCTGCACGTTCCAGATCAGGTTTGGCAGAAAAATAAAGAATGCGAGCAGGCCCGCGATCCAGATCCATCTCCCGGCGAAGGCCTTCCGTTCTTTGGTGAGCACCAGGCCGATCACGACGCCGAATCCGAAGATGGCCATCGAGTATTTGTTTTCAAGGCCAATTCCGGCCAGCGCCCCAAACCACAGCCACAGTTTCTGATTCCCGGTTTTGACGATGCGGATGACCACGTACGCACAGCCCATCCAGAACAGGGGCTCAAACACATTCATCGTGAACAGGTGATTTAGGATCAGGTAAACTCCCGCGCACGCGCTGCACAGCGCCGCGAATCCCTGCGCGAACCGTCCGCCGCCAAGTTCCCGCGCGATCAGCCCCGTGAGCCAGACGGCCAGCAACCCGGCTAACGCCGGAAGGATGCGAATCGAGAAAAGCGAGGTCCCGAAGAGATGCCGCGTCAGCCAGGCAAACACGGCGATCAGCGGCGGCTGGTCTACGTATCCCCATGAAAGGTGCTCGCCGCAAGCCATGTGATAGAACTCGTCGCCAAAATAGCCGTAGCGGTTTGCCGTGAGCAACTGCAGTAGCGTCACTGCGCCGGCAATGTACCAGACCCAGGCAGGCCCACTGGCAAACCAGGAACGCCGTTCGGTCACCTCCGCCGAACGCACTACGCTCGTCGACATGCGCATCTCCTCACGTGTACAGGTAGAGTATTCTCCTTGCGCTTGCGAAGAGGAAGGGCAAATCTGGAATTCGTGGTTGGCGGCGTCAACCCGGAAATTGTGCCGCGTATCGGTGACCGCTAGTTCCGGTGGCCGCTTGGGAATCTTGCGCAACGGAACTGGTCAAGCAACCGTCCAGATGAGAAAATAGAAGTATGAAAAGCACCAGCCAACCCCGCCCAAACGAACAGCGTAAGGTTGAGAGCTTGCTCATAAAGCTCGCGAAGGTTCAGCCGATTTCTGCAAGGCCGGCGCCCATCTCCAGCGGCACCAGGCTGCTGAAGACTGCTTAGCAGGCTGCGGGAAAGAAAACCTCGGTCTCCTTGTGTTTTGAAGGGGCGCGGCTTTTGGCCGCGCCGAAAGTGGCCTAAACCATCGCGGCTTTAGCCGCTGAGGTACGCTTGCTCGACGGAAAGAGGGTTTCTCTGCAGCCCGCCAGGCCGACATAAGGCTGCTCGGATACGCCTCCAAGGACTTACGCGCTATCCTCGGTTGAAACAACACCTTCACTCACGGCAGACGTTCCGCTTCTACGATTCCGGCTTCTCCTCCGCCGGCTTCTCGAACAGCTTCGGATCGAGTTGCGGATTGATCTCGATCTTCTTCACTTCGGAGCTGCTGGTGGCCTGCCCGTTCTGCTTGTTCTGGTGCTGGTAGGGCAGGGTTAAGCCATCGGCTGTCCGCCAGTCGGAGAGATTCGTCTCGCCTTCGAACGGGCCCTCGCGGCCCAGTCCTTTGTACTTCTCGCGCAAGACGTAACCGGTCTTGGGATCCACATACCACCGCACCCACGGGATCGCTCCGCCGATATCGACCACCGCGGCATCGACATCGCCGATCTTCTCCGAGCCCGCTGCCGTGAAGGTGAAGGCGGGATCTTCCGCATGTTGCGCCACGTAGACCAGATCGTGATGCAACTGGGCGAACATTTCGTTCTTCTGTTCCGGGCCCATGCTGCGCGAGCCCATCCCCGCCATGCTCATGAAGGCTGCATTCGGAGACGCCACAATCGTCAGCTTGCCCTGCGGAGTCTGCACGTCGACGTGCATGCTGTCGGGGAAAGCCAGCGTCACGTCGATGGGATTCGCCGGTTCTCCGGCGTTGCTTTCGGACAACGACACCTTCATGCTTTTGACCGACTGCAGCTTGTCCAATCCTCCCATCGCCGCCGCGACCTTGGCCACCAGCGCCTTACCCTCCGGGTTCGAAGCCGCGGGCTTGGCTTCCTCTTTCGCCGCCGCCGGCGCGGGTATCGTGATGTCGATGTCCTTCACCTCGCCCAGCGTGTTGAGCGGCTTGTCGAACTGTCTCGTGTTGCCCACGACCAGCACCGCCAGCTGATCCTTGTGCAGGTATTTCGCCGCCACGCGATTCACATCCGCCACCGTCACCTTCTTGATCTCGTCCTGGTACTTGTCCAGCCAGTCCGGCGGGTATCCGTAATACTCGTAGGTCATCCGCTCGCCCAGAATTTTGTCGGGAGAATCGAGACGGAAGATGAACGCATTCAGAATCGCGTCCTTGGCTCGCTGAATTTCCTCTTCAGTGATCGGGTGCGTAGCCAAATCGGCAATGTCCTCATCCGCGGCCCGAATGGCTTCGATCGTGCTCTGGCTCTTGGTGCCGATCGAGATTTGCAGAATGCCCGGATGCCCGAAATTCGTGCCGATGCCGCCGCCCACCCCGTAGGCCAGCCCGCGCTTGGTCCGAATATCGTTGAACAGGCGCGACGAGAATCCGCCGCCGAAGGCTTCGTTGAAAACGCTGATCGCGTAGTAGTCCGGGTTGTCGCGCGTCGTCCCCATCGCCACCATCCGGATGTTGCTCTGGTTCACGTCCTCCTTCGGAATGAGATAGTACCCGGGCTTGGCGGGAGAATACGCGATCTCATTCTTGGGCAGCGTCGGACCTTTTGCCCACGACTCGAAGGCGGCCCGCAGGCGGCTCTCCATCGCAGCCGCATCGAAATCTCCGGTGATGCCGAGAATAATGTTGTTGGGATGCACATACTTCTCGTGCCAGTCGATCAGGTCCTGGCGGGTGATTGCGGCGACGGTCGCATATTCGGGCACGCGCGCGTAGGGATTCTCCGCCCCGTAAGCAAGTTTGACCGATTCGCGCTGCGCGATCTCGCCAATTTCGTCGTTGCGGCGCGAGATTCCATCGTCCTCGCCTTTTTCTGCGATGTCGATCTTGTCGGCGCGGAACTCCGGATTCTTGAGCACGTCGACGAACACCTTGAAGACATCGTCGAGATCGCCCTTCATGCAGTCGAAGCTGATGGTGGTCGAGTCGGGTCCGCCGCCGGTTTCCACCTTGGCGGCCCGCACTTCGAGGAAGTCGTCGAGCTGGTCGCCCGTCTGCGTCTTGGTCCCGCCGGTCCTCCAGACTTCGCCGTAGATGTCGACCAGCCCGGTCTTGTTGGTTGGCCCATTCACCGATCCGCCGCGAATCCGCGCCATGGCGTCGACGATGGGAAGTTCGTGATCCTCCTGCAGAAAGATCACCATGCCGTTCGCCAGTTCGATGCGCTTGGGTTGCTGTGGTTTGAAGGCCGGCAACGGAGGCACGGGAATCTGCTTCCAGCTGGCGGCCTGCGCTCCAGCCTGCGGCGCGAAAAACGAGACGGCCGAGCCGAGCAGGATGGCGGCAACCAGAACCCGCGCGCTGCCGGCGACGAATTTGGCGACCATCGACTTGGTTGTACCAACTGACGCCCCGTTCATTGCGCACCTCCCTGGCCGGACGCGCTGTCGCCGCTCGCCGCCGGACCTCCGCCACCACCGCCGCCGCTGTTCTCGATGATGCCCACCGTCCGGTTCGTGTCGACGAAGATTTCATTGGCCACCCGGCGGATGTCGGCCTTGCTTACCTGGTCGATGCGATCCACCGACCGGAACAGTTCGCGCCAATCGCCGTAGCGCGTCTGGTAGGTGGCAAGTTCCGTGGCCAGGCCTTCGTTATCGGCGAGCCCGCGAATCAGGTTGGCCTTGGCCCGGGTCTTGATCATCTTCAACTCGTCGTCGCTGATGTCTTCCTTCTTCAGGCGGTCAATTTCCGCGTGAATCGCATCCGCCATCTCCTGCGGCGTGTGTCCGGGCAGCGGCACCGCATAAAACGCGAACAGGTGCGGATACTTGACGCCCGGCAGGCCGGTGAATCCCGCCGAGTACGACGCGATCTTCTTGTCGCGCACCAGCGCCCGGTAGAGCCGCGACGTCCGACCGTCCGACATGAGATCGGTAATCGCATCAAACACGGCGTCATCTTTGCTGTGATAGTCGGGCCGGTGGTAGCCCTCCAGGTAGAGCGGCTGGGTTTGCTCGATCAGCACCACCCGGCGCTCCGCGTCCTGCTTAGGTTCCGTCGTCGTGGTCTCGTCCGGCTTGGGGCGCGCGGGCAGGCGTCCGAAATATTTTTCCAGCATCGGCATGGCCTTCGCCGCGTCGACGTCGCCCGCCACCGCGACCACCATGTTCGAAGGCACGTAATACTTGTCGAAGAACTTCTGCGCGTCCGTCGCCGAGAACGAGTTCAGATCCGACATCCATCCCACTGTCGGCCGGTGATACGGATGTGCCTCAAAGGCCGCGGCCGTGAACTGCTCTACCAGCCGTCCAATGGGATTGCTGTCGGTCCGCAGGCGCCGTTCTTCGATCACCACGTTGCGTTCCTTATAGAACTCGCGCATCACCGGATGCAGAAAACGCTCCGATTCCAGGTAGGCCCACAGTTCGAGACGGTTTTCCGGAAGCGAGTAGTGATAGCCGGTCTCGTCGTAGTCGGTGAAAGCATTCATGTCTTCGCCGCCGTTCTGTTCCACGATCTTGCCGAACTGGTTGCTCACCACGTATTTATCGGCGGCCGCGGTCGCATCCTTCCAATCTTTCTCGAGTTCCTTCAGCTTCGCCTCGTCCCGCCCGACGGTTTTGTCGCGCTCGGCGATGTAAGCGTCATAGGCCGTCTCGACTTTCGCCAGCGCCGGCTTCTCCGCGGCGTAGTCCGTCGTTCCGATCTTGTCGGTGCCCTTGAACGCCATGTGCTCGAACATGTGCGCCAGGCCGGTCTCACGCATCGGATCCTGCGCCGATCCGGCATCCACCAGGGTGAAGAATGAGAACACCGGCGCTTCTTTTCGCTCGCAGATCAGGATCGTCAACCCGTTGGGCAGCTTCTTGACCGTGATGCGCTTGGCAAACGATGCCACGTCCTGGGCGAGCCCCAGTGCGGTCAGAAGAATGAAAACGATTGCAACTTGAAATGTGCGGCGTTTCATGAGGCCTCCAGCGGCCGGATGGATCTCTGCTGCGGACATGTTTTGGACGGACCAGCAGGGCAGAAGTCTGAAAGTACGTGGTGGGACGGCCGATTGTCAAACCCGCTATGGCTCTGGCGGGCGGCGGCGGGTTCCTCAGCCTGCTTTCTTAGCGTGGACCGGGGCCCGGCTGGCGTTTGAGGTGGAACGCCTGTCTCGCCGCTTGTGCAGGTTTTTTTAGGCTTGCGGTTTTCCTGCGACCGGAACCGCCACGGTGACCACGGTTCCGTTCTCCGAGGAACGAATCTCCAGAGTTCCCGAGATACGCCGCAAGCGCTCCTTCATGCCGAGTAAACCAACTCCGGTCGGCATCTGCCCTTTCCCGTCGGTGGGGATGCCATGGCCAGTGTCGCGAACTTCCAGATAGAGAGACTGTCCGTCGTGCCGCATCGAGATCGAGCAGAAGTCGCTGCCCGAATGGCGGTACACGTTCGTGAGACACTCCTGCACCACGCGGAAAAGACAAATCTCCACGTCGGCGGGCAGCCGGCCGAGGTCCGAATCGGTTTCCAGCACCACTTTGATCTTGCTGCGATGGGAAAATCCGTCGACGTACCAGTGGATCGCCGAAGTCAGACCGGCGACATCGAGCAGCGGCGGGTGCAGCAAATGAGAGATCGTGCGAATCTCCCGGCTGACCTCGTCGACCACGTTTTCCGAATCGGAGAGCAGGTCCATCAGCACGGCCGGAAGCTCGGGAGCCTCGGTCCTCAGCCGGGTCAGGTTCATGCCCAGCGCCACCAGCAACTGGCCAACGCTGTCGTGCAACTCGCGGGCGATCTTCTTTCGTTCCTCGTCCTCCACTTTCTGAATCCGGGATGCCAGTTCCGCGTGGGATTTCTCCGAGGTGAGATCGCTCACCAGGATGCCGTTCACCGATCCGTCCCGCGACAAAGTCGAGAGCGAGAGCCGCGCCGGAAGCACCGTTTGATCGAAGCGGCGCAGGCGGAGTTCGGCTTCGCCGGCGCCCTCCTGAAGTTTTTCCAGCAATTTTTGGAAGGCCGGGCGGTCTTCCGTCATGATGAGGTCTTCAAAGCGGACGCCGACCATGGCCTCATCACTCGTGCTCAGCAGTGTCGCGAGACTCGGATTGCAGTAGACAATATAGGCCCTGGAATCCAGCATGGCTGCGCCTTGTTGCATGCGCTGCACCAGCGCGCTGTAGGGCAGATCGCTGTTGTTCAGGGTATAGACCGCATGCCCGTTGTGCTCTTCGACGACAAAGGCGTCGACGCCGCCGGTGCGGATTGCGTCGACGATCTGCGCTCCATCGTCCAGTGCCAATTGATTCAGGATACTCAGGTTGTCGTTCTCCATAGGACCCCGGGTATTACTTCTGCCACCGCCGTTTCTTGGGCAGCGCGGCAGGTTTTGCTAATTTCTTCCTGGACGAAGTTGCAGGCCTACTAGAGCGCGTTCCGTATCGCGCAAGTCCCCGACAATTTTCCGGATCGGCTGGGGCAACTTGCGCACCAGCGTCGGGATCGCGATGATCTGATCGCCCGCGGCCAGTTGCGGATGCTTCATCAGATCGATCACTTCAATGGTGTAGCGGCCCGCCAAATGTGTCTCACACAGGTGTTTCAGATTGGCAAATGCGGTGATCGAGCGCGGGGTCTGCCCAGCGACGTAGAGCCGCAGGTCCCATTTTTCTGCGTTTTCCGGATTGTGATCACTGGCGATCTCTTCGAGCGTGAGAGGAGCTTTGGTCGAGCGTCTTTTCATTTTGAATTCAGCTTTCTTCGCGGTCTTTCTACGCCATTCCCACGATCGGCTTGCCGGCTGATCGCCATAGCGTCCCGATCGCGCCCCAGTTGGTCGATGCGGGCTGCTTCCTCTGATGCCACCAGTGCGCTCTCGACATCTTCAATTTCGAATTCCTTGCGCAGGGCAATGATCTTGGCCTCCAGCGCCTCCCGCTTGCGCCTGCGCTCGCGATCCTTGCGCTCCGTCTCCTGTTCCTCCGCCAGCGAAGAGGCGCGCTCCCTTGCTTCCAGCGAAAGGCGCGACGAGCCGGTCAGTACGCCCTCCGGTCCTACATAGACGTCGAGCAGCTTCACTCCCTGGTCGGTGATGAGAAATTCACGCAATTGATTCGAGTGCCGCATGCCCCGGGACTTGAGCACGTAAATCGCGCGGTTGCGCTCGGCGCCCAGTTCAACGTCGCGCAGCAGGATCCAGGTGTCGACAATCGACGAGATTTCGACTTGAGTCCGCTCCAACGATTCGCTGGACCCGGTAAGGTTGACCAGCATCGCGGTGATACCCCGCGCTTTCAGGAAATCGATGAGCCGGACGATCATCAGATTGGTGTCACGAAGCGTGCCCGCCGCCGTCAGTGCGCCGATAGGATCGACCACGATCACGTCCGGTTCAAACTGCTGCACCAGTTTGTGAATCATCGCCAGCCTCATCTCCAGCCCGTAAAACGTCGCCCGGCTGGAGTGGACCTTGAGCAGCCCTTTTTTGACCGACCGTCCCAGGTCCAGCCCGATGGAGCGCATGTTGCGGATCAACTGGCCCGGAGATTCTTCAAACGCCAGATACAGGCAGCGCTCGCCGCGTTCGCAAGCCGCCTGCGCGAACTGCGCGGACAGGCTGGTCTTGCCGGTGCCGGCCGTTCCGGAAACCAGAATCGTGCTGCCACGGTAAAACCCCTCGCCGCCGAGCATGGCATCAAGGTGCGGAACACCGGTCGAGATCCGCTCGTCGCTCACCTGGTGCTGCAGGCCCAGCGAGGTGATCGGCAAAACGCTGAATCCGTCTTCATCGATCAGAAAAGGATATTCATTCGTGCCGTGCGTCGTTCCCCGGTATTTCACGATCCGCAGGCGCCGGGTCGAAACCTGGTCCACCACGCGATGGTCGAGCAGCAGCACGCAATCCGAGACGTACTCCTCCAGGCCGCGCCGGGTCAGCGTGCCATCGCCCCGCTCGGCCGTAATCACCGCTGTCACGCCCTTGTCTTTCAGCCAGCGGAACAGCCGTCGTAGCTCCGCGCGAAGAATGCCTTCATTCTGCAGTCCGGAAAACAGCGCCTCGATGGTGTCGAGCACGACCCGCTTGGCGCCCACCGATTCGATCGCCGCATTCAGCCGGATGAACAGTCCTTCCAGGTCGTATTCGCCGGTCTCATCGATCTCATTTCTCTCGACTCGAATGAAATCGATGACCAGCTTTTTCTGCTTGACCAGTTTGTTCAGATCGAAACCGAGCGAACGTACGTTTTTCGTCAAATCCTCCGGCGTCTCTTCGAACGCCATGAATACGCCCGGCTCCTGATACTGGGTTGCGCCGCGCACCAGAAACTCCATGGCCAGCAGAGTCTTCCCGCATCCCGCGCTGCCGCACACCAGCGTCGGCCGCCCGCGCGGGAACCCTCCGAAGGTGATCTCATCCAGACCGGCTATGCCCGACGGCGCTTTGGGCAGAGTTCGTTCCGATAAGTGATTTCGTTCGTTGTCAGTTCTCAGCATTCAAACTCGATGGTTTGCGCGCAGGTGAAGTTCCTTCCAGGCGGCTTTCGCCCGCAACTTTTCTCCGGCTCACCCACCTGGGAAACGAAACTCCGCTCCGTTGCGGCGTCTTTACGGACGGAATTCGCTATTGTTATCAGCACCGAAAAAGCGTTTACATACAGGATTCATTGTATTTACTAGAGAGTTATAGACAGCCGGGTGATGCCTTCACACTCGGCACGAAGGGGCTCTACCTACCTTAGCCCTGTTCCGATGGACTTTTCAATCGCCGGCGCATTTTGACGTTCCTCGGCCGCCGGTCTCGCCGCGAACCGCGCCGACTTTCGTCGCGTCCGCCGTTGCGGGAACGCAGCGCGCCTCGAGCACAGATAACGTCGGATGCGGGAGTCGCTGCGCTGGGTTTCATCCTGCGCAACCCGCCTGCAATAAGCGTAGACTGACTTCCGGCGCCGGCGACATCGGAATGGCGGCCGGCGACTTGGTAACCAGGGGCAAGCCCGGTCTGGTAATCGCCAACTACAACCTCGCCTACCGCTCGCCCAATGTGAACATCATGCTGCATCAGTAAGGCCGGGGAAAGGAAACAAGCCAGTGGCCGATTCGGCAGTCGAAATTCAGGGCCGGCACATCCCGCTGTCGAACCTCGACAAGGTGCTTTATCCCGCCGTGGGATTCACCAAGAAGGACGTCATCGACTACTACGTCCGCATTGCACCCGCGCTTCTTCCTCATCTCGCCGGCCGCGCGCTCACTCGCAAGCGTTATCCCGACGGCGTCGATGCCCAGCCTTTCTTTGAGAAGAACGCGCCCATGCACCGGCCCGACTGGGTCAAGACCGCTCCCATCTGGAGCGGAAGCAACCGGCGCACGGTGCATTATGTTCTGGCCGACGATCTGGCCACGCTGGTGTGGCTGGCCAATCTGGCCGCGCTCGAACTGCATCCGTCGCTCGCCTTGGCCGCCGACATCACCTGTCCCACGGAAATGGTGTTCGATCTCGATCCCGGGCCGCCGGCCGACATCGTGCAATGCTGCCAGGTCGGGCTGTGGTTGCGCGAAATCTTTGAGCATCTCGGACTGCAGAGCTTCCCCAAGACCTCCGGCTCCAAGGGCCTGCAAGTGTACATCCCGCTGAACACGCCGACGGATTTCGACGCGACTAAGCTGTTCTCGCACGCGCTGGCGCAGTTGCTCGAGCATGACCATCCCCAGCAGGTTGTCTCGGAGATGAAAAAGCAGGTGCGCACCGGCAAGGTTTTCGTCGATTGGAGCCAGAACGACGAACATAAAACTACGGTCGCCGTCTACTCCTTGCGCGCGAAAGAGCATCCAACTGTGTCGACTCCTGTGACCTGGGACGAGGTCGAACGCTGCCTGAAGAAGAAAGACTCGAAGTTGCTGGTCTTCGAAGCGAAGCAGACCATCGCCCGCTTCGAAAAAATGGGCGACCTCTTCGAGCCGGTCCTGGAGTTGAAACAGCAGTTGCCCGATCTGAAGAAGTAGGCAGCCGCCGCCAAAGAACCGGAGGGAATCGAGATTGCAGCCCATGCCGACGAACCCAGTCCCGAACGGAAGCGCAAGCCAGCCAAAAAATCAGGGAAAGCTGCCGCCACTCGCCGAAAAAAACCCAGAGTATAATCGCGACCATCCGCAAGCGCGGCGCATTCCGCCCATTGCGATCGAAGATTCACCGCTTGCTTTCGAACTGGGCAAGATCATGGCGCAGATTTTTGCCGGCACCTCGGGCTGGGCGTATCCGAACTGGAAGCCGGATTTCTATCCCGCCAAGCTGGCGCAAAAGAAATTCCTCAACTATTACGCCTCCCAGCTGAACACGGTCGAGGTGAATTTCACCTTCCGCCAACTGGTGAAGGAGTCAACCATCCAGAACTGGCTGGGCGACACGCCTCCTCATTTTCGCTTCGGCATCAAGGCGCATCAGGTCATCACCCACATCAAGCGGCTCAAGGGGACGGAGGATTTCATCCCGCGGTTCCTGGCCACCATTGAACCTGTAGCCGCCGCCGGCAAGCTGTCGGCGGTTCTGTTTCAATTACCGCCCAACCTGAAGGCCGATGCCGGATTGCTCAAAGACTTTCTCGCCGTCTTGCCCCGATCCGTGCCCGCGGCCTTCGAGTTTCGCCACGAATCCTGGTTCGCCGAGTCCACCTGGGACCTGCTGCGATCGAACAAGGCTGCCGTCTGCGTCGCCGAGACTGAAACCAGAACCACTCCCGACGTCGTCACCGCCGATTTTGCCTACTACCGCTTTCGCAAGCCCACCTACACCGGCGAAGAGCGCCGCCTCATGCTCGACCGCATCGAGCAGCATGTCGCCGCCGGACGCAACGTCTACGCCTACTTCAAGCATGAAGAGACGCCGGAAGGCGCGCTCTATGCCGCCGAATTGCTGCGAAGCGCCGGCCGGACGCTGCAGGCCGCCTCGCCGAAAGCGCTCGAATCCCGCAAGCAGTATCCCGCGTGATTACTTTCCGCAACGTCCGATAACGCGCATACTGAATGCTCTCTATGCCCGTGGAAGCCAACGCGCGCGTGCTCTCCGGATTTCTCGACTACCTTCGCATCGAGAAGGGACTCGCGGCTCTCTCGCTTCGCGCCTACGCCGCCGACATCGGCCAGTTCGCCGGATTCCTCGCGCCGCGAAAACGCAACCTGCTCTCGGCGCGGCGCAACGACCTTCGCGACTTTCTGCAGCAGTTGTTCTCCCACCAGGTCGACGGTCGCAGCGTCGGACGCAAGCTCTCGGCTCTGCGCCATCTGTACCGCTATCTGCTGCTCGACGCCAGGATCGAGCGCGATCCCACGCTCAACATCGAGTCGCCGCGCCAGTGGAAGGTTCTGCCCAAGGCGCTCGCCCGCGACGAGATGGAAGCCACGCTCGCCGCACCCGCTGAAAGGCAAAAGCTTCATCCTACAAAAGACTCCGCTGCCCTCACCGCGCGCGATCGGGCCATGCTCGAGGTGTTCTACGCCGGGGCGCTCCGCGTCTCCGAGATGATCAACGCCAGGCTCGAAGACTTGAAGCTCGATGCCGGCTACATGCTGGTTCGCGGCAAAGGCGACAAAGAGAGGATCGTGCCCCTCGGCAAGTCAGCGCAGGATGCATTGCGCCTGTACCTGGAGGAGTCGCGTCTAACGCTGGCTGCGCCTCGCGGCAAGGCCAAAGCGGTTCTGGCGAAGCCGTCGCCGCTGCTGTTCATCGCCCGCGGAGGTCACAAGCTCACCCGCCAGCGCGTCTGGCAGATGGTCCGTGCCGCTTCCGCCGCCTCGGGACGCAAGGCATCGCCGCACATGCTCCGCCATTCCTGCGCCACGCACATGGTCGAGAACGGCGCCGATTTGCGCACAGTGCAGACGATTCTCGGCCACGCCGACATCTCTACGACGCAGGTGTATACGCATCTCGCGCTCGACCGCTTGCGCAGTGTCTATCAGAAGCATCATCCGAGGGCGAGAGCGAGGTAAGTCACTGCAGCTTGCCGGATCGCCGGCCATCTGCAAGCAAAAATCTGCAATCTTGCATCTGAGCGATCGAACATGGAACCGAAGACCACCATCGCAGGCAAAGCCATCGCGGACTTCCTTCGTCACCTTCGCGAGCGAAACGCCTCGCCACACACGGTCAAGGCCTACACCGGGGACCTCGCCGGTTTCGCGGCCTACGCCGGATCGCGCGATTGGAAGCAGATCGATCACATCGCCGTCCGCGGATTTCTCTCGCAGCTCTACGAAAAAGGTCTCAGCAAGACGTCTGTCGCGCGCTCGCTGGCGGCCGTCCGGTCGCTCTATCGCTGGCTCGCGCAGGAGGGCGTGGTCGAACAGAATCCGGCAAAGCTGGTGGCAACGCCGAAACTGGCCAAGAAACTTCCCCGGGTGCCGACCATCGAAGAAATGAACTCAGTACTCGATGGCCAGATGCCCGAATCCGCTGCCTTTCCCGAACGCGACCGGCTCATGCTCGAACTGCTCTATGGCTGCGGCATTCGCAACTCGGAGCTGACCGGCATCAATCTCGATGACATCCGGCTGAGCGCCCAAGCCATTCTGATTCGCGGCAAAGGCAAGAAGGAACGTTATGTCCCCTTCGGCGAGTCAGCGAAGAACGCGCTCGCCGCCTATCTTCCGGCCCGGCAAGCGCAACTCGCGCAAGTGCGGAAAAATACCCGAGCGCTCCTCATCAACCAGCGCGGCGGCCGCCTCACCTCCCGCAGTGTCGGCCGCATCATCAAGCAGATTGCCGTGGCCAAGGGCCTCTCGCCCGAAGTGCATCCTCACACTCTTCGTCACGCCTTCGGCACGCACATGCTCGAAGAAGGCGCAGACCTGCGCGCGATTCAGGAACTGCTCGGCCACGAGCGTCTCGCCACCACCCAGCGCTATACCCAGCTCTCCATGAAACATGTGCTGCAGGTCTACGATCAGACTCATCCGCGCGCGAAGTGAACCGTGCCACGCCTTCGGGGTTTGTCGCAGGAATTGTGCATTCGGGTTTCTGAATTTCTCCTAATCCAATCAATTACGAAGGCAGATGTTCTTTCGAAGTCTGTGCGTTGCGCGGCATTTGAATTAGCCTGACGTGGAAGCAGGAGGAATCAGCTGTGGCGGAAGCAGGAGTAGCGCGTGCCGGAATCTCACAGCAGTTGTCCCGCGCCATCAAGGAACTGCGGGCCTTGCAGAAGCCGCTCATGTCCGGCGAAGTCGATCCCGTGGTTCTCACTGAATTTCGTGACGTCCTCAATCGCGTCCGCAACACGGCCTGGGCGGCGCAGCAATCCGCCGCGGCGCCTGCCTTAGGCCAGCGGCCGGAGGCGGTGGCTTCGTTTCTGGCCTCGGAACGCATTCGCGCCGCCTACCAGCTTTGCCGCTCGATCCGCGACGATGTGCAGAAGGATGACATCGAGTTGCAGAAGGGAAGTCTCGTCGAGCTTTACGGAATGGCGAAGGGGCTCGTCGATGAATTGAAGGGATTCGTCTGAGCCGCTCATGCCAACGGAATTCAGGCGATCGTCTTCCGCTGGAGACATCCCGGAAATTACCTTGGTAATTTTTCCCGCGCCATTCCGGGTTCGAGAATAGTCAGAACGGGCTAGTTGTTCGAGGACTCGAGTCCCTGTTGACTCCTGTTTCAGTACCTCTGACCCCGGAGGGTACTGTGCGCAAGATCAATCCGGAATTGTGGTTATTGCTGTTTCTCGTAGTCATCGCTGCGGTTCTGAACTTTCTCGCCGCCTCGCAGCGCATGGCGTTGGTGTTCTATTTCCTGCCGACGCTCTACTCCGCGTATCACTTTGGCCGGCGTCACGCGACCCTGACCGCGGTCGCCAGCGTGGTGCTGGTCATCCTGCTGACCTACGCCAATCCGGCGATCTTCAGCCGGCACGCCGACCTTCCTTTTGACACGCGCTGGTTTGACCTCACGGTTTGGGGCGGCGTCCTCATGGTCGCCGGATATACCACCGGCACGCTCTACGAGCGCAATCAGAAAACCCTGCAGGAGATGGAAAATGGATACGACGGGATGCTCTTAATCCTGCAAAACTTCCTGGGCAGCCAGAAGCACAGCGATTCGCACGCCTACCGCATCTCGATGTGCGCCACCAAAACGGCCGAGACCCTCGGCCTCGATCCCGACAGCATCGAAGACATTCGCACCGCGGCCCTGCTCTTCGATCTGAAAGACCTCGGCATCAGCAACGAAGTGCTGTGCAAAGCCGCCCAGGTGTCAGAAGAAGATCTGGCCGGCGGACGGCGCCGGCAGAAGCGCCACTTCTCGAAAGCCAGCGCGCATGGCGGCTCGTTGCAGCGCGCGATTCCGATCTTCCTCACCGAGCGGCAACTGCGCCGCGAGGGCGGCAAGCCCGAAGACGCGTCTTTCGAGGTGCAGATTCTGGTGCTGGCCGAAGAGTACGAAGCGCTGATTAGCGGACAGACCGGCGCTAAGACATCACCCTCGCAAGCCGGACAGGAAGTGCTGCGCCGCTCGCAAGGCCGCTGCGATTCGCTGATTCTCGACGCTTTCTCGAAAGCCTTTGGCGGACAAGCCGCCGCCGCCGGCGCCTGAGCGACCCCGTCAGCGCGTGCGCAGGTTTTCCCACATTGCCACGATCCGCGCCTTCAAATCCGCGGTGAGTTTTTCGTACGCTGCTTCCGATGCCTCCGATTCCGGTGGCGGCGTGATCGGTGCTCCGAAAACCATCTTCAGCGGAGCGACCTTCTGGAAGAACTTCTTGCCGCGCGGCCACGCCTCGTAAAATCCTCCGATCGCGACGGGCACAATCGGCACCTGCAGGTGAATCGAGAGGATCGCCGCGCCCTTCTTGAATATTCTCGGCGTGCCGTCGATGGATCGCTCGCCCTCGGGATACAGAATCAGGACGCGTCCGTGACGCAGGCCGAAGGCGCCGGCTCGCATGGCCGGCACCAGGTTGGCGTCCGGATCGAGAACGATCACCCGCAGCCAGCGCGCCAGCCGCCGCATGAAACCTTCCCCAAAAATTTCGCTGGTGCCGACCGCAAAGCTGTCCTCCATCAGGTCCCGCGGCAACAGGCTGACCAGGATTACGGGATCAACATAACTTTGATGGTTGGAAGACAGAATGAATGGCCCGTGCGCCGGCAGGTTCTCAAGTCCGGAGACCTGCAAGTCAAACAGGTCGCGCGACGCCATCTGAATCACGCGCGATAGCGGATACCAGAAGCTTTCGAACGGGTGAGGCCCGGCCAATGCCAGGACCTCCGGATCGGTCGGATCTTCTGCCAGAATCGCAGTCCATCCGGCAAATGCCTGGCGAGTGGCAGTCTGGCCGCTGGCTGCGCTCGCCAGAATCGCGTCCAGCAGATCGCGCACCGTGTAGATTTCCGCCAATTGCGCCTCTTCGACATTTCCCCCGAGCTCTTCTTCGAGTTGCGTCAACAGCTCGACGCGCTGCATGGAATCGAAGCCCAGATCGAGCTCCAGGTTATGCGTTGGCCGCAGATGCGCGGGAGCACTCCGCGCGGCCTCGCGTATGATCTTCAGCCCGCGCTGGACCTCGCTTCGGTCAAGCCACGCCGCTTCCTCCGGCGTCAGCGGCTTTTCCGCGGGAAGCTCCGCATCGTCGGTCAGCTTTTTCCCCTGGTTTGCCCGAACTCTCTTTTCGACTTCGAAGCGCTTGATCTTGCGCGTGGTGGTGCGCGGCAGGTCGTCCTGCCAGATCTCATAACTGCCGATGCGCTTGGTCGACGCGATCTGCTGCGACAATCCTTCGATATCGAAGCGGATGACCTCTTTCGCGTTCACGATCTTCTTCTGCCGAAGCACGTCGAAGTTCGGAACGACGACGGCATGCAGGCGGTCGCCGCCGTCTCCCGGCTTTCCTTCCAGCCCGACCACCGCCATTTCCTTGATGTAGGGAGATTTGAGGTAGTGCGCTTCGATCTCCTCGGGATACACATTCTTGCCGTTGCTCAGGACGATGACTTCTTTTTTCCGCCCGGTCAGAAACAGATTGCCGCGCGAATCGAAGTAGCCGAGGTCGCCCGTGTAGAACCATCCATCGCGCAGCACTGCGGCGGTCGCATCCGGACGATTCCAGTATCCTTTCATCACCATGGGTCCGCGGACGGCTAGCTCGCCAACCGCGGGACCGCCCTCTTCCTGCGCCTGCGGATCGACAATCCTGCCTTCCACGCCTTTCATCGCCTTGCCGCAGGAGCCAATCACGATGTCATCCGGCGCGGTCACATAGATGGCGGCCGCAGTTTCCGTCAGGCCGAGGGCTTGCATCACGTCGATTCCCAGATCGTGAAAGTCTCTTTGAATCTGAGGATCGAAGCGCGAGCCACCCGTTACCAGGTAACGCATCTTCGGGCCGAGCGTCTGGTGCACCTTGCGGAACAGCACCGGCCCGGCGTTGATGCCGACCTTCCGCAGCGCGCGGTTCAATGCCACCAGCGCCGCAAAGATCTTCTGAGTGAGCGCCCCTCGTTTTTCAATTTCCTGAAAGAGGCGCTCGTGAATCAGATAGAAAAATTGCGGAACCACGGCAAACGCCGTGATGTTGCGTTCCTGGAGCACTCGCAGCAGTTCGGTCGTGTTCAGCGTCTCCAGATAGACGACGCGGGAACCCTTGACCAGCGGCAACAGCAGGTTTGCCATCTGAGCCAGAACGTGGAAGAGCGGCAACACGCCCAGCAAGGCGTCGTCGGGACCAATGTCGACCCAGTGGAAGACCGCTTCGACTTCGCCGAGGATATTTGCATGCGTCAGCATTACTCCCTTGGGATCGGCGGTCGTGCCTGAAGTGTAGATCAACGAGGCCACGTCGTCGCTCTTCGAAGGAGCGGGTGTGAAGTCGCCGCGGCCGGCTTCGAAGATTGCCGGCAAAGTCGCAAACCAATCCTCCGGGCCGCTCGCCCCCGTCATCCGGTCCGGGTCCATGAGGACGATTCGAAGATTCAGCGCCCGGGTGGCGGGCCGCACGATCGGCACGTGGCGCGCGTCGCAGAAGACGATCGAGGCTCCCGCATCTTTCAGAAGTTTTGTGACCTGGTCGTCGTGGAGCGCCGTATCCAGTGGAACGGCGGCGCAGCCCGAGGCGATGATTCCCAGATAAGCCGCAACCCATCGCGGATGGTTGTCGGCCACAATCGCCAGCCGCGAGCCGGACGGGAAGCCCTGTTGCCGAATCCACTGCCCCACCGCTTCTGCCATGTGGCGGACTTCGGAATACGTACAACTCTCGAGATGGTCGTGCCGCTGGATTTCCAGCGCTATATTGTCGGGCCAGCGCTCGCTGCATTCGACAAACCGGTCGTAGAAAGTGGGCATGGGTCGTGGGGAATCTTACAGGAAAATGCATGGAACCGCCGTGGTTTGGGGATCCTCGCTGTGGACTGAGCCCGCGGCGTGCCGGCTTGCAGAATGACCGGTCCCCGCCTGCCCCGTCGCGACGCGCCGCAGGGTGCGCTCCGCCGCGGGTCGCCTCTCGTTCGCCTGCATCGAATATGCTAGGCTTTTAACATAGCTTGGGCAGGCTGCCCTCTGAAGGATCTCCAGTTTGATTGACGCACTGATCGGCAAGGTTTTCGGCACCAAGAACGAGCGCGTGGTGAAGTCCCTGACGCCCCGAGTGCAGGCGATTGGCGTGCTCGAGCCCGAAATGCAGAAGCTCTCCGACGCTGAACTGCGTGCCAAGACCGAAGAGTTCCGCCGCCGCATTCAGGAGCACATGAGCCGCTTCAGCGGCGGCAACGGAAATCAGCCCGACGACTCCGCCGCCGACTCGGACGAGGAAAACGATCTCGACCGCATCAAGCGGCAGGAAAAAGAAGAGCACGACGCCATGCAGGAGGCGCTCGACGAAATCCTGGTCGAAGCCTTCGCCGTGGTTCGCGAGGCCGGACGCCGCGTGCTCAACATGCGGCACTTCGATGTGCAGCTGATCGGCGGCATGGTGCTGCACTCAGGCACGATCGCCGAAATGAAGACCGGCGAAGGCAAAACCCTGGTCGCCACTCTTCCCGTCTATCTCAACGCGCTCAGCGGGCGCGGCGTGCACGTGGTCACGGTCAACGATTACCTGGCCAAGCGCGACTCGGAATGGATGGGCAAGCTCTACCGCTTCCTCGGCTTGACGGTCGGCGTCATCGTCCACGATCTGGACGACGAAGAGCGCCGCGCCGCTTACGCCGCCGACGTCACCTACGGGACCAACAATGAGTTCGGCTTCGACTACCTGCGCGACAACATGAAGTTCGATATCAAGGACTGCGTGCAGCGCGGGCACAACTATGCCATCGTCGACGAAGTCGATTCCATCCTGATCGACGAAGCCCGCACGCCGCTCATCATTTCCGGCGCCAGCGAAGAATCGACCGACAAGTATTACAAAGTCAACCGCATTATTCCCAAGCTCGAAAAAGGCGAGGAAATCGAAGGGCCTCCGGGCGAGCCGCCGCAATACACAGGGGATTTCGTCATCGACGAGAAGCACCGCAACATCACGGTGACCGATGAAGGCTGGGAGAAGGTCGAAGGACTGCTGGGCATCGGCAACATCGCCGATCCGGAAAACTGGCCGCTCAAGCATCACGTCGAAACCGCGGTGAAAGCGCACGCCCTCTACCGGCGCGACGTCGAGTATGTGGTGAAGGACGGCGAAGTCATCATCGTCGACGAATTTACCGGACGCATGATGCCCGGCCGCCGCTGGTCCGACGGTTTGCACCAGGCGATCGAGGCCAAGGAAGGCGTCAAGATCGAGCGCGAGAACCAGACGCTGGCCACCATCACCTTCCAGAATTATTTCCGCATGTTCAAGAAACTTGCGGGCATGACCGGCACCGCGGAAACGGAAGCGACGGAGTTCTCGAAGATCTACGAACTGGATGTGGTCGTCATCCCGACCAACAAGACGCTGCTGCGCATCGAGAATCCCGACGTGGTCTACCGCACCGAGAAGGAAAAATATTTCGCGGTGGCCGACGAGATTCAGAAGCTGGCGGCGAAAGGCCAGCCGGTGCTGGTCGGCACCACCTCGGTCGAGAAGTCGGAACGGCTGGCCGAGCTGCTCAAGAAGAAAAGCCTCAAGCACGTCGTGCTCAACGCCAAGTTCCACGAGCGCGAAGCCGAGATCGTGGCCCAGGCCGGGCGCAAAGGCGCGGTTACCATCGCCACCAACATGGCCGGCCGCGGCACCGACATCCTGCTTGGGGGCAATCCCGAATTCATGGCCAAGCAGGAGATGGTGAAGAAGGGAATCGCGCAGCAACTCCGCGTAGCCCAAGGCAAGATCGAGGGGCCGCAGGAAGGCGGCGAGACTTCCATCTTCTACTACAACGGCAACGAGTACACGGTTCCGACCGACAAGTGGACCGAGGCCTTCAACCGCCACAAGGTGGACACGGACAAAGAGCACGACGAGGTCACAGCCGTGGGCGGCCTGCACATTCTGGGCACCGAACGCCACGAGTCGCGGCGCATCGACAACCAGCTTCGCGGACGCGCCGGCCGCCAGGGCGACCCCGGCTCGTCGCGATTTTATCTCGCGCTCGAAGATGACCTGATGCGCATCTTCGCCAAGGAGTGGGTTTCGAAGCTGCTGCAGCGGCTGGGCATGGAAGAAGGAGTGCCGATCGAGTCGAAGATGATCTCGCGCCGCATCGAGACCGCCCAGGAGGCCGTCGAGGCCCAGCACTTCGAGTCGCGCAAACATCTGCTCGAATACGACGACGTGATGAACAAGCAGCGCGAAGCCGTCTACGGCCTGCGCCGCCGCCTGCTCGAGGGAATGGATCAGAAGGATCTGATTCTCGAAGACTATGTTTCCGCCATCCTCGCCGACCTGCTGGAACAATATTGCCCGGCCAAGGCGCACGCCGACGACTGGAACATCAAAGGGCTGAAGGACGCGATCTTCACCCGCTTCGGCGTCGACTTCGTCGCCGAGGGCATCAAGGCCGATACCCTGAACCGCAGCGAACTCGGCGACGCGATCTTCGCCAAGCTGAAGGAACGCTACGAGGCCAAAGAGAAACTCATTGGGCCCGACGCCATGCGCCATCACGAGCGCATGATCATGCTGAGCGTCATCGACCAGCAGTGGAAAGATCACCTGCTCGGCATGGATCACCTCAAGGAAGGCATCGGGCTGCGCGGCTACGGCCAGCACGATCCGCTGGTCGAGTACAAGAAAGAATCGTTTGAGATGTTCGAAGCGATGATGCAGCGCTTCCAGGAAGACACAGTCCGATATCTCTACCTGATGCAGATCATCGGCCGCGGAGACACCGGTGCGACCGGAGCCGGTGGCGAGGGCCCGCAGGATCACGGCGGCGGGCCGGACGCGGGCGTCCCTGTTCAGCGCGCCGGGGGCGGAACCGATGGAAACGGCAAACGTCCTCAGCGGATGGTTTCGACTTCGGCCGACGAACTGGAAGAAGCTTTTCTGCGCCGCAAGCGCCGCGAACTCGAACAGGCGCGCATGGCGGGCGCCGGCGATGCTGCTCCGGTGCAGCAGGTCGTGCGCTCGCAGGAAAAGGTCGGACGCAACGATCCCTGCCCCTGCGGCTCCGGTAAGAAATACAAGAAGTGCCACGGAGCCTAGGCGACCCGCCCATCTCCCTTATTTCTGTCTGCGTCATTCCGATGCCCTGCGTTTTCATCGGCGGGGCGAGGAATCTCGCGGGCAGCGAATCCGACCGCGCGAGATCCCTGGCTCTGCCCGGGGAAGCGCCTGCGCCGGGGATGCCGCATGATGGAGAGCCGAGACTTCGAGCTGCGCCGGTCGTGTGTCGGGGGTTGAGATTTCCGTGGTCGCGAACTTGTCGCGAAGCGGAAAACGGTCATGCGGCTCGCTCTCCAGAATGCCTCGTCCTGCGCATCTGCCTGGCGCAGCCGTCCGATCGGCGGCGCGGCCGACCCAAGGGCCGAGAGGATTCGCCTGCCCGCAGCGGACCTTTTAAATCGATTTAACTTACGGATATATGTTATTGATTGCAGGATAGATACAGGCGTTTATTTGCACAGCATCCAGAGCCGAAAATGCGATGTGGATCAGGCAGTTGCAAGCCGGCTGCACCAGTTCCGGTGCAGGTGGGTACCGGTTGAGGTCTTGACTTTTGGCTTCGCCGGAATGGGGGATCGCATGATCGCGCGATTCCCGCCCTTGCAAAGTACGCAAGAGTCTCCCGTCGCGCTTTTTGCGCGAGCAGGCGATCCCAAACTGCTTCCGTCATCGCTTCACCGCTTTAAACGTCATGTCTTCCGCGCGGCTTGCAGTTGCCTGCTTCCACTCCGCAAACAAAGTCGCATAGTTTTTCGTGATGTACGCTTCGTGCCTGATGCCCAGCTTGTGCGCAGTCGCATCGATCCACCGCGGAGGGCCTTCGATTTCGCAGAAATTCCCGATGGGAGTCTGGTCGACGACCACCTGTCCCCGGCCATCGGTCCACTCGGCGCGGAATTTCTCGTAGCGGAAGGATGGGGCGTATCCGAGAGCGCGCAAGACAGCGTCCATTTTCTTCCCATCGCCAATCGAGGTTTCCAGTTCCTGCCGGCTGCTGTGGCGGCCGCGCCGGCCTTTGCTCTTGTGGGTGAGCGTCCATTGCGAGCCGTATTGCCGGATGCGCAGCAATTCCTTGCGCTGGCGCAAAACGCCGCCGGGAAGATCGTAAAGCGTGTTCATCTCGTGGGTGCGCCGGGTGACCAGCCGGAATCCTGCGGCGGAAAGTGCGCGCGCCAGCGCCCGCAAGTCAGCCACGCGAAATTTGATTTCGATTTCCTTGGGCATATGGGCAGTGTATTACGGAAGCTGAGGGCTGCGAGCCGGAACGTCGAGAGAAGGGGCGAACTGGAGGGGCTGCGCCCACTCGACGGCGGTGATCGGGCCAACGATGAAGATCCAACTGAGGGCGCCGATCCATGCCACCGCGGCGGTGATGAAGAATGCCCAGTAGAAGTGGCCGGTTCGATCGAGCAGGAATCCGGTGAGGGCGGGTGCAATGGGCCCGGCGAAATTTCCGGCGAAGTTCTGGACGCCGGTCCAGCGGCCTACCACGCGCGGCCCGGCGAGAGTCTGGGTCATGGCCCAGATATTGCAGGCAGACATGCCCATGAACACGCCCGCGAATGAGATGGTCCAGAAGAAGGTTGCCCTGGGCGCGACCGCCGATGCCGCCAGGAAAACGCCCATACCCACATTGCCCAAAGTCGCAATCGTCTTGCGCACCGCTGTCGTGGACCCGCCGGCAGCGATCCACCGGTCCGAGAGCTTCCCCAGCGCAGTAGACGAAACGGCAAAGAGAAGATAGACCAAGCCGCCGGTTCGCGCCATCTGGTCCATAGTGAGGCCCCGATCGCGAGTCAGGTAGAAGGGCAGCCAGGTCACCAGAAAGTAGGAAGCGTAGTTGAAACTGAATTGGCAGATGCACGTTCCCCACGCGGACCGCTGCCGCAAGATATCCAGGACTCCGGCTGACTTCTCTTTTGACTGGGCGGGACGCGCCATCTGGCGGGGCATCCATGCCCACCAGGGCAGCAGCCATAGCAGAGCCGCCGCGCCCAGAAACAGGAAGAATGGCCGCCATCCGAAACGCCCGACCACGGTTCCTCCCACGAGCATGCCGATTGCCGGGCCGAGCGCCAGGCCGCAAATCACGATCGAGTTGGCGAAGCCGCGCGAATTCTCGCGAAAATGCGTGCCTATGATCTTGCCATAGGCGGGAAATGCGACCGACTCTCCGACGCCGAGAATCACGCGGATTGCCAGCAATGCCGCGAAGCCGTGCAGCACGCCGGTGGCGGCCGTCGCTACGGACCATACCGAGAATCCCAGGGCAAATACCCATTTCACATCGAAGCGGTCGACGAGCCAGCCGGCTGGAATCTGCAAAAATGCATAGGTGTAGAAAAATGCGGAGAGCAGCGTGCCCAGCTGAGATCCGGAGAGACCTAGTTCGTCTTTGATCAGAGGTGCGGCAATCGACAGGTTGCTGCGGTCGATGTAATTGATCAGCACCGAGAGACCCAACAGAAACAGCACGCCGTTCATCTGGCGAGGAGCTTCGTGAGCCATGGGGCGGCCCGCCAGAACAGCTGAAGACGTCGCGTCGTTCTCGTCGGATAGGGGCATTATTCGGCCAAAGCGCCCCAATTGTACTCTGGTGATGCAAAAGTGCCGACGAGCGCGCGGGCGGGAAGCCTGCCGCCACGAATGGCTAGCTAAAGGTGGGCAGCTTGACCAGATCGTCTTTCGGCACGCTCTCGAGATGGCCGCCGGCTTTGCGCCATGCCGCCAATCCGCCGACGATCACGAACGTGTTGAATCCTTTTTCCCGCAGCAGGTGCGCCACCCGGGCGCTGGTCGCTTCGCGCGCTCAAGTACAGTACAGATAAATGTCCTTGTCTCTGGGAAGGTTCTTGATCTCCTCGTCCAGGTTATTGGGCTCGATGCGGATCGATCCCAGAATGCGTTCGGCGCCAGCGTCGTAGTAGCCGTGACTGCGCACATCGACGATCTGAATTCTGCCCGGCCCTTCGGCGGCAAGACGCTCGGCCAGTTCCTGCACCTGCACGCGCGGCACGATGTCATACTTGCGATACTTGCGGAATTGGGCGATGCGATAGCCGGCGTAGACGGCGATCGCCACGATCACGGCGACCTCCATCACGCGTCCGGCGGCGTGAAGGCTGTTGAGGACGGCGGCCAGAAAATCGCGCGAGACGTATCCCACCAGAACGTAGGTCACGGAGTACAGGAGAGAGCCGGCAAGATCGAGGCGCAGGAACTGGCCAAAGCGCATCTTCATGCTTCCGGCCAGAGGCGCGGCCATGGTGTTGATCCCGGGGATGAACTTGGCGACCAGGATCGTGGTCTTGCCGCGCTTGTAGAACGATTCCGCCGAACGCAGAATGCAGGTCTCAGGATTCATGGAGAGCCGGCAGAGAAAACCGAGGAGCGCCCATCCGGCGTAGCGGCCGAGCCAGAATTGCAGGCAGTCGCCGATCAGCAGCGCGAACATCGAGGCCACAATGATTCCGGTGCCCGACAGGGTGTGAGAGGCAATGGCCGCGCCGCCCGCCACCAGCGCGATCGATGACGGCAGGGGAAATCCGATGGCCTCGCCAAACAATACGGCGAAGGTCAGCGAATAGCCGTGGCGCGCCATCAACAAGAGCAGTTCTGTCATAGAGGGTTCGAATGTCAGTGTTGGATCAGCGGAACCCGGGAAAGGGTTCAGTATAAACAAAGCCGGGCATGTTCCGATGGAGCATGTCCGGCTTTGTCGCACGGGGACGTGCGTCTCAGGAGGACTAAATCCCCGTTTCAGGGTGAGCCAACAACGGCCGGCCCCTCGAAGTCTCTTTGACCCGAATCGGGTTCCGGGGGCGGAAAAGGGCACTTTTCCCGCTCAGGCTTCGCAGGGAAACCGTTGTTAATCGCCGGGTTGCCCGCCGGCGGAGAAGTGGTCCCGGTTCATGGTGAAGCCCCGGGAGGAGTGGATGGCGCCATTCGGCGCATCCGATACCATTCGGGTTCTCGTTAGCTTTTCCGACGTACAGGCGAACTGCGTCGATCAGCGGCATTCTGCGGCGGGAGGGGCAATATGTCTGTATCTTCGATCACCGCCGCGAGTGACGGTGGTCAATCCGGGACAAGTGGCTGGAAAGGCCGGCGGGTTCGGGCTCGCGAAGAGCGGGGGCTGGCGGTTGGTGGCAGCTGTCCGGCTACTTTTCCCGCGCGACGACGAAATCGGGCGCCCAGAGCAGAGCCCGCTTGATGGCGGAATCGGGAAAGGTGCAGATTGCCTTGCGAGCGGATTCGGCGTATCCGGAAGCCCGGGCGCTGGCGGCATCAAGAGACCGGTACCGCTGCAGGATTTCGAGGATATCGGAGTGGGTCACGCCGTTGAAGGCTCGGGCGCGCAGCACGCTTTCGATCTTCGAGCGCTCCGCGGCGCTGCAGCGCTCGAGAGCGTGGATGACCGCCATGGTGGCTTTGCCCTCGCGAAGATCGCTGGCCACCGGCTTGCCGAGCACATTTTCGGAAGCGGTCAGGTCGAGGACGTCATCGACGATCTGAAAAGCCAGTCCGAGATCGCGGCCGTACTGCCCCAGAGCGGCTTCCTGCTCCGGCGTGGCTCCGCCGAGGATGGCGCCCAGCCGCATGCACACCGAGAACAGGCAGGCTGTCTTGCGGTAGATGAGATCGAAGTGCTCATCGAGCGTGATGGCCTTGCCGAGCTTTTCCATCTGCAGCAGTTCGCCTTCGACCATCTGCTGGGTGAGTTCGATCAAGGTGTCGAGAATGCGGAAATTGCGCTCCTGCACGGCGATCTTGAAGGCCTGCATGTAAAGCCAGTCGCCGGCGAGCACGCACTTCGAGTTGCCCCACTGCGTATTGGCTGCGGGCCGGCCGCGCCGGGTGGTGGCTTGGTCGATGATGTCGTCGTGAACCAGAGTAGCGGTGTGAATGATCTCGACCACGGCGCCCAGGCGGACGGCGCCGCGTCCCTGATAGTTGAACAGCTTGGCCGACAACAGCAGGAGGGCCGGGCGGATGCGCTTGCCGCCGCCGGCGCGCAGATATTCGCCGATTTCGGTGATAGCCTGCACGGGAGAGACCGTGTCGTTGCCGAACTCTCCCTCGAGCGCGGCAAGGTCGTCGCGCAGCAGGTCGAATATCTCTTTCCCGTTGATGGTGGCTGGAGCGCTCAAAACTGACCTCTGACCTCGGCTGCAGTCCGAGGCGCTTTAATTCGTCCGGTAGTTCGTAAACTGCATGTCGATGCCGAAATCCTTCTGCCGCAACAAGGCAATGATCTCCTGCAGCGTGTCGCGGTCCTTGCTGGAGACGCGCACCAGATCGCCTTGAATCGACGCCTGGGCTTTCTTCTTGGAATCCTTGATCGCCTTCACGATGTCGCGGGCTTTCTCAATCGGGATGCCCTGCTGCATGGTGATGCGGCGCTTGACGGTTCCGGACGCCGCCGGTTCGAGGGCGGCATAAGTCAGGCCCTTCAGCGGCACGCCGCGCTTGACCAGTTTCTGCTGGAAGACGTCGTTCACGGCTTTCAGTTTGTACTCGTCGGCGGAGTGCAGCACGATCGCGTCCTTTTCCAGTTCGATGTTCGACTTGGAATCTTTCAGATCGAAGCGGGTATGAATCTCTTTGAGCGCCTGCTGAATGGCGTTGGAGACCTCCTGCAGATCGATCTTGCTGACGATATCGAAAGTGTTATCGGGCATACATTTCTAATCTTTCTGAAACAAACGGAATCTTAACCTGAGGGTAACAGAAACCGCAGGGTCAGCGGGTGGGAACTTTGCTTTCAGCGATTTCAGCCAGTTTGAAAAAAGTGTAGAAATTCCGGGAGGTCCGCTCGCCGACCTGGTCGAGCGATAGCCCGCGCAATTCAGCCAGCTTCCTGGCCGTCTCGACGACAAACGCCGGTTCATTGCGCTTGCCGCGGTGAGGGACGGGAGCCAGGTAGGGTGAATCGGTTTCAATCAGGATGCGATCGAGAGGGACTTCGAGAGCGGCGTCGCGAATCTGCTGCGCCTTGGGAAATGTCAGATTTCCGGCGAACGAGATCATGAAGCCCATGTCGAGCGCGCGTCTGGCGTGCGGCCATTTTCCGGTGAAGCAATGCAGGATGCCGCCGAGCCCCTTCGGCGCCCACTGCTGTTCAATCAACTGAAGACAATCGTCCCAGGCATTGTCGCTGCCGTCGGAGGGGCGGCAGTGAATCACGATCGGCAGCCTGGCTGCCGCGGCCAGTTCCATCTGCTTGACGAAGACCTGCTGCTGCACGTCGCGGGGAGAATGGTCGTAAAAGTAATCGAGGCCGATCTCGCCCCAGGCGATGATCCTGGGATGCCGCGCCAGTTCGCTCATGCGTTCAAAGGCCGCCTGGTCGGCCAGCCGCGCCTCGTGCGGGTGGATGCCGATGGTGGCGAACATGAAATCGTACTTTTCTGCCAGAAGGATGCCGCAATCAAAGTTAGCCGGGCCGTCGCCGTTGCCGATGGCCACCATGTTCACGACGCCGGCCTCGCGCGCGCGAGCGATGACCTGCTCGCGGTCGGACGCGAACTGCTTGCCATCGAGATGGGCGTGAGAGTCGATGAACACGGAAAGTTGTAATTACAATAGCCGCCCCAGTGTCATGCTGAGCGAGGATCGGTCTTCGCTCGTAAGCCCGCGAAGATCAAGCGCGGTCCAAGCGTCCCGTGCCTTCTTTCTCCCGCACCGGCGCATCGAGTAATGTTCATCACGGGCGAACGGGCATCGTGAGAATTTCCTGCAACGTTCCTTTCACTGCACAGGCGCAAGGGGTCTTTCGCTGCGCTCAGGATGACAGCCCTGGTAAGCATGCATCCTTCACTTCAGTCTTGCCCCGATGGGAACATCCTCCAGAAAGCTTGCCAGTACCGGCTTTCCGCCTTCCAGTGAGGCGGCGACGATCATGCCGTTGGATTCGAGGCCGCGCAGTTTGCGAGGCGCAAGGTTGGCGACGATCACGACCTTGCGGCCGACGAGAGTCTCGGGCGCGTAAGCTTCGGCGATGCCGGCGAGCACCTGCCGCACCTCGGTGCCGATGTCGACTTCGAGCCGCAGAAGCTTGTCGGCTTTCGGTACGCGCTCGGCAACTTTCACGACGCCGACGCGCAACTCGATCCTGGCAAAGTCGTCGATCGTGATTCTGGCGCCATCGCCCGAAACCGCGGGTGCGGCAGCCGGAGGAGCGGGTTGCGACGGAGCGGCCGGTTTCGGCGTGGCTTCCGGTGTTTCCTGAACGGCGGGACCTCGTTGCTGATCCTCCATCTGCTGCATCCTTTCGACGGCGCTCTTGTCGGCTCGGGGAAAGACAGGACTGATGGCGCCGAGTTTGGTGCCGAGCCGCAACTGTCCCCAGGTTAGCTGGTTGAGCCCAAGACTCTTGATGTCACCGAGCCCCATCTGCTCCCAGATCTTCGCGGTGGAATCGGGAATGACGGGATGCGCCAGCGCGGTAGCAATGCGCAGCGCTTCGGCGGAGGTATAGAGAACGGTCGCCAGGCGCGAGCGGCTGTCCTCGTCCTGCTTTTCGCCCAGGGACCAGGGCTCGTTCTCGACGATGTACTTGTCGACGGCGGCGACCAATCCCCAGGCGGTCTCCAGCGCGCGCGAAAACTGAAATTGATCGAACTGGGCGGCGAACTCGCGGATCGTGATACGCGCGATCTCGGCAATGGCGTCATCCGCGGGACGGCGCGCTGCGGCATGCGAGGGATACGGCACCTCGCCCTTGAAGTAGCGGTTGATCATGGTCAGCGTGCGGCTGGCCAGATTGCCGAGACCGTTGGCCAGGTCCGAGTTGTAGCGCTGCACCAGGGCATCGAAGGAGAACGAGCCATCCTGGCCGAAAACGACCTCGCGCAGCAGGAAGTAGCGGAGCGCATCGGCGCCGAGCACGTCGAGAATGGTCTCGGTGCGGACAATGTTGCCCCGCGATTTCGACATCTTGCTCTCTTCAAACAGCAGCCAGCCGTGGGCCACGATCGCTTTGGGCTGCGCCAGCCCGGCCGCCATCAGAAATGCCGGCCAGTAGATACAATGGAAGCGGACGATCTCTTTGCCGATCATGTGCACATCAGCCGGCCAGTATTTCTTAAATGCTTCCTGCGCGCCGGCGTGAGAGGAGCCGTACCCGATGGCGGTGATGTAGTTGGCCAGGGCATCGAGCCAGACGTAGATCACATGCCTGGGATCGTCGGGAACAGGAATGCCCCAGGAAAATGTCGAGCGGCTGATGGAAAGGTCGCGCAGGCCCGAACGCACGAACGAGATCACCTCGTTGCGGCGGGTCTCGGGGCGGATGAAATCGGGATTGGCATAGAGGTCGAGCAGCTTGTCCTGAAAGGCGGAGAGCTTGAAGAAGTAATTTTCTTCGCGCACGGTCTCGGTGATGCGGCCGCAGGTAGGGCAAGGATCGCCGGGCTGCGCTCCGTCAACGTAGAGCTCGTCGGAAACGCAATACTGGCCGGTGTAGGTGCCCTTGTAGATGTATCCGTTGTCGCGGATGCGGCGGAACAATTCCTGCACACGCTTCTTGTGGCGCGGCTCGGTGGTGCGGATGAAATCGTCGTTGGAAATGCCCATCCGCTTCCACAGGTTGCGGAACTCGGCGGAAATCTCGTCGGCGTACTGCTGCGGAGTCTTGCCTGCGGCCAGCGCGGCACGCTCGATTTTCTGCCCGTGCTCGTCGGTGCCGGTGAGGAAGAACGTGTCGGCGCCGAGCATGCGCTGCCGCCGCGCCACCGTGTCGCAGGCGATGGTGGTGTAGGCGTGGCCGATGTGCGGGCGCGCGTTGACGTAATAAATGGGCGTCGTGATGTAGAACTTTCTACTCATGCCTTTTCCAATACAGACTCACTTGCGGCCGACCGTATAGGCGCGGGCCGCTTCCTGCATGACCGTTTTCAGCGGGATGTGATGCGCGGCGGCAATCTGCCGGCAATCTTCATATTCGGGCGCGTAGTTGGTGACGGTTCCGTTCATGCTGGCGATCTTGATCCGTACTTCGCCCCACGGCGTAGGAACCTTTTCCCATCGGCGGGCCAGCGTGCGCCGCTCTTCATTCCGGCAACGAACGCCGAGCGTGGTGGTCTCGGCAAAGATGAGCTGCGCCAGTCTGGCCGCATCTTCGGGCTTGCATAAGACCGTCAACAGCGTGCCGGGACGATTCTTCTTCATCTGCACCGGCGAACCGAAAGCGTCGAGCGCGCCTTCTTCCAGCAGGCGATCCATCACATAGCCGAAGACCTGCGGATTCAGATCGTCGAGACTGGCTTCGAGCACGGTGATGGTTTCGATCGCAGTCCTGGCCGCCAGTTCCGATGAAACCTTTTCGCCGAGGACGAGCCGAACCACATTCGGATGTCCGGGAAAATCGCGCGATCCCGCGCCATAGCCGGATTGCGCGATCTGCATCGCCGGGAACTCGGAGAAGCGCTGAGCCAGCGTCTTCACGATGGCGGCGCCGGTGGGCGTGACCAGTTCGGCTTCGATGCCGGAGGAATAGACAGGAGCGCCGCGCAACAGCTCGACGGTGGCCGGGGCCGGGACGGGGAAAGTGCCGTGCGCGCACTTCACGCTTCCGCCGCCCAAATTCAATGGCGAGCAGATCAGTTCGCCGACGGCGAGCGCCTCGAACCCGACTGCGGCGCAAACGATATCGACCATGGCGTCGACTGCGCCCACTTCGTGAAAGTGCACCTGCTCGACAGGCACATTGTGGATCCTGGCCTCGGCTGCCCCAAGCGCCTCAAAGATGGCGATGGCGGTGGTCTTGGCGCTGCCGGCGATAGCGGCCTTTCCGATGATCTCGCGAATCTCTTTCAATCCGCGGGAATGCGAGTGGGGCGCATCAGCGTCAGGCGCATGTTTGCGGCGCCCGGAATCGTGATCTTGAGAATGATCGTGCCCGTGGGCGTGCGAGCGATCATGGGCATGGGCGGCTTCGTGGCCGGCTGGATGGCTCGCCCAGTACTCCTCGCGCGGCATATCTTTTTCGCCGTGAACCCAGACATCGGCCTTGGTGGCGGAAATCCCGCTGCGCACCACGCGTGAAATCTTGAGCTCGGCGCCGATGCTTAAAGCGGCGACCGCCTCCTCGAACCGCTGGAGCGGAACTCCGGCATCGACCAGCGCGCCCAAAAACATGTCGCCGCTCATGCCGGAAAAACACTCAAGATAGGCAGTGCGCATAGGCAATCTGCTTTCCCCACGAGTCGCGGAGACACGGGGAAGAAACGTTGTGCCCGCCGTGTCTCAATGATGAATCGGGTGAAGGCCGAGTTTTCATGATAGGGAAGGCCGCCATGCGCGGTCAAACGCGTGCCTGGCGCTTGGTCTGTTAGAATCACTGTTTCTTCAATGGCTTAGAGGGACTCCTTGTATCTTCATCTCGAACACCGTCTCGCCCAGCGGGTGCGGGAGTGTCTGCAGCGGCGTTATCCGGGCGTGAACCTGCCGGATGTGGTGATCGAGCAACCGCCGAAGGTTGAACTCGGCGACTTTGCGATTCCGATTTTTCCTTTCGCCAAGCCGTTGCGCTCCGCGCCGATGAAGATCGCGGAAGCCCTGCGTTCCGAGATCGGAGCGATGGAGGGGGTGGCCGAGATGCAGGTCGCTCCTCCCGGCTACCTGAACGTGAGAATCGATCGCGGATGGATGGCCGGCGCGCTGGCCGCCGACCGGAAACCCGAGGCTGGCGTTCCTGCAGGCAAAATACTGGTCGAACACTCCAGCATCAATCCCAACAAAGCGGCGCATATCGGGCATCTCAGGAACGCCATTCTGGGCGATACATTTGTCCGGCTGCTGCGCTTTGCGGGAAGGGAAGTGGACATTCAGAACTACATCGACAACACCGGCGTGCAGGTGGCCGACGTGGTGGTTGGATTTCTGGAGCTGGAAAAGAAATCGCGGGCGGAGATCGAAGCCCTGATCGCGAAGCCGCGGTTTGATTACTACTGCTGGGATCTCTACGCGCGGGTTTCGCAGTGGTACGGAGAAGACAAGCAGAACCTGCAGGCGCGGCTCCAGACGCTGCATGCGATCGAAGCGGGAAACAACGAAACCGCGGCGATTGCCGAGCTGATCTCGGTGGCCGTCCTGCGGCGCCACCTCGAGACCATGGACCGGCTGGAGATCGAATACGACTTCCTGCCGCGCGAGAGCGAGATCCTGCGGTTGCGTTTCTGGGACGGGGCTTTCAGCAAGCTGAAGGAAGCCGGGGTGCTGACCTTCGAAAATGAGGGCAAGAACAAGGGCTGCTGGGTGATGCGGCGGGCAGGCACAAAAACGGAAACCACGGAGAATGCAGAGAACACAGAGGCAAACGACATTTCCGAAGAAGACCAGAAGGTGATCGTCCGCTCCAACGGCACCGTGGGCTATGTCGGGAAAGACATCGCGTATCACATGTGGAAGTTCGGGCTGCTGGGGCGGGATTTCGGCTATCGCAAGTTCTATCGCTATCCGAACGGCCACGACTGCTGGATCTCAACCACCGACGGAGAAAAAGATCATCCGCATTTCGGCGATGTCGCGGAGATCTACAACGTGATCGACGCCCGGCAATCCGAAGCGCAGAGCACGGTGATCGAGGCGCTGCGGGAACTTGGGCATAACGAGGCCGCCGACCACTACACGCATTTTTCCTACGAGATGGTCGCGCTGACGCCGCGCTGCGCCGCCGAACTGGGCTACAGCCTGAGTGACGAGGACAAGACGCGGTCGTATATCGAAGTCAGCGGCCGCAAGGGATTCGGCGTGAAGGCGGACGATCTGCTCGACCAGCTGATTGCCTCGGCCAGGACGGAGGTGGATTCCCGGCATCCGCAGATCGCAGACGATGAGCGGCGGGAGATTGCGACGCAGATCGCCATCGGCGCCCTGCGCTACTTCATGCTCAAATACACGAAGCAGTCGGTGATCGCCTTCGATTTCAAAGACGCGCTGAGCTTCGAAGGCGAGACCGGACCGTACGCGCAGTATGCGGTGGTACGGGCGGCGAGTATTTTCCGCAAGGCAGAAATCGATCCCGATCGCTTTCTTGCCGAGGTGTCGCCGAGTCTCTCAGAGGCCGATCTGGCGGCGTACCTGGGCGGAGCCGATGGCAACGAGATCTGGGAACTCTGGCTGGCGTCGTCGAAAACCGCGTACGTGGTGGGCGAATGCGTGGGCACGACCGAGCCGGCGTATCTCGCGAAACACGTGTTTCAGCTTGGACAGTTATTCAACACCTTCTACCATCGGCATCCGATACTCAGCGAGGCCGATGAAAAGAAAAAGCAGTTCCTGCTGATGACGGTTGCAGTGGTTCGGCGCGAACTCCTGCGGGCCCTGGCCGTATTGGGCATCACGGTTCCGCCCGTCATGTAGAATGCCCGCGATCGAAAATGGCACGACAGGTTCGGTACGGCGTTGCTTCCGATTCTTGCCATGACTCAAAGCGCGACATCGACGTCCCTCTCGGTACCTCGGCGGATCCTGCTTGTGGTGGCCATTGGAATCCTGTTCCTGGCAATCGCCGGCGTCATCTACGAAAACATTTCGGAGACGCGCGACCGGCGCTTCAATCCCATGACCGGCCAGTTGGTCGATGTGGGCGGCCGGAAGATGCACATCGACTGCGCTGGCCAGGGGATGCCGGTCGTGATTTTCGAATCGGGGCTGGGCGATTCCTTTTTGTCGTGGCGCAAGGTGCAGCCCGAGGTCGCGAAGTTCACCCGCACCTGTTCGTACGATCGTGCCGGCATCGGATACAGCGAGACAAGTTCGGGCCCACGCACCAGCCGGGTGTTCGCGGAGCAATTGCATGCCCTGCTGCAAGCGGCGAGCGTCTCGCCGCCTTATATCCTGGTGGGCCATTCCATGGGTGGATACGACGTGCGCCTTTTTGCCAGCCGGTTTCGCGGCGAAGTCGCCGGCATGGTGCTGGTGGACGCATCGCATCCCGACCAGGAGAACCGTTTTCCGCCGGAATTGAAAGCGATGGAAGGAAGCTGGCTGCGCGATGCGGAGTTCGTGGCTTACACGATGCCTTTCGGCCTTCCGCGCCTGATGGATCTGTGCGATGACGACCCGGTGCTGCGCGCGGCAGAATGCAATTTTCAAACTGCATTTGAGAACATGGCAGAAATCAAATCTTTTCCCCGGAGCGCTGCGGAGACGGCGGCCACGGGCTCGCTCGGCGATATGCCGCTGGCAGTGCTCTCTCACGATCCCGACAGACCTTCGGCCGATCTGCCTCCGGATGTGGCGAAAGTGACGAATGATGCCTGGGAGAAAATGCAGGTGGAATTGAGTCATCTTTCGACGCGCGGCACCGAGACGATCGTCAAGGGCAGTTCGCACTACATCCAGATCGATCGGCCGGAAGCGGTGGTCGCCGCTATCAAGAATGTCTACGGCCAGGCGATACAAGCTGCGGCGCCAAAGCCGAATTGAGCGATTTCGAGCCGCGCGATCCTGACTCGCGCCGCGCAAACCTGCTAACCTTTTCCTCTCACCTCATTGTTTCTTCGCGAAGGAAGCATCTTTAGGTTCAGGAGTACACGATGGATAGGACTCGCCACCCAATTCTGATTTCGATGGTGTTCCTCGGCTGGTTTTGCATGGCGTCGCCAACTTCCATTGCGGCGCAGGAGGCTGCGTCGGCTCCGGTGGAGTCCCAGGCTGCCAGCGTCCGGCCGCAACGGCCGCGCATCGGGCTGGCGCTGAGTGGAGGCGCCGCTCTGGGCCTGGCCGAGATCGGAGTGATCCAGTGGATGGAAGAGAACCACATTCCCGTGGATCGCATTGCTGGAACCAGCATGGGAGCGATCATCGGCGCGATGTATGCCACCGGCATGTCGCCAAGTCAGATCCACGATTTCGCTCTGAAAATTAACTGGGACGAAGCCTTTCTTCCCGAGCCCACGTACTCGCAACTTTCTTACCGCCGCAAGCAGGACCGGCGCGACTTTCTGGTCGAGGCGCAACTCGGCCTGAAACACGGTTTAAGCGGACCGAACGGACTGAATCCCGGACTCAATGTCGGGCTGTGGCTCGACCGCTTCGCTTTTCCCGAGTCCCGGGTGGCCAGCTTCGACGACTTGCCGATTCCATTCCGTTGCGTGGCCACCGACATGCTGAGCGGGCAGGGAGTTGTGCTCAAGGATGGAGCGCTCGGCAAGGCGGTTCGGGCTTCGATGGCGATTCCCGGAGTGTTTACTCCGATTGAGATCAACGGCCACGTGCTCGCCGACGGCGGCATGGTGGAAAACATTCCGGTGGAAACGGTGCAAGCCATGGATGCTGACGTGGTAATTGCGGTGGACTTGCGCACGCCGCCGGCCAATCGGGCACAGCTCGATTCACTGACGGGGATGCTCACGCGCGCAGTCGACATCATGATTACGCAGAATGAGCGGCACTCGCTGGCGCTGGCCCAGGCCGTGGTCACGGTCGACACGACCGGTTTCTCGGTCACTGACTATGACCGCACCAATGAACTCATCCAGCTGGGGTACAAGAGCGCGGCCAGCCAGGCTGCGGCACTGCTGCCCTATGCGATTCAGGATCCGGCAGAGTGGCAGCAGTATCTGGCGGAACGCGAGGCGCGAAAGCGTCCGCAGCCGAAAACGGTGGGCGTGGTCGCAGTTACCGGGCCTGATCCGAGCGCGAATCGCCGCATCGAGCGCAGGATCAGCCGCGCGCTTCACGGGGAAGCCGACCTGCCGAAGCTCAACATGCAGTTGACGCGAGTGGCGGGCGAAGGCCAGTTCGACCGCCTCGGCTATGAGGGGTTCACGCAGAATGACGTGCCCGGGCTGCGCGTCACTACGCACGAAAAATCGTATGGCCCGCCGTTTGTGGACCTGGCGGTGAACGTGGATGGATCGGGAGTGGCAGCTTTCGATTTTTCCGCCGGGGCGCGGGTGACTTTCATGGATTTTGCCGATCACGGCGGCGAATGGCGTAACGATCTTCTCTTCGGGTCGAGCAACCTGGCGGCGACCGAGTTCTACCAGCCGGTGGCGCAGTCGCGCTTCTTCGTCGCGCCTTACGCCTTCGCGTCGAAATTTGCGCGCAATTCCTTTACCGGGTTGACGCGGGCGGCTGTGTTCGGCGACGAACGCGCCGGAGGCGGATTTGACATCGGCTACAACTCCGGCCGCCGCAGCGAATTCCGGATCGGCTACGAGATTTTCAGCGGGAAGCTGGCTCCATTGATCGGCAGCGCCGGCCTGCCGGTGGTGGATGGAAGCACCGGGGAATTCCGCGCACGCTACGTTTGGGACGGGCAGGACAGTCCCTCGGTTCCGAGCAGTGGAGCTCGTGTCATCGCCACGCTGTCGCGGGTTTTGCAGAGTCCGGGGCTGGCGCATCCCATCGGCCAGCTGGAGGTGCAGAGTTCGGGTTTTGTGCCGCTCGGCGACAAAACGTCGCTGTTTCTGGCGGCTTCAGGAGGCACCACGTTTCGCGGCTCGGCCGGGCCGTTCCAGGTCTTCGCGCTGGGCGGGCCGTTTCATCTGGGAGCTTACTTGCCGCAGGAATTTCTGGGGAATCACTACGCCTATTCGTCGCTTGGATTCCGGCGCGAGCTCTATCGGCTGCCGCAACTGGTGGGAGGGAAAATCTACTGGGGCGGCTGGTACGAGGCGGGCACGGCGTTCGGCACGGCCACCGACAACTACGGGCCGGTGGCGGTGCGCGGGACGTTCAATCTCGGAGTGATAGCCGATACGATTGTCGGTCCGGTTACGCTGGCGGGAAGCGTCAGTCCGACGGGCCAAAGCCGGGTGAATTTTTCGATCGGGCGGCTGTTCTGAGGGAGGTGAACGACTCTCCTTCGAATCGGCGGAATTTTGGCTTCGTCCGGTTGCTTTTCCGCTGCCGGGCTGATTGATATACTCGCGGCTCATCCGAAATCCAGCTGGAGGCGACTCTTGCGCTCACTGCTTGTGCGGTCCATTCTTCCCCTGCTCGCGGTTTTCTGCGCGGTTGCGCAACAGACGGGCGCGCCGGCGGAACACAAACCCATCTTCACGCTCCGGGAAGTCATGATCCCGGTGCGCGACGGCGTTCACCTGCAGACGGTCATTCTCACGCCGGTGGATCAAAACGGGCCGCTGCCCATCTTGTTTCGACGCACGCCGTATGGAGTTCCGGAGAAACCTCCGGAGCAGCTGCCGCCTTCGTGGAAGGAGCTGGCGCAGGATGGCTACATCTTCGTCATCCAGAACCTGCGGGGAAGGTTCAAGTCGGAAGGCGTATTCAATCTGTCGTCGTGGGTGGATTTGAGCAATCCCAAAGCCACCAACGAGACCACCGACGCTTACGACTCGATCGACTGGCTGGTGAAGAACGTTCCCAACAATAACGGGAAGGTGGGCATGTACGGAGTGTCTTACGACGGCCTGACCACGGCGCTGGCTCTGCTGCACCCGCATCCGGCGCTGAAGGCGGCGAGCGAGCAGGCGTCACCGGTCGACCAGTGGATGAACGATGACGATCATCGCTTCGGCGCGCTGCGCGAAAGTTACGACTTCGAATACGCGGTGATGGAGCAGTCGGACAAGAACAAGAACACGCACTTCGAGTTCGAGACTTATGACACCTATGAGTGGTATTTGAATCTGGGACCACTCTTGAACATCAACGCGAAGTATCTGCACGGGTCGATTCCGTACTGGAATTCGACGGTCGAGCATCCGGACTACGACGAGTTCTGGAAGAAGGAAGCCTGGGTCAATCAGCTGCACGCGTCGACGGTTCCAAATCTCAATGTGGCCGGCTTCTGGGATCAGGAAGATCCGTGGGGGCCGTGGCAGATTTTCCGGCACGCGGAGGAGAATGATCCCGACCACACTAACTTCATGGTTGCCGGGCCGTGGTATCACGGCGAGTGGCAAAGTCCTCAAGGCGACGGCATCGGGATCATCCCGTTTGGAGGCCATGAAACGGCGCGCGAATTCCGGGAAAACATCGAAGCGCCATTTTTCCGGTATTACCTGCATGGAACGGGTGAGAAGCCGGCGTGGCAGGCGAGCACCTTCGAGAGCGGGTCGAATACGTGGCATACGTATGCGGCATGGCCTCCAAAGGAAGCCAGAGCCGCGAAACTTTATTTGCATGCGGACGGAACCGTGTCGTTTCATCCGCCGGAGTCGGACAAGGACGGCGGAACTTACCGCGAGTACGTTTCGGATCCGGCGAACCCGGTGCCGTACCGGCAGCGGCCGATTTCTCCGACGTATCCCGGGGGCGATTGGCGGACATGGGAGGTTGCGGACCAGCGCTTTGTCGACGGGCGACCGGACGTGCTGTCGTTCGTGAGCGCGCCTCTCGATCACGATCTCACGGTGACGGGTCCGCTTGCGGCCGACCTGTTTGCGTCGACGTCAGGCAGCGACAGCGACTTCATCGTGAAGCTGATCGACGTGTTTCCGCAGGATGCGCAGAAAGATGACTGGAACCCCGAATTCGGGCCGCGGCCCGGGCAATACGCACAGTCGCTCAACGGCTATGAACTGCCGATCGCGATGGAGGTCCGCCGCGGACGCTACCTGGAGAGCTTCGAGAAACCGCATCCGCTGACCCCGAACAAGCCGACGGAGTGGAACATCTCGCTACGCGATCACGACCACGTTTTCCTGAAGGGCCACCGGATCATGGTGCAGATTCAGTCGACGTGGTTCCCGGTCATCGACCGCAATCCGCAGAAGTTTGTGCCCAGCATCTATCAGGCGACGGCGGCGGATTTTGTGCAGGCGACGCAACGGATCTATTGCTCGCCCGACCTGCCTTCGCATCTGGTGCTGCCAGTGATGCCGTGAGGGATAACGCTGATGCCATGCGGAATTACCTTGCCGCAGTGCGAGGGCGTTCGGCGGGTATGCCGTTGAGCAGCGTCAGTTCGCAGCGGTTCACGCCAAACCAATAGGCAATCTCGCGATAGTCAGCGACGGCGAAGAGGGCGAGATCGGCATCCTTGCCGGCTTCGACGCTGCCCTTGCGGTCAGCCACGCCGAGCGCATGCGCCCCGTTGATGGTCGCGGCTGCGATCGCTTCCGCCGGCGACATTTTCATGTGCGTGCAGGCCAGCGACATCGCCATCGGCATGCTGATGGTCGGCGAGGTGCCGGGATTGTAGTCGGTCGCCAGCGCGACGGCCACACCCGCGTCGATGAGACGGCGGGCGTCGGGAAATTCCTTCCATCCCAGAAAATAGTTCGCTCCGGGAACGAAGGTAGCTACGGTGTCGCACTTGGCCAGTTGCGGAATGTCGTCTTGGTTGACGTGGTCCATGTGGTCAAACGACGCCGGATGAAAGCGCAGGAGCGGCCAGAGACTGGTTTCCGAAAGCTGACCCATGTGAGCGCGGACGCTCAGACCGTGGTTGTCGGCAGCGGCGAAAATCTGTTCGGCCTCTTCGGCCGTGAAGGCTCCCTGGTCGCAGAAGACGTCGACGAATTGCGCGAGTTTGCGGCGCGCCGCCTGCGGAATCATCTGGTTGCAGATGAGGTCGACATATTTCCGGGAGCGGGCACGAAATTCTTTGGGCACAACGTGGGCGCCGAGCAGCGTGGGAATCACGGTGCCCGGCCAGGAGGCGGCGGCATCTTTGATCGCCTCGAGCGACTTCAGTTCGGACTTGACCGTAAGTCCGTAGCCGGATTTGGCTTCGACGGTGGTTGTGCCGTGCACGGCCATGCCTTCGAGGGCGGCTCGAACGCGCGCGGCCAGTTCGCGTTTTGCGGCCTTGCGCACGCCATCGAGGCTGGAACGGATTCCTCCGCCGGCCGCCGCAATTTCTTCGTAGGAAGCGCCCTGGATGCGCTTTTCGAAGTCGGTGAGCCGGGGATCGATAAAAACAGGATGGGTGTGCGAATCGACGAAGCCGGGCACGACCACCTTGCCTGTGCAATCGATCTCGGTGATCGTCTTGCGGTTCTTGCGAATCCAAGGATCGCGCAGCGCGTTGCGGGTGGTGCCGACGGAGACGATCTTGCCGCCCATGCATAGCACGGAGGCGTCTTCGATGATGCCAAGTTGCTTGAGTTCGCGACCGCGACGCGGGCCGGGCAGGGGAGATTCGGAACGCAGCGTGAGCAGCTGGCCGATGTTAGCAAGAAGGAAGGGGCGGTTCGAGTTCTGGACTTTGGCGGAGCTCACTTGAGCACTAGTCTAGCAGTCTCAACTGCTCATACCGCCGTTGGTAAGGGAGATCGCCGTTCGACTCTCCCCTCGGCGATGCTCGGGTTGGCTCAGGGCAGGCTCTCGGCCTGCTGGAAAGGCAGCTTTGCTCGCGATGACACCTTCGAAAGATGTTGATGTCCTGAGGCCGGAACTCAACGGCCCATGGGAATCTTGACTCCCGCCTTCTGCGCGAACTGCCTGGCCTCTTCGTATCCCGCGTCGGCGTGGCGAATGATGCCCATGCCGGGATCGGTGGTCAACACGCGCTCGATGCGCTTCGCCATCATCTCGGTGCCATCGGCAACCGTGACCTGCCCGGCATGCAGCGAGTAGCCGATGCCGACTCCGCCGCCGTTATGAATCGAGACCCACGACGCTCCGGCCGCAGTGTTGAGCAAGGCATTGAGTAGCGGCCAGTCAGCGACGGCGTCGGAGCCATCCTTCATGCCTTCGGTTTCGCGGAAGGGCGACGCGACCGATCCGCAGTCGAGGTGATCGCGGCCGATCACGATGGGCGCCTTGATCTTGCCTTTCTTTACGAGATCGTTGATGGCGAGGCCAAACTGGGCGCGTTCGCCGTATCCGAGCCAGCAGATGCGCGCCGGCAATCCCTGAAACTTGATGCGCCTGCGCGCCAGATCGATCCAGCGCCGCAAGATGCGATTGTCGGGAAACAACTCGAGAACCAGATCGTCGGTCACATGAATGTCGCTAGGTTCACCGGACAAGGCTGCCCAGCGGAACGGCCCGCGGCCTTCGCAAAACAAGGGACGAATATACGCGGGGACGAATCCGGGAAAATGGTAGGCATTCTTCACGCCGCGCTGGAAGGCGAAGGTGCGGATGTTGTTTCCGTAGTCGAAGGTGACCGATCCCATCTTCTGCAGGCGAAGCATGCCTTCGACGTGCCGCGCGATGGCGTCGAGAGATTTTTCTTCATATGCCTTGGGATCGCGTTTGCGCAGGTCGAGCGCCTCGGCCAGCGTCACGCCATTGGGAACGTATCCGTTCAACGGATCATGGGCTGAGGTCTGGTCGGTGAGAATGTCGGGAACGACGCCGCGCTCGGCGAGTTCGGGAATGAGGTCGGCGCAATTGCCGACCAGACCGACGGAGACGTTTTCTTTCTTGCGCACGGCATTCTTCAGGATGCGCAGTGCCTCGTCGAGCGTCGTCACCATGAAATCGCAATAGCCGGTCTTCAGCCGCTTCTTGATGCGGTCCGGATCGACATCGATTCCGAGAAACGCGGCGCCGGTCATGGTGGCGGCGAGTGGTTGGGCTCCGCCCATGCCGCCCATGCCGCCGCTTACGATCAGTTTGCCGGCGAGGTCACCGCCAAAATGCTGCTCGCCCGCGGCAGAAAATGTCTCGAAGGTTCCCTGCACGATGCCCTGGGAGCCGATGTAGATCCACGAGCCGGCCGTCATCTGGCCGAACATCATCAGTCCGGCGCGCTCCAGTTCGTTGAACTTTTCCCAGTTGGACCAGTGGCCGACGAGGTTGGCGTTGGCGATCAGGACGCGGGGCGCGTGGTCGTGCGTTTTGAAAACGCCCACCGGCTTGCCGGATTGGACGAGCAGTGTCTCGTCGTTGGCGAGAGTCTTCAGCGATTCGATGATGGCGCGGTAGGCCTGCCAACTGCGGGCGGCGCGGCCCGTGCCGCCGTAGACGACGAGGTCCTGGGGGCGCTCGGCGACTTCTTCGTCGAGATTGTTCATCAGCATGCGCATGGCGGCTTCCTGCTGCCAGCCCTTGCAGGTGATCTGGTTGCCGCGGGGGGCACGAATGGAAGTGTAGGCGGGAGTTTCGGTTTCGACGGGCATAGCTAGATGGTAATGCCCGGTGCGGCAGGTTACAAACGGCAGGATGACGCCCGCGGTCTTCCAGTGATGAGGGTGTTATAGGGGAGATCCGTCGACGCGCTAGTGAGAGCGCGGATCTTCGGGGTGAACGGCTGGGCTTTTCCTGGTTAAGGCGGTTGGCGGTCACCAAGTGCTGTAGGCGGTACCGTCGCTGGCGGTGGCAGTGGAGGCTGAATGCACGTCGGTGATGCCGGGGTCTTGCTGGTCGACGGCCAACAGGTAGTCCTCCTGGACGACCTCCCAGTTGGGCAGGCGGGTCATGGGATCGACCGGAATCTGGCGCAGATAACCGGCCGTCACCAGGTCATCGAGCGACTGCGGAGCCTTCTGCTTGTCGAGGGTGTATTGCTGGATGACGTCGCGGAGCGTGCTCAGGTTCGAGCGGAGCACGGCTTCCCGCGCCTGGACGATGGACTGGTTATAGACGGGGATGGCGACCGCCATCAGGATCATGATGATGCTGATGACGATCATGAGCTCGAGCAGCGTGAAGCCCGCCATGCCGCGGCGGCGCAGGCGTGTGCGCGCGCTCGTAGCAAGCCGGTTCGGTGCCGCCAGATTGTTCGCCGTTCTCAGCATCTACCAGTCCTTGTACTTCGTGCCGTCGAGCGCGGTGCCTTCCGATTTCGTGTAGACGTCGAAGACGTTCTGTCCGCCCCAGGAGTCGGAGTCGGCATCGTCCTGCATCGAGCGCAGGCCCCAGTCGGTGCTCTTCGTCATCGGGTCCTCAGGGATAGAACGCAAGAAACGCAGTTTTTTGCCGCCGGCAATCTCGACTCCCTTGACCAGAGTATCGAGATCGGGCGGGTAGCCCTGGGTATCGACCTTGGTCTGAAAGGCGTTGCGGTCGGCCGCGTCTTTGTAGCGGTCGATGGCATCGCGCATTTGCCAGAGCGCCCGGCGAAGCTCCTTTTCCCGCTCCCGCTGAATCGTGACCCGCGCCAGAGGCAGCGCCATCAGCGTGAGGATGGTCAGGATCATGGTCGCGACCACCAGCTCGATCAGCGTGAAACCGCGGCTGGGTTGCCGGCGGACCGGCGTTCCGGAGGACCGGACCGGTGTTCGGTCGTCGACAATGATCGGCATGGCTGGCGTTTTCATGGCTCGCACTTCGACCGAGCTACTTTCCGGCGGAGATGATTTCTCGCGGCTCTACTGGACGACGACCGCCGCTTGCGCGCCATTCACCGTGATGGCCTGCAGTCCAGGATCGCGGGCCCCGCCTCGTGTAACGGTCAGAGGCGTCTGGCCGGTTGCTTTGGCTTCGAAAGTTAAAGTGACCACCGAACCCTGGCCGGAAACTCCGCCGGCGCCGGGCGGCCGCGTGGCCGTGACCTGCACCTGGCCAAGGGCGTCATCCTCGCGGTGAACCAGCGCCACGGCCTGGCCATCCTGCGAGAGGAATCCGCCGTTCGAGACGTTGACCAGTTGCAGCAACTTCGGGTCGTAGTTCAGCTGCACGGGGACGGAATAGACGTTTTGCGCTCCCGAGATCATCAGGTTGACCGCGAAGGTGCCGCCCTTGGTGGCCTGGACAGTCGGCGGATCGAAGGTGAAGCTCGGGGTCGGCCCGTTGCTGGCGTTGGGCGCGGGCGAAGCGGCTGAAGGCGGCTGGTTGGCGGGAGGCTGATTCGGATTCGCTGGCGGCTGAGCGGCCGGAGCCGGGGCGGCCTGCGTCTGCGGGTTCGCAGGTTCGATCTTTGCCGCGGGCGCGGGCGTGGGACGGTTCACGTGGCGAAGCTCGATCGTGTTCGCCGTTCCAATATCAATCGCGCGCTGATTCTCTGCCGTGATGTCGGTGCCGCGGATGATGTGCGGAACGATGGCAAAGACGATTTCATTTTCCGAATGATCCTGCGTGGTCTGCCCGAACAAGTAGCGAAGGATGGGAATCTGGGCCAGGCCGGGAATGCCGCTGAGTTGCTTGGTCTGCTGGTCTTCCATGATGCCGCCGAGCAGATTGGCTTCGCCATCCTTGAGGCGGATCTCGTGTTCGATCTTGCGCTGTCCGATGATGGGCTGGCTGATGCCGCCGATATTCTGCTGGCCGGTGACGGCGGACACGTCCATCAGGATCTTGAGGGTGATTTCGCCGTCGGCATGCACGTGGGGCGTCACATCGATGTTGACGCCCACATCGAGGTACTGGAACTGAGTGTTGACCAGAGGATTGATGCCGACGCCGCCGATGCCGGGCTGAAACGATCCGGTGGCGACCGGCACGCGATCGCCGATCTTAAGAGAAGCTTTCTGGCCGTCGAGAGCGCGAATCTGCGGATTCTGGATCAGCTTGGTATCGCTGTTGCTCATCACCGCGGAGAGGTTAGCCGAAGGAATCGTGACCTGGAAGTCGGTTGCGTTCAGGTTCCCCAGGGTGTTCAGATTCAGGCCGTTGGTGGTTGTGCCCGTGGTGTCGGTGGTCGTGGTGGTCGTGGTGGTCGTGTTCGTATTGTTGATATTGCTCTGCAAGGTGACGGTGGCGCTGCTGGGCGGATTCAAACCCAGCGTGCGGGAACGGTCCTTGCTGATCTGCATGACTGCGATATCGATCACGACTTCCGGACGCGGCTTGTCGAGATCGTCGACCAGTTTTTCGGCCAGGGCAATCTGATCGGGAGTTCCGCGGACAACCACCGCATTCTGCGAGAGCAGTTGCTGCACGCGCTGCACATCGAGCATGGCGCGAATCGCGTTGACCACGTCCTGGATTTCCGTCGGCGCCGAGAGATTCGATAGATAGAAAGTTTTGAGGACGCTTTGTTCCAATTCTTTGCGCTTGGCCGGATTATCCTGGGCGACAAAAATCGTGTTCTTGGTGACGGGCCGCCAGAAAGTTTTCGATTCCAGCGCCGTGATTTCCAAAGCTTCTTCGAGAGTGACTCCGTTCAGTTCGACTTTGATCGGCTTCGGGATGTAGTCGGGGTCGAACAGGACGTTGATGCCCGCCAATTGTCCGATGGTGCGGTAGACCATATCAGACTTATCGGTCAGCTTGACGGTGATGGGGACATTCGAAATGGGGGCCAGTTCGACCGGGCCGCCCGCGTCCGCGATCTCGCGCTCCAGGCCCGTCGGAGGCCCCGCAGCCTGCGGCGGCGGATTCTTCTGGTCCTGGATCAGCTTCAGGGTGCGGGTCAGTTCCTGCTGGGCGATAAACAAGGATGGGTCGATGGCCAGCGCCTTCTGGAAGTCCGCGACCGCATCGTCGAGCTTGCCCTGCCGCACCAGTTCCTGACCCTGGTGGACGACGGCCGCAGCGGCTTCGAAGCGCATCCGCTCAAACGATGCCCGGTAGCGAAGATCCTTGGGCTTCAGGTCATAGGCCTGCTTGTAGAACTCGTAAGCGGCCAGATAGTTCTGGCGCGCCTCCGCGTCCTGACCTTTGGCGTATACATCCTTAGCTTTATCGGCCAAGACGGGAGCGACGAGAAATGCCAGCAGCAGCAACAATCCCGCCGGCCGCATCAGGCGTCTCATAAGTTCCTCGTGGACAGAAAAGTCACTGAGATGGTCCTCGTTGGGGGGAAGTGCTGAACAGGCACATTAGTCCTGCATTGACGCATCCGGCAGCCCTGGCATGCGAAAAATCTGAGCCCATCGCTCGACAAACGCTGGGTTGCAGCGATTATAGCATCGCTCCTTCTGGCTCCCGAAGTGCTTGTATGCTCGGCATTTACACTCTTTGGTCGTAGGACCACCGGGGCGAAGGGAGCTAGCCGGGGCGTGGCTGCGCCCCACGGGCCCTCAGCGCCCATCCAGAGTCCTGCTGCTAAGATTGAGTTCGCCCATGGCTCGCCAATCGACCCACCCGACCAAGCCAAACCCGGAGAAATCGCCGCGCCGAGACCCGACCGCCAGTGGCCAGCGTGATGCTGCTGTCAATAGGATCGCTTCGCATAACTATTTCTTGCTGGAAAAATTTGAAGCCGGGGTTGCCCTGACGGGTACCGAAGTGAAGTCGATTCGAGGCGGGCGGGCCAACCTGAAGGACTCCTACGGGCTGGTCAAGGACGGTGAACTCTGGCTGCTGAATTGCCATATCAGCCCGTATGAACACGGAAGTTACTCAAACCACGCGGCTTTGCGGACGCGCAAGCTGCTCATGCACCGGGACGAGATTCGCAAGCTGGTGGGGAAGACGCAACAGAAGGGGCTGACGCTGATCCCGACCCGCATGTACTTCAAGAACGGCCGGGTGAAGGTGGAACTCGCTTTGGCCAAAGGCAAACAGCTCTGGGATAAGCGGGAAACCGAGCGCCGGCGGACCGCCGACAAGGAAGCACGCGAGGCGATCGCGCGCGGACGGAATCGAAGCTAGCGCCATCAAGACGGTGAATCTCAAGTCCGGCATGCCGGGGGTCTCTGAGGCATTACTGCGCCTAGATCGCGAACTGTCCAGTGCCCGCCAGCAGCAGGTGCGATTTCTCAAAGTGATTCATGGCTATGGCTCAAGCGGAATTGGTGGAGACATTCGCGTGGCGGTGCAGGCGCGCTTGTGCGAGATGGCAGACGCCGGCCTGATCCATGGGTGCATTTTTGGCGAGAACTGGGCAAAGTCGGACGAGACGACCTGGAAGCTGCTGCACATTCACGAGGAACTCAAGCACGATCCGGATATGGGCCGGCGCAACCTCGGCATCACCATCGTTGTTCTCTGAGCCTGAGGCCTTGGCACCCCGGCAGGTGCAGGAATCCCCGGATTGACTCTTCAAACTGATTTGCTGCTCTAATGGACCCATGGCTGTCTCCCCGGCAACGCCTCCGCCTGCCTCTCGCGAGGGACGGCGCCCGCTTGGCCGGCGCTGGCTCTGGATTTTCGGAGTTCTGATGGTTGTGGGGACTGCGGCGGTTCTGGTTGTGCGCCGGGTGATCGCGCATGCCGAGCCGATCATACGCGCACGGGTGATCGAGAGCCTCGAAACGCGCTTCAAGACCAAAGTTGAACTGGCGGAGTTGGACGTTTCCGTCGTGGACGGCCTCCAGGTTTCGGGCAAGGGATTGAAGATTTTTGGGCCGGCCGATCCCAATCCGAGCGAACCCGGAGTGCAGCCGCTGATCAGCCTGCCGGAGTTTCGGTTTCGGACGGGCGTATTCGGGCTGTTCCGGACGCCGATGCACGTGGATACGGTCCAACTGCAGGGCCTCGTGCTGAACATTCCTCCGAAGGAAGATCGGCCGCGGGTGAATGAGCCCGGCTCACGCGCCAGCAAACATAAAGAGAAGATCAGCATCACAGTCGACAAATTCGTCTGCCGCGACACGCAGCTGATTGTCAACACGCGCAAGCCGGGAAAGGAGCCGCTCGACTTCGATATCAGCGATCTGGTGCTGCGGGAGATCGGGCCGGGGCAGCCGCTGCGCTTTGACGCCACGCTGGTCAATCCCAAGCCGGTGGGGAACATTCAATCGGAGGGGTCGTTTGGTCCGTTTCGCGAAGATGATCCGGGCGAGAGCCCGGTGTCGGGAAACTATTCTTTCACGCATGCGGACCTGGGGACGCTGAAAGGAATCAGCGGGATTCTCTCGTCGACCGGGAGCTACCGCGGCAAGCTGGGAAAGATTGAAGTCGAGGGAGCGACGGACACTCCAGACTTCCGCCTCGCCAGCGCTGGACATCCGGTTGCGCTGCACACCGATTTTCACGCGATCGTCGACGGAACCGATGGGGACACTTATCTCGAGCCGGTCCGGGCGCGATTCCTGCACACATCGTTTACGGCGAACGGCAAGGTGATTCGAGTGAAAGATCCCCCGGGCCACGACATTGAGCTGAATGTGGTGATGGATCACGCGCGGATTGAAGACCTGTTGCAGCTGGGGGTGAAGACGGATCCTCCGGTCCTGAGTGGCGACATCGAGATGCACACCCGCATGAGCCTGCCTCCGGGCCCGGAGGAGGTTGCGAATCGTCTGTGGCTGGATGGCAGCTTCAGGATCCCGAACGGGGAGTTTTCCAACAAGAAAATTCAGGACCACATCGATTCGCTCAGCTTGCGAAGTCAGGGTGAGCCGCGGCTGGCCCAGGAACATGTCGAGGTCGGAGTCCCCTCAGAGTTGTCGGGAACCTTTCGCCTGGATCAGGGCTTGTTCACGTTTTCAAGCCTGCAGTTTGTGGTTCCCGGGACGCATGCTGACGTCACTGGTGTGTACAGCCTCGATGGCAACACGTTTGATTTTCACGGCAAGCTGAAGCTGCAGGCAACACTGTCCCAGATGACGACCGGCTGGAAGTCGCTTCTGTTGAAGGCCGTGGACCCGTTTTTCAAAAAGGATGGAGCGGGCGCGGAAATTCCTTTCAAAGTGACGGGAACCCGCTCGGAGCCGCATTTCGGGCTGGATCTGGGAGGATCGAAGAACGAAGCGGCGGAACAGAAACTGTCCAAACCGGAGACGCGATAGCAGACTTCGGCGCCGGCCCGGTCGGCGGCTCGAGTTACTCCGGATTCATCCCTGCGACACCCAAGGAGTACAATCCCTGCCGAAGATCTGGATCTGCGGCAAGGACTTGTCCGCAGAAGAAAGGTGCAGACCTATGCGCCCGATTCGGCAAGGAGATCTCAGTCTTCTCGAACATCCTGCTTCGCAACAGCTCCTGCAATCAAAAATCCCGGCCCGGCTCGCCTACGTGTGGACCGACGGCACGCCGCGCGTCATTCCCATCTGGTTTCACTGGAATGGCCGCGAAATCGTCATGGCGACGCCGCCGAAGGCGCCCAAGCTGAAAGCGCTGGCGAAGAATCCGAAAGTTTCCCTGACGATCGACGACAACACATTCCCGCACAAGGTGCTGCTGATTCGCGGCACGGCGCGGCTGGAACCGATGGAGGGCATTGTTCCGGAGTACGCGGCGTGCGCCGACCGATATTTCAGTCCCGAGATGGCGCAGGCGTGGCTGAGCCAGCTGCGCACGCTGGTCTCCGCGATGGTGCGCATCACCATCACGCCGGAGTGGGTGGGCCTGCTCGACTTCGAGACCCGGTTTCCGAGCGCGCTGGCGAGCTGATCCCCGAGCGATAGCCAGAGTGCGGTTGCAGGGAAGATTCGCATTCGGCTCTCGGCCGACGTGCTCGAGGTTTGTCCAGAGCGGGCGCTCCTCCCGCTTGCGCGTTTCCCTTCGCGCCGACGATACTGAGATAATCAAAAGATGCCTATGACGACGACTATCTCTCTGTCTTCCCCATCCGATGTGGAAACTGACGCGCTTGTGGCGGTTGTTCTCGACGGCGCAGAATCTGCCAGCAAAGACAGCAAGCCGCAGCTCAAAGTTGCGGCTGCTGACGCGCCTGTGCAGTCGTTTGCCGCCGATCTGCTGGCGAGCGGCGAACTGACCGGCAAGCCGTTCGAGATGAACCTGCTGCATAAGCCATCCGGCATCAAGGCGAAGCGGCTCTTGCTGATGTCGGGCGGCAGCGCGAAGAAATTTTCCTCCTACGATTTACGCCGGCTGGCCGGAGCCGCCGTCCGGTCGTTGAAGGCGCGCGGACTGCGCAGCCTCGCCTTTATTGCGCCGCCGAGCGTTCCTGCCGAAGAAGCGGTCCACGCCATCGTGGAGGGCGCGTTCGTCGGCAATTTTGATCCCGACTACTACCGCAGCGACCGCAAGGATCAGAAGATTGATGGCCTGACGGTGGTGGTCTCTGGCAATAAAGCGGCGCTGGAAAAGGCCGCGCAAGAAGCGCAGATCATCGGCGAATCGCAGAATTTTGTGCGCGACCTGGTGAATGAGCCGTCGAACCGGATGACGCCAACCATCCTGGCCGAACGCGCGAAAAAAATGTGCGCCGAGGTTGGACTGAAATGTGAAGTGTACGGTCCGGACAAAATCAAAGAGATGAAGATGGGCGCGTTCTGGAGCGTGGCCCAGGGATCGGACGAGCCGCCAGCGCTGATCGTCATGAAATATGAGCCCGCCGGCGCGCCCGAGAAGCCGATGCTAGGCCTGGTGGGGAAGGGAATTACCTTCGACACGGGCGGCATCTCGATCAAGCCGGCCGACGGCATGGAGAAAATGAAATATGACATGGCCGGCGGAGCGACCATGATCGGCGCCATGCGCGCCATCGCGCTGCTGAAGCCGAGAGTCAAAGTCATCGGCATCGTGTGCGCCACGGAAAACATGCCGTCGGGCAAAGCGCAGAAGCCGGGCGACGTGCAGATCGCCATGTCGGGCAAGTCGATTGAGATCATCAATACGGATGCCGAGGGACGCCTGGTTCTGGCCGACGGCCTGCATTACGCGAAACAACTTGGATGCACGAACCTGGTCGACGCTGCCACGCTGACAGGCGCGGTCGTGGTGGCGCTCGGCTACGCCAACGCCGGAGTCTTCGCCAACGACGACAACATGTACGAGCGCTTTCACTCCGCCAATCAGAAGGCGGGCGAAAAGATGTGGCGCATGCCGCTCGACGACGAATATAAAGAGCAGATTCGCTCGTCGATCGCCGACATCATGAATACCGGGGGGCGCTGGGGCGGCGCGATCACGGCGGCGATGTTCCTGAAAGAGTTCGCCGAGGATACGCCGTGGATTCACCTCGACATCGCGGGCACGGCGTGGATGGAAGACCAGAAGCCGTGGATCGCGAAGGGCCCGTCGGGGATTGCGCTGCGGAGCCTGGTGGAATTTGTGAAAGGATTCGCGGGGTAGCGGGCAGATTCGGTGTTGTCGACCGCGCGATCGCAGAGGCGCGGCTTGGGATTTGACACCTGTTTGCGATGAACCGATTTGTGCCCGCTGGGTTACGCGCGAGAGGGTGTGGCATTGAGCGAAGGCGCGGAGCATTGCTATAATCGAGCGTCCCGCAAGCTTCCGCCGGATCGCATGATCCGGTCGGCGATTCCGCCAAACGCAGCGTGAAGGGAAAGATTCCTCGCAGCCCGCGTCGAGCGGGTTTCGAAAACGTGGCCAGGTAGCTCAGGTGGTAGAGCGCAGCCCTGAAAAGGCTGGCGTCGGCGGTTCAACTCCGTCCCTGGCCACCATCATTCTTAAGCACTTAGCGGTCGAGAGCAGAAATTTCCAACCCACGTTCTAACCCATGATTCTCACTGAACTCGCTCTGTGAGCAGGTGAATTCTGTCCCCCATGAGCTGTTCCAGGAACTTGCCTTGCGCATCCCGCATGGAGTCCATGTCGGACTGTGCATAGAGTTCCATCGTTGTGCCAAAGTCCTCGTGCCGCAGAACACCCTGCACGGTTTTGGGGTCCACTTTCAGCTTCACTAGGGCCGTCGCCAGTGAATGGCGAAAGTTGTGAAAACCGAAGCGCCCCTTCCAGTTCGCAGAAATTACACCGGCGCTGATGGCTGCGGGGCGCAAGTATTTCTGCACCATGATGGAAGCGGACAGCGGCTTCTTGCCTCTCAGCTTTACGCTGGGAAACACATAGTCGCTTTCCTTGGCATACTTCGTTCTCTCGCGCCATGCGAGGAGGAAGCCAGCCAAAAGCGGATGCATGGGAACGGGAGCCTTTGACGCTTTCGACTTCGGCTCTTTGAATCTTCCCCACACATAAGCTCGTCTTACGTAAATCACCAATCCCTCGAAATCGAGATCCATCCACATCAAGCCCAACAGTTCTGATACCCGCAGAGCAGTGGCCGCGTCGCTTAGAGTCAACGTGCGCCTTGGCTCTGGAGTATTGAGAAGAACCTCGAACGCCTGCTTCGGCGTCATGACTACAGCTCGATAGTCGCTCGTGGTTCGTTGGCTCACCCAGTTCATGGGATTGCCTTCCTGCTGGCGAGGGAGGAAATTGCATCGCTGCCCGTGCTTGAAGACCAGGCTCATGATGCGGCGGATTTTGTCGATCGTAGGATCGGCTAACGGTTTCACCTTCTTCTGGGCGTTCCCCTTGCGTAGTTCGCGAAACCACCCCTCGACATCCCTCGATTCCACGGCTAAGGGTGCTAGTCTGCCCCATCGTGGAATGATGCGTTTGATAAGGTGTCGCTCGTAGGTTTCGACTGTGGGAAATGCTTTGGGGCGCGCTGATTCCGATTGGTCGATCCTCAGCTCGTTTTCGATGTAGTCCTGACAAAGCTGACCAAACGTTCTCGGAGTTCCCTGGAAGGGCTGCAATTGGTTGATGGTTTCGCGCAGCTTCTGACGATCGACTTCTCTCGATGCATCCGCCGGGCTGGGACCGATATCTTTCACAAGACCTATGGCGGTCGTGCGTTCGACCCGTTTCCCATCCGAGCGAGTAGCGTAATAGCGAAGCACCCACGTCGGACCCTCCGCGCGCATTATCTTGCGTAGACTGCCTATTTGATACCTGGGCATCAAACCCTCCTTGGTGGTTTGCGTGCTCCAGGTGGCCGTGTTTCGCAGCTTACCATGTAGGCGTGGAGTTCCGAT